>Ga0163163_10000547_pt1 | contig 33071 bp, 15 predicted proteins | sample S65metaG_FD_119766 | JGI IMG/M metagenome (GOLD analysis project Ga0163163, IMG submission 119766) | Switchgrass rhizosphere microbial communities from Kellogg Biological Station, Michigan, USA - S6-5 metaG | ecosystem: Host-associated > Plants > Roots > Rhizosphere > Soil | place: USA... | reverse complement strand
TGGATCGCCGTTACGGCGGCCCCATTGACACTCTGCACAACGACCGGTTTGGTCACCGCCACCCGATTGGTTAGTGCCCCATGGACCACCCGCCCACCTGCTTCATAGACCCCGTTACTCACCAACACCATCGCCCCCAGCGTCGTGGCGGCATCCACGGCGTCCTGAATGTTCGTCGCCGCTGTTGCCCAACTGGCATAGGGCGACACCGGGGACAGACTGCTCAGAGCCACATAGTGTATGGGCTGCATTATCACATGCACCAGCGCCGTCGCGCTCAGGCCCAAGGGATAGGTGTCGTTATAGGCCCGCAACACTACCGTGTAATCGCCTGCCGCCGCCCAGGCATGCGACACATAAGGCCGGTTGCTCACGACCATCCCATCCCCGAAGTCCCAGGTGCTGGCACTGATACGCCCCGTGATGTTGCCCACGAAATCCGCTGCAAAGCCAACCGCAACATTTGTGTAAGCTGCCTGGATGCTCAGGCTCATTACGCCGAGCACCGTTCCCGCGTGATACTCATCGCATCCGATGGAGGGTGGATTGGCCCAAGGCTCGCCATCAATGTCCACCCCGGTAGCATAGCTGGCATTTCCGGCGCCCCGACAAGGAGAGCCGGCACTCAGGTGCGAAACGCTGGCCAACTGTGGATCGGTGGCAATGTTGGCTGTACCACCCGTCGGCAGAGGCGTCGTGCAGCAGTAATTCAGGGTCCCACCGGAGTAGTTGGCTCCATTGGTGCCGAGGGAGGACCCGTTGAAATAGATGATACAATTGTTCAACGTGGAGGAATATGCCCCACCGCCCTCTTGCACCGCCGAGTTGGCCGTCAGTGTGCAGTTGTTCAGAGTGCTGGAGTACGCCCCGCCGCCCTGGGAGGCCGAGTTGCCCAATAGCACGCAGTTGTTCTGCATGGCTTTATATGTCCCGCCACCCTCCTCGGTAGCCAGGTTCCCCGTCAACGTGCAATTGTTCAGCAAACCGTGATACGCACCGCCACCCTGGGAAGCCGAGTTGCTCGTCACCACGCAGTTATTTAACGTGGCGAAGGCACCCCCGCCACCGAGCGGGGCTGAATTGCCTTTAAGGGTGCAATTATCCAGTGTGCCGGAATACGAGCCACCGCCATAATAACCAGAGTTGCCCACCAGGGTGCAGTTACTCAACACTCCGTATGCTGTCGCGCCACCATAGGAAGCCGAGTTGTTGGTCAATATGCAATTAACAAGTGTGACGGACCAGGCGCCGCCTCCGGACTCGCCAGCCGTGTTCCCAGTGATCACACAGTTGGAGACGACTGCATCATAGAAATCACACCACACGCCTCCGCCGATTACGTCCTCCTCTAACTCAGACCAAGCGAAAGTTGACCCGTTTGTAAGGGTGAACCCCACGAGGGACGCCCCTTCGGCCAAATAGACACACCGAGCCCCATCTCTGAAACCAGAGGTGGGAGAACCTTCGATGATGGTGACATCTGCACCATTAACACTCATCACCGCTATTGGTTTGGTCACGGCGACCCGGTTGGTCAACAAGCCCCAGACGCCGCGACCACCGGTCTTGTAAACCCCGTTAGTGACCAAAACTTGGTCGCCGTCTTCCGCCACGTCCACCGCGTCCTGGATATTTGCAGCGGCTATCGTCCAATCGGTGTAGGGCGAGACTGGAGTGGTGTTGTTGACGTTCACGTAGCGGACAGCAGCGCTTGCACTCAACGTGGCGATCACAAGAGGCATCATCGCCAGTTGCGATAAGGAAGGTTTCACAAAAAAAATGCGTTCTTCCAATGGCATGTCCAGGCGCAGGTCCGCCCCCAGCCGTGCCGATAAGTTGCCCGGAGGCGCCTTCTGCGGAATCCACTGCGAGCATGCCAAGGCATAGAAGGAACAAGCAACCCGTTATTAGGCTATTCTGGAATCATCATTGCGAGCAGAATCAGATGATCGTGATGGAGAAGAGCTTGAGGCCAGGCTAGCCATGCTCTTGCTGAGGAATCAGCTACGTGCCTCTTGGCTTAATCAGGGGAGGTTTGTTTCTTAGCTTTCGAGGCGAATACCCCTGTTCGCTCGTGGCAGCGCAACAACTGGAGATTATCAATATTTGGCTGTTCACATCTCCGGCACACGGAGGCTTTATCCAGTGATTCAGCAAACTGTTGTCTTTGGATTCAGGCCAGATGGCACGCAGCCCAGTGACGTGGGTCGATCTCGCGCAAAGCCGGCGCCTCCGTTTTGCAGCGAGCTTCTGCCTCCATGCAGCCCGGGTGAAAGGGACAGCCACTGGGCGGGTGGATCGGTGAGGCACGTCGCCCGCGAGAATGATCCGCTGGCGTTTCGAATCGGGATCCACGACCGGCACCGCCGAGATCAGCGCCTGGGTGTAGGGATGGCCAAGCAGTCGACAAATCTGGACAAAAAAAGCGACTACTTCGCTTTCGAGCGGATTTATTTTCGCCACAGGGCGATGGTTTTTGCGTGGGTTCGGGGAAGCAACGGTTTCGGGAGGCAACTCGGCAGCAAGTGGCGTCATGGGAAAAGTTATGGCGGGTTGGACAATTTGTTCAATCACAATTAAACAAAATCATCACAAAAGAACAAAGTGTTTGAATTTGTTTGACTGCAAGCGGTTAGATCGCTTCTGGCAGGTTGTTGAAAAATGGGCCCGGTGAGGGGAGACTGAAAGCTCCCGGGCCCTTGATGACAACAAGACTTATCCATCCGTTGGTGTTTAATGTATCGAACTTTTTTCAAAAACAACGGCGCCGGCAAAGTCCGGCGGCAAGGGAATGCTGCGGATCTCCCACTGACGCACGGTTTCAGGACCAGTAGGCAATGCGAGCAGCTCAGGCTCTTGCCCGGGCGACAACGTAACCTCGACTGCCGCGAGGTCATCGCGCAAACCTTCGCCCGTCGCCTTGAGGTAAGCTTCCTTGCGCGTCCAACCATTAAAAAAGGCCTTGCGCTGTTGCGGCTTAGGGAGGGCGCGTAATTCGCAAAGTTCGCGCGGGGAAAAGATCCGTTCGGCCAGGACCGGCCAATCATCCAGATGGTGAATCGATTCGAGGTCCACACCAACTTCACGCCCGCGTGCCAGGGCGATGGCCAAAATCCGGCCCGAGTGCGAAAGGTTGAAACGGAGGTCGCCATTCAAAAGGGGCTGAGCGAGGAAGGGCTTGCCGCGAGGCTGATAGCCAATCGCCAACGTGACCGGCTCGATATTCAAGCATACTCCCAAGAGTTGCCGCAACAGGGCGCGACCAAACACGAATTGATAGCGTGGTTCCCTCACGCGGAATCGCTCCGAGCGTTCACGCTCATCCGGGCTGAGCAGGCAGGCAACCTCAGCTAAATCCGTCTGATCAGACGGCGTCGTGGCCATCCACACCTGGACTTCGTCTCGGCCGAGGGTGGCCGCCGAGCGCCGTGCGTGGACGGAGTTGACCCATTCATGAAACGAGATTTGCAAAAGTCTACCTGTTGCTGAGATGAGTCGCGCGTTCCCTTTCCTGGGCCTGGTAGAGCACGGTCGTAAGTGAATTTGCCAGTACAGGCACGTAGTCTGGAGTAAGAATCTGAAAATGGTGGCCCGGAACCGGGTGGAAGGAGGCGCCACCGCAGGCCAGGTATCGCCAATACCTCCTCCAAGTGCAATCGGCATCGTCACTGACGAAGACATTTATTGCGCCCGGATACCGCTGAGGCCGGTAGACCGATGCGACCGCGTGATAATAATCATCGAACCCGGGGACTTGTGGTGGCTGGCTGTCTACTTGCGGCGGTGCTGTCACGGGTGAGGGCTGGGAGCGGTTCCGAACCAGCCAATACCGGAGTGCAGCCCAGCGGCCCCGAAAGTAACTGAGACGCTCTCGGGGCGGCAACTCCCACCAATGCCGGAAATGAAACCAAAAGCGGCGGGGGATATAGGACGACATCCGCAACCCATAGAGAAACCACGGGAGCGGTCCGATCGGTGCGCTATCCAAAAGCGCGAGGAGGGCGACCCGGTGGCCATGGCGATAAAGTTGTTGGGCGACTTCAAAAGCAATCAGTCCGCCCATCGAGTATCCGCCCAGATAGTACGGTCCCGTGGGTTGGAACGAGCAGATTTCCTGAACGTAATGGGCGGCCATGGCCTCGACCGTGGTGTGCCGCGGCGCCTTCCCATCCAACCCGACGGCCTGGATGCCGTAAACCGGTTGATCTGAGGAAAACCGCCGAGCCAAGCCCAGCTGCCCCTGCCCATACACGCTCCCGCCCCAGCCATGCACAAGGAAGAACGGCGGCTTGGACCCCTGCGGTTGCAACGGCACCAGCGAACTCCACGGTGGCGCCCAGTTTTCATCAGTAAGCCGCCTGGCCAACAATTCGACCGTGGGCGAATGGAAGAACGTCGCGATGGGCACCTTGTGGCCCAAAAGTTTTTCGATCTCCACTGCTAATCGCGCCGCCAGCAGCGAGTGACCGCCCAGCGCAAAAAAATTGTCCTGTAGGTCAATGTCTTCGCGCTGGAAGAGTCGTTGCCAGATTTGAATCAACTTCAGTTCAAGGAGGTCTTTGGGCTGACTCAGACGTGCGGACGTTGCAGCGGCGTTACCTTCCGACATTGGCAACCTTTGGCGATCGACTTTGCCGTTAGGCAAGAGTGGCAACTGATCGAGGACAATGAAAGCGTAAGGCACCATGTATTCCGGAAGACGCTCACGAAGTTGACAGCGCATAGCCTCCGAGGACAGGTGTGCTCCTTTAGCCAAAACTACATAGCCGACCAGGGGGTTGTCGGCGGGCAGGTCTTCGCGTCGCACGACCACGGCTTCACGAACTCGAGGGCAGGAGCGTAGCACGCCCTCGATTTCTCCCAACTCCACCCTGAAGCCACGGATTTTTACCTGGTTGTCCAACCTTCCGAGAAACTCAATATTGCCGTCAGGCCGCCAGCGCACGCGATCGCCCGTCCGGTATAGTCGTGCGCCCGCCACAGAGCTAAACGGATCGGGGATGAATCGTTCGGTGGTTAGTTGCGGTTGGTGGAGATAGCCGCAGGCCACGCCGTCGCCACCGGCGTATAATTCGCCCGCCACCCCCACCGGCACGGGTTGCTCGTGCGCGTCCAGGATATACACGCGCGTGTTGGCAATGGGGCGGCCGATGGGGACAGTCGGCGTAAACTCTTGCTCGTCGCCAACCGGGAAGCAACAAGTAAAGGTAGTGTTTTCGGTCGGCCCGTAACCGTTGATGAGCCGGCAGCCTGGCAACGCGCGGCGCGTTTTGGCCACACGCTGCGGGCAAAGCACATCCCCACCCGCTAGCAGCTGTCGCAATGATTTCAAGTCGTCGAGCTGTTCGTCCACGATCAGGTGAAATAAGGCCGCCGTAAGCCACAACGTCGAAACTCCGTGATGGCGGATGACCGCACCGATTTCTGCGAGCGAAGGCTGACCCGGCGGCAGTAACACAACCCGTCCGCCGTTGAGCAGCGCACCCCAGAGCTCGAACGTGGATGCGTCGAAGGAAAGCGGGGACATGTGCAGCAGGGTTTCTTCCGAGTTTAGTGAAACGTAATCAGCTCCTTTAACCAGCCGTACCACGCCCCGATGCGGTACGACAACCCCCTTGGGTTGCCCCGTCGAGCCTGACGTGTAGCTCACGTAGGCGGGGTCTTCGGACCGGATTGACCGCAGGCAAACCTCTTTCGCTGGCCGCGCGGCCAACAAATCCTCCACTGCGGCCGTTGGGGTACCGTTGTGGGTTTGTGCCATTTTTTTGCTCTTCAGAATGACTTTGGGTCGCGCGTCGCCCACCAGAAACCGGACGCGTTCTTCCGGTAGGTTTTCTTCCACAGCCCAATAAGCTGCGCCAGTTTTGAGTATGCCCAGAAGCCCGATGATCCGCTCGAACGAACGCTCCACGCTAATGCCGACCACATCGCCGGGCTTCACGCCGAGGGCGCACAAGTGCCAGGCGATGTGGTCCGCGCGACGGTTCAATTCGCCGTAAGTTATCCGCTCTTCGCCCAACTCGAGCGCCACCGCGTCCGGCCTTTGCCGCACCTGTTCCTCAAACAATTCGTCAATGCACTGCTCCCGGGGATAATCCCGTTGGGTCTTATTCCATTCTACCAGGACTTGATGGCGTTCCTGGGCCGGCATCAGGTTTAGCTGGCTGATGGACTTCTCTGGCTCTTCTGTAATGGAGCGCAGCAGTTCCGTCAGGTGGCAGCCCATCCTGGCCACACTTGCCGCAGTGAACAGGTCGGTCGCATACTCGAACTGGCAAGTCCAGATCTCGCCCGTAGCCTCGATACTCAACGTCAGATCGTTCTTGCTCGTACAGGTTTCCACCGGCAGCGGCTCGGCTTGGGCTTGACCCAACCGGAATGGAGGCAGCCCTTCCTCCAACAGAACGAACATGACCTGACAGAGTGGTTGATGTCCCGGGTCGCGTTCCTTGACCACCATTTCCACAATTTGTTCAAAGGGTAGGTCAGCATGGCTGAAGGCCCCCAGCAGCAATTCACGCAATTGCCGCAGCACACGACGGAACCCAGGGCATCCCTCCAGCCGCACGCGAATGGGTAGAGTGTTTAGGAAAAAGCCGATCATGGCTTGTACATCGGGCTCCTCTCGATTGGCTACCGGGGTGCCCACGACCACGTCAGTTTGGCCGGTGTAGCGATGCAACCAGACCGCGAAAGCGGCCAACAGCACCGTGAACAAGGTCGTTTTTTCCTCACGCGCCAGTTCGCGAAGACCTTTCACGACCAGGCCCGGGAGCCGGAATTTATGGATCGCACCCCGCCCACTAAGCTGGAGCGGCCGTGCCATGTCCGCAGGCAGTGTCAGCACAGGCGGCAAATCCTGCAGTTGTTCCTTCCAGTAATGACGCTGCTGCGCCAGCAGGTCCCCAGTTAGCCGCTGCCTCTGCCGCAGGGCGAATTCGGCGTATTGCACGGGCAATTCCGGCATCCAGTCCGGTCCGGTTTGCGTAATTGAAGCGTAGAAACCTTCCAGTTCCTGGAGGAACAGCCGCAGTGACCACTCGTCCACAATGCTGTGATGGAAGGTGAACAACAAAACCAGTTCCTCCTCGGTGAGATTAATGCATGTGCACCGCCACAAGGGAGCCAGAGTCAAGTCAAACGGCCGGCGTGCCTCCGCTCGCAAGCGTGCCTCCGACGCAGACTGTTTCTGGCCCGGTGGCACGGCCTGCAAGTCCACGTCCACCCAGGGCAATGGAAACTCTTGCGCACCGGTAACCTTCTGCACCAGACTTTCTCCCAGTTGCACCAACGCGGTCCGTAGAACTTCGTGACGCTCCACAATCTTCTGCAATGCGCACCGAACCCGTTGTCGATCTACCCGACCAGTCAAGCGAAAGGCAATCGGTTCGTTGTAAGTGGCCGGGTCCGGCAGGGTCTGATGCAGGAGCCATATGCGCTGCTGGGCAAACGACATTGGCATCAAATGTTGGCGGTCAGCCGGTACGAGGGGGCGAATGTTTTGCGAATGCTTCCCTAAAGACTCAATCTGGTGAGCCAATTTTTCAATCGTGGGATGTTCAAATACCCAGCGCAAGGGCACCTCTATGTTGAGCCGCCGGGTTACCTGCGCGCAGATGGCCATAGCCAGTAATGAATGTCCGCCTAATTCGAAGAAGTTATCCTTGTTGCCCACCCGGTCACGACGGAACACTGACTGCCAAATGTCCACCAATTTGTACTCCAGTTCATTTTGCGGTGGCACATGGTCTGTGCTCACAGTCAATTGCGCTCCATCCAGCTTTTTTAATGCCTTGCGATCGACTTTCCCGCTCGATGTCAAAGGGAACGACTCCAATACCACGAATCGAGATGGGATCATGTAATCAGGCAACTTTACCTTCAGATACGACCGAAGGTCTTCCCACAGCAGAGTGGGTCCCGACCAGACGTGCTCTGTAACCGAGGCGGTTCCGGTGACCTGCCGCATCTGGCGCAAAGAGCCGGCGCGAAGAGGATGAGGCACAAAGTAGCACACCAGAATTTTGTCACCTGACGCGCATTCCTGGGCGAGGACGGCGGCTTGGTCAATGCCTGGGTGATGCCGGCAAGCAGCTTCAATCTCACCCAATTCAATCCGAATGCCCCGGATCTTGATCTGATCATCCAGCCGCCCCTGGAACTCGATAATCCCATCGGGTAAATAACGAGCGAGATCCCCAGTCTTGTAAAGTCGCGCCTCCGGAATAACACTAAACGGATCGCGAATGAACCGCTCCGCTGTGAGCTCTGGGCGCTTGTGATAGCCACGTCCCACCTGTACACCGCCCAGATACAATTCACCCACAGCCCCGATAGGAACAGGCTGCAATCGTGGGTCGAGGATGTAACACTGGGTGTTCGCCACGGGCCGCCCGATGGGCACAATGCGTAACTCACTATCGGGGCGGCAGGTCCAGTGCGTAGCGTCAACCGCAGCCTCGGTTGGGCCGTAGAGGTTATATAGTTGTGCGTCGAGCAGGTGGAAGAACTTCTCCTGTAAATCGTACGGTAATGCCTCACCGCTGCAAAAAACGTGTCGCAGCGATCGACAGTCCTTTATCCGAGGTTCTTTAAGAAAGACTCCCAACATCGGCGGGACAAAGTGCAGTGTGGTAATGCGGTGATCACAGATTAATTGGGCAAGGTACGCGGCATCTTTGTGCCCACCGGGTTTCGCCAGGACAAGCCGCGCACCAGTAATGAGAGGCCAGAAGAATTCCCAAACGGAAACGTCGAAACTAAACGGTGTCTTTTGCAAGACCACGTCCGCCGAGCCAAGCCGATATTGTTCCTGCATCCATAGGAGCCGGTTGCAAATCCCACGATGCGTATTCAACGCGCCCTTGGGTTGGCCAGTCGAGCCAGAAGTGTAAATCATGTACGCGAGATTTTCCGACGTAGTTCCATCGCAGCACTTGGCCTTTTTCTCGTGCGAAATCTTGTCCCCATGCTCATCGACCACGAGTACGTGCGCGCTGTGGGACGGAAGGTTCGCCACCAAACGACCTTGCGTCAGCAATACGGAGGCGCCAGCATCGGCGATCATGAACGCCACTCTTTCCGGCGGATCGTTTGGATCGATGGGGACATAAGCGCCACCAGCCTTGAGCGAACCTAGCAGCGCAATGATCATTTCCAACGAACGTTCCATATACACTCCCACGAGGGCATCCGGGCCCACGCCGAGAGAACGCAAGTGATGGCTGAGCTGGTTGGCACGGGTATTGAGTTCCCGGTAAGTCAGGGATTGTCCCTCGAATACGACCGACACCACGTCAGGTGTGCGCTCTACCTGCTCCTCGAACAACTGGTGGAGGCATTTGTCCTGTGGAAAGTCCCGCTCCGTCCGGTTCCATTCCACCAAAATTCGATGGCGTTCTACCTGGGGCAAATCGGAAATGCTGGAAAAAGTCGCTGGGACGTTCGCATTCGAATCATGCGGCCCATTGATTAGTGATAAGGTCATTAAGACGAAGCCCGCCTATTTTGGACAGTCTCAAGAGAAAGTCAAGCACCGAAAACATCAAAGCGTTTAGGTTTACCTTGTTACTAGGATGATTCGCGCCTTTTCCCAAAGCGCGGCAAGAGAAACTTCTGGAAAAATTGCTGCCGAAACAGGTGAAAGTTCGATAAGAAGGCAACATTTTTTCCCGGCCCTACCCCAACGGGGTTCATTCTGTATTCTCCATTCTCCCGTTTGAACCCTAACCACCGTTCTTTCATTATTTTTAAGCTAGGACAGCGGATGTCCAACCGCTTATGCCATCCTCGTCCAATATGTCACGGAGACAGCACTGCTCCGAGCTAAAGCGATCAGCATCCCACCGAGGCCTGCCGCTCGTCCCTCGGCTATTGCACACGCAACCGGTACAAAGACCGACATCAGTGAAAGAAGGTCGTTACGGTCATGGGGAAATATAGGCGCTGTGTGTGTTTCTGGGTTGCGTATATTCCATCGCGTCATTGGTTGAAACGATTGGTCCAACGGTCAATCCAATAATCATCCTCTTATGAACAAACGCAGGTTTTCGAGCCGGCGTTACGACGGCCCGGAACCGGCCTTCAGACACATATGCAACCGCTTGGCTCCCCTTCAAGGAACCAGAATGATCCGGTAAAAGGATTCTGAATCGCTCGCCCGATTGTCGGATTTGTTCGCCAATGGCCCAGTTGCAGTGACATCTCCTGGCAGATCGATCCACTGCCCATCAAAAAGGTTGGTTGTATATTGGACGTGGTAGGTGCTTCCCGATACTGCGCTCCAACTCAGATTCGCGATTTTGTCAGATAACGAGATTGAGACAATGACCGGGGGTGTAGCCAGGCTATGAATCCAATCTGCCAGCACCGGCACCGCGTTGGAATCGACGACATTGCGTGCCAGCGGTGGCATCTTAATCGAGCTATTGGTGCTCAGACGCAAGAACATGATCGATTGAGCGAGGCTGCCTGGAGCAACCTCCCGGGCTCCCTGGATGCCAAGCGGATCGTTCACAGGACCGCTAACAATGTTCTGGTCAACCAATGGTGTGTCGAAACGGGCGTCGAAATTAGCCCGGGCACCGAGCGGTCGATGGCAATGCGCGCAATTAGCGTCGAGATAGGAACGCACACGAAACTCGGTTGTCGCGGTCGCATCGGAGACTTTTACCAAACGGTCATAGTTAGTGATGGCCGCCTCATCGATAGGGGGAGCGAACATTCCCAGATGGTTCCAGGTCCGAAGCTGATTATCCGTGCGGGAGGTGTTCGGGTATGTGAAGTCTCCATTCAACTGCCGGGTTTTGACTCCGAGTACCCAACTTGCGCTCGGCGTATGGCAGCTGAGACATTCCTGCTGGCTCGGATAGTACCAGGTTTGGGTCCTCGTGCCGCTCGGTGTGCTGATCGGAATATTCTCGCTCAAACTGTTCGTCAGCAGATCGGCGTCGCTATTGTCGGCACGCCACTTATAAGTGACGCCGTAGAACGCATTATTCGTCGCGTTTACCAGGAGACGGGTTTCGAGGCGCCTTCGAATGGCCAAGTTGGTCTCATTAATCGGTAGTTCGAAATGCTTGATAAATACAGTCCCAACGGGAAAGGACCATTCACCTGCCGGCGCGAAGGCAACCTGATCGTTGGTAGAATAAGGAACACCGTTATTGGGCACGGATATCCAGCGCTGCTTAAAGGCATTATCAGACCATAATGGAGAATTCACATCGTAGGGAATTAAACCTGAACGCGGTGCGAGGGTAGCGAGATTTGTAAAGACACACGTTTGCGAGAGCAAGGCCGGGGGTTGTGGACTGGGAGCGCCGCTGCGCGCCAGTTTCCAGATTTGGCCCGGAGCTCCCATTTGGCACATGTAAACCTCGTTGCTCTGATCCAAGCCAAAGGAAGAAAGACCGGCATAGTTTTTACCGGGAGGCATGGAACACAAATAGAGGACCGTCGAAGTTTCGGTCGGGTTGTAGGTCAGGGCCCAAATGCGCGCAGAAAAATTGTCCCCAAAGATATACTTGCCGTACAAATCCGCCGCATGTTGGGAGCCACGATAGACATAACCACCGATCACGCAACTATTGGCATCGGCGTGGGGGTAATCATAAACTGGAAGCTGCTCGGTACCCAGTATCGGGTCGGGTTTGGCTTTTGGCCCGGCAATGGTGCCCTCCATGTACGCCCATTGGTAATTGCCGCCTCGCACGATTAAGTTGACCTCCTCGCGACTATCCTTGCCGACTTCGCCATTCCAGATTTGCCCGCTGACCGGGTCAAATGTCATACGGTGTGGGCTGCGGAGACCTATGGCCCAGAACTCCTCCAGCACGCTGCCCGTTGGGTCCACCCACGGATTATCGTTTGGAATGAAATAATTGCTCGAGTAACTGGCCGGCCAGCCAGTCGGCGGAACCCCTGCGCTCTGCGGTTGGCGGCGTACCGGATGGCTCCGTGCCGGGTCCTGGTCAACGTCAATGCGAAGAACGCCCGAAAAGAGACCAAAATCAATCCGCTGTGTATTGTTCGACGGGTCGTTGTCACCTCCGCCATCGCCATTGCTCAGGTAAAGAAAACCATCCGCCCCGAAGAACATTCCGCCCCCATTGTGCCAAAGATTGACATCGAATTGATTGATTAAGACCAGTTCGGAATCCGGATCAGCGACTGAGGAGCCCGCAGGCACGGTAAAGCGGGAAAGCCGATTGTAACTTCGAGTGGTCGAGGGTGGCCGGTGAGTGCCTGCAGGCACCAGCGGGCTGGGACTGTAGTTGTAATAAACATAAAAATAGTTGCGATTGCTCGATCCCGGCAAATTGAACTCGGGATGAAACGCCATTCCCAGCAAACCGCAATCATCGTAGCCCTGAGTCCGCAAATGAATATCCAAAACGAGCGTCTTGTTCGTGGCAGCGGGATCGTTATTAAAAGAATAAATAAATCCTTCGCGGCAACCGACGAATAGACGGTTCGAGCGCGGTTCGGCGAGCAGCATCACTGGATTGGAAAAGGTCAGACCCGCAAAAGCGGGCACGGTCGTCCATCCGCCCGAGGAAACCTGGCCTGGGGGCAGTGCCGGCATGACATTGTTAAGCAACGGACCGATCGGCTCTCGGGAGTCCAATCCGTACGGTTGCGCGTGGGAAACGTAGAACGACCACGGCAGGAGATAGCCGCACAAAATGAACAATCTACGAAACACGAGAATATCTATACACCTGGATTCCGGCTCGCACGACAATCTTCTCCAACAATTGACTCTTCCTGTGCTTTTCGGCCTTTCATCCTGCCGCTTTTACAGTAAAAATCCTCATGCGATTTCTGCGTCAGAATAGGTCAGGCCGGAATCGTGCTGATCCGGAGACAAAGTCATAACCAAAATACTCGGCGGTGATACGCTTGTTGAAGACGCTCACGCCATCGTGAACAGCGGAGACGGACAGGTAAATGACAGCGGTTCGGCACAAACTGACGATTCAAGCTGAGCGTCTTGCGCAAATTGTTGCCGGAAACGATGTCGATCACACAAGGGTCGCCTTCAGACGCCCGAGTACACCAACCGCGGCAACCGCACGGATCCGGAATCACGGCAAGCCAGGATATAGAAAAGCGAACCGGGCCTTCAGGCGTCGCATCCGTAAACTGATAATGGCTTGGCGAGACTTCGGTGGCGGTGTCTGTCATTGTCTCCCCGGTCGAAGCCGTTGAGCCTCGACGGGGCTGCTTGCTTCGGATCATTACTTTCTCGCCGGGCAAAAATGCCGGGACGAGAACCCTCTGATCACGGGATGCCCTGGGGCTCGCCGTAGATGAAGTCGTCCATCACGACGAGGTCCACTTTCGGTTCCAACCCTTTGCCTGCGGCCTTGCGACCAGTAATGATTCGCACGAAGGCAATACGCGGCTCCGGGAAAACAATGCCGAAGAAGGACAACGTCGCCGTCCCGGGAGAGGATGGAATGGCGCTCTTGTACAAGAGGTGCCCGCTGACGTCGTAGTAAGCGATCAGACTCGACCCGGCAACCTGGCTTTGTCTGACCCCGCGTCCACCACCGTCCGGGCTATCGACGTCGGCGAAGATTGTCCCGAAACCGGAGGTCATCGCCGGAATGTTGCCACCGCCAGGCACGAAGAAGGTGACATCGGTGACGGTGCTGTCGAGGGCAGCAAACAGCCGCACGGGGCTGAAGGCCTGGAAATTGGTCGCGAGCGACGGGTTCGAAAAGATATCCGCAAGGCCCGACGCAGGCGCCTGCACGAAACCGGATCCTGGTGTTTCCATGACGCTACCCCGGGTGTTGAGGAACACCGTAAATGGAGTGGGCCCAGGGGAGGTGTTCGTCGATCCCCCGCCGTCCCAATTGATTTCGCGGCGTCCCGTGGGAAGCGGTCCGTTGGTGTTGCCGTTATTGACGCCTCCAAGCGCGGCGCGGAACTGATCTACAGTGGACTGAATCGAGGCGGCGTTCGGGCCGGCGGCTTGGAATACGATGGGCGGAGCGATCACCGGCCTCGGCTGAGTACTATCGCCATCAAACGATTCCGCCAACAGCGGTTGGGCGATTAAAACGGCCAGGGCTGGCAGCCATGCCCCAACCGGAATCCATGTATATTGATATGTTGTTTTTGTTCTCATTTCGGACTTTAGTGTTTTGGTTTTTTTCAAGGGTCCCTGCAGATTCAAACCGCGCAGTGCCCGACGTATGATCGATAAGTCCCCGAGTGGTTCCCCGAGCAGTGTGGAACTTGAGACCCATTCAGGTTTCATATTTGTCAAACAGACTATGCGAGACTCATTACGGTCCCGTGACCAGCACCACTCGGAAGATTCTGCCACAAAGATTCATGTGCGATGTCCTATTGAGGTGGACCTTGCGGCATCGCCCGGTAGAATTTCTGTGATGAAAGATGCGCGGTCACATCAATGAAATTGATGCTTCCGAGCTTATTGGTCGCCAGCCCAACGAGCTCCAGCTCGCGAGATCGTCAGATTGCAGGATGGTGTAAACGCCGGGAGGCCCCGTAACCTCAAAATCAAAATTGTGGTCCGCCCTCAAGTGAGGAGCATTCAACCTGATCGCCACCGGGTAAGTGATTACCGCAAGACCTTACGCACGCAACGAGGCGACCAATCCACCCAGCCTCCCCGCAGCAATCGATTCGGACAACACCAAAGTCGCAAGCGGATTGCCATCCAACACAAGGGCACTCAATCTCGTGACATCCGGCGGCAACGTGAGGGTTGCCAGTTGATTGCCACGGAGATCAATCTGAACCAAATTCGTGAGACCGGAGGAGAGCGTGAGATTGGTGAGTTGATTGCCGGCCAGAAAAATCGCTTCCAGATTGGTCATACCAGAGGGCAGCACCAGCCTGGCAAGCTTGTTCGTGCTTAGCCGGAGGAAGCTCAAGTGAGGCAACGGGACGGGCATGGTGAGCTCCGAAAGTTGATTTTCGCCAATATCAACAAAGTTCAGGTTCGTCATATGAGTGAATCCAAATTCGTCTGTCCTTCCGGAATGGTGCATTGGGTAAGTGCATTGAAACCGACGTCAAGAGTCGTCAGGCTTGAGAACCCGCTGGGAAGGGCGAAATCGGTGAGAAGGTTCGAGTCAAGGTCCAGAAAATTCAAATTGCGGGCGCCTTCCAATCCATCCGTTTGTCGAATGTTCCGGTCGCCGGCGAATAAACTCGTAAGACTTAACAGATCCTGCTCGGTAATTAGTTCGGTGAGTATATTCAGTTCCTGGCGGATAGCGGCGTTCAAACCGGGATCGGGAATGAACGCTTCCTGGGCAGCGAGGCTTGAGAGGCCGCTGGTTCCATTGACCTCCTGGGACTAGAGCCCCATCTTCGTCATCACTTGAAAATTCGGAAGGGTCAAATGCCACACACGGAAAAGCATCGTTCCCTTCCGTCCATATAGTAATCGCACCACGCTACAGAACCCTCGGAAACGCCAGCCAAACCCGAGACGGGCGTCAGGACAAATTGTAAACACCCCGAAAGTGCAGTATGGGTCCACAAATGTGGTGGCGGTTGCAATGGCCCGCCGGAGGTCTTCCCAAAATTCAGGACGGCGTAGAACAATAGTAGTCAAAGCATTATTCCTCATAAACCGATTTGAGATGAAAATCGATCATGGTTTGCGACCCAGTCGACTCCTCACGAAAAATGTATGAAGCCGGACAAATAGGTAACTGCCCGGCCCGCGATCCAAACGCGCTCTCCGCGGTTTTCGCAAAACAGTTCGCCGCCACGCGCTGAAACCTGGATTGCACGCAGTTTGTCACGCTTCAAGCGCTCAGCCCAATACGGAATGAGTGTGCAATGCGCGGAGCCGGTGACTGGGTCTTCGGGGATGCCGGCGCGCGGCGCGAAAAAGCGGGAGACAAAATCGCTGCTTGCGCCTGGCGCCGTGACGATGATCCCGAGCGCGTCGAGGCGCGCAAGGACCTCCATATCGGGCTTCAAGTTTCGAACCAGCTCCTCTGAATCGAAAACCGCGAGGTAGTCCCGAGCTTTCGCCGTTAACCTTGGCGACGCGCCGAGACCTTCGATTAATTCCGGCGGAGCAGCACAAGCTGCCGCTGGACGCGAGGAAAAATCAAGGACTAGAAGATCTTCGTTGCGTGTTACGGTGAGTTCACCTGAGCGCGTCTGAAAACGAATCGCCGATGGACGGTAGCCGAGGTGCTGAAAAATCACGTGCGCGGATGCGAGCGTCGCATGACCGCACAAATCCACCTCGATGGTGGGAGTAAACCACCGCAGGTCAAAAGGCGATTCGCGCAGCACGAAAAATGCGGTTTCCGCAAGGTTGTTCTCAGCCGCGATGGATTGAAGCGCGGCATCCGGCAGCCAGTCGGCTAGAACACAGACTCCCGCTGGATTGCCGGATAAGCCTTGGCCCGGAAACGCATCGACATGGTAGAAAGGAATATTCATTGAGGGCCTTGGATGGGAGGATAAAGAGACAGGTTTGTTTCGACAGTCAAATGGAACTAGAGCCACTTCACTCCAGAGGAGCCTTGATTCGGAAGAACGCGGAGGGTTGATTCATCGGGATCAGCCACGGGCTCACGGCATTGGTTACGTCCATCCATGGACCGTTTATGTTGGCGGACTGTTGAAGCGTGCCGAGGTGCCAGCTCAGTTCCAGGCCGTTGGGCTTGCGGTCGCTTTCCAGCCGCGAGGCGATGTCGGCGATACTCCAGAGTCGGACGATATCAGCTCCCGTCAGGATACTGGTGCCGTCCGCATCAAACGCGACCGAACTCACTTCGCCGGCATGCTCGGCAAAGACGCGCAGTTCTTGTCCATTGCGCGCGTCCCAAAGGCGCGCGGAGAAGGACGGCCAGCCTTCGGCGTCAAGGATGAAGCGCCCGTCCGGCGAGAACACCGCGGCCCCCAAAAACCCCGCCGCAAAGATCGAATCCAATTTCAACGCTCCCGTGGCTGGATCAAAACTCTGGAGAACACCGTCTACCCACCCCGCGAGCAGTTCTCCGGTGGTCGGCGAGAAATCCAGGCACGTCACAGACCCTGCGTCGAATGGCGCTTGAAAGGAGCGCAGCAGTTGCCCGTTGGGGATGCTCCATAGGCGCACGATACCATCCGAGGCTCCGGTAGCGAGGAACACCCCATTGGAAGAAACGGCCACCTCCTGGATCAACGAGCCCGGACTGGAGAAAACACGAATTTGTGTGCCGGTCGCGGCATCCCAGAGGCGAGCCGTTCCATCCTGTGAGCCGGTGGCAATGCGCTGGCCATTGGACGAAAAGACCGCCGCGCTCAGCCCGCTCGTGTGCCCGAAGAACTCGCGTTCGAGCGTTCCGGTTTCGGCATTCCACAGCCGGGCAGAATAATTGGGCGGTCCGAAAGTGGTAAGGATCTGCGCGCCGTCGGGAGAGAACCTGGCGGTTGCCGTCCCTTCCGCGGATCCCGCCAGCGTAAGAACCTGCTGCTGGGCGTTGGTGCGATTCCAGAGACGCGTGACAAGTTCGTTACCGCCGGAAACCACGTACCGCCGGTCCGGCGAGAATCCAACTCCCGAAATCGTGCTGCTGGTATGGCCCGAAAAGGTGCGCAAGATTGCGCCGCTTTGGCTGTTTTTCAGACGTACCAGGTTGTCCGAACCATGCACGGTGACAATTTGGTTTGTCCCGGGTACAGCCCCCATGGCGTAAATTGTTTCACCTGTAAAATCATGTAGAATCTGACCTGTCGCAGCGTCCCAGGTGATCACCCGCCCGCTGATAAAGCCCGCGATTACCGCAGAACTGTTAGTTGCTGTCAAAAACCTCACAATCCCAAGCTCTGCCTGCGTCGCGCCTTGGAGCGTACGAATAAGTTGGCCGGTTTCGATGTCCCAGACTTGCACCGCCTGGTTGGCTCCATCCGTGACCAGATGGCCGTCGCCAGCAAATTCAATGTTTTGGATAAAGCTGCTCCCGCCGAGCCTGCGAATCGTCTGCCCGGTGGCCAGGTCCCTCACGCGGACGTTATCCGGCAACACCCCCACGCTCCCATCCGGCATGTTTGTGAAGGAAAGCTCGGCAGTCACCAGACGGTTGCCATCCGGCGTAAACCTCCCCCGGAAGTTACTCTCTCCGGGAACCCCGAAAGTGTGCAGTAACTCTCCAGTACTCAACGACCAGACGCGGACCGTATTGTCTCCTTGCGACACAAAATACTGGCCATCGGGAGCAAATACCAGATCGATGATTCGACCGATGTGACCCGTGAACGAACGCAATTCCGTGCCCGAATCTGCGTCCCAGGCACGGATCAAGGTGTCGTCTCCGCCGGTCAGAAGCACTTGACCGTCCGGCGAGAAGCAGAGCGCCAAAACGCGGCTGTGGTGTGCTTCCAACCGGCGCACGAGTGTGCCGGTCTGGAAATCCCAAAGGAATGCGCCGCCCGCTCCGGAGGTTGCCATCCAGTGCCGGTCCGGCGAAACGGCGACTTGCTGAACATCCCCCAGTCCGAATTTGCGTAGTGGCTCTGTTACCACGTCTGCCCGCGAACAAACCGCGAAAGCCAGGCTCACTCCCAGAGAGATTTCCAGAAATCGAATTCTCTTCATAGGAATGCGAACATGCCGCCACCTCTCGCTACCGACAATGGGACGAAAGAGGAGCCGCAAGTGTCGAGTTTGAACAGTTAACGATACTGCGATCAGCCTCAGATTATCTCAGAATCGGATCATGCCCGAACTGCTGCGCGCGTGAGTCTGGAAGCTGAACGGCAACACATCCGGGACAACGCTCACCTCGGTCGTAAACTTGAACGGATATTTCCCGCCGCTGTCGTAAACCAGCTCGACGAAGAATGCCGTGAAACCTTCTGCGGGCTTGCCGACGCGGCCAACATAAACGGCTGGCTTTTGTTCTTGGAGCGGTGTGCTCGTGTAAGCTTTGCCGATGGTATCTACGCGAAAGTCGCGCCCTTTCGGATTCGTCGCCTGCCACAAGTTCACTTCCTTCGGCTTGTCTTTGATCTTCACGACGAGCGTGCCGTCCTTTTCTTTCTTCCAGGAAAAACGCGGTCTCGGTGTGCCTTTCAAGAGGGCTTGGTAGTAAGCGAGAATGCCTTCGCGCGCATCGGTCCCGGCCAGGTCATGCTTCGCGTTGGGGGTGTAGCGGAGGTACTTTTCGCCTTGGAGATCAGGGAAGTAGAACTGCGAGTTATCAGGCAGAAAAAACTGATCGCCCGAAGCGTTGACCAAATACTTTGGAATTCTCAGCCGGTCACGGTGGCGGTAATTGTAAGGGTCTTCAATCGCGAGGATCGTTTGATATTCCGGCGTCCCGATCTTGTCCGGCAAGAGTTTGTGATTCACATAGTCTTTGAGGGCCGGCGAAAAGAATCCGTAAGCCTGGTAATGATGCCGCGTGATGGCTTCGGAGTTCAGCGCGTCGATCACCGTCGGCATAATCGCGACGACCCGCTTATCCACCGCGGCTACGAGCCACGTCGTCCAGCCGCGCTTCGATCCGCCGGAGACGACGAACTCGTCCACTTTGACTCGGCCTGCGGCTTCGCTGGCGAGAAACGCTTGCACTGCATCCATGGCACGCACGCCGCTCTTGACCATGGCCAAGCGCACGAGCCATTCGTTGTCTTTAGTAGCCATCTGCTTGACGCGGCTGTAGGCGATGAGGTCGTCTTCGCTGCGGGCCTTGTCTTTGGAGTCGGCGAAGAAAAGCGGCTGATTGGGCACCATCCCCAACTCAGCCACGACTGAACTGCTTTCCAGCGCGAACATGCTTAGCCGCGCCGAGATGGTGGTCGGCATCGGCTCGCGGTTGCTACCGCCGCCGATAAAAAGCAGTGCCTTGCTGGTGGTTAGCTTTTCGGGTTTGACGACCGTCAGCCAATGTTTCCAAACCGGGCGGTCCACCTCAGCCTCTGTGCGCCAGGTCTGGGAAGTGAGTTCGAGCACATAGGCTTTGTAGCCTTCGCCCGGGATGGTATTCACCAGTTTCCAGGCATACGAAGGATCGGGTTTGGCGATGTAACGGTCGAGCGCGGTCTCCTTCACCGAGGCCGCGCTGCCGACCGCGAGTGGAACTACGAGCCACAGTAGTAGAGTGATACCCCATCCGAATGCCGGAGTCTTAGCCTGCATATTTCACACTGCTCCAGCGGATTCTCATTAACACCGGGGCTTTAGCCCGGTGGGAAAGGCAGCGAGGGTTGGTGAGCCGTTTCAACGGCTTCGGGCGCATCGAGGGAAACTGTTGAAACAGTTCTCTCACCGTCGCTGTCATCTTCCACCGGGCTAAAGCCCCGGTGTTAATGAGAGGTGCGTGCAAGTGTGAAATATCCGGGTTAGGACGGATCATAATCAACGACGTTGTTGAAAAGGAATTGCGCGTGTGAGAAAGAATTATTTTTGCGTCTCACCAAGCTCACCAAGCATGAGGCGATACTTCCAAAGCGGCCGCGGGTTGTCGAGAGAATAATCCGCCGCAGAGGTCTATGGCGCAAGCATGCTTCACCGCCAACTGCGAGATAGATGCCTGCACCTCGTGCGGGTCAAATCTGCGGGGTCAGACTGGGGGTTAGACCGGCGGAAATTCTTTAACTTTGGCTTGGCGGGCGGCTGCTTCACCGATGCTGGCGCTACTTGCAAACACAAATCTTCGAAGTTCTGAGCAAGTGTCACAAGTGTCACTTTCAACAAACGTCAACAATTCCAGCCTTGTCCTGCGCTCCAATTATGCTATGACTTTGGAAGCAGCATGACTGAAATTCTCAGTTCAAGGCGGTGGTTATTTGCATGTTTTCTAGCCCTTGGGGTCAGCCTGTCCGCGTTTCAGAGCCTTGCAAACGATCCACCGACGATTTCAAGTTTCGCCGACCGCAGCATGGCCGCGAATAGCACCTCATCCTTTATACAGTTCACTATCAGCGACTTGGAAACCGCTGTCTCCAGCCTGATGGTTTCCGCGACTTCGTCGGACACGAATCTGGTTGCCTCAAGTGGTTTTTCTTTCACTGGTTCGACAGGAACGCGCTTCCTGAGAATTACTCCTCGGACCAATCAGATGGGCGTAACCATCATTGAAGTGAAGGTCACCGACGGTGGCGGCGCTTCTGCAAATTCGGGGTTCGTCCTCACCGTCTCCAATAGTTCACCCACGATTTCCGACATTCCCAACAGCATGGCCAATGCCGGCGTGACCTCCGCGCCGAGCTTCTTCGTGGTTAATGATAAGGAAAACTCTCCTTCCACGCTCGGACTGGTCGGGCAATCATCAGATACAAACCTTGTCCCGAACGGAAATATTTATTTCGGCGGCTCGAGCAGTAACCGCAACGTACGGGTTCTCCCAGTGCTGGCCCTGGGCACGACAACTATCAGCGTGACTGTCACGGACGCTTTCGGCGCCTCAGCTTCGGATACGTTCCAACTCACGATTAGCAACTCGCCTCCATTGATTTCTGGCCTCTCGACTTATAACATCCCGATGAACTGGACCAATCCGCCGGCGTCCTTTGTTATTGGCGATATCGAGACTCCCGCATCGAATCTGATCCTGAGTGCCTACTCGGCCAACCCAAGCTTAATTCCGAACGGAAACTTTACCTTTGGCGGCTCAGGCATTAACCGCACCATAACCGCATGGCCCGCTTCCAACCAGGTTGGCACTGCGAACCTTGCAGTCGTTGTCACTGACCAGTTTGGCGGGAGGGCGACAAATTCACTCACCGTGAACGTCTCGCAGTTTCTCGAGCTCACGAACAGCCTGCCAGGTTACAGCTATGGCGCGATTGCCTGGGGCGATTATAACAATGATGGCTGGCTTGATTTCGCGGTGATGGGGACCGGCCCGGCGGCCACCGTCATCTACCGCAATAACGGCGATGGAAGCTTCACGGACATTGCAGCCAATCTACAGGGAATTTCCTACGGCAACCTTGCCTGGGCAGATTACGATCGCGACGGCGATCTCGATCTGATTGTCGGCGGCTTGACTGATGCCGGCACCAATTTCACCCAGCTTTATCGCAATGATGGCGACGGGGTGTTCTCGGCCGTTTCCATTCCGGTCCTGCCCGCGCTGCGCTACTGCAGCTTCGCCTGGGGGGACTACGACAATGATGGCGACCCGGACCTAATCGTTGGCGGTGAATCAAATTACGTCGCCGTCACCAAGCTGCTCCGCAATGATAACGGCACGTTCGTCGAGAGTGGTATCTCCTTACCGGCCCTGCGCAGCAGCGTTTTTGCTTGGGGCGATTACGACAATGATGGCGACTTGGATCTGCTCATTTCCGGGATCAATGACGACAACTCAGCCGTGGCGAGAGTCTATCGCAATGCAGGCAACGGCACGTTCGTCAATATCATTGCCCCGCTGGATGGGCTGTGCTGTGGTTCTGCGGCGTGGGGCGATTACGATGGCGATGGCCGCTTGGACATTCTCCTTCACGGCGGTGACAACAGCGGCGCAGGCAATACCGCTATTTACCGCAACGAAAGCAGCGATAAATTCCTCAGGCAAACAAACGCAGGTGTAGACTTGTTGGCTCGAGTCGGTGCTGTGTGGGGGGATTATGACAACGATGGCGATCTGGATTTGGGCATTGGTGTGCGCTATGCGTACTTTGCCCCGCAGTATTATCGCAACGACGGAGGGATATACTTTGATAGTAGCAACAACGTCAACGGCCTAGGTCAGGGCGCGTTGGCATGGGGTGATTACAATAACGATGGCAAGCTTGATCTCCTACAGACTGGCGAAACGCCAGTTTATACCCGCACAACTCGCATTTTTAAAAACTACGGCCCGGTAGCGAATATTGCGCCTTCTGCTCCGAGCGACCTGGCCGCGACGGTAACTGGCCGAGGTGTCCGGCTGAGCTGGTCTGCCGCCACTGACGCGAACCAATCGGCGCCGCTTACTTACAATGTACGCGTCGGCACTGTGCCGGGTTCAGGAAATGTTCTCAGCCCGATGTCTCTGGCGGATGGGCGACGGTTGCTTCCGGCTGATGGCAACGTCTTTCACAACTTGAGTTGGTCACTGCGCAGCCTGCCGTCCGGGACCTATTATTGGAGCGTGCAGGCTGTGGATCATGGTTTCCTCGCCTCAGCGTTCGCGACAGAAGGCAGCTTCGTTATCTCCAGTCCACCGGGTCAGCCTAGCGCCACAACCGAGGCGGTCACTGCTATAACTTTCAAAGATGCTATCCTTAATGGTATCGCGAATCCGAATGGGCTGGCCTCGACGGCCTGGTTCGATTACGGCACTACGACTGCTTACGGCTTCAAAACCGTTGCGCAATCTATCGGCAATGCGACCAGCGACGTCAGCATGACGCGGCCTATTAACGGGCTGACGGCGTTGACGACTTACCACGTCCGCCTGGCTGTCGGCAACTCGGCAGGGACGAATTTCGGAGTGGACCGAGTCTTCACGACGCCAGCTTTCACGCCCTTCAGTCTTGTGCCAATTGCCTTCCCCGAGATAAGGGCGCAAGGAGCTGTCTGGGCCGATTTCGACAACGACAACGATCTTGATCTCTTAATGTCCGGCAACACCGGTGACACGTATCTTTCCTACAACACCATCCTGATGCGGAATCAAGGTGGAGGCGTTTTCACGAACACCGGCGCGTCATTGGGCGTCACGGGCCTGGGCATCCTCGGGGATTACAATCGCGACAACTACGTCGATATATTCTCCGGCACAAATGTCTTTCGCAACGCACAGGATGGCAGTTTTGTATTGATCCCCCTCTCGCTGGGATTGCCTTTCGCGCCGTATGAGATTTCGAGAATGGCCTGGGGCGATTTTGATAATGACGGCGATCTGGATTTATACGCGAACCGAAACTATTACGGGTACAGTGTTCTGCGCCGAAACGATGGCAACGGAATATTTAGCCCGGTGGACAGTATCTTGCCACATCTTAGTGACGGCTCACCTTCGTGGCTCGACTATGATAACGATGGCAGGCTGGACTTCCTTCTTCTGTACTCTACCGGCGAAGCGTCCACCGGACTGTTCCATAACAACGGCAATTACACCTTCGTCGACAGTGGCAATTTCTTCACCAACTCAAGCGGATCGGCAGTCGATTGGGGCGACTGTGACAACGATGGTGATCTCGATCTGGTTTTTGGCGGTGGCACCTATCCCTTCACACCAAAAATCTTTCTCAATGATGGCCACGGGACCTTTCGCGACTCAGGCGTAACGAATCTCCCTCTGAGCGTCACACGGGTCTTATGGGGAGATTACGATAATGATGGCGATCTCGACCTGTTGGTGGTTGGGCCGAAGCCTAGCCTGGATTACCAGACTTCCTTGCGGGTATTTCGCAATGACGGGGGGACCTTTTCCGATACGGGCTTTGAAATCGTGGACGTAGAGATTACGGCGGCAGCCTGGGTTGACTACGACAACGACGGCGACCTCGACATCTTCGTATCCGGTCTGGATAAAGGTTACCAACGGTTCGCGCGACTTTATCGAAATAATAGCCTGATCTCCAACTCGCCTCCCGCGGCCCCGAGCGATTTGCAGGCCTCGGTCACGGGGAAAGACATCCTCTTGACTTGGAACAAACCTTTCGACCTGAACCAGACCAACGGCTTCAGTTACAATTTGCGCGTGAGTACTACTCCCGGCGGCACAGACATCATGAGTCCCCTGGCGAATCTGCAGACCGGTTTTCGCCGCCTGCCCAGGTTCGGTAATGCTGGCGTCGGGACCAACTGGGTCCTCACAAATCTACTTGTCGGCACGTACTATTGGAGCGTACAAGCGGTGGACAACTCGTTCGCGGGTTCGCCTTTTGCTGCGGAAAAGGCCTTTGTCGTCCCACCATGGCCGCCAGATGTCATCGCCGCCTGGGCTACCAACCTCACCCTGGTCCAGGCAACCCTTTACGGCACAGTTAACCCGAACAATCGCCCCACCACCGTACAGTTCCAATATGGGCTGACGACGAACTATAACCTCACCTCGAGCGCAGTGATCCTGCCAGGAGTCAACGTTTCGCTCACGACGAACTTTCTCATTAGCGGTCTATCGCCAGAGACTAGTTATCATTATCGACTCATGGCTTCGAACGGCCTTGGCGTCAGTTACAGCGTTGACCAGACCTTCAAAACTCCGCTGTTCACTCAAATGCCAACGAATTTCAACATCCTCGCCCATGACAGCGGCCTTTGGGGGGATTTTGACGGTGACGGCATCCTCGACGCTGTTTTTGAGGGTAGCCGTGACGGCTTCTCTATCACAGGTGTTTTCCACAACGACGGCGCTGGCAATTTCACGGAACTGAATACCGGAGTGCCATATGGTGGTTACCACGCTCAGGCCGCGAACCTCGATCGCGATGAGGACCTGGATCTCATTTTCCTCGGTTCGAATCGGCCGTTCTACACGAACAACGGTGTGGCTTTCTTTGGCAACATTACGAATTCGCTCGGGTTCGAAGCCTACTCAGTCTCCATAGCGGACATTGACAACGATGGCGATATCGATTTGTTGGTTACCGGTTACGACGCCGTTAGTTCTCGGGATTCGATCAAACTGTTGACGAACAATGGCAGTGGCGTATTTCTGGACAACGGCGCGCATCTCATTGATTGCCGCACTGCCATCATGGCCTGGTCCGATGCTGACAACGACGGCGATGCGGACCTCGCAATGATCGGGAGTGGCTGGTCATCTTCGACTAATTTCGCCTGCCTGTATCGCAACGACGGCCCGGCCGGCTTCACCCCGATCTTCGGCCTTTTCCCTGTGGTCTCCGGCTCGATGGCCTGGGGGGACTACGACAATGATGGCGATGATGATCTAGTATTGACCGGCGCTTTCGGGCAAAACGATCTGCGCACACGCATTTATCGCAACGACGGCAACCTCAACTTTACCGAGATCGATCCCGGCATTCCCGGTTTCTATTCTGGATCGGTCCAATGGGGCGACTTCGACAATGATGGACACCTGGATCTTCTGTTCTCAGGTAACGGTACCAATTATCCCCCACTTTGTCAGATCTATCGCAATCTGGGTGGAGATACTTTTGCGCTCGCGGACATCGCGCTGCCCGGCTTTTCCTACGGAACCGCAGCATGGGGCGACTACGACCAGGACGGAGATCTCGACATTCTCCTCGCCGGACAATATATCGCAGCGACTATCTTTCGGAACAATTGCCTCACTCCGAACGCAATTCCGCAGGCTCCGACAAATCTGAGCGCTACCGTAATCGCTGGAAATTCCGCCCGTCTTTCGTGGCAACCAGGGCTGGATGCAAACCAATCGTCCGGTCATACGTTCAACATTCGTGTCGGCACTGCGCCCGGCCAAGGCAACGTCCTCAGCGCCCTCTCAGTTTCGTCAGGCGGGAAGCGGCGAATCCCGGCGCCCGGGAATGTATGGCATAACACCAGTTGGTTGATTAAGGCGCTGGTTCCAGGCACATATTATTGGAGTGTTCAGGCGGTGGACAATTCCCTCGCGGGCTCTCCTTTCGCTGCAGAACAGAGCTTTGTGGTCGCGCCATTCGCGCAACCGCCGACGGTGATTACGATGCCCGCCACAAACGTTAGCTTCTTCACGTCGACCGTTGCCGCGAACGCCAATCCTAATGGCGTCGCTTCCAGCGCCTATTTCGAATTTGGCTTAACGACTAATTACGGCTCCGCGACGCCGCTCCAGGCTCTTGGCAATGGAACCAACGAGTTAAGCATCTCGGCCGCGCTCTCCAGGCTGACGGCGAACACGCTGTATCATTACCGGATCGTCGGTACGAATTTCAACGGAACCAGTTACGGCCTGGACAAGACCTTTACCACGCCGGTTTACGTCGAATTCAACCAGTTCACTTCTTTTCCTGAATTTTACCAGGGCTCGGTGGCCTGGGGTGACTATGACAACGACGGTGACCTCGATCTCCTATTCACTGGGTTGGCTTATATCAGCGGAAGCCGAACAACGTCGCTCGTTTATCGCAATGACAACGGCACCTTTGTGGCCGTGCCTATGGGTTTAAAGGGAACCTGGCAAGGCGATGCCGTTTGGGGTGACTACGATAATGATGGGGACCTTGATATCGCTCTCTGCGGCAATTCCGATTGTTGCGGCAATATCGCCCGCATTTACCGGAATGATGGCTCCAACGTCTTCACCGAATTGCCGGTTGTGCTTCCCGCGGTATATGAGGGAAAGCTTGCCTGGGCCGACTTCGATCGCGATGGCGATTTGGATCTCCTCCTCGTCAGTTCCTCAGGTTCTGGCGTCTATCGCAACGATGGACATGACACCTTCGTGCTCAGCGCCAGCCTGCCCGCCGTCTTGAGCCCTGGAATCGGTGTAGCCGATTTTGATAACGACGGTGACCAGGATATACTAATGACCGGCTATTCTGGCGGTGCTATCACACAGTTCTATGTAAATGATGGCGCAGGGAACTTCTCGCTTTTGAATACTTCTCTGCCAAACGTCTCTGACGGTTCCGTAGCCTGGGGCGATTTTGATAACGACGGCGACTTGGATCTGGCGCTCACTGGCAGCCAGTGGACCTATCCTGCTTCATACCTGACGGTCATTTATCGTAACGATGGCGGTGGGGTTTTCACCGATGTTCAGGCTGGACTGCCGGGAGTTTACGAAGGTTCGTGCGCGTGGGGTGATTACGACAACGATGGTAACCTCGATCTGCTGCTCAACGGCTCGCCATTGAGTGCGAATGACACCGCCAAACTCTTCCGCAATCTGGGCAGCGGCAGCTTTATCGATACTGGCAATTCGTTCCAGCCGTTTCACACCGGCCGCGCCGTCTGGGGAGATTATGACAACGATCGCGATTTGGACATTGCGACTTCCGGCACGAGCAACGCCCGAATTTATCGCAATAACGCGACCAATTCGAACGTCATCGCCAGTGCGCCGACCGCTCTCGTCGCTTTCCCGACCAGCCACTCCGTTACCCTTGTCTGGTCTCCTTCAATCGATCCGAACCAGGCTCGGGGCATAACTTACAACGTCCGCGTCGGTACTTCACCGGCCGGCATTAATGTCCTGAGCCCCATGGCCGACCCATCCACCGGCTTCCGCCGTGTGGCTCAACTGGGAAACGCTGGTTTGCTACAGTCTCTCACGCTCACGAATTTGGTTTCCGGTACATATTACTGGAGCGTGCAGGCCATCGATCATTCGTTCGCCGGTTCCGCTTTCGCCGCCGAACGCTCCTTCACAATTTCGAACACACCACCAGTTGCCCTCAGTCAGTCACTCACCCTTGCAGAGGACACCTCGCTCCCGATTTCGCTCACAGGTGCCGACGCAGACAATGACCCGCTTTCTTTCTCCATCGTCTCCTCACCCTTGTTCGGACAACTCACTGGTACGCCTCCGCAATTAACGTACTCGCCTCGCAACAATTTCTTCGGGTTCGACCAATTTACGTTCCGCGTTGACGACGGCGCGACGAGTTCTACGCCAGCGACCGTGTTCCTGCAAATCACCGGCGTTCCTGATGTCCTTACGCCTACGCTTGGCATTCAATTGCTGCCCTCGCGGCAGATGCAATTGTCCTTGGTAGCCGAGCCATGGCAAGCATATCAGATTGAGGTTTCGGACGATCTCATTCACTGGATAGCGCTGACCAACGTGACTTCGACAAATCTCATAGCTGCCTTGATCGACGCTGATGCCCCTCGATTCCCAAGGCGCTTCTATCGCGCGACGCTCTTTCGTCCCTCGCTGGGCCCGCCCTCACGCGCGAGCAGCAATCAATTCATTCTGACTTTAATCGGAACTCCAGGTCTGAATTACCAACTCCAAACTTCCACCAACCTCATCAACTGGAACGTCCTGACCAATGTCCTGCTGACCAATTCAACCGCCTCCTTCATTGATTCGGACATTCTTAATTACCCGCGCCGGTTCTACCGCCTTCTCGGGCCTTGAACAAACGCTCGGCTAACTCAAACAAGGACCGAGCGGGGGTCAAGCAGGGGGCATCTGCGGGTTGACCTGGTCCTGTCGGTAAGCCCACTGAAGTACTGAGGCTTTTGCGCGGAGGCGCGCGGCCAGGCGTCAGCTCTGTCTCTCCAATTCCGGAATCGGCGCGCCGCGGGGAAGAATCAAGTTGGGCCGCCCGGAAAAATCGGGAATGGTGATCTGCCCGGCGTCAATGCCGAGATGGCGGTAAATCGTCGCCAGAAAATCGCCGGGCGTGCACATCCTTGATACGACTTCTTCACCATGCTTGTCCGTAGCACCAATCACGCCGCCCGTCTTGATCCCACCGCCGGCCCAAAGATTGGAGAAGGCGCGCGGCCAGTGGTCGCGCCCCGGTTGGACGGTTCCCGCCGCTGCGCTGGCCACGCCGCCGCCGCTGCTGGCCACTCGCTCGATGCGCGGTGTGCGGCCAAATTCACCCGTGACGACCACCAGCACCCGTTTGTCCAGGCCGCGAGCGTAAATGTCTTCGATCAAAGCCGAGACCGCCTGGTCAAAATAGGGCGCGCGGAATTTGAGCGCGTCGAAAACGTTGTGATTGACCGCGTGATCGTCCCAATTTGCGACCCGGCCGCACAATGGACCGTCAAAAGTCGTGGTGATGATTTCCACACCGGCTTCGACCAGTCGACGGGCCATCAAACATTGCTGACCCCATTGGTTGCGGCCATAGAGGTCGCGAATGCGGTCCGGCTCGCGGCTCAAATCGAAAGCCTCGCGCGCGCCCGGGCTGGTCAAAAGGCTCAACGCCTGTGCCTCAAAATCGTCGATGGCCCGCATGGTTCCCGACTGATCAACGGCCCGCTCCAAACGGTCGAGGCTCTGCTTCAGACGGATGCGGTCGCTCAATCGCTCGCTTTGGGCCTGGTCTTTGTAACCGATGTTCGGCACTGAAAAGTGCGGGTCGTTCGGATCGCCGTTCACGGTGAAAGGCCCGTAGGAAGGGCCGACGTAGGCCGGACCAGCGATGGTGAAGTTGTCATATCTCGTGACGGGATTCACACCGACGTAGTTCGGCAGCGGACGTGTGCGGTCGGCGCGCAAGAAATTGGCCACGGTCATCCAATCGGGGAAGATGGGTTTGTCCTTGTCCTGCGGATCGGGATCGCCAGTGAGCATTTGCAACGAGCCGGCCGGATGCCCGCCGCCATTGTGCGCCATGGAACGGAGCAATGTGAATTTGTCCGCGATCTTCGCGTGGCGTGGCAGCAACTCGGAAATCTGCATGCCCGGCACACGCGTGGAAATCGGACTGAAGACGCCACGAAATTCGCTGGGGGCGTCGGGCTTGGGATCGTAGGTTTCCAAATGCGAAGCGCCGCCGCGCAACCAGACGAGAATCACCGCCGTCCTGGCTTTCGGCTTCTCAGTCGCCGCCCGCGCCCGCAACTGGAACAGTCCGGGCAACGATAGTGTCGCGAACCCGGACAGGCCAATGCGCAAAAATTCGCGGCGTTTGATGGGACCCGGACAAATGCTGACGGCATTGGATTTTCCGTTGGACGCCATGACTATTCGACTGAATTTACCTCTGAAACCTATAACCTGCTTGAGGCAATACCGCGAGAGTTATTTCCTGTTTTTCCGCTGCAGCAGTTTGAATTGTCACATTCTACAGCGCGGCCAAGACTTCTTCCGCGTGTTCTTCCGCCATGAAGACGGCACGCGAACCATCCGGCGACACTTTCCAGGCTACCGCTCTGGTGCATAAAGCCTGGCTTCGCCTGAACGGTAGCGGCTCACCGCGCTTTGAAAATCGCACGCACTTCTTCGGTGCTGCCGCGGAAGCCATGCGCCGAATCCTGATGGAACGCGCGCGCCAGAGACTCGCCGTCAAACGTGGCGGAGCCATCGCGCCTCTCGACATCGAGAGAATGGAAATCTACCCCCACCAGTGAACAGGCGCCGAATTGCCAATCTCATTTGATGAGGGAGCAGTCGGCCCGAGACAGCCACGCGCGCAACTCCGTCCGTTTGCGGCGGGATTCATGGCTCGCGCGTGCGATAGAAGCCGGAGGCTGGGATGCGGGGTCAACGTGCGGTGTGCGAAGCGGGGGTCTGTCATAACTTTCTACTTCAGTATGACGATGGAAGGACGAGGATCGACGATTCCAAGTCCATTCCGAACGTGCCAGTTTGTTGGAGTGTTTCAGCGGCACAGCGGTTGAGGTTTCCCAGCTTCTGAAACTCACCAGTTATTCTCTGAATTCAAGCATGAAGGCGAGATGGTTGCGTATTTCGGCGATCCGAGGTCGAGCAAAACGACTCGATTGCAAATTCGAATTGGTCGGCGGCTAGGATGCGGATCGGGTGACAGCCCGGGATTGGATGTCCAAGTTCATGCATGAGGTAAAACCGTACGGCGGCTCCATCAATTTGCTTTCGGTTCGGAGTTAAATTTCAGGAATGGGTGATGAAGATGCGCCTCTCGGTCTTGTTCCTCAGTCATCGGGGTGAACCCATCCTCTTGCTTCAGGTAAACCACCCGCCAGGCCAGTTCCGCCAACCGCTTGTCCTCGGTATGGTGCATCATCTGTTCCAGCGCTTCTTTGCCGTCGGCTCCAAAACCATCCCGCAACGTATTGCCTACTACCCGCCAGCCCCAGTCTTTGTCGGTACGCTCGCACCCTTGTCCATACTGACGGAAAAACGCAGTAACGGTCTTAAGCGCTTTCGGCTGCAATGTTTTACTGTCTTGCCGGGATATGCTCGCCAATGTCTTGCAGGCGCAAACTTGCACGACTGCATCCTTGTCTCCGCTCATGGATTCATACAGCGCGTCGACATATTCCGGCTTTGGCTCAAAATTGATGAGCACCGCCAATGCCAGCTCTTTGGCATAGGGATCTGAATCCTCTTTCAGTGTCCGCAGCACAGCCTTACCTAATCGCTCAGTTCTTCGAGGAAGAAGGCGGCGCAATACAATCCACGCCACCTCCCGCACTTTGGGGTCCGGATCAGAGGTCCGGGCAGTAATGAACTCCATGTGTTCTTCGGTAAGTCTGCCTTTTTCTTTTAAATCTTGCAGGACAACTCCGACCGCATGGAAATTAAACTGAAATGTGCTATTGGTGCGAGCAACCGCTTCGAAAATCTTTTCCACGCAGTTGGACGCATTGAGCTGTCCCAAAACTATAGCTGCCTGCCACCTCACTGAATTCTCCGGATCAAGTAACGATGCCTCTACAATAGGAATGGCTGCCGGATCTTTGAGGGTCCCAAGCGCGCGCAAAGCGCCGCGTTTAACGAACAGATCCGGATCTTTGGCCAACGGGATGACCTCCGAGGCCGGGGCGGTTTGGGCGCCCTTCTCAATCGCACAAAGAATTCGACGTTTCGCATATACATCCGAGCTCTTCAGTGCTTCCGGGGGCTGTGGGGGAATATTATTACCGTAATATACCCGCCAGGTATCGAATCCGCTCTCCAGGTCATAATTGACTGTCAGGAGTTGTTTCACGCCCGCGGGTATTTTATCACTACCGCCCCACGTAGATAATTGGGTCGGAGTTCCCTTGCAGAGCTCAAAGCCTTTTTGGATGGCCTCATCGTTCACCGGATGAAAAAGGTTCAGCTCGTCCACAATCCCCTCTTTTGTCCAAGTCTCCACATCCATCCACAATTTGCCTGCCGTGCGAACTCCTTTTTCTCCACCCCACCGACAGGGCCAATAAGGATATTTGCCGTCCACACACATCGCTATTTTTTTGCCGTTCTTACTCAGCGACGCATGAAATTCCCGAAAGAACTGCGTTAAATATTCCCCGCGCAATTTGCACCATGCCACCTTGTCAAAAGGCTGGGTGCGAATGTCCACCCCGTATCGCTTCTTAAATTCATCGACAATGGGTTGATTATAGCCGAATTCATCTTCGTACCTCTGGCTGTAATTTTCCGCATAACTAAGAAGTGCTATCCCATCATAACCACCTTCAACTAACGTACTTGGTCAAATACTCGACCATGGCCTTTCGCGCTCCCTCATAGCAAAACTCGATTGGTCCCCCTTGATGCCAGGTTCCGTACTTGTTCACTGGCGCCCACTCGGGATGCTCAACTCGAATCTTG
>Ga0163163_10000546_pt1 | contig 33098 bp, 26 predicted proteins | sample S65metaG_FD_119766 | JGI IMG/M metagenome (GOLD analysis project Ga0163163, IMG submission 119766) | Switchgrass rhizosphere microbial communities from Kellogg Biological Station, Michigan, USA - S6-5 metaG | ecosystem: Host-associated > Plants > Roots > Rhizosphere > Soil | place: USA... | reverse complement strand
GCCTGGCTCCACAACTCCCGTCGCCTCGTCACCCGCTGGGAGCGCTACGCCGCCAACTTTCTCGGTTTCCTCCATCTGGCCTGCGCCAAAATCCTCCTCAGCCATTTATGAGATGGCTTCTAGGCATCAGGCACCGGCATTGGCCGCTGTTATTGCTAGTGCCTGGGGCCTAATGCCTAGTGCCTATTGCCTGGGGCCTGGGGCCTGGGGCCTAGTGCCTAATACCTGGGGCCCGGGGCCTAACGCCTGGCCCTGGTTCCTACTCTGCCCTGAGCGCCTTGATCGGATCGATCGACGCGGCCCTTCGGGCCGGCAGCACGCTAGCGATGAGCGCCGCGATGAACAGGACACCGATCGCCGTGCTCACGACGAGCGGATCTCCCGGCGTGATGCCGTAGAGCTGGCTCGACAGGCCGCGGCCGGCGAAGAGCGCGATTGGCAGGCCGATCGCGAGGCCGATGGCCGTCTGCATCAGCGCACGGCGGAGCACCATCGTCAGCACCCGCCGGCGATCGGCGCCGAGCGCCATGCGCAGGCCGATCTCGCCGGTGCGCCTGGCGACGTTGTGCGCGGTGATGCCGTAGAGCCCAATTGCCGCGAGCAGCAACGCGAGCTGACCGTAAAGTGACGTGAGCGTCGCCACGAGCCGCTGCTGGTTGAAGTTGCGCGCGAGCTGCTCGTCGAACGTCATCACGGCGTTCACGGTCAGGTTTGGATCGATCGACGCGAGCGAGCGACGGATGTCGGCTTGCACGCTGCTGAGCCGATCCGGGCCGCCCACAACGTGCAACTCGATGTCGCGGATGAACATCGACCGCGCCTGCATCGAGATGTTGCCCTCGTACTTGAACGTCACGGTCTGCAGGAGCGGCAGGAAATACGTGCGCCAGGCAGGTTCCTCCGCGGCGACGTACTTCGTGTTCTCGACCACGCCAACGATCTCGTAGTCCATCGCGCGCCCGGGCTCGTCGCCCTGGCCCAGGTGCTTGCCGATGGGATCCTCGTTCGGAAAAAACGCATCCGCGAACGCCTGATTGACCACGGCGACGTGCAGCGACGACGCGGTATCGCGCTCGTCGATCGCGCGCCCGCGCAACACCTGCGCGCCGATGGTCTCGAAGTAGCGCGGTCCGACGCGCAGCCAGGACGAGGAGATCCGATGCTCGGGGTCCACCGGCCGGCCCTCGAGGCTGAATGGGCCCGACCAGTTGTTGCCTTCCATCGGGCTGTACTGCGACAAGCTGACGCTCTTCACGCCGGGAATCCTCGGCAACTCGGTCTGCAAGCGCTCGTAGAGGGCGGGCAGCCGCTCGACCGTATAGCCGGCGACCGACGGATCAACGCGCACGACCAGGCGTCCGTCCGTCTCGAATCCGAAGTCCTGATTCTGCAGCGCCATGAGACTGCGCGTGAGCAGGCCCGCGCCGACGATGAGCACGAGCGAGACCGCGACCTGAAGAATCACGAGTCCCTGGCGTGGCAGCGCGGCGCGATCCACCGTGGATCGTCCGCTGCCGCGCAGCGCATCCATCGGGTTCGCCTTCGACATGATCCACGCGGGCATCGCCGTGAAGATCGCCGCGGCGAGGAGCGTCATCACCATCGCGAATGCGAGAATCGTCGCGGAGGGCGACGTGTCGATCGGGATGAACGTTGCCCCGCGGAACGCGGTCGCGACGATGACCCGCGCGCCGAGATACGCGACGAGGATGCCCGCGGCGCCGCCGGCCAGCGCGAGCACCAGACCGCTCGTCAGCATCTCGCGGATGAGCCGCCGGCGGCTCGCGCCAAGCGCCGCGCGCATCGCAAATTGAAACGGCTGCGCGCGTGCGAGCAGCAGATTGGCGAGATTCGCGCACGCGATGATCAACACGAGTGCCGAGACGACGGCGAGGACGCGAAGCGCATCCGCGTAGCGCGTCCGCAGCGTCGACACGCCCGTCGCCGCGGGCGTCACGACGATGTGCTGCTCCGGCAGCTGCGTGCGGGCGTTGTCAGACAGGAACGACTGCGCGGTCAGCCAGTCGCGAAGCTGCGCCGACACTTTCTCCTGCACCATCGCCGGCGAAACACCCGGCTTCAGCCGGCCGACGATGTACAGCCAGTTCTGATCGGCGCGGGCGAGGAGCGACGTCGCGACGCCGCTCGACGAAGCGACGCCCTGGCCGATGCCGCGCAGCACGGGCTCGATGCCGAGCGGCAGAAACAGGCTCGGCGGATTCGCGCGCAGCGTGTCGCCGAAAAACGCCTCCGTCGCGATGCCGACGACGGTCACGCTCTCGCCGCTCACGGTGAACGTGCCGCCGACGACGCCGGGATCGAGACCGTACTGATCGCGCCAGGCGCGGTAGCTCATCACCACCGCGGGCGCCGCGCCCGGCCGATCATCGTCATCAACGAGCCCTCGGCCGGCGGCCATGGGCACGCCCAGCATCGTGAAGTAATTGCCGGACACGAACTCGGCGCCGAGCGGCAGCGCGGGCGCGGTCGACCCGGCCCGGCGCACGCTGAAGGGCCCGGTGTTCGCCTGAAACGCCGCGAGGCTCACGAACTCGGGCGTGTTGTCGCGAAAATGCAGATAGGAAGGATACGAGAAGAGCGCGGTGTCCTTCTGGAGGCCGGTGTTGACGCAGCACGTATTGACGTCGCCGAGCCGGTACAACTCGCTCGGCCGAGTGACCGGAAGCGGACGCAGCGCGACGGCGTCGACGAGCGTGTAGATCGCGGTGTTGGCGCCGATGCCGAGCGCGAGAATCAGGATGGCGACTGCGGTGAAGCCCGGCTGTTTGAGGTAGGTCCGGACCGCGAGACGAACGTCCTGCCAGAGTGCGTCCATGGAATCCCCCGCTGTTGGACGGGACCGGCGACCCAAGCGTTTACTGTCGCGCCGGCGCCTGCATCACGAGACAGTCGTCGCCAACGGGATCGACGTTCGTCCGGAACGCGCGCCAGTCGTCGGCCGACAGCGGCCGCTCGACGAAGCCGACGGCCGCGTAGGCTCGCTGCGCGCGCGCGTTGTGCCGTCGGACGGCGAGCCATACGGACGCAGCGTGACAGTCGCCGAACGCGTGCGCCAGGAACTCGCGTAGCGCCTCGCGCCCGACGCCCTTCGATTTCTCGACGGTCGCGATCCGCTTGATGTAAATGCCATAGCCGGCGTCGCGCGCGTCATACGCGATGAGGTACCCCTGCGGCACGGTGTCTTCGGCGCCCTCGATGATCCAGTGCTCGCGGCCCGGTCGCGCCATCGTCTCGAGGTGCCGCTCGCGTGTCCACTGGCCGATGTAGGGCCTCTGATCGGGATGGTGCTCGAGCGCGAGGACGAAGTCGAGATCGGCGGGGATGGTCTGGCGAAGACGGCTCAGCGACGCACCTCTTCACTTCGAACTTCTGACTTCGAACTTCCAACTTGATTGGATCGCTCCCTACGCCGCCACGCTCTGCCGCTCTCCCGTGATCCGCCGCGCCGCTTCCCAGGCGCCATCCAGCAGCTTCGACACGCCCAGCCGGCCCAGATAGTTGCCCGCGAGCGCGATGCGCGCCGGAAGATCGGCAAGCGACGCTTGCGCCTCGAGCACCGCCGCGTCGTACACGGGCAGCGACTCGATCTGCGGCGTGACGTGCCAGGCGATCGGCGCGTCCATCCGGTTCGTGACGCGGCCGCGATCCTCGCACATCCGGCTGACAATGGTGTCGGCCTGCGGCAGGGCGGCCGGTGAGAGATCGCCGTAGATCCACGTCTCCGATCGCAGCGTGCCGCGATCCGGAAACATGTCCGTGTTGCACAGCACGCCGAGCGCCTCGACGCCGGTCGATCGCGGAAACAGCACGCCCAGCCCCCGCCAGTCGTCGTCGCGCCGCTCGAAAAACGCGGTGATGACGACCAGCGAGACCATCCGGATGCGGCCGATCGCCGTCGAGAGCGTGGGCGCGAACGGCGCGATGAGTCGGGCGGCGACGGGCGCGTTGGTGCAAATCACCGTGGGCACCGAGGCGTCGAGGCGCTCGACCGGCGTGTCGAACGAAAATGTCACGCCGCGCGCGCGCAGGACCGCGTGCAGCCGATCGACGAGCTCGGCCATGCCGCCGCGTGGCGCGATGAGGGCGCCCCGCCCCGGACCGCGACTCGGCCCGAAGATCGCCGCCGCCGACAAGACGTCCGGCGATGTCGCGTAGATGCCCTGCAACGCGGGCGCGATGAGCCATCTCGTGGCGGCGGAACCAATCACGCGATGACCATACGCGGCGACGCTCTCGCCCGCATGCGGTCGATGATCGCGACGGACCCATGCGGAGGCGGCGCGTGCCGCCGCGCCGATCGTCTCGCCGGGAGACAACGGCCAGCGGCGCGGACGGCCGTCGCGAAAGATGAATCGGCGGCGGCTTTCGGGGAGCGTCGGACACGGTTCGACGCCGGCTGCGGCAAACAGCGCGGTGGTGCGCTCGCTCGACGTGAACCCGCGCGCCGCCGACTCGACGAGACCTTCCTTCAACTGATGCGTGCGCAGCAGGCCCCCGGGCCGCTCGGCGGCCTCGATCACGTCAACGCTGGCGCCACCCGCGCTGAGGTACCACGCCGCGGCGAGGCCCGACAGGCCGGCGCCAATGACACGGACCTGGCTCATACGTCGGTCATACCGCGGTCGAGTAGCGCGGTCCGCCGGGCTCCCGCGATCGAAAGTGCGCGTCGAAGAGCACCGCGGCGTTGCGGAGGAAGGGCCGGCCTCGCATCGGAATGTGCAGCTCGCCGTCGCGGAATTCGACGAGACCGTCCTCGACCATCGGCGCGAGATACGCGCGCGCATCGTCGCGCTCGGCGTCATCGAGCGCGACGCGGAAGCCGGTCATGAGCGCGAGGATCTTGTCGCGCCGCGCGCGATCGTCCGTGGACAGCTTGTGGCCGCGCAGTGTCGGGACGTCGTCTTTCTGCACACGCCGATCGTAGACGGTGATGATCTTTTCGTTCTGGTGATAGCAGTCGGGCGTCTCGGAAATCGCGCTCACACCCAGGCCGAACAGCACGGTCGTGCGCCGCTCGGTGTAACCCTGAAAATTCCGGTGCATGGCGCCCGACTCTGCGGCACGCGCCAGCGCGTCGGCAGGCTTGGCGAAGTGATCGAGGCCGAGCTCGACGTAGCCGCTCGCGAGCAGCGGCTCGCGGACGGTCTCGTAGAGCGCGCGCTTCTCGGCGCCGGCCGGGATCTGATCGTCGCGGAACTTCCGCTGCTGCGGCTTGATCCACGGCACGCGCGCAAAGCTGTATACGGCGAGCCGATCCGGCGCGAGCGCGAGCACCTCGTCGGCAGTCGCGCGCATCGACTCCGGCGTCTGCGCCGGCAGGCCGTAGATCAGATCGAAGTTGATCGACTCGTAACCGCTCGCGCGCGCGTGACGCACGAGGTCCGCGACGAGCGCCGGCGACTGGATGCGGTTGACGAGCTGCTGCGTCTCGTCGTTGAAGTCCTGGATCCCGAGCGAGAGCCGCGAGAAGCCGCGCGCACGCAGCGTGTCGAGATGCGCGCGCGACGTGACGCGCGGATCCGCCTCGACCGATCCGTGCACGTCGGCCGCCGGCGTCAGCCGCGAGAAGAGCCCGTCGACGAGCTCGGCGAGCTGGTCCGGCGGGAGAAACGTCGGCGTGCCGCCCCCGAGATGGATCTCGCACACGCGCCTCCGGGCCAGCGCCGGCACGCGCGCCAGGTACGCGTCGAGCTCGCGCAGCACGAGATGCACATACGGCTGCGACCGGCTGTGATCCCTGGTAATCACCGTGTTGCAGCCGCAGAACGTGCAGAGCGACTCACAGAACGGCAGATGCACGTAGAGCGAGAGCGTCGCGTCGGGCGCGGCGATCGCGGCGTCGAGCGACGCGATCCACTCGTCGGTCGTCGGCTGCGCGTGCCACTCGGGCACCGTCGGATAACTCGTGTACCGCGGCACCGGCACGTCGTAGCGCGCGAATAGATTGGTGAGTGAGGTCGTCATGCGAAGCTCTCCCGAACGAGATTGACGAAAGCGCGAACGTTCGCCTCGGGCGTGTTCGGGAGCACCCCATGCCCAAGGCCGCAAATCCAGCCGCGGCGGTCCCGCGGCTTCAGCCGCTGCAGCGGCGCGACGAACTGTTTGAGGTCTTCCTCGAGATCGCGCGCCGGCGCCAGCAGACGCGCGGGATCGAAGTTGCCCTGCACGAAGCCTCTCCGGTCGCTCGCGGCCAGCGTGCCCGCCAGATCCCAATGCCAGTCGAGACCGAGACCGGCCCACGACGACGCTTCGTCCCACCCGGAGGCCGCGAGATGCGCCGGCTGCAGCCCTTTGGCGTAGTACCCGAGGCGCTGCGGAAACGTCCGGGCCAGCACGTCGAGGTCCGTTGAGATGTCACGCGCGAAGACATCCGGCGCGAGCTCGCCGGCGGCGGTGTCGAACACCATGACCACGTCGGCGCCGCCCTCGAATTGCAGGCGGATGTTCTCCTGCAGCAGCGGTGTCACGCGATCCGCGAAGGCGCGATAGAGCGGCTTCGCCGACTTCGATCGCTCGAGCGCGCCGGCGTGCGTGCCCTCGACGGCGTAGACGAAGAGCGTCCACGGCCCGCCGACGAAGCCGATGAGCCCGGTGTCGCGCGGCAGCCGCGCGCGCGTCGCCGCCATCGCCTCCCGCTGAAACTCCAGACGCGACAGCGCGTCCTCGATCGGCCGGAACGCGTTGATGCGGTCGAACGTCAGCGATCCGTCGAGCTTTGGCGGGCCGTCGTCGTAGCTCAAGCCGAAGCCGAGCGCCTCGAGCGGAAACAGCAGGTCGCTGAAGAGAATCGCGGCGTCGAAGTCGAAGTCGAGCACCGGTCCCAGCGCGACCTCTGCGGACAACTCGGGATGACGGCACAGATCCTCGAAGCTGTGGCGCGCGCGAAGCTTTTGATATCGCGCCTGATACCGGCCGGCTTGTCGCATCAACCAGATCGGCGGGATCGGGAGCGCGTCGCCGGCGAGCGCACGATGAAAGATGCCGCTCATGCCTGGCTCGCCCCCGCCCACTGATAGCCCACGCCTCGCACCGATCGAATCAGCTGCGCATCGGTGTCGCCTAGCGCCTGGCGGAGCCGCACGATGGCGTTGTCCACGGCGCGGGGCGTCGGAAAATGATCCTCCCCCCAGACGCGATCGAGGATTTCCGATCGATTCACGACGCGGGGCGCGCAGTCGACGAGCAGCTTGAGCACGCGGCTGTCGCGCACTTGCAGAAACACCTTGCCGCCGTCGGGCGACTCGACCGACATCGCGTCGAAATCGAGCACGAGCCGGCCGACGCGCAGCGGATCGGGCGGACGTTGTCTGGCGAGCAGCAAGCGCACGCGGATGATGAACTCCTTCAAATGAAACGGCTTCGGCAAGTACTCTTCCGCGCCGATCTCGAAGCCTTCGAGCCGGCTCTCGGCGGAGTTGAGCGCGGTCATGAACATCAAGGGCGTGGCGGTCTCCTTGCGAATCTGACGGGCGAGGCCGAATCCCGATCCGTCCGGCAGCGTGACATCGACAATCGCGAGATGCCAGGCGCCCGCCGCGATCTCGGCCTTGGCCTCGCCGACCGAGCGCACCCACTTCACGCTCACCTCTTCGCGCTCCAGGCGCTCGGCAAGCGTGCGGCCCAGCGACGCGTCATCCTCGACGAGCAACACGCGCGTCATTGCCCCGCCGACGGCAGCTCGAGCACGGCCGTAAATCCCGATCCGCGGGCCGGGCGCTCGAATCGCAGATCGCCGCTCATGCGCAGCGCCAATTGCCGCGAGACGAAAAGCCCGACGCCGGTGCTGCTCGCGGGGCCGCGTCCGACGAACGGCTGCCCGAGCAGCCGCAGCACCTCCGCCGGCGCGCCGCGTCCGTCGTCGCGCGCGGTCACGTTGATCCGCCCGTCCGGACGCGGCTCGATCGACACGTGCACTTCCGTGGCGCCGCCGTGCACGACGGCGTTTTGAAACAGGTTGCGCAGGACGCTCTCGAGCGCGCGAACGTCGGCGAGCGCCGTCGCCGCGCCGTCCACGCGCACCTTCAGGTTGGGCCAGTCGAGCGCCGTGCGCTCGATCAGCCGCGCGAGCGGAATCGGCTCGAGCAGCAGCCCGCCGTCAGGCTGCGCGAAGTACAGCGAGTTCTCGAGCTGGACGCCGAGCCGAACCGTGTCCCCGAGCAGGCGCGCGAGATTCGGATTGTTCGCCGCGTCCGGCCAGTCTTCCTGAAGACTCTCCGCCTGGATTTGGAGGCTCGCCAGCGCGGTCTTCAAATCGTGCGTGAACGCCATGAAGAACGCGCTCACCGCGCGCTGCCGCGCCTGCTCGCGACGAATGCTCACGAGCAGCGCGATGCCGCCGACGATCAGCAAGCCGATGAACGTCGCGCCTTCCCACACCAGCATGCGCTGGACGTGGGCGAGCCGCAGCGCTTCCGGGGCGTTGAGCGCGTTGAGCTGCCGGGACTCTTCGAGCCCGAAGTACATCCACCATGACGCCAGCGAGACCGTGAGGAGGATCCAGAACACCGCCGCGACGTAGTGCAGGCGCGTGCGGTCCGCGGTGTTCATGGCGCGCCGGCCTCGACCGCCGCGGCCACGAGCGCCTCACCCGCCGTCGTCAGCGTTTCGTCGTCGTGCGCCATGGACAGGAAACACACCTCGAAGGCCGCGGGCGGCAGGTAGACCCCGCGCCGCAACGCGGCATGAAAGAATCGACCGTACCACGGAGCCTGCGCTTCTGGAAGCGCGTCCACGCGGCGCAGCGGGCGGCACGACGTGACGTGCAGCCAGAAGATCGAGGCCTGCTGCACGACCGTCAGGCGGACATCGGCCTCGCGCAGCGCCGCGGTCACCCGGGCGCAAAACCGCGTGGTCCGTTCGTCGAGCACGCGCCAGCCGTCGAGCCGCTCCATCTTGCTCAACGCGGCGAAGCCGGCGCGCATGCCGACCGGATTCGCGCTGAGCGTGCCCGCCTGATACACGGGCCCGACCGGGGCCACCAGATCCATCAGGTCCGCGCGGCCGGCATAGGCTGCGACCGGAAACCCGCCGCCAATCACCTTGCCGTAGGTCACGAGATCCGGACGGACGCCGAGCGCCTCGGCCATGCCGCCCCGCCCGGCCCGGAATCCGCTGATGACCTCGTCGAAGATCACGAGCGCGCCGCGACTTCGCGCGCGCTCGACGACGCGGTGGATCCAGGCATCGCGCTGCGGCAGCAGACCGTAGTTGGCCGGCAGCGGCTCGAGGATCACGGCGGCGATGCGCGAACCGTGCTGCTCGAACGCGCGATCGACCGCGTGGTCGTCGTCGAGCGGCGCGACGATGGTGTCGTCGAGGATGCCGTCGGGGATGCCCGCGCTCGAGGCGGCCACGCGGCCCGCCAGGCCGCTGCCCGCTTCGACGAGCATGGCGTCGGTGTGGCCGTGATAGCAGCCTTCGAACTTGAGAATCGCGGAGCGTCCGGTCGCCGCGCGCGCGACGCGCAGCGCCGACATCACCGCTTCGGTGCCTGACGAGACGAACCGGATGCGCTCGACCCACGGCAGCCGGCTCGCGATCCACTCGGCGAGATCGAGCGAGTAGGGCTCGCACGCGCCGTACGACCAGCCATCGTCGATCGCGGCGTGGGCCGCCGCGGCGACGTCGGGATCGGCGTGGCCGAGGATGAGCGGGCCGAAGCTCTGGCAGAAATCGATGTAGCTGCGGCCTTCGACGTCGACGAGCCGCGCACCGCGGCCCTGCCTGAAGAAAATGGGATCGCCGCCGACGCTGCGGAACGCGCGCACCGGACTGTGGACCCCGCCGGGAATCACGCGGAGTGCCCGCGCGCGCAGATCTGCCGATGTGAGAGGTTCGGCCGGCCCGTGCACTAGACCGCTCCGAGGCCGAGGGCGCGCGCGTCGCGCGCGCCGTACGTAATGAGGTACGCCGCACCGGCGCGACGGAAGACGTGCCACGTCTCGAGCAGCGCAGCGTCGCGATCGATCAGGCCCTGCGCGCCGAGCGCCAAAAGACCCGCGTATTCACCGCTCACCTGGTAGGCGCCGACGGCGCGACCGGTCGCCTCGGCGATGGGCTGAATGAGGTCGAGCGATGTCAGGCCGGGCTTGACCATCAGGAGGTCGGCGCCTTCGCTCGCGCATCGGACGCTCGACGCGATCGCATCGCGGCGCGATCGCACGTCGATCTGATAATGCCGGCGATCGCCGAATTGCGGCGCGGACCCGGCCGCCTGGCGGAACGGTCCGTAGAAGCGGCTCGCGAACTTCGTGCTGTAGCTCATGATGGGCACGCGGTGATGGCCCGCTTCGTCGAGCGCGGCGCGCAGGTACGCCGTGCGCCCGTCCATCATGTCGCTCGGGCTCACGCCGTCCGCCCCGGCGTCGGCGACCTCGAGCGTCATGGCCGCGAGCGCCTCGAGCGAGCGATCGAGATCGATGCGCCCGTCGTGGTCGAGGATGGCGCAGTGGCCGTGCTCGGTTGACGCACACAGGCAGATGTCCACCCAGAGGTGCAGCGCGTCGCCGAACCGCGCTTTGATCGCGGCCACGACGCGGCCGAGATGATCGAAGCGCAGGTCGTGCAGACGCTTCGACGCGGGCACGCCGAACAGCAGAAAGTGCCGCACGCCGGTTTCGAGATCGCGCGCGATCCGATCGAGCGCCGCGTCGTCTCCAAGACGCACGTTCTCGCCGAGTCCTGGAATCGGCTCCGTGCCGTGCAGGCCTTCGACGAGGAACAGCGGCTGGATGAGCTGCGCGACGGAGAACGTCGTCTCGCTCATGAGATCGCGCAGATGCGCGGACTGCCGCAGCCGCAGTTGCGACCACACCGCGCGCGTATCAACCGTTACTGCCATGCGAGGATCTCCTTCTGCCACTGATCGTAGTCGAGCCAGACGCGGGCCCGGGCGCGATGCCCAAGCGTCCGGCAGAGCGTCTGCCACGTGCGGCCAGGCCCGCTGCCGTGCCAGCGGTCGACGAGCTCGGGCCAGCGCTCGACGGCCTGCAGGAACTGCGCGCCGCTCGTCCAGAAAAAGTGCGTGCGCGCCGGCAGGTCGTCGGGCAGCGATTCCTGCACTTCGTAGGTCGCGAGCGCGTCGGGATCGGCGGACGCCGCCGCGCGATGCGTGAGGCGGTGCCACGACACCTGATGCCCGGCGAGCGTGTCGATGTTGGGCGGCTCGCTGTCACCCAGGCCGTCGGCGCAGCCGTGCACCCAGATGCCACGCGCGGCCAGCCGGCGCCACGTCGTCCCGCCGGCGGCCCAGACGAGCCGATTGGGCGTGACGGTCCACGAGTCGGGCAGCGCCTCCGCGCGCGCGACCCAGAAACCGGCGCCTTCGGGCGGCGCCGGAACCTCGAGCGGCCGGCGCGTGACGCGCTGGCGCTCCTCGGGCCGCGGAAAGATCTGCGTCGGCTGCGCCTTCGGCGGCACGATGCCCGTCGCGTTGAGCGACCAGCCGTTTTCGCTCGCGCCGGTGATCAATCGTCCTTTGATCGAGACGACGCGTCCGTACTCGCGTGGAAGGACGGTCGCGCCCAGGGCCTCGTGACAGCCGCCGCCGTGGCGCGCGAGCACCTCGCGCTCCTGCTGGACCGCCTCCCACGTGGGCCGATGCGAGATGGCGGCCAGGTGTTCGGCAAACCGGGAGCGCACGGGCGCTTCGATCGCGATCGCGCCTTGCGCGGGCGCGCCGGGCACGTCGCGAAGCGGCAGCACCATCCCGACACATTGATTAAGGTGGGCGCGCACAGTCCGCGCGGCGTCTTCGAACGGCACCCCGAAGCCCAGCAGACGATCGAGCGCGGCCTTCGCGACGACCAGCGCGTCGCCGCGGCCCTCGGTGAGGCGGGCGAGGCGCGTGGCGATGTTGCCGCGAACCGGCGCAAACTGGAACGCCTCGACGCGCCACGGCAAAAGCTCGGGCAGCGCCTGCTCGAGGAGCCACGACCGGCGCGGCGAAGACGAAAGAATCGTGATCGTGCGCGGCCGCCGAGCGACCACCTCACGGCGGACGAGCAGTATGTCGCGCGGATCGGCGCGCTCGATCGTCGCCGCGACCGTGGTGCCGTCGCGATCCTCGAGGGGCAAATCCTTCCAGGAATGAACGACGAGGTCGGCGAGGCCCTTGAGCAGCGCGTCCGAGAGGTCCGACGTAAACGCGCCCTTGTCCGGCATCTCCGCGAGCGGCGTCGTCTCATCGCGGTCGCCGGCCGAGGCGCGCGTGAGCAGGTGGATGTCGAGCTCTGGGAACTGGGCCTGGAGCGCGCGCGAGACGAGCATCGCCTGCAGACGCGCCAGATCGCTCGCGCGGCTGAGGATCCTCACGCGCACAGGTCGTCCCATCCGAACGGGCGCAGCTCGTCGCGGAACTCGAACTGGCGGCTGCGGCGGGCGATGTCCACGCGGGCGGCTTCGACGTGGCGCGATGCGAACAGGTTCGCAGCGTCCATCTGCGCAAACAGATCCTGCAGCGAGATGATGGGCGCGGCGACGTGCAGCGGGTCGCTCGTGAACTCCGCGCGCAGATCGATCACCGAGAGAAGCGCGCAATAGCGCGCGGCCACGCGCGCAACGACGTCGGAAGGCACGGGCGCGGCAATGATGAGCACGGCGGCGTCCGAGACGATCGTGTCGTCGATCTGATCGAGCGTGCGGTACGTCACGCCCGCATTCGACGAGGCCGCGTCTTCGCGCCGCCCCCAATGATCGACCGTCCTGTCGTCATCGGCGAGAAACGGGAGCACTTCCTGCGCGAGCTTGCCGGTGCCGATGAGCACGGCGTGCCGGCCCGCGGCGAGATACCGCCGGACCGCGCTGCCGTACGAGCGCGAGCCGAGTCCCTGCAGATACTTCGTGCGAATCTCGCGCGCATCGCCGAGCAACCGCTGGCCGATCCGTCCCAGCCAGGCCTGATCGTGACCGAGCGTCGCGAGAAAGGCTTTGAATTGCCCAAGCACCTGCGTTTCGCCCACCATCGGCGACTGCAGGCCGCACAGGATTTCGAGCAGGACGCGATAGGCCTCGCCTTCGGTCAACTGGCGGGCGCTTCCCGTTGAGGACCGGTCCGTAGCGGCGCCGTTGCTGAAGGAGATCTCGCGAAGGCACGTCCGCCACGTGGGCGCCCCGGCCGGAATCAGCTCGGTGCCGGGTTCGCGGTGGACGATCTCGAGCGCCATCTCCGCATGCTAGGCAAGGACCACCGCGGAAGTGTCACGGTTTTGTCCGTGGACTTGGGCACCCGGGAGGCAACCGGTAGGCTGACGCATGGCCGACGGCACACGGGTGGGGGTCCTGCTGCTGCAATTGGGCACCCCGGCGGCCCCGACGCCCGCGGCGCTCAGGACGTACCTCCGCGAATTCCTGTCGGATCGCCGCGTCATCGATCTCCCGCGCGCCGTTTGGCTGCCGATCTTGATGGGGATCGTGCTGCGCACGCGGCCGCGCGCCTCGGCGCTCCTTTATCAGAAGATCTGGACGCCTGAAGGGTCGCCGCTCGCCGTGACGACCGACAAACAGGCGCGGTTGCTCGACGCTCGACTGCGCGCGGCAGGTCTGGACGTGCGCGTGCTCCCGGCCATGCGCTACGGCGAGCCGTCGATCGCGAGCGCACTCTCGTCGTTCGCCGCCGACGGCATCGATCGCCTCCTCGCGTTTCCGATGTACCCGCAGTACGCCGGCGCGACGACGGGATCGAGCCTCGAGAAACTGTTCGCGCTGACGCAGACCGCGCGCGTCGTGCCGTCGATTCGGGTCGTGCCGCCGTACTACGCGGACGCGCACTACATCGACGCGCTCGCGACGGTGACGCGCGAGTCCGTCGGCGTGCTCGCCGAGCCACCGGAGCAATGTCTACTCAGCTTTCATGGCTTGCCAGCGCGTTACGCCACTGAAGGCGATCCGTATCCGGTGCACTGCCAGACATCGGCCCGCCTGCTCGAAGAGGCGCTGGGCTGGCGCGCGACGAAGTTCGTGACGACGTTCCAGTCGCGATTCGGGCGGGAGGAGTGGCTGCAGCCCTACACCGACCGCACGTTGGAAGACATGGGCCGCGCCGGCACGCGGGTCGCCGTCGCGTGTCCGGGTTTCACGGCCGATTGCCTCGAAACGCTCGAGGAAATCGGCCTGCGCGGCGCCGAGCAATACCACGAGGCCGGCGGTCGCTCGTTCCACCGCATTCCCTGCCTCAACGATCACCCCGCCTGGATCGACGCGATGACCGCGATCGCGTGCCGGGAGCTGGGGGGCTGGTAGGGGGTCAGATCTGTTTTCCACAGATTGAGGACTTTGGGGGACAGGTCTCCCGGTTTGGTGGCCAAACCGAGACCTGTCCCCAAATCGCCTCAATCTGTGGAAAACAGATCTGACCCCCTACAATCGCAGTGTGAGACGACAACTGATCGCGGGGGCCGGCCTGGCGCTGGGGCTGGCGGTCGTGCTGCATTCGCAGGGCCAGTCCTCTCCCGCCCAGGCGCCGCCCGTGTTCCGCGGCGGCGTCGACTACGTCGAGCTCGACGTCGTCGTGACCGACCGACACGACGTGGCCGTCAAGGACCTGACGAAAGACGATTTCAAGATCACCGAGCGCGGCCGCGAGCAGCGAATCGTGGATTTCCGCTTCGAGTACATCCCGCCCACGCGCCGGCCGGCCAATCCCGTCACCGCGGTGCCCACCATCGATGTCGTCACCAACACGCACGCCCCGAATGGCCGGCAGTGGGTGCTCGTCATCGACGACCTGCACATCTTCGAACAGCGGCTCGTTGAGACGAAGCGGGTCGTGCAGAGCTTCCTGGAGCAGGTCTCCCCGAGCGATCAGGTCGCCATCGTCTTCACGGGCCACTCCAATCTCAGTCAGGACTTCACGAGCGACCTCGGCGCGCAAATTCGCGCGGTGAATCGCATCAAGGACGCGCTCGGCTTCGCCGAGAATCCGCCGAGCGCCATGAATCCGAACAACCCGTCGGCCACGCCGGCCACCTGCGGGATGCGCTTCGCTAACGCACGAAGCACGCTGTACGTCCTGTCCAACGTCGCGACGGCGCTCAGTCGATCGTCGTTTCCGCGCCGCACGCTCGTCTTCGTGAGCCAGGGCCTCGACTACGACCCGTTCGAGCCGCAGCTGAATCTGGCCAACCTATCTTCCGATCCCGGTACGAGGATCAAGGCCGGCGCCACGGCGAACGGATCGCCAAACGTCAGCACGACGGAGATCAAATCGACCGCCGAGATCTGCCCGTACGAAGACACGCGGGCCAAGGAAATCACGGACGAAACACAGCTCGTCATCGACAAGGCCCGCAAGTCGGGCGTGTCCGTCTACACCGTCGATCCGCGCGGCGTCGTCACCCCCGCGGACGTCTCGCGGGACGGCCAGGGTGGGACTGACAAGGAACTCAGGATCCAGCTCGACTTCCTGCGCAATGTCGCCGACAGCACGGGTGGCCGCCCGATGGTGAATCGCAACATGGAGCAGGCGATTCCCGATCTCATCGAGGACAACAGCAGCTTCTACCTGCTCGGCTACTACCCGGACCCGTTCGTGCGCGACGGGCAGTTTCACGACGTCAACGTCAGCGTGACCCGGCCCGGCCTGCGGGTGCGGTCGCGCGTTGGGTACACCGCGCCGAAAACTGGCAAGACGTCGGTCGCTGAAACCAAGCAATCGCTCGAGGACGCGCTCGGCGCCGCGCTTCCCGTGAGCGGCCTGACGCTCCGCGCGTTCGCGGCGCCCGTCGCTTCAACCGCGAAGGGCATGACGACAACCGTCACGCTCGAGGTCACCTATCCGACGCCGCTCGACGGCGCGAAGATCGACGACGAGCTGCAGTTCGGCGTGGTCGCGATCGATCACGACGGGAAGATCAAGAGCTCCACGCGGCATGCGTATCACTTCACCGGCTCACCGCGCGGCGCGGCCGAGGTGACCTACGCGATCAACGACACGCTCGAGCTGCCCGCGCAGGCCATGACGCTGCGCGTCGGCGCGTCGAGCCAGGCGCTCGGTCGCGCGGGCACCGTGCATCTGCCGGTCGAGGTGATCAATCCTTCGCGCGCCGATCTGCAGATCAGCAGCGTCGTCCTGGGATTCACCGGTGCACCCCGCGAGGCCGCGGTACCGGCCGGAGCGCTCAAGGACCTCCTGCCGTTTCAACCGACGACGACACGCGCGTTCCGCCAGGCCGACACGCTGCGCGTGTTTGCGCCGATCTTCTGGGGATCGCCAGACGCGTCGGTGGAAATGACGATCGGCGTCCGCGGGGACGGCACCTTGCCGGCCTCGGTGACGCCGGTCGCGGGATCGCCGGCCGGCCGCCGGCGCGAGGCCAGACTCGACACGACGGTCCCGTTGCAAACGCTCTCACCCGGCCACTACGTGCTGGAGGTCACGGCCCGCCTGAAGAGCGGTCAGAACGCGCGCCGCGAGATCGCGTTCGAGATCAAGTAGGGGGTCAGATCTGTTTTCCACAGATCGGGCCGAATGGGGGACAGATCTCGGACGACCGAGATCTGTCCCCACGACGGCCCGATCTGTGGAAAACAGATCTGACCCCCTAAAATAGTCCCGTCCCGATGCGTCACGCCTTTCGCGCGTTCGCGTCCACGCCCGGCGTCACCGCCGCCGCCGTGCTGTCGCTCGCGATCGGCATCGGCGCCAACACCGCACTCTTCAGCGTCGCCAACGCGCTGCTCTTTCGGCCGCTGCCCTACGCGGACGCCGATCGGCTCGTCATCCTCTGGAATCGATCGCCGGGTCTCAACATCGCGGAGGATTGGTTTTCGACGGCGCAGTTTTTTGACATCAAGACCGGCCATCGCGGATTCGAGGACCTCGCGATCGCGATTGGGGCCAACTACAACCTGACAGGCAGTGGCGATCCCGAGCGCGTCGGCGTGATTCGCGTGTCGTCGAACCTGTTGCCGATGCTTGGCGCGCGCGCGGCCTACGGCCGGCTCTTCACCGCGGACGAGGATTCCGGCCAGCCTGCCACCGCCGTGTTGAGCTACGGCACGTGGACGCGCCGGTACGGCAACGATCCGGCGGTCGTCGGCCGCCCGGTGACGCTCAACGGGCAGGGCTATCAAATCATCGGCGTGCTGCCTGAATCGTTCGCGTTGCCGCGTGAAGTGCTGCCGACGCTCGGCGTCGCCGAGGACGGCGAGATCTTTCTTCCGCTGCCGCTCGCCGCGAACGCCGCGACGATCCGGACGCGCGAGGACTACAACATTCTCGGCAAGCTCGCGCGCGGCGTGACCGTCGCTCAGGCGCAATCGGAGATGGACGCGATCACCGCGCGGCTGCGACGCGACTTCCCGGACAACTACCCGCCGAACGGCAGGCTGACGTTCAGCATCGTGCCGCTGCTCGAGCAGGTGGTCGGCAGCGTGCGCCGGCCGGTCCTGATGCTGCTGGGTGCCGTCGCATTCGTCCTGCTCATCGCGTGCGCGAACGTCGCGAACCTGCTGCTCTCGCGTGCCGTCGCGAGGCGGCGTGAGATGGCCGTGCGCGCGGCGCTCGGCGCGAGCCGCGCGCGCATCATCGGCCAGCTCCTCACCGAGAGCCTGATGCTCGCACTCGGCGGCGGTCTCCTCGGCGTCGTGCTCGCGCGTGCAGGCGTCGCGTGGGTCCACTTCGTCCAGCCCGCGGACGTGCCGCGACTTTACGCCATCGGCATCGACGGACGCGTGCTGCTGTTCACGGCCGTCGTCTCCATCGTGTCCGGCCTGCTGTTCGGGCTCGCGCCCGCGCTCGGCACCGGCCGCATCGATCTTCACGCCACGCTCAAGGACGCCGGCCGAGGCTCGGCAGGCGCCGGCGCAGTGTGGGGGCGCGGCCAGCTGATGCGGCGGCTGCTCGTCATCGCCGAGCTCACGCTCGCGGTCATGCTGCTGGTCGGCGCGGGCCTGCTCGTGCGCAGCTTCGCGCGTCTGCAAACCGTCGCGCCCGGCTTCAACGCCGGCGGCGTCCTCACGCTCGAGCTGACGATGAGCGGCCAGAAGTACGCCAACAGCGGGCTCGCCCTCGAGATGTATCAGCGGTTGTGGGAGCGGCTGGACGCGTTGCCGGGCGTCACGTCCTCGGGCGGCGTCACCTCACTGCCGCTCAGTCAATACTTCGCGTGGGGACCGATCACCGTCGAAGGCCGCACACCGGCGCCCGGCGAAGCGTTCCTCAACGCGGACGAGCGCGTCGCGGCCGGCCGCTATTTCGAGACGATGCAGATCCCGCTCGTCCGCGGGCGGTTCTTCACCGACGAGGACCGCGCGCCGGGCCAGCGCGTGATCATCGTCGACGAATCTCTCGCGCGCGAGATCTGGCCGGGCCAGGATCCGATCGGTAAGCGCGTCCGGCTCGGCGACGCCAGGTCCGAGGCGCCCTGGCAAACCGTCGTGGGCGTCGTCGGACGCGTGAAGCAGTACTCACTCGAGACGGACGGCCGGATCGCGCTCTACATGCCGCACCGGCAGGCGCCATCGCGCGCGCTGTACGTGGTCGTGCGAACGAATCGCGACCCGGCCGCGCTCTCGTCGTCAGTGTCGCAGGCGATTCATGAGCTCGATCCCGATCTTCCGCTCTACCACCTGACGTCGATGAGCGAGCGGGTGAAGGGATCGCTCGCGCGCCAGCGCTTTCTGATGCTGCTGCTCTCGGTGTTTGCGGGCGTCGCGATGGTCCTTGCAGCCATCGGCATCTACAGCGTCATGGCCTACCTGGTGAGCCAGGGCACCCGCGAGATCGGCATCCGCATCGCGCTCGGCGCCACGCCGCGAGGGATCCTCGGGTTGGTGCTGCGTCAAGGCGCCACGGTCGTGGTCGCCGGGCTCGGAGTCGGTCTCCTCGGAGCGGCCGCACTCGCCGGCCTCGTCCGCAGCCTCCTGTTCGAGGTCCGGGGCACGGATCCGATCACATTCCTGGCAGTCGCGGGATCGCTCGGGGCGGTCGCCCTGCTCGCGACGTACATTCCGGCCCAACGGGCGGCGAGGATCGATCCGATACATTCCCTCAGGAACGACTGACGAATGTCCGGGTCCCGGGTGCTGACCATCCGCTTGCTCGCCGCCGGCCTTTTGGCGGCGTGCGCCGTGCCGGTCATCGCTTGGCAGGCGCAGCAACAGCCGACCTTCCGTGCCGCGGCCCAGACGGTGTCGATCTACGCGACGGTCACCGATCCCGAGGGCCGGCTGGTGCCAGATCTGACGCAGGACGATTTCGAGGTCTTCGACGACAGCCGGCCGCAGCCGATCACGGTGTTCGAAAACGGCGTGCAGCCGATCACGGTCGCGATCATGCGCGACATGAGCGGCAGCATGATTCCGGCGCGCAATCTGACCGACGCCGCGATGAAGCAGTTCATCGCGAGCCTCATCGAGGGCGACCGCGCGTGCTACGGCGTGTTCGCCGGATCGGTCGCCATGAATCGCAAGCTCATGGGCGATCACAATCAGCTGCTGCAGGCAATCGCGATGCCGGTGCCGGCATTTCGCGATGGCACGGCGCTCTGGGACGCCGTGTCCATCGCGATGCAACCGCTCTACCATCAGCCGGGCCGGCGCGTGATCCTCACGATGACCGACGGCGGCGACAATCGCAGCGACACCGACCTGGCGAAGCTCGAGGCCGTCATCGTCCGCGACGAGTTCATGCTCTACGTCGTCGGCCTCACGACGAAGCCGGGCGCGCGGGAGCCGCCGAAGGATCTCCGGCGTGCGGCCTCGGTCGCGAGCAACACCGGCGGCGGGTACTTCTACGTGCGGCCGGCCGACGATCTCGTCGCCGCCTTTCAGCGCATTTCAGACGAGCTCCATCATCAGTACCTGCTCGGCTTCTCGCCCGCCACGCTCGACGGCCGGACGCACAAGATCGACGTCCGGATGAAACGCGCCGACCTCAAAGCACGAGCGCGCAAGAGCTACGTCGCGTCGGACAAGTAGCCGCCGCTACTTCTTGCTGCGCGGATCGTCGTTCGGGTTCACGTATTTGAACTCGACGGGCCCCATGCCGTAGAGGAAGATCGTCGTCTCCGCCTTTGTGAACGCGAAGTGGTTCATGTTGGCCGGCGCCAGCGCGAAGCCGCCCGGGCCGACGCCCTTGCCTGCCGTCTTGTCCATCTTGTCGCCCATGCCGAGAAACAGCTGACCCGAGACGACCGCCACGTTCTCATCCGTCGGATGGGAATGCGCCGGGATGTCGTAGTTCGCCGGAAACTTCAGCCGGACGGTGTACGGCGCGGGCTTGCCGGGATCGCCCGAGACGATCGCGATCTGCGCGCCCGGCGGCAGCATCGGCGGCGCCGGTCCCCACTTGGCTTCCGCTGGCGACTGCATCACACCGTGGCCCTGCGCGAGGCCGATGCCGGTCGCGAGGCCGACGAGCACCAGGACTCCGAACACTCGACGAACGTTCATGATGACTACCTCCAGGCGCGACTGTAGCCAGGAGGCAATGTCCGCCGCATCGCCGCTTCGGGTCATTTTGCGGACGGCGAGGAAATGGCCCGATCGGGCCATGGGGACAAATGACCTCGGGAGTCGTTTTGCGCAAACGTCAACTCCAGTTTCCCAACTAGCACAAAACGACTCCCGAGGTCATTTGTCCAACAGCCCCATCGTCGCGGCGCGGGCGACGATCGCGGATCGCGATCGCGCGTCCAGCTTGACCAGGATGTTCGCGACGTGGCGGTGCACGGTGTGATCGCTGATGAAGAGGCGCTCGGCGATGCGCGGGTTGCTCCAGCCTTTCGCGATGAGCTGGACGACCTCGACCTCGCGGCGCGACAGCCCGCCCGACTCGCGGCGGCGCGCCGGCTCGGGAACGCGCAGGCGCTCGTCAACACGCTGGGCGCGCGCGAGCTCGCGTTCAGCCCGCAGCGTCGAGAACGCCTCGACGGACTGGCGGACCTCCGCCAGCGCCTCGTCGGTCTGGCCGCGCCGCTGGAGCGCGGACGCAAGCTCCAGCCGGATCTGCGCCCCCTCGAACGGCGCGCCGCTCTCGTCGTACGCGTCGATCGCGTCCTCGAACCTCCGGCGCGCTTCTTCGTCGTCACCCGACAGCGCGGCGAGCCGGCCCGCGGACGCGGATGACGACGCGCGCAGCGACAGCGTGGACATCTCGGCGGCAATCGAGGCCAGCTCGGCCGCCGCGGTTCGTGCTCTGTCGGGCTCGCCGGTCGCGATGCGAGCCTTCACGATCACCTCGAGCGCGGCCGCGCGCTCCGTCCGGTTGTGCTTCGGCGCACGTCGCAGCAGCCGATCGGCGAGCTCGGCGGCGCGAGCGGGATCGTCGCGATCGAGCGCGAGCGAGGCGCGCCCGAGGATCGCCAACGGATGCGGTCCCGCCTGATTGAACAGCTTCTCGGCCTCGGCGAGCCGGCCCTGCCGCCGGCGAAGCTCGCCCAGCCGCGACTGGCCCTCGCCGCCCATCGCGGGCCGCGCGGACACGAGCTCGTCGGTCGCCTTGACGAGCTCTTTCTCGGCCTCGACCCAATCGCCGCGCCACACGCACACCGACGCGTACTGTGTGCGGCACACGCCGAGCAGTGGCTTGAGTCCCCACTCGGTGCAGAACGCCTTCAAGCGCGTGCACCACTCGATCGCGCGCTGGCTGTCGCGCACGCGTTCGCACGCGGCCACGAGGTAGCAACCCGCCAGACCGATCGCAATCGGATCGCGCACTTCGCCGGCGAGGACGGCAGCGTTGACGGCGTCGAGCTGGCGCATGCCGTCGACGACGTCGCCCGCCGTGACGAGCGAGAGCCCGCGCAGCGCGCCACCGATCGCAGCGTAGTTGTCCGCGCCGGTTTTCTCGCCGATGCGCAGGGCCTTGTCCGCGCACGCCAGCGCCCGCCGCGGATCGGCGTCGTCGAGCAGCGCGAAGACGCCTTGCCGGCATTCGATCCACGCGTGCTCCGGGCATTCGGGCAGGCCGTCGAGCAGGCCGCGCGCCCGCTCCAGCCAGCCGTTGGCGACGTGCATCTCGCCTCGGAACGCGGCCGAGTCCCAGGCGAGCCAGACAGCCACGCGGGCCGCGGACGCGCGATCGTTCCGCTGACGGTACAACCGGTAGGCGCGCTCACGCGATTTGAAGACGAGGTCGGCGGCATCGAGCCACCAGGCCGCGAGCCCCAGGCCTTCGAGTGCCTCGGGCTGTTCGTCACGCGCGAGCGCCGCGCGAAACGCACGCCTGGCCTCGCGCCACGCGCCACGGGCAAGCGCCGCCTGGCCAATGGCCAACTGGCTCGGCGGTCGAATGGGTGTGACGCGGGCGGAACGGAGCGCTCGAGACTTCGCCGGGGCCATCGTTCGATGGATTCTCACATGGTACTGACGCGGTTAGTACACCGGGTCGATCACCATGGTCCGCGCGTGCCACGCGTCGCGCTCGCGCGGCAGCCAGCCGGGCCACGCGCCCGGCGCGTCGCCGGGGACGCCAGAGGTCACGAACAACAGGGTCGTCCCGCGGAGATCCGCGGGCGATCGGCGGTCGAACACGAGATGCACGATGACGCCGCCCGCGGGCGGCGCAACATACGTGGCCTGCCAGACATCGCGCTCGACGGTGCCCGTGACACTCGAGGTCGACGGACGAAGGCCCGGCGGCAGGCTCAACCTGAACACGAGCGGGACACGCGGAACGACGGTCACGTCCAGGCTCGTCGCGCCGTCTGCAGCGCGAGCGGTCTCGGAGGCGACGTCCGCCGGCGACGCCGCGAGGAGTGGCCCCGACGTCGTACGAAACGTGAATGGTGCCCCGAGTCGTCCAACCCGCGCGCTCGCCGGGAGCGCGTCCGCGGAGGGTTGCCACGCCGCGCCCACGGGCCCGGACGCACCAAGGCCCGGCGACGGTTCGCTGCCTCCCACTTCCCACCACGCACGCTGCGACACGTTGTCCTGCACGTACCGCACCGTGCGCATCTGCGGGCGAAGCGCGGTGTACGCCGGCGAGGCCCAGGCCAGTCCGGCGAGCGCGAGCGCCGCCGCGGCGATCGCGAGCCCCGTCGGACGCGAGGCCAACGCGCGGCTGAATCGTTCCCAGACGAGTGCGACGGCGGGGGGCGCGATCACCAGCGCCGCGACCGCCATGAGTGCCGGGTAGACCCAGACGGGCGCGGTCACCGGCAGCCAGCCAAAGAGCGGCACCATGAAGCGCAGCAGGATCCACGTGTTGCGGGCCCACAACGCGACGGCCGTGACGAGCACGATCAGCGACGCGACCGCCATTCCGGACGCCGATCGACGGCACAGGATCACGAGGAGTCCGGCCAGCAGCAGCGGCCAGGCGAACAGGTAGGCCGCCACCGGCGCCGCGCGATGAAAGAGGATGGCCAGCGCCGCCCAAATCGGCAGCGTCACCCACCACACGCCCGCCGGCGAGCGCTCAGGCTGCCACCGCGCGGACACGCGCCACCCGATCCAGTGCATCGCCCAACCCGCCAGCAACCCGGCGGCGATCAGCAGCAGAAAGAACCAGTGCGGCGACGCGTACCACGGATTGAGCTCGGTGCGGAGGCTTCGCAGCGCACCGGCCGCGCCGATCGCGGCCGCGACGCTGACGCCGGACGTGACGATCGCCCACAGCGCCGTCAGGGCCAGTCCAAGGATCCCGTGCAACCGCCAGAGGTCGCGCGCGACGACGACCCACGCAAGCGCGGCGACGGCAAGGGCACTTCCCACCAACACGCGCCCGGCCATTTCGCCGTACACGGTCGCGCGGGTGGCGAAGACGTCGAAGAACGTCGGTGTCTCGTCCGACCTCGTCCACTCCATGGCATCGAGCGCGCGGACCGTACCGATGGTGTTGGCGATTTCGTGATTCAGCGTGCCGGCCTCGACGCGCGGCGCGACGTCGCGATCGGTGTGATACGCGTACGAGTCGGCGACGGGGGCGAAGTTCAGCCCGGAGGCGCCGATCGTTTTGAACACCGTGAAGTCCGTGTCATTCGGCAGGCGCTTGTAGATTTCCGCGCCGAAGGACGCGCCCGTCGGCGCCGGTGCGCTCGTCGCCCACGCCGACAACGGCGCGCCCCATCCTGGGCCCGTCTCGAACAGCAGCGTCGGACCTGCCGTGCCTGTCCCGTCGAAATTCAGGAACGTCCGCACACGAGCCGCGACGTCAACGTCGGCCACGGCCGCGCGCGCGCCCATCAGACCGACTTCCTCCCCATCGGTCACGATCACGAAGAGCGAGTGGCGCAATCCGAGACCCGCGAGCACGCGTCCAGACTCCAGGCACGTCGCGACACCCAGCGCGTCGTCGCCCGCGCCGGGTCCGTCAGGCACCGAGTCATAGTGCGACACGAGCGCGACCGCGTCGCGCACAGGCCCGTCCTTCGTCGCGATGACGTTGACGACGTGCGCGGTCAGCCCGTCGCGCGGGTCGGAGGCGTCCGCCTCCTGAAGTCTGACTGCGAATCCGGCGTCACGTAGCGCGGCGGCGACGTACTCGCGCGCCTGACGATTCTCGGGTGTGCCGATCGGCCGCGAGCCGATGCGGCGCGCAAGCGCGTCAATGTGGGAACGGGCGCGCGCGGCGTCGAACGGAGCGGTGTCCCGCGTGCAGCCCGGCATCAGGCACGCCGCGGCGAGGACAGACAGCGCCGCCACGCGCGTCGCCACGTTGATACATGGGCGGAACACCGCGCCAAGTGTAGCGCGGCAGCAGATCACGGACGCGGTCAGCGTCCGGTCGCGCGCGGCGGAGGCGCGCCGCGACTCGGCGGCATCAGCGGATTTGTGCTGGTCGCCGCGGGCCGGTGGGCCTGGGCCGGCAGCACGACGTTCGTCACCACCTCGTCGCCGGCCACGAGGCCGCCAGCAAGGAGCTCCGTCCACGTGCCATCGGTCACGCCCACATGCACGGCCAGCGGCGTCAATTTGCGTTCCCGCATCACCCACACCTGGCCGGGCGCGTCCGGCCGGGGCACGGCTTGAAAGAAGACATCGATCGTCGATCCGCCGCGCAACGGCGTGGCCGCGCCGGCATGCGCCGGGACCGCCGCCACGGGCGCCGGCGATCCAAGTCGGACGTGCGCCTCGGGCGGCACGGGCTGGCCGAGGGTCGCAAACACGTCATCGACCGGCCGGTACCGCAGCGCCGCCGACGGGATGCGCAACACATCGTTCGCGTTCCAGATCTCGATGCCGATCGTCGCGGTCATGCCGGGCATCAACCGCAGATCCGGGTTGGGCACGTCGGCCACGACCTGATACGTCACGACATTGTTCGTCGTCGTCGCATTGAGCCGGACGATGGTGACTTTGCCTTCGAATCGATGGCCGGCGTACGCGTCCACGGTGAAGCCGACGGTCTGGCCGGCGCGAATACGGCTGACGTCCGACTCGTCGACGTCCGCGACGATCTGGAGTCTGGTGAGATCGGTCGCGAGGACGAAGAGCGTCGGGGCGGCGAGCCGCGCGGTCACCGTCTGGCCCTCGTCGACGTTGCGCGAGATCACGACGCCGTCGATTGGCGACTTGACCGTGCAGTGTGCGAGATCGACCTTCGACTGCTCGATGTTCGCGTTGGCGATCGCCACCGCCGCCTGGTCCTGCTTGATGACCGCCTGGTCTTCCTTGATCTGGAGCTCGGCCTGCTCACGGTCCTGTTGGGTCTCGATGTCCTGCGTGCGAAGCGCCTCGACGCGCTCGAGGTTGCGCTGGTCGACCTCGAGGGTCGCCTGCTCCTCCTCGAGGTCGATCTCCGCGCGGTCTTTCGCCGCCTCCGCGGAATCGAGATCCTGTTGGAAGAGCGCGGGATCGAGCTCCGCGATCACCTCGCCCTTGTGGACGATCGAGTTGAAGTCGACGTCCAGCTTCTGGACGGTGCCGGAGACTTCGGTGCCGATGTCGACGGTGCGGAGTGCGCTGAGTGTGCCGGTCGCGATGGCGGCTTCGGTGATGTCGCCTTCGGTTACGGCCGCCTGGATGATTTCCGGACCGGGCGGCGTCGTGTAGACCTTCACGTACACCAGGACGCCGACGCCGACGATGATTGCGAGCACGAGCGGAGCGATGAGCCGCCGCATAGGGCCTCAACCATAGAGACAGATGAACTCGGAAGAACGTTTACAGAGAATCAGGCCCCAGGGATCAGGCCCCGGACCTGAGAGAGGCAGCATGAGCCCATGCGCCGAAGAAGAAAATGCTCGTGCTCAGTGTGCGGTCAGTGCGTCAGCCCGTAGATGATGTAGTTCACGCCGAGCTCGTACGCCTGATTCGTATCGCTGACCGGCGAGAGGCCGGTGCCGGAGAATTCCCAGAAGTTCGAGACGTCGGTGTTGAAGTTGATGATCGCAATCAGGCGTTTGGACGGATCGTTGTCCTGATAGATGCCGCGGAAGACGGGCCGGCCGTAGTCGTACCACTGCGGGATGATCGAGAACGACTCGATGTCGAAGAAGCAGTGGAAGATCTGCGCCGACTCGTCGAGGTCAAAATACTTCACGCCGGGCAGGACGCGCTCCATGTTGGCCGCGAAGTTCTCCCACCCGCCGCCACCGCGCGGCGGCGGCCGGAAATCATCGAAGATCACGAACCCGCCGCGGAGGAAGTACGCGCGAAACGCGGCCGCCTCCTTGTCGTTCATCACCCAGTAGCCGGCTTCCGTCATGAACGCGACGGGGTATTTCGTCAGCTCCGGATCGTCCATAGCGAGCGCGACCGGCTCGTCGAGGTGCGGGTGCACCGCGGTGATCGCGTTGAGAATCTGCGTGAGGTTGAGCTCGGCGGTCGGGTACCCGTGCTTCCACGCCGGCAGGCCCTGATAGTAGTAGCCGCCGGGCCCGGTCGTGTAGATCAGACGGGCCAGCGCGAACTTGCCGTCGTACCTCGAGTGATGCGTGCCCGGGTCCGAACCGAACGAAGGCACGAAGCGCTGCGCGGACGTGCCGGTCGCTGCCAGAACGATCGCGAGACACGCGAGCGGCCAGCGCAGTCGATCGAGCCACGGGCGGTGGAACGGCATCACCGGTCCTCACTGGTACCTTAGCGCGTTTTGGGTGTGACGCGTTGGACTGGACGGGATTTTGTCCGGACGCGGACGCTTGCACGCCGCAAACACTCCGCTCCAGTTCAGGCCGATCCGCGCGACCGGACGCAACGCGCCCGGCCGCACGGCTCGCGGACCGCCACCGACTACTGCACGACGATCGTCCCGGTCATGAACGGATGAATGCTGCAGTGGTACTTGTACTGACCCGGGTTGTCGAACTTCACCTGGAACGTCTCGCCCGAGTTCAAGTTGTTCGAGTTGAACGCCCCGGCGTCCGACGTCACGGTGTGGGTCGTGACGTCGTTGTTGCCCCACAACACCGTGGTGCCGGCCGACACGTTCAGCGTCCCCGGAGTGAAGTTGATGCCGTTGCCCAGGTACGCGCCGTTCGGTGCGAGCACCGTGTTCGGCCCCGATGGCACGGGCGTGACACTCGGCCCGTTGTTGTTGCTTCCGTAGCTGCTACCGCCGCACGCGGCACCGACGGCCGCGAGCATGAGAGTCATGAGAATGATGATGACGTTTCGACGCATTGCAATTGCCTCCAGACCTTCACTATGAGCAAGACTGTTGCCAGGCCGGGGACTGACTGCGATGCGTTGTTTTCCGTGTCACGCACTCGATTTGAGAAAGAACTTACGTCGCACGAAAATCCAGGCGTCTGGCACAGCCTCGGCGCGGGACGCAGGTGTATGCTCGAACGTGCCATGCCGTTTCTCGTGAAAGAAGAACCGACCCACTACAACTACGACGCGTTCGCCAAGGACAAGGGCGCGGAGTGGAGCGGCGTCAGGAACCCGCTGGCGCAAAAGCATCTGCGCAGCATCCGGAAGGGCGATCTCGTCTTCTACTACCACACGGGCGACGAGAAGGCGATCGTCGGCATGGCGAAAGCCACGGCCAACGCGCGCCCCGATCCCGCCGACCCCGCCGGGAAGGCGCACGTCGTCGATCTCGTGCCGGTGAAGAAGCTCAAACGCCCCGTCACCCTGGCCGAGATCAAAGCGGATAAGCGTTTCAAGGACTTCCCGCTCACCTACATGCCGAGACTCTCGGTCATGCCAGTAGATCAGGACACCTGGGACGCAATTCTTTCAATGTCCGGCACGTAGGGCTATTATTGAACGGTGGTTCGATCTTCGAACACACGTTCACTTTCCAGACCGGCGCGCCGGCGTGACGCCCGGCGCGGCGCGATCCTCCGGGCCGCGTCGCAGATCTTCCGCGACCGCGGGTTCGCGGATACGGGCATGCGCGACATCGCGGAGGCCGCCGACCTCTCGCCCGCGAACCTCTACCACTACTTCCGCGGCAAGGACGAGATCCTCTACTACTGCCAGGACCGCGCGCTCGACCAGATGCTCGCCGCCGTCGCCGCGGCGAAGCGCGGAAGCCGCCGTCCGGCGGACCGGCTCGTCTCGATCCTGACCGCGCACGTTCGCACGTTGCTCGACGATGTGGAAGGCGCGACGGCGCATCTCGAAGTCGGCTCGCTCGCTCCGGCCCTGCGGACGCGCCTCATCCACAAACGCGACCGGTACGAGCACGCGGTCCGCCGGCTCGTCGCCGACGGCATCGCGAGCGGCGACTTCGCTCGCCTCGATCCCGCCGTCGTCACGCGGGCGATGCTGGGCGCGCTCAATTGGACGGTCACCTGGTTCCGGCCCGGCGGCGCGGCGACGGCAAGCGACGTCGCCGCGACCATCGCCGGGTACCTCGTCCGCGGCGTCACGAATGGAAGGCACTGACATGAGCGACATCGATGCGGGCCTCGTCAACGCACGACTCGAACTGTTCGTGAACGGCGAGCGCCTGGAGGCGCTCGTCGACGGCACCAAGACGCTGCTCGAGGTGCTCCGCGAAGACCTGCAGCTCACCGGGACCAAGCACGGCTGTGAGCTCGGCGAGTGCGGCGCCTGCGCGGTGCTCGTCGACGACGAGCCCGTCCTCTCGTGTCTGGCGCTCGCGATCGACTACGCCGGCAAACGCGTGACGACAATCGAGGGTCTCGCCGCGGACGGCCGGCTGCATCCGCTGCAGGAGGCGTGCGCCGACCTCGGCGGCGCGCAGTGCGGCTACTGCACGCCGGGCATCCTCGTCACGGCCAAGGCGCTGCTCGACCGCGACCCGGCGCCGTCGCGCGAACGGATTCGCGAGGCGCTCTCCGGCAATCTCTGCCGGTGCACCGGATACCTCCAAATCTTCGAGGCCGTCGAGGCGGCCGTCGCCGCGGGGACCAAGCGATGAGCGCCGCCCATTCCGTCGTCGGGCGCCCGCGGCGCCGCGTGGACGGCCGCGCGAAAGTCACCGGCCAGACGCGGTTCGCGGACGACGTGATCCTGCCGCGGATGCTGCACGGCAAGCTGCTGCGGTCGCCCCTGCCCCACGCTCGCATCGTGCGCATCGACACGTCGAAGGCCGCGGCGCACCCGGGCGTCCATCTCGTGCTGACGGGCGATCTGTTTCCCATCGCGTACGGCGTGCTCCCAGTGAGCCATGACGAACACGCGTTGTGCCGGGACAAGGTGCGGTTCGTCGGCGATCCCGTCGCCGCCGTCGTCGCGCGCGACGAATCGACCGCGGCCGAGGCGATCGAGCTCATCGACGTCGAATACGAGCCGCTCCGAACGATTGCGACGCCCGAGGAGAGCCTCGCCCATCCCGAACCGCGTATCCACGACTACGGCGATGGCGGCAACATTCACAAGGCGGTCGCGCTGCAGTTCGGCGACGTCGACGCGGCGCTCGCCGAGTCGGACCGCGTCTTCGACGACGTGTTTTTCTACGAGGGCAACACGCACCTGCCCATCGAGCAGCACGCGGCGGTGGCGGCGAAGGATCCGGACGGCAAGCTCGTCGTCTACTCGAGCACGCAGACGCCGCACTACCTGCATCGCGCGCTCGCCAAGGCGCTCGCGATGCCGGCCGCGCACATCCGCGTGATCGCGACGCCCAACGGCGGCGGCTTCGGCGGCAAGAGCGACCCGTTCAACCACGAGGTCGTCGTCGCGAAGGCAGCGTGGATGCTCGATCGACCTGTGAAGATCTGCCTGACGCGCGAAGAGGTCTTCTACTGCCATCGCGGACGCCATCCCGTGTTGATGCGATTTCGAACGGGCGTCACCAGCGACGGACGACTGACGGGCCTCGACCTCGAGACGCTGCTCGATGGCGGCGCGTACGGTTCGTACGGCGTCGCCAGCACGTTCTACACGGGCGCGCTGCAGACGGTGACGTATCGCATTCCGCGGTACCGCTTCCGCGGCTGCCGGACGTTCACGAACAAGCCGCCGTGCGGACCGAAGCGCGGACACGGCACGCCGCAAAGCCGGTTCGGGCAGGAAATCCAGCTCGACAAGATTGCCGAGGCGCTCGGGATGGATCCGGCGGCGCTGCGTTTGAAGAACATCGCGCCCCCGGACTCGCTCACCGCCAATTTCCTGCGCGTCGGCACGATCGGCCTCGCCGAGTGCATCCAGCGCGTGACCGAGCGGTCCGGCTGGTCGAGCAAGTTCCGCAAGCTGCCGCATGGCCGCGGGATCGGGATCGCCTGCTCGTCGTACCTCTCTGGTGCGGGCCTCCCGATCAACTGGAACGACCTGCCGCACTCGGGTGTCCAGCTCAAACTCGATCGCAGCGGCGGCATCACGGCGTTCTCCGGCGCCACGGAAATCGGCCAGGGATCGGACGACGTGCTCGTCGCGTGTGTCGCGGAGGTGCTGGGAATCGATCCCTTCGACGTGCGCGCCGTCACGGGCGACACGGATCTCACGCCTGTCGATCTCGGGTCGTACTCGAGCCGCGTGACCTTGATGATGGGCAACGCGGCCGTGCAGGCTGCCGAGCGCGCGAAGGAGATCATCGCGGACGCGGTCGGGCGGCATCTCGAAGTGCCGGCCTCGCGCCTCGTCTTCGCCGGACGCCGCGTGTTCGATGCCGAGGATCCGGCCAGGGGTCTGACGTTTCAAGAAGCGGTCTGCGTCGCCGAAGCGCGCGTGGGCACGATCGGCACGACGGGATCGTACGCGCCGCCCAGGTCCGCCGCGAAGTTCAAGGGCGGCGGCGTGGGACCGTCGCCCACCTACTCGTACTCGGCGGCGGTCGTCGAAGTCGAGGTCGATCCGGAGACGGGATGGATCGTCGTGCCGCGCGTGTGGATCGCGCACGACATCGGGCGCGCGCTGAACCCGACGCTCGTGCGCGGGCAGGTCGAAGGAAGCGTCTACATGGGCCTGGGCGAGGCGCTCATGGAAGAACAGGCGTTTCGCCGGCTGCCCGCCAGGCTCTCGAATGCGCTCGTGCACAAGTTCCCGTCGATGCTCGAATACAAGAGCCCGACGAGCCTCGACATGCCGGAGATTGTGACGGACCTCGTCGAGCACCCGGATCCGGCCGGGCCGTTTGGCGCGAAGGAAGTCGGGCAGGGGCCGCTGCTGCCGATCATGCCCGCGGTCGCAAACGCGGTGTACGACGCGGTCGGCGTGCGCATCGACGAGGTGCCGATCACGCCCGAAAAGATCCTGCGCGCGCTCGTGGCCAAAGCCGCCGGCAAACCGGCGCGGTACGGACCGGCGGCGTTCCCATCGGTCCCCTATCCCGAGCCGCTGCTCGTCACGCCGCCGTGGGAAGGCGGCGACGGCCGCGCGTCGAACGAGCCCGTGAAGAAGTCGTCGCGCAAGGCCGACGCAGGCGTCGAAGCGCGCGCGGGGGTGCGGCGATGATGCGCCTGCCGCCGTTCCGCTTCCGCCAGCCGCGCACGATCCGCGACGCCGCGGCATGGCTCGCCGAATCGCCCGCTGAGTCGATGCTGCTCGCCGGGGGCACCGATCTGATCCCGAACATGAAGCGCCGCCAGCAGACGCCGCGGGTGGTGATCGCGCTGCGCCGGATCGAGACGCTGCGGGACCGGCGCTACGCGCCCGCGGTCACGCTCGGCGCGGGCGTCACGCTCACCGAGATCGTGCGCGACGATCGCCTGCGCGCGATCGCGCCGGGATTGTGGCAGGCGGCCGCGCAGGTCGCCACGCCGCATCTCCGCAACATGGGGACGATCGGCGGCAACCTCTGCCTCGATACACGCTGCACCTACTACGACCAGAGCCTCGAGTGGCGCAAGGCGATCGACTTCTGCATGAAGAAGGATGGCAAGACGTGCTGGGTCGCGACGTCGAGCCCGCGGTGCCTCGCGGTGTCGTCGACGGACACCGCGCCGATGCTGGTCGCCCTCGGCGCGCGCGTGCGGCTCGTGTCGGCCGCGGGCGAGCGCGCCGTGGACGTCACCGATCTCTACCAGAACGACGGCATGCACTATCTGACGCGCCGGCCGGACGAGATCCTCACCGACATCACGATTCCAGATCAGACGGGCTGGCGCAGCGCGTACTGGAAGCTGCGGCGGCGCGGCTCCTTCGACTTCCCCGTCGCGTCGGCCGCGGTCGCGGTTCGCCTGGACGGCGATCGCGTCGTGGACGCGCGCGTGGCACTTGGCGCCGTCGCATCGCGACCGCTCCTCTCGGTGAAAGCGAACGCGCTGCTTGCCGGTCAGTCGCTCACGCCCGACGTCATCGCCGCCGCCGCGGACGCGGCGTACGACATCGCGAAGCCGATGGACAACACCGACTTCGAGCTCGTGTGGCGCAAGAAGATGGTCAGGACGCTCGTCACGGCCGCGCTGCGCGAAGTGCGCGGCGACGACGTGCGGGAACTGCGTCAGCGCATCGCGCGACAGACGCTGTCCTAGGCGACGGCGAACAGCCTTGCCTCACCATGGAGCCATGAAGGCTCATGAAGCACGCATGAAGATCCGGAGTGCACGCTGACCAGAGCCGGCGTCGGTCTGACGGCCGCCTCCGGCGGCCCATCCGGCGTCCCGGCGAGGAAGAAGACAAAAGCGCCTGAGGCCGATGCGCTTTTGTTTTCTTCTTCGTCGGGACGCCGGAGCCCGGCGAAGCCGGGCGCCAAATCGACGCCGGCCTTCATGGAACCTTCATGAGTCTTCATGGGCCGATTCAAGTGGTCGATGCAACGCAGGCGGCCAGTGTAGCAGCTGGTGTCTTGTAGCCGAGGGTCTTCCGCGGGCGCGTGTTGAGTTGACGGGCGATCGTAT
>Ga0163163_10000545_pt1 | contig 33186 bp, 79 predicted proteins | sample S65metaG_FD_119766 | JGI IMG/M metagenome (GOLD analysis project Ga0163163, IMG submission 119766) | Switchgrass rhizosphere microbial communities from Kellogg Biological Station, Michigan, USA - S6-5 metaG | ecosystem: Host-associated > Plants > Roots > Rhizosphere > Soil | place: USA... | reverse complement strand
GTCGCCCGCGTCAAGATCAGGAAAAAATCGACGCCGGACTCTGTAACTCTGCGTTAATCATCCTTGGGATGTAACCGAGCGTAACATCTCATGATCAATGTCTCGCCCGATCAATGTAACACAGCGTCACGTACCCCAAGATCGGCGCCGATAGGCGGCCTTGTCACCAACGACGATCAGCGCTCGGCCTCACCACAGGCGCGACCACACCACCCGCACCATTGCCGTGCCGCTTGTTGCACACCAAGTGGGAAGGCCCACCATTCGCAGGGTCAAGCGGTGCACCACCACGCGTCATCGCGAGGATGTGATCCGCGCTCGGCGACATCGGATGCGGATACCTGAGTCGCTTGTCGATGGCACGACCACAGCGGATGCAGATGGGTACAGCAGCAGCCAGTACCTTCTCCCGCCACCGCCTGTACGGCCTACCCATACGGCCCTTACGCAGCTCAGGGTCCCTGTATGTGGTCCACCGCTGCTTACGCTCGGCGTACGTGGGGTGCCTGAGCCTGCCCACAGCTACGGGGTACAGCGCCAGGGTGCGGGCATGGGGGTTCCCCTCCTACAGGGGGGTAAGGGAGTCCGGCGAGGTGCCTGATTGCGGGCACGCAGAAGTCCGGCGTGCCGATCATCTGTCCTGACCAGCGAATCCGTCAAGTCGCCACGTCGATCAGCACATCACCAATCAGCACCGACGTGATCCGAACCCCATCGCCGACGTCGAAGACGTACTGGTTCGTGTCCTTCACCCCCGGGTTCACCGGGCCCGCGAGCCAGCGGGTGCCCTCGTACCGGCGTCCCTTCACGTCGAACGCGGCGAAGTCAGGGCTCGAACTGTCGTCGAACCGCGCCGGCTCCGCCTTGGTGTTGGTGTACTCGATCGACGCCACGCACACCCGCCCCGGATGACCCGCATCATCGCCGTTCTGGAGCAGCTTGCCCGCCTCGCCGCACTGCGCGCCGACCAGGACTATCCGCCAACCCGGCACGTCGAACGGCTTACCCACCTCCCCCGACCTGCTCGACGAGGACGGCGAGACCGGATTTGGTGCGGGTTCCGCAGACGGGCGGCCTCCGGTCGGGGACGGCGACCCATCGTCCGAACAGCCAGCCAGCAACAACAGAGCGACAGCAGCAACCACTAACACGGGTCGAGTCACGGCTCACAGTATGACCCAGACCACAACCTGTCACATAGACAGATGGGAGTCGCTTCGCTCCCCGCCTCACGGCGGAGTGGCTGATCAATCACGGAGCCCGTCCTCGATAAGCGCCCGGTGTGCTTCGACCATCTCTTTCGCTTCCCGCTGGGGGCATTTTTCGCCGGGCTCCAGCGACAGGTAGCCGTGAGCCTGGCAGCCACCGTGGTGGTCGAACCAGCAGTCGTCGGGGTCGGTCAAGTCGTTGATCAGCCTTATGGCGGCGGCCAACTGTTCGCGCAGGAGCCATGACGCGATGACTGCCCTTACCGGCTTCATGCCGCTGCTCCGGCCCGCCCCATGGCGGCGCGCCACATGGTCCACGAACCCTCCGGATGAGACTCCACCCGGAAGACCCGAGGCCACGCCACCGACAGCACCTGCCGGCAGACGATCCGCTCAGCCCGGTCAGCGGATTCCCACCCGACCATGAACTTGACCTCATAGATCGACGGCGGGCTGTACAACGTCGTTGGGCGGTACCTCGACGGCCACTCGCCCACGTCAGCCGTGGGCACCTTCAGCAGGTAACCGGCAGGACCAAAGGTCCGATCCAGCACACCGAACTCCGTCACATGGTCCACGAGATCAGCCGGCCGCATCTCGATCGGCTTTGCGTAGACCACACCCGCCGGCAACCACGGCTTCCGCCAGCCAACGGCGAAGGTACCGTCTTTCGCCGTCATGTCCGGCGGCTCAGTGTTCAGCTCGGCCACGAACAGCCGGCCCGTGACCTTGGGGCACCAACGGGGGCTGCTCACCAACCGCCGCCACGCATCCCCGTACGGGTCAAGGCGTTGCCCGCGTTCGAGAGCCTCGCGGTAAGCGACGCCGAGCGCTGCGAGTGCTTCCTCTTCCGACACGCCGATGGCCGCTGCTCTGGCAAGGTACGACTCGCGCTCAGGTGTCATGCCGCTGCTCCGTTCGGATGCTCGTTGTCCAGCCCGTCATGTTCCGCCGCTTCAGCAGCGAGGTCATCCCGCCACGTGTGCTGCCCGCAAGATCGGCACCAGAGGCAGCGGATCACCCCGGTCTCGCCGCGCTCGACCCATACCGCCGGCTGCCTCGTCTCCCCCGGCTCCTCCACCGCAGGAACCCAGCGCACCTGATCCGGCCTACCCGGCTCCGGATCCGGGACCGACACCACCCACCGTTCCCCACAGTGCCGGCACGACACGCCGACGATGCCGCGGCCGGCCGACTCCGGCGGGGACAACATCCCCTCAATGCGGATCTTCCACCTGCGGCAGTTCCGCTCCACCGCCACCGCCATCAGGTCCCGGTCCGTCCGCCCCGCGATCGCCGCAGCCACCGCCCGCAACAGCAGCCCGATCATCGGCGGAGAATCCGGGTCCGTGTCGGTCGGGCCGTTGCGGTACCGGCGGCGGTCCAACCCCAGCACCGCAGCCCACGCCCCCACACTGGCCAGGATCTCCGTCCACAAATCCAACGCACCCTGATCCAACGGAGCCCGCGTCCCCGGCGACGTCCGACCACCCACCCCACCACTCGACGAGGCGATCGCCTCCTCCAACTGACGAAGCAGACACGGAGCCCGAACACAGTACGACACAGGTCCGACATCAATTCGCATCTGCGGACGCCGAAGCAGCGCCCCCACCGCCCTATGCAGCAACTCGAACTCAGACATCCGAACCCCATCCGCACTGGTCAGCTATCCTGCGGTCGAGATCCAATGCGTTTGGGTGCGCGTCGGTATCCTCGTCACCGGCCCTCAGGTAGTCGAAGACCTGAGGGCCGCAACCTTCCTAAGATCCTTTTTCTTGGCGCCCTTCGGGCTTACCGCCTACGGCGGAGCAGTCCGGCTCACCGTCCGGCGCCAATCCCCACGACTCCAACAACTCCAACACCGCAGTAGCGGCCGCAGTGGTGATGGCGTTGCTGTCAGCGGATGAAACTCCGCGCCGCTGGGCCTCGGCCAAGCCGGCCAGATGTGCCTGGATGTAGACCATGCGGCGGGCGGTGGGACGAAGTCCGTACCGTTCGTGATACTCGGTCACCGCGAGCCGCCCATCTTCGCGAAGACCATCGAGATCATGTGGTTGTGCAACTCCATTGCCATCTCCTCAGCCGCAGGCTCCGACCAACCATCGCGACGCAGCTGCTCCCGATAGCCCTGAGCAGCCTCTTTCACCGGGGCGATCTGCTCCAGCATCAACGCCAGGCCGGCGGCGAACTCGTCACTGACACTCATCAGCCGATCACGCTCCAGGTCACGAAGGCGCCAGCCACAGCACCGAGCAGCCCAGCGACACCGAGCATGAGGACCAGGACAAGGCACTGGTAGCCGTCTTCGAGACGGCGACGGAAGCTCACCGGGCCTCCCATCGAAGCAGCCGGGGGTTCCACCGGCCCTCGACCTGAAGCCTGTTCAGGTCAGGGCGGGCACCGGGATGATCCGGGCCGCAGGGCACCCACGACGGGTCACCGTTGGGCACGAAGTAGGCGTACCAGCCCAGCCGCTCAGCATCCGCCACACCCGGCCAGCGCCCAGACCAGACATCCTTGCCGCAGTCGTGACCGTCCCACTCATGCCGGACGATCGGCGACCCCCACGGGTAGAAGCCGACGACCACGAGCCGGGCGCCGTCACCGCACTGGATCCGCTGCGTGCCGTAGGCGAGGCAGCGGGCCACGTCGCAGCCGCCCTCATGCGGCTTGCCGCGCAGCGCTCCGCAGTCCCGGCAGCGACGCCGGAGCAAGCGCAGCAGCCCCCGCCTCCAGTTGTACGCCACCCCGTCGAACTCGTCGTCCACTACGAACGCGTGCCGGCACGGCAGGAAGACCGCGTCGCCCATCAACATGCTGACGATCGGAGTGCCGCACGTCGGACACGGATCGTCACTGTCGTACGGCTCCCGCAACGGCGGCTCGACCCGCTCCGGGAAGGTCCGGCGGTAGGACTCCCACTCCTCATCGGTGCCGCCCTGGTGCACGATCATCGTCTGCATGGCGTCCCAGAACTCGGGGCTCGGCTCGGTCATCCGTCAGACCTCCCCTGCTCGGCCGGCACGGCCTCCAAGCCGCACGCCCCACACACGAACCCCGCCGGCGGCGCCCCCTGGCAACGCCCACACCCGTTACCGAACAACTCGTCCAGGGACAGCCCGAACACCGCGGCCACAGCGACTACCTGTTCCGCCGACAACCGGGAACCCCGACCCTCCTGACTCTCGATCATGTTCTGGGACGTAGGACACCCGGCCGCAGTCAACCGCTCCGCCAACACCCGACCCGACCAACCACGCTCCCTCCGCAGCACCCGCGTCCTAGCGATAACCCTGGCACTGACCCCAGCCGGTGCAGGTGGTCTGGTCATCACTCCACCGCCCATGCCGGATCGAAGCCCTCACGGTCCGAGTAGATCGCGGCGATCGTCCGAACCGCCTGCTTCATCGCCTCGACGAACGCGCGTGACTCGCTCGCGAACGGCTCCTCGCCGTCCCGCTCGTAGTACAGCTGCCGGGACTCAGCCAGCCGTAGAGCGGCCAGGATGCGCCGGTAGGCGGCCACCTCCAGCTCCGCCCTACCTGGCGTCCACGTCATCACGAAGACCCGGACAGGGTCCGGGAGACCGGACCAGTCGAACCCGTGCCGGCCACCGTCGAGCAGATGCTCCAGAGCCTCGCGGCGGGTCAGGTCATCATGGTCGATCTGGGCGTTGAGCCACGCCACCAGATCACTCACCGCTACCCCCTTGACGTTCTCGCCCGTAAATCCGGATAGATTGATCTTCATTCGTCACACTGCGTACGCAACTCCGCTGCCTCGATCCTCGCCACCAGATTCGGCAACCCATCCCGGATCACAGCGGCCCGAAGATCGTGGTAACGCTGCCGGAGCAGCGCCGTTTCGTACTCTTTACCGCCTTTTCGGATGTCGCTGCGCTCCCCGCCTCCGGCGGAGTGGACCGGGCACCACGACAGACGAACGGCAGCCGGGTCGCCGAACGTGTCGACGACCTCCTGGATGCAGGTGCAGTGAAGCGCGTCCACCACCTCATGCCGGCTCAGGCCGTACTCGTCAGCCACCGTGCCGAAGTCCTCGCCAGCCCGGACCAGGCTTGCGATCGCATCGGTGGAGACACCCCTGATCTGCGGGGAGCCGAAGCACATGGCTGGGTCGATCACGATATGAGGACGCGGGTACTCAGCCATTCGGCTTCTCCTCGGGGTGCACCGACCGGCCCCACCATCGGCACGGCGCCGACGTCGGGGTGTGCATTCGCCCGCAGCGGCACATCCGGTCGTGGTGCGGGACAACCGCCGGGACGGTGACCGTGAATGGGCCCGTTTCGGCGGTCGGCGGGTTGAAGGTCGCACTGCTCACGGCTTCTCCTCGGGGTCGGGTTGGAGCGCGAGCCGCAGGTCACGGACCTCGTACACGATCGCCAGCAGCAGGGTCACCAAAACCCAGAAGCCCGCTTCAGGAAGCCTGTGACGCCCGGCGTAGGCGTAGACCGCCTGCCCGACAGTGAGCAGCAGCGGCCAGCGGCGACGGACGGCGTCAAGCACCCGGCTTCTCCTCGGGGTCTACGGCCACCGGCTCGTACGTTGCCTCGAAGATGTCCGGCTTGCAGGGGTAGAACTCACCCTTCACGCCGCGGATGATCCAGTCCCCGAGGCTGGCCTCCATCAGTCCTTCGAGCGTGTCGATGAAGATGCCCTGGTCGCAGTCCTCGTCGTGGTCGGCGTGCTCCAGCCCTATCCAGGCATGCAGGGACCGACACGAGTCGGCGGTGTACTGCATGGCCTCGATGACGATCGGCCGCTTGCGGTAGGTCAGGGGCATGGGTCAGTCCTCCTTCGGTTGCGGGTCTACGACCGCATCGGCAGCTCGCAGCACGTAGCGGGCCTCCGCGAGCCATCCCTCGCGGAGGAAAGCGGACTGGCTCCGCCACTCGCGGGCGACCTTGGTGCGGCTTGGAAATCGGTCATCGAAGTGTTCACAGGAGCGCACGTATAGGGTGAACATCGCGATCGCCACCCGGCCGACACGATCCGTCGGCAACGCCGACTCGGCGGGCTCAGGCATCGCTCACCTCCACCGGGTCTACGGCCACCCATGGGCCGGGAGTCCAGTTCCGTAGCTCCAGGGCAGCGACCCTGCGAGCGCGATCCAGGCGCCTCAGTTGCCCGTCGAGCGCGGCGGCACGCTCCTTGCTGAGCGCCCAGCCACTCTGCGGTACCAAGCCGGTCCCGATCCTGGCGAGGTAGTCCTCCAACGGAACCCGGCTTGGCTCATCCCGCAGCATCGGCGGTCTCCTTCCGGTCGGCGCGGCGCCGGGCGTTGCGGGCCTGCGCCGGGGTGGCGGTGCCGTGTCCCGGCCCGTGGTGGACGCCGGCCCACGCGGTCAGAAGCGCGGCGTGGAGGCCGGCCGGTGCGGCACGGCCGTGCAGAGACGCGCCACAGAGGCAGTAGCGGCGCAGACGGTTTGGATCATCCGACGGCATCGGTGACCTCCTTCGGTTGTGGGTCTACGGCGAGCCGGATGATCGCGGCGCGGCGGGGCAGCGACGCGTCTGGATCTGGGTCGTCGTGTTCGGGTGGGGCGTAGAGCAGGACCATGTCGTCCGGCATCCAGTCGGCGACGTGGACGGCCAGCGTCGAGTCGTCGTCCCTCCATTGGTCGCAATCAGGGCACTGGACCACCGGCGAGCAGTGCTCCAGATCCCCGCAGGCGCTCGGGTCGTCGACCCACCCGATGTCGTCGCACGTCCCGCACTTCGGCCGCTCATCCGGTGGCATCAGTGACCTCCCCCAACGACAAGATCGCAGCGAGAATGAGCCGGTCAGCGGGCTTGTAGTCGAACTCGTCCAACTCGTCGTAGCCGTCCTTCGACAAGACCCCCGCCACCATGCCCGCTTTGACCATGGGGACGTACAGGTCATGCGCCCAGCCCGAGTAGCCGAACGGGCGCTTGGAGTTGAAGTTGGCCTCGTCGCGCCACAGGTTGTGCAGCAGCTTGATCAGATAGCCGCGTACCGTCGTCGCACCTGAGGGGTTGTCCGGCGGCAGCGGCAAGTCCAACAGCTGCTGAGACGTCGGTTCAGGCATCGGTGACCTCCACCCACGGGCCGGTGAACGAAGATCCATCGGCGAAGATGAGGTGATCGCGGCAATGGATCGTGAACCGCGTAATGGCGTACTCGCCGATCCGTTTCCGTCCTCGCTGTTCGGCCTGCTCCCTCGAGGCGAGATGCCGCTCGCTCAGCGCGATGCCGCCCTCGTCTCCGACGTGCCACCACACCTCCCATTCGGTGCGGGTTTCTCCTCCGTCCGGGAGGAGACGACCGGCAGCGGCGAGGCGTTCGCGTTCCCGGCGCCGGCCGGCGACGAACGCCCGACGGTCGGCACCGCCGTTCCAGGAGCCGCAGCATCCCCACCCGTTGTCGGGGCAGGACTCGCACACATACAGCGCCTCCGTGTTGTGGAGATCCGCGATCCGCCGCGCGTCGGCCTCGCTCATGAACGTGGCCACCTCGCGTCCGTCGCGGTCGTCGACCCGGTTGAGGCCGCTGGGCGGGTGGTCCCGGTTCAGCACTGACCAGCCGCCGATCAGGTCGTTGGGGTGGGCGTACCAGGTCTCGGTGGTCATCTCGGTGTCTCCGATCCCTCGAACTCCCGCGGGGCGTGGGCGGACTCCAGCAGATGTGTTCCGAATGCCAGGTGAGCGCCGCTGACCGTGGTGTACGACCAGCGGGACTTCCACCCGCACCGGCATACCGACCACCAGCCGAGTCGACGACAGCCGGCGAGGAACGGATGATGGTTCACGGCTCACGCTCCTCGGTGACCGGCCAGGCGTACTGGCCCCACTCCGCCCCGTGGCATCCGTCGTCGTGCCGCTCCCCATCAGCGGCATCGCAGCCGGGGCAACGGCCGACCTTCGGGGACTCCTCGGTGACCGGCTCCACCGGACCGCGCAACACCAACCGTGAGCCGTACCGCACCCGACGGTCGGTCTGCGCGTAGGTGCCGGGGCCCGGCATCTGGGTCGTGTTCTCGACGCTGATGTCCGGGAACATCGACAGCAAGGCGTCGGCCACGTGCAGGTCATGGTTGCCGTCGTCGAACGGGCCGACGCCGCACTTGCAACGGGCGCCGACCGGGCGGTGGTCGACGAGTGCCTGGATGAACCAGAGGCGGGCTTCAGTACGGGCGTCGTCAGCCACGCTCCCGATCCCTTCGATTGCGGTCCATCTCCTCGATCCGGGGACGGATGCAATCCGGCCCGTGACCCTCCCTGGTCGGCCCGTAGTCGCGCTCCAGATCAGCCGTGCTGGCCACCATGCGGTGGTCCTCAACCCGCCACCAGGACTCCCCGCGCCGCACCCAGTGGTCTCCGTGGCGGTCTTCGCGTTCCGCTCGGGTGTCGTCAGGCATGATCAACCCCCTTCATTTGTCGCCTTCGGCTCTCCGGCTGACGCCGGGGTGGCTGGGGCGCCGCCGTGATCGCACTCGGCGCAGACGCAGCGCGCCTCGCAGAACTTGCACTGACCTGGGCGTTTCTCCCCCTGCCAGCCGGTCATCGCCGCGCAGTAGCCGTGCTCACCGTGGTAACAGGCTGTCGACAGGTACACGTGCCCGCCGGCAGCCCCGTCACCTCGCAGGGTTGCCAGGGCGGCATCGAAGGCGGCGAACTCCTCCGGGGTTGGACGATCGTCGGCCGATGGTGCGGTCACTGGTCGGTCCCCCGCTCCAGCGGGTCCCCGTACTTGGCCAGCAGTCGGGCAAGGGTCTCCCGCTCCCACGCCTCGTGGCGCGCATCGTGACGGGCGATCGCCGCCCGCCGCTGCGCCAACTCGTCGGCGTTCGCCGGCCGGGTCCACGTCACCGTCGACCAGTTGATGTGGATGTCCGCCGGGTCAACGCCGGGGGCGACGGTGGCCATGTACTCGATCAGGTCGGTGATCGACATGCGGCCGTCAACGGCCATGTAGCCGACCCGCAGGTCGTTGCTGTTCGACTGCCACGTCCAGCGGGTGTCGCGCGGCTTGCCGGGCTTCGGGGTAGTGGCGCGGTCATCGTCAGCCATGGTCGGTCCCCCGCTCCAGCTCGTCGGCGCGCCGCTCGACGATCCCGGCCGCCACGTCGAGCGGCACGTCGGCAGCGACGACGCGGGCACGCGGGGCGGAGATGTGGCTGCGTATCTCGTCGGCGGCCTGGCGCAGGGCCTGTGCGGCGATCAGCGGAGCAACCGCCCGTAGCCCAGCCTCCAGGCAGCATTGGACGTAGTGCCCCCGCCCGTCCGGGTGAGCGGCAAGGCCATGGGCTACGTCGGCGCTGATCGCCGCGTCCATGACCTCACGGGTGATCTCGGTGTCAGCCACGGCCGGCCTCCAGCTCGTCGGCGCGCTCGCCCTCGATGTCGTACTCCTCGATGCCGAGCAACTCGGCCACATCCCTGGCCGCCGCCTCGATCCCCCGGGCGTACCACTCGTCGATCACCACACCCCGGTACAGCCGCTCATCCCGATCGGACGCCTCGTACCGCTCGACGACCCTCCGGAACGCGTCGGCACCCCGGTAGCTGGAGGCGTGCTCGCGGAGCTTCCAGTACGCCGAGCGCAGGGCTTGTGCGGCTACCAGAGGAGCGACCTCCGCCGCGACCGCCGTCATCAACGCCCGGTTGTTCTCCGGCACCTGCTCCCACGGCACCGCCGACGCCTTGCGGGTCTCGTAACTGAACGACGGAGCGAGCCGCTCGTACGTCTCATGGAAAGCGCGGGCCACAGCCTCGGCGGAGACCAGCGCTCCGCCCGCCAGGATCGCCACTACGGGCTCGGTGGGGTCAGGTACGGGTACTTGGGTAGGCGAATCGGTGACGGCGACCTGAGGGGCTTCTTCGGTTGTCGCCTCCGGCTCCCCGGCTACGCCATCCAAATCGCTCATGATCCTTCGCCTTTCAGCCAGTCCACGAACTCGACCCACACCCCGGCCTCGAACTCCAACACCGGGGACCGATCCCCGAGTTTGGAGTCCCTGACGAGCACCGTGCCGTCCTGTCGGGCCTGGACGCAGTTGAACGACTCGCTGCTGTAGGTGGATTTGGTCCAGGGTCCGTTGGCTTCGAGGCATGCTCCGGCTTCGCACCGGGTGGAGTGTCGCCAGGTCACGGCCTGCCCCCGCTCGCCAGTCGCAACATCCGGGCCAGCGCCGAGGTGAGGGCGGCGAGCAGGACCGCGGGTGGGTAGGCGACGGTGGGGCAGGTGTGGATCCAGTCGTGCCGGATCACGCCCACGCCGAGCATGAGCAGCCAGCCGGCGGCCAGCACGGCGGTCGCTTCGGCGAGCCAGCGGCCTGCCGTCTTCCATCGCTTGTCGGCGCGTTCTCTCCGCTCCCGGGCCACTGCTTGGGCGACCATGCCGTTGAGGCTGGTTCGGTGTGTGGTGGTCATGGATCTCCCCTACTCTTGATCAAGCGGGCCGGGCGGATACGGGACGCCCGGCCCGTCCACGCCGAGCGGCTACTTGTAGTCGTTACGTGGGCCAGCATCCATCTGGACCTCGACCCGGCCGTCCGGGAGCACCTTCACTGCGGGTCGGTCTTCCGAACCCCGCGCGCTGTACGCCTCCAGGTACTCGACGACCACGCCGTCCGGCCGGTTGTAGATCACTGCCGGGACGCAGGTGTAGACCGCATCGTCACGGTTCGCGTTCGAGGCGTCGACCGTGACCCGCTCGCCCGCGCCGTTGTCTACCGCGAGTGAGACCCGGTAGCGGCGAAACGACCCGGAGCCGTTCGACTGCGCGGAGTACGCCACGGGCACGACCGCAAGGACCGAGTCGTCGAAGCTGATCGTGAGCGTCTCCTCGGCCGTCCCCGCGCCGCCGGCGGCGCGCCCAACATCGGCGCCTAGTTGCACGCCGCGGTATTTCGAGCACGCCGGCACGCCCTCGGCACCGAAGTTCGCGACGTAGGTGAACTCCCCGGCGCGGTGGACGACGATCGCGTAGAGGTCGTAGTCGGTGCTCGACGACCAGGACGCGGTCGCCGTGACCGTGGCGGTCTTGGTGAGCCTTACCGGCGCTCCGCCCTTGGTGAGGTTGATGCCGCCGCGCGGTGCCGCTACGGGTGCGGCGGGCTCGGTGGTGCTCTTGGTTCTGCCGAACATGATCTCTCCTCCTGGGATGGGGGTTGTTAACGGCAGGTCGGGTCGGCCGGTACGACGGCGATCGAGGCGTACGCCGAGTCGCCGTGGTAGACGACGTAGATCCGGTTCCCGTGATCGCATTTGGTGCCGACGTTCGAGAAGCCGTCCGGCATGGTGATCGTGTCGGCGGGCGTTGAGTTCGTCGTTCCCGTTCTCGGTGCGTCCTTGAACGGCTCGTTGGCCTTCGCTCCACAACCGGCCGCTGAGCCGACGGCGAGCGTCACGGCCGCGGCGATGATCCTTCGCTTCACTGCTGGTCTCCTCCTTGGTGATCTTTCGTAGTTCGATCTATGGCTTCCCTGACAAGAGCGGCACCGGCCTGGATCACTTCCGGTGGCTGCTCGACGATGTCCCGCCACGCTGGTGGCGGCCGGTCGCCCGGGTATCTCGGGCATTCGTGGACCCGTAGGAGCCGGATGTCGTCGGGTGTGGTGGCGAAGGCGACCCATTGGCCGGTGCGGGCCGAGTACAGCCAGGCCAGTGGGCGTGAGCATCGGAAGCAGCCGGCGATTTCGGGTGGGTCATCGATCGTCAGGCTCATCGCCGGCCCCTTCCGTGGTTCGGCCGTTGACCTCGGCCCGGCAGACCCCGCACAGGTCGACCGGGCGGCGCCAGTTCGGGCAGTCGGCGGAGTGCCCGTTGCGGCGGTTGCGGCGCAGTGCCCGCGATGCGGGGTCGTCGATCTTCTCCGCTAGGTGGGCGGCGAGGGCGGCGAGGTCAACGCGGCGGCGGGGCTCGATCACGCGACACGCTCCTCTCGCAGGGGATGGCAGATCGGGCAGCGGACGAGCCGGTTGGGGTTGTCCCGTTCGACGAGCCGGTTGGGTCCGCACTGGCCGCAGGCCGGCTCGGGCTCGGGTCTCGGCGGCGGATGCCGTTCGGCCAGCAGCGTGGCGAGGTCTTCATGGGACATCCCCCGGACGTAGCCGGCGATCCGCCGCGGGGCGTGCCGCGCTTGCACTTGATCGACAATCCATCGGGCGTCGTCGTCGTCGCACCCGAGCCTGTCGACAACGAACCGGACCGTGCCGTCGCGCGCCCCCGATGATGACGGTTTAGTACTTGGTTCAAGGACGGTTTGTAGGAAGCCCACTTCCGGTCCCTCGGGAAGCCCACTTCCGGTCCCTCGGACGCTGGACTTCCGGCCGGAAGTGGGCTTCCGTGCGGAACCGTGGTTCCTGGCCAACCCCTCCCCGGTGGAGTCGTCCGTGGCGCTGACCTGCGATTTTTCCGTAGATCCACGGTCATCGTTGCCGCTCCCGGTTCGAGCGGAAGCACACTTCCGGTCCAGTCGCAGATCCCACACAATGGGTCGCTCGTCCGCTGCAATGTGTTGCACCAGCTTCTGGTTGCCGCGGGCAATCAGACCGTCCGCTTCGAGCTGGGCCAGGTCGTTCCGGACTCCCCGTGGGGTCTTGCGGGTGTACCGGGCGAGCGTCGCCTGCGACGGATAGGCGCTACGGCCATCGCCGTCGGCGTGGTTGGCCAAGCCGATCAGCGTGGCCACGAGGTGCGGCCGGACGTCGACCGCCTCCTCCAGCACCCATGTGATCGCCTGAACGCTCACGCAGCCTTGCCCTTCCGTTGCTGCTGCCCGGACATCGCCGGATTCCCCACCCCCGGAGCCACCCCGGTCCGCTGCCGCACCTTCGCCACAGCCGACTCCGAGCACCCCAACGAGTCCGCAATCCGCCGATCCGTCATCCCCGACCGGGCCATCCGCGCGATCAACGGGGCCTTCGCCATCACCGACCCACGCTCCGCGGTCAGCGTCGCCGCCGCGGCGTGCGCATACAGCCGGCCGTCCACAACCGACCAGGACACCTCGCCGACGATGCGGCAATGTGCCTCGCGGGCCATCTCGTCCAGCTCCCGGCACGCTTCGGCGCGGAGCATCGACAGCGGCAACTCGGGGCGCAGGATCGGCCACGACGCGCGAAACATCCACCCCGTGCCTGTCATGCCGCGCTCCGCAGCTCATGGCGCCGCTCCGCCCTGGCGGCGCACCGGCGGCATCGCACGTTCACCCGGTTCCGCGGCACGAACTCCTTCTCACACTCGATGCAGGACCGCACACCCCACCGCGACAGCCGGGCCCGTTCCTCACCCGTCAACCCGCCGTACACACCGAACCGGGACTGGCCGGTACGCAGCCTGCTCTCGATGCGCAGCGCGAAGGACAGACACTCCTCGGCCACCGGACAACGGCGGCAGAGTTCCCCGATGAACTGCTTGATCTCCGGGCTGTCCGCCCTCGCGAATGCGAGGTCCGGATCCAGGTCGCGGCATTTCGCCTGCAGGTGCCAGGACTCAGACACCGGACACCCCCGACAACTGGTCGAGCACCCTGCGTGCAACGTCGGCGGGCATCAACCACGGCACCGGAAGGTAGCCGCGGGTCTCCACCGGCTCGACCAGCGCGACCACATCGGCCAGCACCAGATGCTTGGCCACCGGTCGACCACCCTGCCGGGGCGGGCCGTAGAACGCGTCACCCCACGGGGCACAACAGTTGCCCCTCGGCTCCAACGCCGGCCACTTCGCCTCGTGGCAGCCGACCAGCGTGGCCACCGCCAACACCTTCCCGAACAGCCCATGGAACTCCGACCCGCTCAGGCTGCGCTGCGCCTCGTGCCCGTACCACCAGCGACGAAGCCGCGGATCCGTAACCGCCGCCGCATCCCACACCGATCCGGCGTGGATCGCGACCCGCCGGCCGATGTGATCCGCCGCAACCATCCGACCCCGGTTCTCGACCAGCTTCTCCCCGTCCCTGATCGCCGCCGCCCATGGGAGACGGACAGTGATCGCGTACAGCTCAGACACCGGACACCTCCGGCGGCGGCCACGGAATGTCCTCAGACCAACGCCCTCCGCCATCGATCATCACCATCTGAGCGATGCAGCCTGCCTGGAAGACGAGATTGGGGTGCTCTACACCGAGCCAGCCGAGCACCTCGACAAGCGCCGAGCTGTAGTTGGCGGCCGCGACCGCTGTCAGCATCTGCTCGTGGATCTCGGCGGGCGCGTACTGATCGCGGTTCGCGCGCCACTCCTGCATCAGCCGCGAATGGACCCGGCCGGCAGCGAACGAGTCGCGTGCCGCCTGCATCCTTAGGTCCAGAACCGTGTCCTCGTGCGGCAGTTCCTGCACGTCGTGGTCAGACACCGGAGACCCCCCGGGAAGGCTCGGGGTACTCGCGGATCCGCAGGTCTTCCGGCCACCGCGACCAGTCCGTGCCTTTACCGCCGCCGGACAGCACCGCGCCGAGCTGCTTCACGAACACGGCGGTACCGGACTGGCGGGCCAGCGCGATCAGGTCCCGAACCCAGCCGAGGTCCATGGGGCGCGAGCCCGGACCGGACTCACCGCCGATGATCAACCAGTCGATCCCGGTCAGGTCCAAGCCGTACAGCGGACCGATCAACGGCTCAGCGGAGATGAACCGGACCGCGGCCGAGGTGCGGCGCAGATGGTCCGCGCGCCCGACGTGCTGCTCCGACTCGATGCTCGTGCCGAGCCACACGCCGGGCAGCGGCCAGGGCTGCTCATACAGCGCCGTCGCCGCGACCTCCTCGGTCAGCTCCGACAGCAGCACCTGCCCGTCGCCGAAGTCGTCCCCGACGATCCGGGCCATTCGCTCCGGCCGCTTACTGAGGATCTGGTAGGTGTGCTGCGGTGTGCGCGCCATGACCGCCCACACCCGGGCCACGAACCCGCGCGGCACCCGGGCATGGAACAAATCCGACATGGAGTTGACGAACACGGTTCTCGGCTGGCGCCAACGCAGCGGGATCGTCAACGCATCCTCGTGGACGGCCAGCCCGAACCCCGGCCCCGAGGTGCGCGGGTCGCCGTCGGCCTGGTACTTCGCCGAGCCCATCGCCTTGAGCCTGCGGGCCAGGGTCAGGGCGTAGCAGTTATCACACCCGGTCGAAATCCGATCGCAGCCCGTAGTCGGATTCCATGTCTCGCCGATAGTTCCGAGGCGGCCGGTCCACTCGATTGATGTTTTGGCCATTATGCGGCCCTCCGCTTCTTCTCCCGGTCGGCGTGACAAGTGGTACAGACCACCTCGACGTCAAGGCGGTGTGCGGGCTCGTAACCCAGGTGGTGGTCATGCTCGTGACGTCGTTCGCCATCCCGCCAGATATCGCCGCAATCTGTGCAGGGGACCGAGTTCGGGTGGGGCATGCGACCGCTTAGAACTGCGTGTCGGACGGCGGAGCGTGCGGCATCGCGAATCGGGCTAGGCGCGCGTTTCCGCACACCGTGCCACGACGCGAGGCAGGACGACTTGCGTCGATCGCCTCGGCTCCGATCTAGCGGGAAGGCGGTTATCGGATGCCACGCCCTGCACCGGTAGCACCACTTCTCGTTAGCGGCTAAGCGCGCTCTGTATTCGTCCAGCGTGACGCCGACGCGTCCAGCGGCGACCTTTTGTGCCCCTAGTGCGTTGCCGGCCATTGCCGCGTCCACTCGATGCTGGTCTCAGACATCCCCGTCCCTCCAGATCTCTTTCCGTGCCGCCTCGATCGACCCCGCCAACTCCGGATGCGAATCGGCCAACTCCGCGAACACGAGCGCCACCCGATCCAGCCGCTGCTTCACCCGGACCCGCAGCGCTGCCTCGTTGTCCATCCGCAGCCGCAGTTCTTCCATATGCCGGGCCGCGGCCTGCGCGACCGCCACCTGCCGACACAACCGCTCCAACTCCAGCCCCTGCTCCACCAACCGGGCCAGCAGATCCAAACGGGTCGGCGGCCTCTCCAGGTCCGGGCCCTCCACCTCCGCGGTCCGTCCCTCGATCCGCCCCCGGGCTCCCACCGGGGTCAGGTTGTAGGTGGTCACGTCCCCGTCACCTCCTCGATAAACAGCTGCCGGAACCGGTCCGGGTATTCGGCGGCCAGCCGCCACAACGCGCGGCTCCGGGCAGCGGTCCGGGCGTTCTGCTCCAAACGGACCGCGTCGTCAGCCCGTCGCGCAGCGGCGTACTCCCGATTGGCCTTCTTGCACTCGGCACACGGCACCTCACCGCGCCGGGTGTGCCGCTGATAGCCGCCGTAGGTGCCGCACCGCACAGGTGTCCGGGTCGTCACGGGGACACCTGTGCAGCGTCCGAGATGTCGTCGTAGTCGATGACCTGCACCGGGATACCGGCCCGTTCGGCCAGCTCAGCGCAGTTGCTCGCGCCCGTCGACAGGTCACGGATGAACGCGACACAGACGTCGGCGGTCGGCTCGGCCTGGACCATCGCCACGTTCCGGACGTAGCCGGCCCGCTTACCCAGCCCGCTCCAGTCCGCCGGCCACCGGTCCGCCTGCACACCAAGACCCTCGTGCCGCTGACGGCGGACCCAGGCGTCGGCGTGCGCGTCACCACCCTGCGGGCAGGCGCCATGCCGCACCACCACGTAGCTGTAGCCCGACTCCCACGCCGAGTTCGCCAGGATCCGCAGCGTCTCGTCCACCACGTCCGGCCTGTCCCACGAGCGCGAGGCGGTCAACAAGATCACGAAGTCCGTCATGACGGGACCTCCGTCCAGCGGCCCTCGTCATCCAGCAGAACCAGGCCCCACCAGGTAAGAACAGGCACCAAGGAAGGGGTGTCGTTGGCGTGGAGCAGCCAGCCGGCGGCGAGCGCCGCAGTACGCGACCGCTCGACCTCGCCATGGCAGCCGCCCGCCGACGTCGCCGACCCGCACAACGTGATCAGGTTCGCCGGCATGTTCGTCTCCGGACGCCGATCCCCGCCAGCTCGCCGCGGACGTCTGTGGTGAGTGGAGCGGAGACCCTGAGCGGTGCCGCAGCGGACGCAGCAGCCACCGTCACGGTCGAAGACCAACTCGACAACAGAGCGTTTAGGACCGGTGTCTTTGACGCGCTTCGCGCTCTGCGCCTTACGGCGCGTCATGCCGACCCGCGCCGTCAGCTTCGCTTTCGCCCGGAGCGGGGTGTGCCGAACCAACTCGCCGGTGCGCTTGAGACCGCCGCCGCGCTTCACGCCGCACCCCCGTGCTCAGCCAGCCGGCGGGACACCTTCGCGATGACCCGTCGAGCAGGCGCGCCGGGCTGGTTGATGCCGGCCTTGCCGTGCACCGCAGCCTCCGAACCACTGGCGAACAGCGGCACCGGAGAGGAGTACGTGACCGTCGCTCGGTAGCTGGCGACCGTCATTTCGCCGGCCCGGACGGCGATCCGGAGCGCCAGCAGGTGAGCGCCGTCGTGGCAGCCGGCCCAACCGGCGCACACTCGGCCGTCCCGCTGGTGACACAGGAACACGCCGGCCGGCTGCGCGTAGGTCGGATCGTCGTAGCGGGGCAGCTTGTCGTACTCCTCGGCCGCCCACACCCCGGACGGGACATCGCGACGGTACGGGCAGGACTCACACGGGCGCGGCGCCGGGCCGCGCAGAGTCGCCGTCATGCGACACCCCCACCGTGCTCAGCCAGCCACGCCTTACCGGCGGCGTTCAACCGCACCGAATACGGAGGACGAACCCCAACCGCCGACGGACCCTCCAACAGACCCGCCCGACGGAACTCAGCCACCCTCCCCGTAACCACAACCTGACTCGCAGGACCCTTCTGCCAGGTCACCATGCCCCTGACATGGCCGTGGTCGATGACCTCACCGGCCTTGATCGCGCGGGCCAACTCGATCCGACGGTCGGAAGCAGGGAAGGTCATGACCCACCACCAAGATCAGAAGCATTCTCATGTGTCGCCTCCGGCTCCCCGCCTACGGCGGAAACGTCGGGCAGCGCGCGATTGAACGCGCCCGCGCAGCGCAAGCACGAACGGCACTCCGGCAACGCCCCGACGACCACCCGCCGCGTCGGCGGCAACATCGCCCACGTCACACCGTTGTCGTCGTAAACCTTCCGCGGGGCGTTGGCCCGCGCCTCATCCCGGCCGTCCCGCCCACACAGCGTCGGACCGCCCCGACCGTCCCGCCGCGGCGCGTGCCGGTCTGGGACGAGCTGATCGGACAAGTGCCGCAGGCGGCGGGACTCCGTCGTGCACCACTCCAGCGGGGCGCTCACCGGGACCCACCGTCCTCGCGGAGCACCGCATGAGCCACAGCGGTGCCGCCAAGGAAGCCGAGCAGTGCCGCTTCGGACTCCAGCCACTCAGCTAGGGCCAGAGCCACCGCCGGGTGCATCAACGCGATGTACTCGGCGTCGTTCCACACGTTGCGTTTGCCGTCCCATGGATCGTCGGCGAACGTTGGTAGCCACGCCACGCCATCGATGCTCGGCTGACCCTCGGCACCCCGGAGCACGGTTGCGGTATGGCCACCCCAGTCCAACCAGGTGTCATGGGTTCGCCACGGCCCGGGTGACGCTGCTTCGGCGTGCTCGCGCAGCTTGGCTGCTGCACGGCGCAACAAATCGGAACTCATCGCTGCTGCTCCAGGTGTGCGTAGATCTCATCCACAAGCCCGTCCACATCGACCGCACCATCCGGGCGGTGACGGAGCGGGAGGTTGACCGGCCAGTCCGATTCGGTGGCCTGGTCGTATAGCGGGGTGGGGGGCTCGACCAACTGCCACATGCCGTCGATGAACTGCCTGGCGCGGGAGCCTTCGGCGCCGTCGATGCGATCCCGAAGCTCCACGTCGAGCACGTCGACCTCGCCCCGGCCCCGCAGGGTCCGGAACAGCCGCCCCGACGCGGGCAACAACTCGCCCGCGATCCAGACCAGCAGCACCACGGCGCCGGACATCAGGATCAGGGGGCCGATGAAGTCGCTCATGACCGCACCGCCGCAAGGTCCTGGTAGTTCTCCTCCAGGTCGAACGCGGTGATGAAGGACCGAACCGCCAGTGGATGCGTGATCATCCACACGGTGTCGTCGTCGGCTAGGACGCCGTTGCGCCCCACCCGCCAGACGAAACGCCCGTCGCCGTAGTCCAGCTCCGGCACCACGCGCGCCAGATAAAGCGCCAGCGGGCAGCCGCAGGGGTCTTCACGCTCGCCCACGATCCCCAACAGGCGGATCGTCTCGGCAACCCTGTCGGCCGTGTCGCCCAACTCCACCAACGCGGCCCGAACCAGGTCGGCCAGTTCCTCACGGGTCAGCTCATCCACTGGTCTCGCCTCGCAGGTGAGAACGCCAACGCTCCAACGTGACGCGCATAACCCAGTCGGATCTGAAGGTGTCCGCGTCATGGTCCGGCTGGTACGAGTCGACGACGGCACCGGCGCTCTCGAACGAGTGCAGAATCTCGGCGAGCAGGCCGGTTAGCGACTCGACCTTCGCCCGCTCGTCGGCGAGGGCCTGCATCGCGGACTCGTAGACGTACGACGACGGGGAAGGATCGGCACCGGCGAGGCGCTGGAGCCGCTCGATCTCGGCGATCAGCCGCGGTACGTCCTCGACGAACGAGGCCGCGTTCGCGATGTACGCGGTGTCGATCCAGTCGCGACCCTCGAAGGCCCTCAGCCGGTCCTTGATGGCGTCCAGGTCCAGCTCACTCACCGGACTCACCCGCCTTCCCATACCCGGGGAACGGCTTATAGCCGAGGCGACCAGCGACGGTGTCCCTGAAGTCCAGCGGCTCCCACTCGGCGGGCTCCTCACCGTCGGTGCGGCGGTACTCGATCCGCACCTCGGTGCCGGCGGCGTCCAGCGCGACCGCGGCTTCCTCAACGTCGTGGAGCCGCTGGAACTCGCGGTGCTCGCCGTCGACCTCGATCCGGTACGCGAAGTCACCCATCGGAGCCCACCTCCATCGGGTCGTGGAGAACACCGGGCTCAACCAGCACCGGAAGGGGTCCGTCGTCTACGTAATGCGCCCAGCCGGGGAGCAGTTCCTCGGGCTCGGGTCCGGCGAACGAGGGCCACGTCCGGCACCCGCCCTGCTTGTCGACCTCGATGAACGGGCCTTTGTAGGTGGGGTTCTCGATGATCGTCATAGGAACGTCACCGCCTCCACGGAGCCGTCGGGATCGTGGAGCTTCAGCACTGCGCCCGCGGCGGTGCGCCGGAGCAGGTAGGCCAGGGTCAGCAGGGCCCGGACAACGGCGTCCGCCTTGCCACAGGCGGCGGCGGTGGTGACCTCGGCGAGGGCGGCCAGGCCGCGCGGCGGGAGGTTCACGGTGATGCGGGTCAGGTCGCCGCTCATGCTGCTTCCACCCCCGCCTGCTGAGCCTCGGCCCGGCGGATCCGCTCCAGCAGCTCAGCCCGGTTCCACGAGTTCGTTGCGGACAGGTCCAGATCCAGCACCGGGTAGGACCCGGTCGAGTGGAAGATCGGCGTGGGTTCGGTGTCCAGGACCGGCCGCAGCCACGGGAACACCGGCTCGGCCGGCTCGGCCACGTACTCCGGCTCATCGGTGGACGCCTCCACCGCGGCGTGCCTCGGCGGCGGCACCAGCGGGTACTCCCCCGATGCGTAGTTCGCCGGTGCCGAGGTGACGGTGAGCGCGACCTGTTCCTCGCGCAGGCTGGCCGCCGCCGCGGCGATCTCCTCGGCGCGCTTTTTCCGGGCCTCGTCGCGCGCCTCGTCCTGGGCCTGTTGCACCCGGCGCGGCGTGGGCCAGAACATCCACAGCACCACCCCACCTGCCAGCGTGGCCAGCCCGCACAACGCGGTCACCGCCTCAACCTGGGCGCTCATCTGCCCGCCCCAATCGCTCGGTCGGCCAATGCCTGAGCAAGCAACGCGGCGAGGATCACACGGTTGAAGTCGTTACTGCGGTTGAAGAAGGCGGTGAAGTCGTTGATCGTCTGCTCACGCCCACTCTCCGCAATGCCGGCGGCAACAGCCGCGGTGAGACGGTCCAGTTCGGCGCCGAAGGCGGCCGCTGCCTGGTCGAGTAGCGCCACGACGTGCGGTGGCTGTGTCATCTGCCCGCTCCGTTCATCCGCCTACGGATCTCCCGCAGGCCCGCATCGGTGGGAACCACCGGGTACTCGGGGACACCGCGCAACCCGCGGCACGCCAACCCGAGGCACATCAACTCGTCCACCTCCGGGGTGCGCTTCGCATCGCCGGCCGGGGTGCGCAGGTACTTGGAGTCGCCGCTGCCGTAGACGTAGCCGGCAGGCATGGCCAGGAGCAGGTCTACGAGGGCGGGGCGTAGGTCAGACGTCAGGTCGGTGCTCACTGGGAAGACATCTCCCGGTACGTCACGGCGTCCCACGCGTAGCCGTCGACCGCGGTCCGGCCGGTAGCGGAGCCACCACCCGGGCCTTCGTGGGCGTCGAGACCAGCGGTCGCCGCAGCGAGAGCGAGGGTGGCGTGAACCTGGGCCAGCCCGATGAGCAGCCGTGCCACCCCTTCGGCGCCCTTGTCCGCCGCGCGGGCGGCCTGCTCGGCCAGGTTCTCGGATTCCTGGTAATGCTCTGGCCCTGTGGCCATGGGATAATCCCCTTTCTCGGGGCGGTCCCGCCGCTGTTGGACACGGGTAAGCGGGACCGCTTCGTTGTGTGGTGCCGTTTCAGGTAGGTCCCGGTCCGGCGGCGGGGTTGCGTATGCCAGCACCGCCGGACCGGCGTCTACTGGTGAATCGGGTGCGGCGTCGATTTGTCCGACATCTCAAACCGCACCGAGGCGTCACGGAGCTTCTTCACCAACCGCCGGTGCTGCCGACGCGTCGGACTGACCCGACCCGTCTGCCGCAGGTAGGCGTTCAACCTCTGCCCGTACGTCACGTCATCTCCTTGGTGCCGTAGTTGGTTTGTGGCCCGCCCACCCGGGGATCCCGGTGCGGCAAACACCGGTCCGCTCCCCCGTCCGCTAAAGCCGGGTCTGCGGGTGGGCGGGACGTAGGACCCCGACCGGTCAGCACACGCTCGGCCGGAAGCGCGCCGGAAGCGATCACGGAGAACCCACCCGGAAGGCACGCGGAGGAGGATGGGTTCACTGACCGGTCGGGGGGTCATGGGGGGTTCAGGCCCAGGCCGTCTGGGCTCGGCGCGCCTGCTCGTCGAGGCTCGGCGCTGGTGGCAGCCACTTCTCGACGGGCAGGTCGCCGGTGATCGCAAGCAGTTGTCCGACGATCGCCCGGACCTCGGTGGCGTTGAAGTGACTCGGGCGGCGTGCGAGTTGACTGCCGAGGACGAGCCAGGCGTTCGCCGCTTCGCTGTTGAGCAGCGCGTCCGTGACGCAGCGGGCGTGCGCCCAGCCACGGAAGTACGTGATCTCCTGGCCGGCGGCGATCGACCGTACGCACACCGTGCACGGCGTGTTCTGCTCCTGGAAGTCGCCGGCCGGGCCGTCCGACTCCCGGGTCCGCAACGGGATGACCTTCATGCCGACCTCTCGATGCTCTTGACGGGGGCGAGCGAGCCGTGCACGGCGAGCCGGCGAACGGCGGCGTCCCAGGCGTGGGACCAGCCCTTCGTGGTCAGCCGGGCCGAGACCCGGTCCTGCGGGCCGGTGCTGCGCTCGATGGACGTATGTTTCGGTCGCATCCAGCCGCTCTTGATGGCGGCGGCCGTCGGCTCGTTTCGCCGGATCGACTTCGAGCGGATCACCATCCCGATCTCGCCGAGAAAATCGCGGATGCCCTCGTGGAGCAGCTTCACGCCGTACTTCTCCCGGGCATGAAGGGCAAGGTCGTTGCAGAATTGGGCGATTGCGTAGAGGCCGTCCGCCTGGCGGAAGTGGTCCGCCTGGGCGGCCTTCGGCTCCAGCTCGAAGACCTTCGTCTCGGCCAGCGCCGCGCGCCGTTCCGCCATTTCCCGCGCCTCGACCTCGGCGGCCCAACCGCGAAGCGACTCGGCATGCGATGGGATCTGGCGTCGCGCGGAGGCCGTCTCTGCCTCACGGGTGCGGACTGCGAAGTACGCCTGAGCTGCGGCGATACGTGGCTTGCGGACGTCGCCGTTCATCGCGACGAGGTACGCGGCGTATCGGCTCAGCTCGAAATCGATGCGCTCCTGGTCGCCCAGGTTCCCGGCGCCGCGAAGCTGAGCGATCCGCCGGAACTCACTGTCCACATTGGTCAGTCCAGCGGCGTTGGCGGATGCCTTCGCACGGTCGACCGCATCCGCGAACCGCCCCCACCGCAGATAATCCAGCAGCGGCATCAGCTCGCGCGCCGACCAGAACTCCGAGCCGTCCGGGCGCACGTGCCGGATCGAGTCGAACGGGCTGCTGTCGCCGGTCGAGCCGAACAGGGTCAGGTCCGCGCTCACTGCGCACCCCGCCACTCACCCAGAGCCACAACCATGGCCCTGGCAGAACGGATGGACCGATCACGATTGAGGTCGTCGCCTTCCGCCTCAGCTTCGGCCGCATGATTGAGGGACCCCTCGATCCAGCCGAGCGCGTGGACGTAGGCGGTGTGGTCGTCCGTAGCTCCCTCGTCCAGCGCCCGGCGAGCGGAGGCGATGTCGGCGGCCGTCGGCGCGAGCAGGTTCACCGCTGCTGCACGCTCCCGTAGATCCTTCGTCGCTGCCGCTTTGGTTCGGTGCCCGACGGTTACCGCTCCGACCGTGGTCGCCCACCTCGCCGACCCGTCGCCGGGTTTGTGGGCACGGCCGAGTGCGGTGCTGGCTGGTGCGTACTTGCGGGGCAGGGCTAGGACTTCGTCGCCCCAGTCGTCGAGGTAGAGGCGGCTCATCGCGCACCGCCGGAGAACATCGCATCCAGGTGCCGCTCGAACCGGCCGGCCTCACGGGCGTCGTACGAGGCGTCGAGCTGCTCCCACGCCATCAACTCGGCGCGTTCTTGGGTCCGCTCTACGGCGTCTACCGCGTACTGCTGGTCGTCTGTGACGTTCCAGGAGACTTCTTCTGCTGTAGGACTGGTCATGCCGCACGCCCCTTGATCTCGCGGGACTTGAGATAGCGCTGGTACTCGGCCTCGGTGATCCGCAGGCACTTCCGCTGCTTGCTGCCCACGTTGACCACGTTGATCTCGCCGCGGGCGATGATGCGGCGGGCAGTCGCAACGCCCTTACCGATCCGCCTGGCGAAGTCCATGACGGTCATCTCCGGAGCGGGGGCCATCACGCCGCCGCCTCGTCGTCGGAGTTGGCAGCGTCGTCGAACAGGACGCTGTAGAAGACATCGCCGAAGGCGGTCAGCAGTGCGTCCACGACCTTGGTCCCGGCCAGCACCCGGCCGGCGCGCAGGTTCGTCAGCGTGGCGTGGCTGATGCCGAGTTGGCGCGCGCGCTCCGCATCCGATGTCCAGCCCTTGAGCCCGGTCATCCGGTCGAAGCCGGGCCACCAGATCTGCTTTCCCGTTCCGCTTTGGCTCACGAAAGCCAAGCTACTCGCTCACTCAGGAGCGAGCAAGTCAACCGTTCGGCTGAGTCGCTCGACACCTAAGGCGAACCTTGGTTTTGCCTGAGGAAAGCGAGCGAGACCGGCCGACCATCAACGATTGCAACTTGCTGATGGGCGCCGACCTGCACCGCTACTTACTCGGTCGCGAGTGACCACCGGGCAAAGTTGCCATACCTTCTTTCGTGTGGCTCCTTCGTGGCCAGTCGACGAGTTCCGCGACTACCTGCGGCTGCTGATGACGGCTGCCCACATACCGGACTTTGCGGAACTTTCGCGGCTGACCGGAGTGAGTCAGACGCAGCTCAGCAACTGGCGCCGCGGGTTGGCGAAGCCGAGCCGGGAAAGCCTGAAGCGGATCGCGCCGTCCCTCGGGGTCCCGCCGGTGAAGCTGTACCTGGCGGCCGGGGTCACCGACGCGGAGGAACTGGACCTCTCGGGTCAGGTCGACCTCACCGTGCTACCGGCGGAGATCCGCGACTTCATCACCCTGTACCTCGACGACCGCCTAACAGATGACCAGCGCCGGTACGCACGGCAGACCGTCGCCTACATCACGTCAGGGCTGCGTGCCGAGTTGGCCAAATCGCAGGTCAAGCCGTCCGGGCGACGCCGGGCCGGCTGAGCGGGCCGTCGGACGTGCCAGATCTTCCACGTTCACTCACTTGCCCTTCCGATCAGGCACCGCTCGGTTACACCATGTTCGGATCAGCACCACGAGCCCCCCGGACCCTGGGGTTCCCCCAGATATGAAGGTCCCCGCCTGCCGATTGGCGGATCGGCGCCCGGACCCGCCCACCGCCGAGGAACTCAGGGGGCACCTGATGTACCGCTTCATCGTGCGCTCATGCGGCACGACCGCCGCCGGCTGCGCCGTCTTCTACGTCATGACACTCATCGGCACCGCCGTCGATCCGGAAGGGATCCGGATGCCGCGCCAGCTCGGCACGATCCTGCTCACCGTCACGATCGTCGGGGCGCTCGTCGCGGTCCACGGCTGGCAGGTACAGGCCGCCGCCCGCCGGTCTGCCGAGCGCATCGCCGCCACCGTCACCCACTCCGTGGCCGGCACCCTGGAACAGCTGCTGTACCGGGTGGCCGAACGCACCGCCGGCGCCGCCCACGACCAGCTCGTCGCCGCGATCCGCGAGGTCGCCGCCGGGGTGCGGGCCGACCTCAGCAACTCGCTCGGGGAGCAGGTCGAAACGTGGCTCGACCGGGCGCACACTAGGGGAATGATCGACGAGGCCGCCGGCCGGTCCAACGGCACCGTGTCCTCCATCAGCCGCCGGGAGTCGTGATGGCGTGGATCCGCAAGCTACCGTCCGGGCTCTACGCCGCCACCGTGCGGACCCCGATGGGCCGGATCACCGAGTCCTTCGAGCTGCTGAGCGCGGCGAGGAGTTGGGCCCGCGAGCAGGAGACCAATATCGCCCGCCGCGAGTGGATCGACCCACGCAGCGGGGCGATCACGGTGGGCGAGGTGTGGGAACGCTACGGCGAGTCCCGGCGGCTGGAGAAGGCCAGCCGCAAGCGCGACGAGTCGCACTGGCGGGTCCACGTCGCACCGAAGTGGGCCAAGGTGCCGGTCGGTGGGATCCTGCCGCCGGACATCGGGGCGTGGGTCGTTGCGATGGAGCGCCGCGGCGTCGGCGCCGCCACCATCGAGGGGGCGCTCGGCGTGCTGCGCTCGGTGCTGAAGCTGGCGGTGGAGGCCCGGCTGATCGCCCACAACCCGGCCCGCGAGGTCAACGCGCCGCGCCGCAACGCCCACCTCGACCGGGTCCTCACCCCGGCGGAGGACGTGATGCTCCTCGACGCGATGGACCGCATGTTCGGTGACCGCCCCGACGGGCGGCTCGCCGTGGAGCTGATGCTGTATGTCGGGCTGCGGTGGGAGGAGATGGGCGCGCTCGACCGGGACCATGTCGTCCTGGTCAAGGGTGAGGCGGTGGTGAAGGTCGGCCCGGTGCTGGAGCGCGACGGCACGATCCGGCCCTACCCGAAGTCGCCGGCCGGAGTGCGTGACGTGGCGGTCGACGGGAAGTTCTGGAAGCGGCTGCGGCCGTACCTGCTGACCCTCGGGCAGGGCCAGCTGCTGGTGACCACGCCCGCCGGGAAGCCGTTGAACTATTCGCGGTGGCACGCCCGGGTGTGGAGCGTGGCGCTCAAGGGGCGCCCGGCGGTGCCGGGTACGCGGCGGGCCCGGCCGCGGCCGGTGATGCCGGGCGCCGGCCTGGCCGATCCGCAGCCGACCCCGCACGACCTGCGGCACACCTACGGCACGCGGCTGGGCGAGCAGGGCCAGCCGGTGCATGAGATCATGCGGAACATGGGTCACGAGTCGATCGTGACGTCGCAGCGGTACCTGCACTCCGGTGACGGGCGGCACGAGCGGACCCGTAGGGCGACCGAACGGGGCCGGATCGACGGGGAGCAGACGGGTTGATCTCCATGAGTCACCCGTGAGTCAGGACCCCTGCGCCCACTGGTTCTTAGTGGTCCCTACTGGATCGCGAAACGGGCCCTGATCAGTGCGTATGTTGCGGCGGTACTGGTCAACGGATCGACCTCCATTCGTTCACACCGAAGAGGTCACTGGTTCGATCCCAGTATCGCCCACGCCCAGCTCAGAGGCCCTGACGGAGATCACTCCCGAGGGGCCTTTTTGATCTCCATGTGTCAGCCATGAGTCACTACGAACTCGTAGTAATTTCCGGCAGGCACAAAGTAACCCGTTGGGCGAGTCAGCTACTTCTGATCCGAACCGGTGCCGATCGCCCTACCCAGCCCGTTCCCAGTGCACACCCGAACGCCCTCCCATACCCGGGCGCCACGCTGACCTACGTCAGTGAACCCCCGAGCACAGAGGAGAGCCCCACCATGTTGATCGACCTACTGCGGTACGCCATCGGCTCCTGGCCGCGAACCTGGCGCCTGCTCACCTGCCTGACCCCGGTCCTGCTGGTCCAGGCCCTGGTGCAACTCAGCGTCCGCTAGCGGACGCGACTGGTCACTCGGGATCGACAGGTGGGTGGTCCGCAACGTACGTGGCCTTGCCCTGTTGTCCCCTTGTCCACCCATCCCGACCAAGCAGCATCAACGCGGACTTGACCGTGGTCTGGCTCGTGTCCAGTTCCTCGGCGAGCTTGGAGATCGACGGCAGCGGGTGGCCCGGCGGCCATTCGCCGGAACGGATCCGGGCGACGACGGACTCATAGACACGGATGTACTCGGCGGGCACGGCGAAACTCCCAGCTTGGCGGCCCGCCAATATCATCACGCCCTCACTCTGTGCACAACACCTCGTTGCCCTAGCCAGCTTAGCCGACTATGTTCCCAGTGGGGCCTCTTCCCCGGCTTGGCGGCCAGGGCTTCAGCCCCCCGGGCCGGAGCCCCCCGCCAGGGACCAACTCCGGCCCGGTCCCCCTTCTTTGTGTCCCCCAGGAGAACTCGGCATGACCGATCCCACGCCGTCACCGGTGGAGCCGACCTACCCGCCGTGCCCACACTGCCGCGCCGAGGTCACCTCGGTCGTCCAGCACCGCATGCACCGCGGCGGGGCGTGGCTGGTGCTGGAACCGTGCGGGCACTCGACGACGCAGAACTCGTACCCCGGCGGCGGGGTGCCGGGGCGTTAGGACTTCTGCGTCACCGTGACCTGCACGCTCCACCCCACGTCGGTCCTCGTCCCGGTGCATACCCAGTCAGAGCGCACCAGGGCGCCGAAGCCGTTCTGCGCGTCGACCCAGCCGACCAGCTCCGGGGTGGTGGACTCGCGCAGGAACTCCCCGCCGAACTGGGCGGGGACTTCAGCCGGTCCTTCACCGCGCCGTGGCAGGCATCCTTCAGTGCGGCGTCGGAGAGCTTGCCGCCGTCCTGCTTGCGTTCGGCGGGCTTGTCGTCGTCGCAGCCGGCGAGCAGCAGCACCAGGGCGAGAACGGCGGGCATCGACGCACGTCGGAACGTAGAGGACACGGTCACGCGACACAGTGTGTCGCCAGGGGGCAAGCCGGTCACTCAGCTGATCGGCTACCGGTGTCCGGATATCCGCTCCGCCAGCCCGTACAGCTCGCCGGTGGACCGGCGGCGGGCCCGGTCGAGCAGGAACCGCACCGTCTCCGCGGCGAGCGGGTTGGCCCGGGTCCGTGCCGGGGCGAGCCGTTCGGCGGCCGCGAGCATGCGTACGGCTTCGGGGTCGCGGCCGGTCGCGGCGAGCGCGCGGGCGACGTCGAGGTAGAAGGTGGCCCGGCGGCTGACCGAGGCCACCTGTTCGGCCTGGGTCTCGTTGGCCATGGCCACGGCCTTGCCGGGGTCGCCGCCGTCGGCCTCCATGGACACCCGCCAGAACCGGATGTTGGTGGGCCCGAAGTTGAGCCCGAGCGTGGTGGTCTGCCCGGTCGCGGCCGCTATGGCCTCAGCCTCCGCGATCCGCTCGGCGGCCCCCGTCTCGTCGCCCTGGGCGTAGGCGCCGAACGCGGCGGTGAGCAGCAGTTGCCCGCGGACCTCCAGCGCGTCGGGCTGGTCGACGTGCGCGGCGAGTTCGGCGGCCGCGGAGTCGGCCACGAGTTGGGCGCGCCGGTACAGCCCGCATCCGGTGGCGGCGTGGGCCCGGGAGTACGCGGCCAGGCCGAGCATGACCGGGTCGCCGAGCAGTTCGGCGGCCTGCTGGGCGCGCTCCCCGACGAGTACCGATCCGGTCGGCTCACCCAGGTAGCGGATGCCGAACGAGGCGGTCTCGTGGGTGCGGACGAGCAGGCGCAGCGCGCCGGCCTTGGCCGGGCCGAACGCGGAGGCGTGCAGGGAGCGGATCAGCGCGGGCAGCCGGCGGGCGGCGGCGTAGTCGTCGCAGCGGTCCCGCAGGTCACGGATCAGGTGGAACTCGCGTTCCAGCTCGTCGAGCGGTCCGGGTTCGCCGTCCGGGGTGTAGGTGAGGTCGGCCTCGACCACGGCGCGCATCAGCTCGTAGGCGGTGCCGCCGGTCTCGGCCTGTTCCCGGTCGGCGGGCACGGCGGTCCGGCCGGTGAGTTCGGCGACGGAGCAGCGCAGTGCTGTGGCAATGCGGGCGATGACGAACCGGTTGTCGGCGGACTGTTTGCCGTTCTCGATGCGGCTCCAGCTGGCGATCGAGATGCCGGCGTAGTCGGCGGCCTGGCGGGCGGACAGGCCGCGGGCGAGGCGTTGGGCGCGGATTCGTTCGCCGATCGATGAGGTCACGAACTCAACGTTACACATCCGTATCACTGATTGCGATACGGATACGTAGCGTCGCGCCATGGACCCCACCGAGACCGCCCGGGCCGTCATGCGCAGGCACCAGCCCAGCCGCTGGTGGATCGTCGTCGGGATCAGACGCTGCCAGCAGGGTTGCGGGCGTTGGCCCTGCGGCTTCTGGCACAACGCCCGGGACCAGCGGGACCGGATCCTCGACGAGGCGGCGATCGCCCGGATGCTGGCCATCGTCGCCGAGCTGCACGAGCCGAACCGTCCGCGGCGGGGGGTCCACGATGCGCAGCGGTGAACTGGTGCGTGTCGAGGTGGACCCGGCGCTGGTCCTCGCCGAGGTTCTGCTCCGCCTGCGTCACGCCGGCGCCGAGATCTCCACGGATGAGGGGTCCATGTCCTGCGCCTACGAGCACCTCACGGGGGTGCTCGTGGCGCTGGGTGTGCCGGTGGACGTGGGGGTGCTGGGTGAGGCGGACTACATGTTTCTGCGGTGTGTGGCGGCGTCGAGCTTGGCGCCCCAGGCCGCGAGTCGGCGGTAGAAGGTGGTCCGCGGTGTGCCGGCCGCTTCGGCGAGGTGCGAGCGGGGGACGTCGAGCCGGTCGGCGGCCTCGACCGCCTTCCGCAACTCGTCTGCCGCCGCGGCCGTCGCTGCTGCCGCGCGGATGACAGCCTCGATCGCAGCCCGCTGCTCGGCTGTCGTCGGCTCCCACTTCGGTCTCGGCATCGACATGATCCTAGGTCCTTTCTGTGTCAGTTCGGCACAGCATCTTGTCGCCGCGCCGCACCCCTTGTTAGTGTTCCATATCGGCACACTAACGTCCCGGGAGCCAGGAGGCCAGTAGCGATGACGGAGCCGGTTGCCGCCGAGTGGAGAGCGATCATGGCCTGCTTGGTTACCCCGTTCCGCCGTGGAACGACTGGCGCCTTGGTCCGATGCCTGCTTGTCACCAGCGGACTTGCCTACTCCTGCCTGGTCCTCGACCTGTACTTGCAAGCCGCATGTCTTGGCGTGCTCGCGGCGGTGTCCGCCCTGGCCCTGGTTCCGGGGCCGGCCTACGAGGCCGGGTTCAAGGCCGGCCTCCAGGCGGGCAAGGAAGCAGGGAAGGCATCGGTTCGCACGCCCGGCACCGAACTTGCGAAGTTGATCGACCGGCGCTATGCGGCCCTCCCACCGGTCGTCCCCGGCAAGGGCTACCTCTACGCCGTCGCGTTCTCTACCGGCGTGATCAAGGTCGGCCAGACGATCGACCCACGCGCTCGCCTCGGCAATCACCGCAGCCACGCCGCGGCGTACGGGATAGCCGTCGTCAACCTTTGGATTTCGGCCGCCCACCGGGATTACGTCCTCAGTGAGACGCGGCTGATTCGGGAATGCCTGAAGCTAGGCTCCCGCGAGCGACGCGAGTACTTCTCGGGAATCGAGTTCGCGCCCATCGTTGCCCTTGGCCTTCGGGCGGTGCGGCGATGACCGCGCGGCAGCTCAAGCGGATCCGCTGGGCGGTCCGTGCTGCGCTGGTGCTCGGCATCATCGCGAGCATCGCGGCGAACGTGCTGCACGCCGAGCCGCCGGTCGTCGCCCGCATGATTGCCGGCTGGCCGCCCGCAGCATTGCTGATCACCTTGGAGCTGATCGCCCGGGTTCCGGTCCATCGGCGAGCGCTCGCTATCGCGCGGATCGTCGCGACCGGGACGATCGCGGGCATCGCCGCCTGGGTGAGCTATTGGCACATGGCCGCGGTGGCGGCGCGGTACGGGGAGGCATCCGACGCGGCGCACCTTATCCCGCTCTCGGTCGACGGCCTGATCGTCGTCGCGTCGATCTGTTTGGTCGAACTCGCGGACCAGATCAGGTCCGCAGGGTCGACCGTCCCGATGCGCTCTCCCGAGCCGGCCAATCCCGCAGCCCAGGAGGGGGGTCTACCTGCGCCGATGCCGGTGGAATCCGGCGAGGCCGATAGCCCCGGCGATGTCCGCGAGATTGCCGCTGCCGACCCGCTCGCCGAGCGGGCCGCGCGCAGGGCGGCCGCCCTGGCGGCTCTGGCCTTAGTGGATGCCGATCCTGCGGCGATCGCTGCAGAAGCGGGGGTGACTGTGGGGACGCTTCACCGCTGGGCGGATGAGGCGGCATCGAATGCGCGCCGCCCGCGGGGCGGCCGACCCAAAGCCGCGGTGGCGGCGGAGTCCACGACATCGAGGCGGACCACGACGGTCCGCACCACAAACTCCGAGGAGATCTAGCCATGGCACCACCTCCCGTTCTGCACCGCTACTTCGTCTCCTACGCCCACGCGGGCGGGTTCGGCTGTACGGACCTGTCGCTGACCAAACCCATCCGCGGCATGAGTGACATCGAGGTTGTCTCGCGACTGATCGGCGAGCGGGTCGGGGGGACGACGCCGATCGTCCTGTTCTTCGCGTTGCTCGATAGGTCCGAGTAGGTACGTGGTCCCGGACGGCGCTTCCCCCGCCGGCCGGGACCCCCGGGAAGAAGGGAGGTCTCCCGTGGCGGAGACGGCACAGCAAAAGGCGGAGCGCCTGCGGAAGGACGCAGAGAGGTACCGGGAGGCCGGCCTGCGCGACGTGGCGGCACGGACCGAACGGTTGGCTGACCGCGTGGAGCGGTCGAAGTAGGAGGAGATCGAGATGGCACAGAAGCTGACACCTCAGCAGGAGCGTCAGGCAGCGAAGGCGTCGGAGGCGCTGGACCGGATTCTGGCGCCCGCGCGACGCGAGGCGAAGACCGACGGGGTGAACGGCTGGAACCGTCGCTCGGACCTCGGCACGAAGTAGAAGTAGAGACCGCGGGGTGCGGTCCTGTCCTTTGGTAGGGGTCCCTGACTGCACCCCGCCCCCCCTTTTGGAGGAGTGAGTAGTTGACCACGGAACCGGAGACGCTCGGTCCGTTCGATCCGGCGAAGACGCCGCGCGAGGGGTCGGACACCAGCTTCGAAGTGGAGCTGGACGAAGAACGGCCGCGGCGACATGAGCCGGTGTACGTGGACGTCGTCGCACGTAACGACGAGTTGCTGCCGATCGTGCCGGCGAACTGGCGGACGCTGGACAACGCACGGGCGAGTGCGCGGCGCATCGCCGGCCGGTGGTGGCACATCGTCCGGTGGCACGCATTGCGCGCCCCGTGGCATGGGCTGCTGCTGCTGTGGTTCGCGTTCATCGGCGCGTTCCGGCTGGTCGGGCGGCAGTTGCGGTGGTGGTGGGTGTCCGAGCAGGACGACCTACGCCAACGCGCCGCGACCGACAACGAGCCCGAGGTGTGGTCGAAACTGACGGACCAGGCCCGGGCGATCCGCCGCGACCGGGGGGTTGTGCTGCTCGGCGAG
>Ga0163163_10000544_pt1 | contig 33219 bp, 36 predicted proteins | sample S65metaG_FD_119766 | JGI IMG/M metagenome (GOLD analysis project Ga0163163, IMG submission 119766) | Switchgrass rhizosphere microbial communities from Kellogg Biological Station, Michigan, USA - S6-5 metaG | ecosystem: Host-associated > Plants > Roots > Rhizosphere > Soil | place: USA... | reverse complement strand
TTAGTAGACAGCTCGGTCAACGCCTGAATATGACGGTAGATGTTGTCGACAAAGAACAAAATGTCTTTGCCTTCCTCGTCCCTAAAATACTCGGCGGCCGTAGCGGCAGCTGGCCCCACCATGGACCTAATCGCTGGCGTGGCATCCATCTGGCCGAAGAACATCACCGTGTTTTTAAGCACTTCGCTTTCTTTAAGTGTTACATACAGTTCGTTACCTTCACGAATACGCTCTCCAACACCACAATAAATAGACAGGGCACCTTTACTGCCTTGGGTAACGTTGTGGATCATCTCCATCGTAAGCACTGTCTTGCCAACACCGGCACCACCGACAATGCCAATCTTGCGGCCTTTGACGAATGGCGTCAGAAAATCAATCACCTTTAAGCCGGTTTCTAGCAGCTCTAGCCCCTGTTTGTCGCGGTACTTTTTAATACCGCTAGCCTCACTTATAACGCGGCGGTTTTCGGTAACTTTAGGGCCGTCGTCTAGCGGTTCGCCAAGAGCATTAAATACACGGCCAAGGGTGGCTGGGCCAACCGGAACAGATACTTTAAGATCACCTCGGCTGACTTTCTGGCCACAACGTAACATTTGGCTATTTGCCAGGTTAATACAGACTGCGCGATTAGCTTTAAAAAAGCTAACTTCCAAAAAGACATCAGGATATTCGTCAACTATTAACAATTCTTTCTCTTTCGGACGAACACCAAGAATTTCAATTTCTACCATTAGCCCACGCAACGAACTAATCAAACCCACGTATTTCTTAGGGTCGATTGGCGCTGGTTTAGCAGCTATAGGAGTGGTGTGTGGCTTGGTGTCCATACTATGCCTGCTTTGCCCTTTTTTTACGCTTTAAACTAACCATCACTTCGCGGGAACGTCGGTCGTTTTCGCTACGCTTGGCGCGGTGATAATCAAGCTTGTAATAATTAAGCAATTCCCAGGCACGTTTTTTGGCTGCAGCCATAGCATTAAAGCGGCTTGCGTCTTGGGCTAATCCAGACTCCATGATTGCTTGGCCAAAAGCCAGCGTCATCATGGCCAGCTCCATAAGTTCGGCGATTTCTTCCAGCGACGGCTCAAAAATCGTGTCTGCAGTGGTAATAATATCTTCGTCCTGTTCAGTACTTTCACTCATTTCTCTAATATGTGAGTAAAGATCCATCTTCTTAATGCCCTGCACGCCTAGCGATATGTACTCTTCGTAATAAAGAGTGACTTTGGAATAATTAACAATTGCTTCAATGACCGGCCCAACATCTACATAACCTTCACTAAATTCTACTCGGAAATAACGAGTAAAGGGTATGCCGCCTTGCCTAAGCTGGTTAGCACCATGGGTACCTAAGACAATAATCTCCGTTCTGTCAGGAATATAATCCTTCATCATTGTTTCTATTAAACGGCCGTCAATGTCACCACTCAACCCGGCATCAGCAGAAATAATAACGAACACGTTACGGCCATTTTTTTCTTGTCTTTCGTGATGAGTAATACGCGACTTAGGATCAATGCGGATAGAACTGTAGCGGCTCCATAATAAATCAAAAAACTCTTTGGAAAGCTCAACTTTGCTTTTAATCTTGGCCACTTTTGTACTGGCGATACTTTCGAAAACTCCTGTCAGGCTTTCAATAGTACCAATCTGTTCGGATTCTTTAAGTATACTGCTAGCTCTTCGCATGATCAGCCTCCGGTTCTGGTGATGCCGTTTTTACATGAGCTGTATTAATAGGTTTATAAACGGGCTTAACACTATATTGCTGCAGTAACTCGTTTTCAAGACGGTCAAAATCTTCCTCGGTTTTAGCTTGAGGAGCAATTTTTCTTACCGCTGTTTTAAGGACGCTAATGTCGTTAATATGACCCTCGGCTTTGATGATAGTTTCTAGGAGTAATTGCTGTTCGGCAAGTTCAAAAAGTTCCTCTGGAGGCTGACTTAAAGCCTCATAGATAGCCTTACCCACTCGGAGGTCGACGGCGGCTTCACTCGACAGACTGGAACCAAAGTGAGAAAATTCTTCAGCTTGCTTATATTTGGCAATTTTCTGGAACAGTGTTCCGCTAAGTCTTTTTTGGCGACCAGTTTGGGCCTGACCACCAACGCGTGAAACAGACAAACCAGCGTTAACAGCTGGACGAATTCCTTTGCGGAATAGGCCAAGGTCAAAAATAATCTGACCATCGGTAATAGACATAATTGAAGTCGAAAGATAGGCGGTAATATCGTCATTTGGCGTTACCACCACCGGCAAGGCTGTCAAAGTTTTATTGGTTTTAAGCAGCTTGCCAGCCCGTTCGAGCAAGCTTGAGTGCGCATAAAAAATATCGCCTGGGTACGAGTCGCGGCCTGGGTCTACTTCTTGCAACAACGAAAGCTGACGATAAGCTTCGGCGTGCGAGCTTAAGTCGTCGTAAATAATTACCGTATCTTGGCCGTTATACCAGAGGTATTCCGCCATGGCGCAAGCCGCGTATGGTGCTAGGTAGGACTGAGTTAAAGAGTCAAAAATGTCGGCCAGTACGACAATGGTGTGCGCCATTGCTCCAGAATTTCTAAGACTAGCTAGCAACATTTCAATGTCTACTTTGCGTTTACCAATCAACACATAAACAACCACACGATCCTTACCTTCTTGGCTAGCACTCAGCTGACTTAGAAAAGTACTTTTACCAGACTTGCTGTCCCCCAAAATAGCGATACGCTGGCCAAGTACTACCGGAAAGAACATGTCGACGGCCGATACACCACTCGCCAGCTGCTCATTAAGCATGCTCCTTGCCATAATCCCTGGTGCGGCGTTAAAAATACCAGATTTTTCCTTTGTAGTAAGCTGCCCTTTGCCGTCCAATGGATCGCCCATTGGCGATAGCACTCGACCAACCAGCTCTTTACCCACCGGCACCCGCAAAAGATCATCTTGAACTACGGCCAATGTCCCGGGCTCCATGTGCTCTGAGTCAATGTTATACAAAATGACCTTATTACCGTGAGCCTCACGAACCAAGCCTCGCTGGCCATCTTCAAATAATATTTGCGAGCCAAGTCTAACGCCTTCAAGACCCTTCACTTCAATAATAAAGCTGTTACTGGCCACGACTTCGCCGGTTAAATTATTGGCCTCAACTAATTTCTGGAATACTTGGTCGTCAAACATTTCTTAGTATCTCCGGAAATTTATCGCGATTTGCTAAAATTGCTCGCCGAAATGACCAATCGTAAATATGGCTGCCATACTGCACCACCATGCCACCCAAAATCGTAGCGTTAAAGCGAAGTTCTAGCAGTACATCAGGCCCAAGATTTTTGCGGCACCACTCTAAAAGCGATGCCCTTAAACTGCCTGGCGCTAGTCCAGCTAAGGTAATAACAACTTTTGGCGAATGGGCATCAAGATTTTCCAACCACGCTATTAATTCATCAACTGAGTTGTCACCTGACCCTTCTCCGCTAGTCGCTTGTTTTATTAGTTCGGCGGCTGTTTCACTTATTGTCATAGGTTCTGCCTTTGCAGCTGACTTGCTGACCTGGGCCTTGGTTTTAACCTGTTGAGACCACTTCACAAAAGCCCTGATCTCCATCAACAGGGCACGCAAATCCTGCGGCGAAGAAATGCTACTTGGTAGGCTGAACTTCATCTACCACCCCCTGCTTTAATTCATCCTTATGCTCTTCCAGCATAGCCACTAAATATTCTTTCTGGCTACCTAAATCAACATTGTGCTGGAGTGTTTCTAGTAGGAATGATGCAACCGCATCGCCCAGCCTTGTGTCAATTTGCTTGAGCAATGATAACTTCTCAGCCGCCAGCTCTTTTGCCATCCGGTCTTCAATTTCCGCCTGATGACCACTAACCGCCTGCTTGATACCGCCCATATCAACCTCGGCTTGCTTGTGCAGCCTGGCAATTTCGTTTCGGTACTTTTCCATCTCTTCGCCAATAATATCGCCGGCGAACTGCTTTAGTAATCCGTTAATCTGTTCCGAGCTAGACAAAAGATCACGCTGCAGCTGTTTAACCGAATTATCTAGTACGGACTGATACTCCGTTTCGGATTTATGGATCAAGCGAGCCTTAACGTTCTCTGGCACTTGTGGTCGCTCGGGTTCATGTTTACCAGGCCTAAAGTGAGCGTAGGCGTGCCTAATAGCTATTGGCAGCAGCGCGCCAACAATTAGTACGTCCAGGTAAATAAAGCCGCGCAGTAAAATATCCATGGCTTAAAACTTCCTCAAAACTAAATCTATTGAAACCACTGCAACCGCCAAAATAGCTATTACTAAAAGCGACAACTGGATGACATTTCGATAAACAGCAGACTGTGCCATCGGATTCCTACCAACGGAGATAATACTACTGTGGATCATGGCGTAAATGATGCTTACGACAACTATCAGAGTCACAATAAAAATGGCAGCGCTAATTAAAATCGGCAGTGCTTCAACAGTTTTGCCCGCTAAAGAGTTAGCCAGATTTTGTAGTGCCGCTGGAATGATAGTTTTGTCGGGCTGCTTGTAGTAGTACGAAGCATTTACCAGTACCGGAATTTGGCCTAGCTTAACCGATTGCTGCTTGCCGTCTTTATCCTTGTACTGCTCAGACTTGGCCGTGCTGTTAGGAAAGTCATCCTGGGCGCTTCCGACTACTTTCGTGCTGGCCGTAGCCTTCATTCCAACTCCAGAAATTGGCGAAGCTGTAATCTGATCGCCTGATTTTATATTTCCATTAATATCCGAAACTAGTACTTGCTCCAATCCGCTAGTCGCCACTTGAACTTGATTTTTTTGATCCGACGTCAGAGTTACCTGAGAATTATCACCATCAATTACCACGCCTAAAATTCCACTTACATTAGCCGGCTTAGAAGCACTCACCTGATTTTGAGTGTCCTTAACCAAACTTACGATTGAGCCAGCCGGCACTGCGGTGTCGGCCGTATAGCTTTGCGATATCAATGTTTCAGCCATGGCCACCGCCGGGATCATCACCACCGTTATCAGCGTCCCGGCAAGTATCTGATTAAATAGTCTTTTTAACGAAAATTGGTGCCTAAAAGAATGCGGGCTACGCGAATAGAATGGCAGTCTTGGAAAATCCCTCATGTCAGGATAAGTATAGCAATAAACCCTTATGGTTACTATGCAAATAACAGTAGTTTTTCGGTCCTAAAAAGCTGCCGTTTTGTTGACGAAACCGCTTACAAGCTCTTATGCTTAGGCTATGCGTAAAAGGAGCCGGCTAATATACACGTCCATAAGGGCCAATCAGGCTGGCTATACCCTGCTCGAACTCCTGGTGGTTTTATTGGTAGTTGTCTTGCTTCTGGCTCTGTTGATTTGGCTCAAAATGTCTTAAGTTGCGCGGTAAGACTCACAAATTAGCTGCAAATATCTGAGGTTATGAATGCTGCAAAGGCTGCCAGCCAGCGGTTCACCCACCTTAAACTGGTGGCGCAAAAAGCCTTTTGAATAGTTATTAGCGCAAGTGTAACAATCGCAGCCCGGGTCAATCACCTCCGTGTCTTCAATGTACTGGGCATTAGTTAAGTGGATTTTCTTATCGCCTTCCACCCATACGGTGGCATGGCGGGCGTTACGGGTTGGGAGCACGCAATCGAGCATATCAATGCCGTGCTCAATGGCGTAGCGTAAATCGCCCGGTTCGCCTACACCTAGCAAAAAGTGCGGCCGGCTTGGATCATAAAGTGGCGCCAGGTGTTCTAGCACCTTATACATTTCTTCTCTTGGCTCACCCACCGACAGCCCACCAATCGCAATCCCATCCACTTCAGAACTCTGTATTATTTCTAAGCTCTGAGATCTGAGATCTAAATCCAACCCGCCCTGCACCACGCCAAATAACAGCGGTCTTTCAGACGGCTTCATATCTTTTGTCAGCTTTTTAAATTCAGTAATACAGCGCTCCAGCCAGCGGTGCGTTCGGTCAAACGCCTCTTGAGTGTCCTTAATCGATTTTTCGTCCAAACCCGTTAAATGATCAAACGCCACAATCATATCGGCGCCAAGTTCCAGCTGAATCTGCATCGAAATCTCGGGTGAAATAAAGCGCATTTCGCCCGTAATCGGGTGTTTAAAAGTCACTCCTTCTTCGGTAATTTTTCGAAGCTTCGACAAAGAAAATACCTGAAAGCCACCACTGTCGGTTAAGATTGGCCCCTGCCACTTGCCAAACTCATGCAAACCACCTAGTTTCTTCACCACTTTTTCGCCCGGCTGCAGATGCAAATGGTAAGTATTAGCCAGCACAATATCAATGCCGGCTGATTTAACCTGCTCGGCCGTCAAACTCTTTACCACACCGCGGGTGCCATCCGGCATAAAAGTCGGCGTTTTAACCTCACCCCGGCGCGTCTTCAAAACCCCGCTGCGCGAGCCATCGTTCCCTAATCCGATCTGTTCAAACACATTAGTTTTCGCCATATTTTTAAACGTGAAGACCACGCTCAGCAGTAGGAGCCTCGTCCCCAGAAACTAAAGTCGCTACATACCCTAGCTGGTTCAAGCCGCCCACCACAAACTCGCCTACTCTTGCCATATCTTCATCCGAAGGTTTATAACTACGGTGGTAGATGGCAGCCTTACCTTCAGGTCGGTCATCCAAAAAACGCGCCCATTTTTCAGCCATATCAGTAAACCCATCCGTTTGCTTGCTGATAGTATCTAAATCAACCATGGGTATAGGCGGCACAATATTAACGGCCGGATAATGGCCATAGAAATCCCACGATATAAACACTTTGCGTACTTGCTCGTCCATCCCTAACTGTTGTTGTTCTCCATGATGTTCTGCTTTTTTATCTCCTTTATAGCTTAAAATTATACCATATGAACCACTGTTATGATGGGTTAAAATTGTAGTTTTTGCCACGGCTAACAGAGGTGAAGCATAAGCATATTATTGACTTTCTGTAATCTTTATGTTAACTTAAGCATGTTAATCGGGAGATCTGAGTGAGTACCACTCGAGCGAACGCGCTTGAAGGGTTTACCTTGTTTTACGAAGAGTTAGCAAGTGTAAAGCCGGCAAAGCAGCGTCTACGCAGGCCTCGGCCCGCTGTGGACGCCGTTAACTAAATAGGTGGAACATAAGAGCCGTCGGTAAACCCGACGGTTTTTCTTTTGGCGACACTGCCCTACAATAATCTTATGGACGAGCATATCGGGGATAAAATTAAAGCCGTGCTGCTGGACCACGACGACACTATTGTCGATACCATCAACACCAAGTGGGCCCAGCACAAACACATCGCCAAGACTTACTACAACAAAGATCTGAAAGATGACGAAATCAAACTGCACTGGGGCAAGCCGCTCCGAGAACTAGTAAGTTTACTGTACGACACGTCCGACGGCGATCAAGCGCTTGCCTATACCGAGCTTCACCACACCGAATTCCCCAAAAAAGTCTTTACCTACAGTGTGCCTATTTTTAAACACCTGAAATCCTTAGGTAAATTAATTGGGGTAATTACGGCCACCAATCGCTTTAGCTTCGAATATGACATCAAATCTCATGGCATATCACTAAAACATTTTGACTATACCCAAACTGCTGAAGACACCGCCTTCCACAAGCCCGACCCGCGAGTGTTTGACCCTGCCAAAGCTTGGCTGAAAGAACATAAAGTAAAACCGTCTGAGGTTTTATATATTGGCGATGGCCTGCAAGATATGAAAGCCGCCCTTGGCGCTGGTTTTAACTTCTTAGGCGTTGAAACTGGGCTAATAACCGCCGAGGAATTCGCTAGTGCCGGCGTTAAAAGTATCCCTACCCTCGGCCACCTGCTTAAAGCTGGCTAATCCTTCTTTACGGCTTTTTCGGTAACGTCAAAGTTCCCTAAGTATTTGCCAAACATTAATCTGGTCTGAGAATACAAAGAAGCGAACGAGTTATAACAGATACTCGTCACTGGCAACATCACCCATTGCAGCAGCATAAAAATGGTTCTGTGGCGGCGATAGCGCTCTGGTTTGGGCGGCAAAGATTTAAAGCTCAAAAACAGGGTTACTAATATTCCGGTCAGAGCGATAGTTTGCAGACGGCTCGCAATAATAGGCAGATTTAGCGCCACGTAATTACGCGGTTTAAGCAGCACCGGCACCCAGGCTCCAAACGCCAAAAGTAAGGAGGCAGTAGCCCAGCTAATATGCCCCTCGGCTAAACGCCAAAACTTGGCGATCATATCGGTTTTTGGTACTTTGCTATCTTTGCCAAAACCTTTGGTAGCCACAAAAGCAATGTCGCTGGCGCCCCAGGCCCAACGCCTTAATTGTATAAACTGGGCTTTTAGAGTTTTCTTGTAGGTAGACGAGAGCACAGCGTCCTGATAAATTGGCAAAAAGATCGGGTAAACTTCGTGGCGACCATCATAGCGGAAGTAGGTGCGCCAGAACTGATGGCCATCCTCCACAATCGTGCGCACACTCCAAAAGTCGGTGTCTATCAGGGCATGCATGCCTTGAGCGTGGCTACTAAAATTACGCAAAACGTGCGGCCGCATACTCAAAACTACGTTCCAAAAAGAGTTACCGGTAGCAATCACGCGCATTGGGCTAGGCGCGTCCCAAATATTGTTGGTATACATTGGCACTGGTTGGTACGAAACGTAGCGCGGGTCTTCGGTCGAACAATAGGTATAAGTTAGAGCTGCCATATAAGACGGATGCGGGCGATTATCGGCGTCTAAAGTAGTTACCACCACCCGCGAAGGATCAATTTTCTTCTTTTCTAGCCACTCCTGCAGGCGACGGCCGGCAAAAGTTATGTTGCCACCCTTACCCCGCACTTCGCCGGGCAGCATTGGGTGTTTAACAGCCATTGCATGCAAAAACTCCGAACCATACTCTTTAACCAAATCGAGCGATGGCTTTTCGGCCTGAGCACCGACGCGTTCTTCGTATGCAATAACCAAAATCACTTTTTTCATGTCGTACTTGCCGCTTAAAACCGACTTAACCGTTGGCTCCAGCGTGTCGCGGGTTTCGTTATAAGTAGCAATCATCATCACATGAATAACTTCGCTCGGTTTCATGCACAACGGCCGCTCCGGCAACCGCAAAACGTTTTGTTTGTGCCAGCGTGGGCTTGCCGCCTGCGGATGCGCTAGCTCACCTTGCTCCAAGTCACTCAGCAGCGGCGCCCAATCCAGCTTGCTCTGCTGGCTCATCACTCTAAAGCCCTGCAAAGATCGCACATTAATCGCAAAAGCTTTAATAAACCAAATCAAGAAGAATGCGATGATATAAATCCCAAACCAGGTTGGGTTAATTAAGCTTAAAACCGCCGGCAGCAGTAATATCGACCAGCTAATCGCCCCTGGAAAAATCTCCCAAAAACGATAACGCCAAGACTTGTCCTCGTTATATGGAATTTCAATATCGCGCATGATTATCTAAGACTAAAAAGTGAATAACTAACAATCAGCGCAAAAACGGCCAGGACTGCAGTCATACCAAGCATTGCCAGAGCCAAATGTCGACGTTCTCCATAAATTCGGCGACTAATTATAAAAGCCAGCGCCGATGAAAGCAGCATAAATAGAATAAAGCCCGTCATATCAAAAGCGGTGCCGCTCTTAAACTCATGGGTAGCCGTATCGCAAAAACGGCACTGAATTATATAAGCATTGCCCTTGCTGGCGTCCAGATGAAACAAAACAAATAATACCCCAGTAAGCAAAAGTACGGAGTTAATCGCCAAAAGTAAAAGCACAGAACGATCATGAAAATACTTAGTCGGTGTCGTCATAAGTGTTCTTGTTATTATACCTTATTTATTCGACCATGGCCTCCCTACTCTGCCCGGGCCCAAAAGCGTATACTAAAAATATGAAAAAACATACCCTACCCCTAGTCTGTGCGGCTATAATAACCATAATTTTTGCGACTATTTACGTCGCCGAGCAGCAAGTTTTGCGTCAAAGTGCCAATGACCCACAGATCCAAATGGCCGAAGATACCGCCGCCGCGCTCAACAATAGCGCCACCCCCACCTCGGTTATCACTCCTAAAATAGATGTTGGTAAGAGTTTAAGCCCATTCATAATAGTCTATGACAAAACTGGTGCCGTCGCAGCCAGCTCGGTCTACAGCGGCTCAAAACTGCTTGACCCTGTGCCCTTAGGCGTTCTAAAAGCTTCAGGCGTTAGCCATCACGCCGTCACCTGGGAACCAGAAACCAATATCCGTATCGCCGCCGTTACCACCGAAGCCGATGGTTTTTACGTTTTAGCTGGCCGCTCGCTTAAGGAAATAGAAAGTCGCGAGAGCTCTCTTATGTGGCTAGTCCTAATTGGTTGGGCAGTCTCAATCGCCGTCATGACCGCCGCTTATTGGCTATACAATCACCCCATCAATCTAGACATCAAGTGGCGCTAACGTAAGTGGGGTCCCCGCAAAGCCTGCTTTGCGGGGGAAAGGAGTAACCTTTTTAGTCCCGAACCGCGAGAGGATTCGCGGTTCGGTAAGGAGCAAACATGCGAAGCCCCGCTAAATTTCTGCTACTTGTTCGCAGAAATTTCAAGCGGGGCCGGAATGATTTGCGACGTAATGGTGCGGGTAGCGGGAGTCGAACCCGCGTTTCATCCTTGGGAAGGATACATAATAGCCGTTATACGATACCCGCTCAATCAAATTTGGAGCCGAAAATGGGATTCGAACCCACGACCCCCACTTTACGAAAGTGGTGCTCTAGCCAACTGAGCTATTTCGGCATCTCAAGGTGTAATTATAGCAGCTACGGAATTCGAAGCGGACCACACACGTGGGTGCAGTTTTGGATGGAAGCTGAGCACCGTATTCGGAGTGTATATGGAAATACATGGAGAAGCGGAGCGCAGGCTTACGCCAAAAATGCGCCGCGTGTGTGGGCCGTCGTTATTGGTTGTAGAAACCGTAAACTTGGTCCGCCAAGAGCCGTACATTATTCCAGCCGCCTGCCCCATCGGTTAAAATCACCAAAGCGTAGGTAGATTTAGGGCCATAGACAATCCCAATATCGTGGTTAAGCGCGTACAAAAAGCCAACTTTATCGGCTACCAAAGCACCGTGGCTACCGGCCGGTATACCACTGCGGTAAACCTGGTTTTCCATCAGGTCAAGCAAGTATTTTAAGGAGTCCTCGTTGATAAGCTCGTGATTATACAGCTTGGTTACTAGCGTCATTTCATCACGTGCGGTTGAGTGTTTATCCTTGGTTGGAGTCCTAATAAGGTCAGTGTTGGGCATACCGTCGGCTTTAAGGCGCGCTTGAAAGCTTTCAAATCCCAAGAGTGATTGCAAGGCAGAAGCACAATCGTTGTCCGAAATATGAATCATCTTGTACATACAATCACTCACACTGCCTTCAGAAGTCGAAGTATTCATAGTAATTTTGCCGTTTTCGATATCCTGCAAGATTCCATAGGCCACAAACAGCTTGAAGGTGCTGGCTGTAACCACCGCGCTATCGGCGTTATAAAAGGCCGAACGGTTATTAGCCCCGCTTAATTCGACAGCTGCTACACGGTAAGTTCCGGCGTGGGTTTTGGCAAAATCCTCAATCGTTTTATAAAGCCCTTCGCTAGTGTTGGAATAAGTCTTACTTACCAAAACCTCAGGTGTTAAACTCGCCAATTTGGGCGTTACGCTCATAACACCATTTTCAAATGAACTGATCGCAAGTGCAGCGGTGGCAGCAGTATCAATCTGTTTACCATCCTTGCCTTCTTGCCTTGAAACCTCGGTACCGTCGCGTTGAACAGTCTTGGTAGCCACGGGCGCTTCATAAAAAGTTGTAGCTTGGCTATCCAAATAAGCTTTAAGCAGGCCGGCATCGAGCGTTATTTTAAGACTCTTACCGCTAGTATCAAGACGTAGCATTGGCGCTAAGGTTAGGCTATCTATGGTGATTTTTTTATCTTCGGCCTGAATCGTCAAAGAGGTTGCGCGCGCAGCATCAATTGCTGGCATAAACTTTTCAATGTCAGCTGCTGTCCACTCTGGCTTCGTAACAACTGGGCTAATTTTAACGGCAAAGTTATCTTTGTTAATCGATTCGACCAACTGCTCGGCGGCAATACTGGCACTCATTTCGTGTCCGGCAGTTCCGTCGGCAATCGTAACTTCAGAGTTCTTGTCAGCCGGAATAGAAATAGTTGGTTCTTTAGGAGCAAGCATGTCGTCTTTTACGTAAGCGCTCAGGTTGGCGGCCAGTGTTTCTTCGTTAATGTCATAAACCGGTTTAATAGAGGTAAACAGGTTGTGAATAGTGCTAATAATTGGCAATTTTTGCCAGCCCTTCTTCTCGGTTATAACTTTAAAAGTTTTGTCGGCGTTTATTTTTACGCCAGATTGCTCGGCGTAAAGCGAAACCGTCTGATTGCCAATTTTTGCCGTTAGTTGTGTCTGCTTAAAGTTGTTTTTTAAGCTTTCTGAAGCATCGGCAATCGACATGTTGCTGTAGCTAACACCGCTAATCTTAGTAAATGCAGACGTACGACCGTTTTGAACAGTAAATAACCCAGCGTTAAACAGAGTGAAGATAATCAGACCTAAAAGCATCGCGCGCATAAAGTGGCGAAAAGCTTTTGGATGGATTTCTAACCAGTTACTGACATGCACCAAAAAGATGGTGCTTAAGGGGTGATGTGACTGGTGTTGGGCTACTGTGGACATTTTTATTGTTTTTATTTGCCCAGTAGTGAGCTCTCTCTTGATTCACTTCGTGAATCGTTCTATCCGCCGAAGGCGGATGAGAGAGATCTACTACTGGGTTTGACTTAACATCTTAGATTGTAGCACATTCTTGCTAAAAAAGCAATATATAAACATAAGAATTTTATCGCTCGCAGCTGTTTGAGAGTATTTGCTTTTTTACCCCTGTTCTGATACCATTAGCGAAACGTAGTGACAGGCGTATTTGCTTGACCTCTACGGTTCAAGCTTTTTTTATGTCTGGCCTGTTGGTCTTTCCGGTTTCGAGAGAGGATTCTCGAAACCGAGAGGAGGAACCGACCAAAAAACGAAGCTTTTGCCGCTCAGCGGTAAAACGAGTTAAAAGGTCGAGTTCCGACGAGGGCTCGTTGTGTAGAGGCCTAACATGCCTCCCTGTCACGGAGGAGATCGCCGGTTCGAATCCGGTCGAGCCCGCCAAATAAAATTCCCCAGCTAGTCTGGGGTATTTTATTTGTTGGGACCTAGCCGGAATCGTTTTGCCCTTCAGGGCAAGTTCGCTAATTTTACGGTCAGTAAAATTATACGGCTGCGCCGAACCGACAAGTCCTTATAAAAAATAAAGTCGGTCCGGCCGACAGACGGCACCCGGTCGAGCCCGCCAATGAAAAAGCCTCGCTGCAAAGCGGGGCCTTTTCATTTGCATATTTGCATCTAGTGAGCTTAAGATAAGCATTATGATTGCATTTTTAGCGGTAATTACCCTGTTCCCATTAATTGTAGCTATGGTTCTTAAGAGCAGATACATGACAGCTGTTGTCAGCCTAGAAATCGTCGGCATAGCTGCATTTGCATTTGAATACCTACACTTTATGTTACCGGAGAAGCGATGTACCCGCACAACCCAGTACCTAATGGGTAACGCTCACTGTGGAATATCAAACACAACAGTTTATTTCTTGCTTATTTATTTCATCATTACCCTATCGGCAATTATGTGGTTCATGGCTTTTAAGCAAAAGGATACTGTGTCAGGCATTGCTGCAAACAGGCTAACAAAGCCTGCCTTAACAATTGCCGGATGGCTAATTATAGTCACTATAGTCCTTATTATTGGCGGCTTTATACTAGCATTTTCACAGATATAATTCGGAAGTCCGTCTGTATAGCCCACCAATGAAAATGCCCCGTTTCACACGGGGCATTTTCATTGATAGAGCCAGCTCTTAAAAGAAACTGTTATTGTTCTGTGTCACTTTGGCGTCCGCCGCTATGACTATTGTGACCACCCTTGGCGCGAGCTTCAGTCGTTAGGTTATTTCCTCGTCCGGGTTTACTTTGAGCGGGAGTACTCTTTGGTTTTGTGTCATCCATTGATTTTGAACCTTGAGGTGAGGTGTTGTTTGCCATAATAGTTATCCTCCTTAACTGGTTTTGCTTAAGGTGCAACGTTGCATTATCAGTGTAGCGCCGAAATAATTAGGCTTCAGTGAAAAATTTAACCGTTCTGAAGTTACCTAACTAACATTAAATCCCTGATCACATAAGCCTCGGCTTTTCACCACTGTTCACTAAAGAAGTTAACTAGCCAGATCTTTTAGAACATCGGTCGTGTCTTTGATTCTGTCTTTAGCTTGGTCGGATATCCGTATTTCCGCCATAAGATTCCACTCAGACTTACTAGTGTATGAGACGTGGCCAAATCTAAACCTAGCATTTCCTTCGCCTTCAATGCTCGCGAAAGTATCTGTATAATCGCCTTCTTCGCCGCCACGAATAGAAACCAGCGGCGCCAAATCTGCCAAAGACAAATACGCCCCTTGAAGAAGCCGAGGGCCAAAGCCTTCCCCGGCTGGAGTAAATGTAGCGGTCGCCAGTACTTCTGGCTTATCAACAACAAGCTCCTCGTTTGGGTCGACATCTGGATAGTCCTTTGTAACGGTGGTTTGAGCAAACAACTCCACTTCATACCTATCAGGGTCCGCGTAATCAATATCTATGGTAATTTCATACGGATTCACATAGTTAATTTCGCAAAAATCGGGGTTTTTAAAGCAGAGATGGATCACCGCTTGGGTATAGGTGGTCATATCGGCGCGCAGATTCTCGACTGACTGATCGGCGGCGAATGCAGTCTGGTACTCTTCCTGCAAGACCCTTTCTGGAACAGTGCTCGAAGTGGAAGACGCCGGATCCAGAGTTTCTAGCGTGGGCGCTTCTTGAGCCCAGCTGCTTCTGGCGGAAACACCAGGGCCAGTCTCGGCACAGGCCGGCGCAATCATAGTTAAAGCCGAAGCCGCGCCAATCATAGCTCTTGTATAAAATTTCACTAAAACTCCTTTAAAAACATCCTGGGGATTATAAACGCATGTTTGACAACAGGCAAATAAAAAGGCCTGGAACGATTTTGCTCCAGGCCTTCTTAACCTTTCAGCTAACTTTTATTCTAGTAAATGTTGCTTGGATCGATTGGCAAGAAACCACCATCAGGATGCTCTTGCTCACCTTCACCCCCAGCTGCGACACAGACGCCTACGGCCTTGTATTCGCGGATACCGGCACCCATGGTGTTTACTAATGCCTGCTCGTAGCCTTGAGGAGCTGGCAGCGTGCTATTACCAAAGTTATAGCCTAAGTAACCACCGGCTACGATTGTGGTGTTGTGCTTGGTACCAATCTCTAATGCCTGCACATAAACACCTGTGCCCGGTGCTACTTCGTAAGGTTTGCTAATTGTCAGTGGTACTGCACTTGGCGCGATTGAACGTAGGCCTGCAAAGCCAGCGCCATGGGCAGCATAAGATGTACCATTCCAGGCACGAACTGCCGGCAAGGAGCCACTTGGGCAAGATGCTTCTAATGCTGATATTTCGGAGTCTGTTGCAGCTTCACCAGTTGCTCCAGCCGTGTGCACGCCAATATTTAGAGTCATAACACCAGCCATGCCCAGTGCTGCCGCCAGTGAACCAACGCGCCTTTTTAGGTTTGTTATTTTCATGCTGTCCTCCCTTTATGTTAACAACCCTTAGTTTAAACTGAAAGCTGGCCAAAATGAGTGATAATTAACACAGTTAGGTTTTGATAAATTCGATTGACAACTATCGGCCCAATTAGTATTAAATTAAGCGATACTACTATAAAATACTGAGGTGAATAGAGCTCTAAATCCACGCTTTAGTATTGTTATCCCCTGCTACAACGAGGCCAACTTTTTGGCGGCCACGCTAGAATCTTTATTGGCCCAAGAAACTGATGCTAAATACGAAATTATTGTGGTTGATAACAACTGCAGTGATGATACCGTTAAAATTGCTAAAAGCTACGGTGTGCAGGTTGTTAGCGAAAATAACCCGGGGGTTTGCCATGCGCGCCAAGCCGGCACCGAAGCTGCTAAAGGCGAAATTATTGTCTCTACCGATGCCGACACGGTTTTTAAACCTAACTGGCTAGCCACAATTGATGCTAAGTTCCGCAAAAATTCAGAGGTTGTTGCCGTGTTTGGTCCTTGTCGCTACTACAACGGCCAATGGTGGGCCAAAATTTATACTCACATCTTGTTTACTGGCATTTACGCCTATTATTTGGACGTCGGCAAGCCGTTTTATATTACTGCTACCAACACCGCTTTCAAAAAATCGGCCTGGAGTGGCTATGATACTTCGATGCGCCAAGGTGGCGACGAGCTAGATTTGCTCAAAAAACTAAGCAAACGTGGCGAGGTGCAATTTGTTAATTCTAACCCGGTTTACACCTCTGCTCGCCGACTAAAATACGGCTTAGCCTACACCGTTTTAGTCTCGTTTGTCTATTACTATCTGGCAGCTTATTACCTAAACAAGTTGTTTAAACGCACCATTATCGGCAACGCCCCGGCTTTTCGTGAGAAAGAAGAGCTTGGCAATTTTACGTATATGCGAAGAGGTTTAGTAATTGGTAGCTTATTTATTTTAATGATAATCGGCAGCGTCAGCTCCCTAAGACACGACGCTTTTGCCGCCACCAATAACCTAGCCGACCGACTAGAGCAGTCGGCGAGGGCTGCAGCTAGGAAAACTCGGATCTAAGCATGGTTGTATTGCTAGCTATCGCCGCTTTGCTGGGGCTTGTTTATTGGTTGTTTATGTCGCCCTATTCACAAACTTTTGGCCGCTATATTTGGCGCATAAAAACAGATCAAAAAGTAGTGGCCCTAACTTTTGATGATGGCCCAAACGAACCTTATACTTCGGAGATTTTGGACATTTTAAGTAGTCACAAAATTAAGGCAACTTTTTTTATGGTGGGTAAATGCGTAGAACGCTACCCAGCCACCGCCAAGCGAGTTTTGAAAGAAGGCCATGTTGTTGGCAATCATTCGGTTTCGCATCAGTTTCATCGCTACCTTACTAGACCCTATTTTAAAAGGGAAGTAGAGGAAAATCAGGCCATTCTGAAAAATGAACTTGGGGTTACACCCGCCCTGTTCCGCTCACCCTGGCTGTGGCGCCAACCCTTGTTATTTAGAACTTTAAAGCGTAATAATTTAACGCCAATTTCTGGTGAGTTTTGCCATCCGTTGGAACCAATCCAGGTTAGCGGCGGTCGCATCGCTAAACATGTCTTAAAAAGAGCTAAGCCGGGCTCAATTATAATCTTCCACGATGGCTTTGATGCTCGCGGCGGCAACCGTGCCGAGACCGTTAAGGCTGTTAAAATTGTCGTCGAGAAGCTAGCTCGTGACGGCTACAAATTTGAAACAATTGATAGACTTCTTGGCATCCCCGCCTATCAATAACTAGAGGCAGTAAAATTGAAATACTGCCCCATTTATGTTAATATATTATAAATGACATCTGATAGAGAACGCTCTAAGTGGCAGAAACGTGCCCATCGCTCGATGGTCTCTATTCGTGAGACAACGTGGTACGAAGCCGCTTTTAATATAAACCCTGACGAGCTGGTATTAGATCTTGGCCCTGGACATAGTCCATACGCCCCCGACAATGTTATGCGTATAGACTACGGTTTTGCCCATAAATTCCGTCCTCGTACTGGCAAAGGCCGAAACGTAGCTGGTATTTTCCAGGAGCTGCCTTTTAAAGACGAGGCATATGACCGCGTTGTCGGCAGCTGGTCTGTCCGAAAGCTTAGAGAAGGCGCGCTGCAATCGGTCGCGGAAATTCTAAGAGTGGTTAGAATCGGTGGCGAAATTCAGCTTACCCCCGCTGAAGTCGCAAACCCCGCCATGGCACAAGAACTAGTTAAGCTAGGCTTGGCAAAACTCGAAACCATTAAAATACCTCCTTCGGTGCTAGAACATCTTGGCGCTATTGCCCTGCCAAGCCCCGCTATTTTAGGCTGTTCAGAACCCAGCGCGGGCTCTTTGATAGCTAGCTCTACGGCCCAAAGCGTATTAGACTCTTTTGGCTACCCAAACGCCAATGGGCAAACTTTGACTATTGTTCGGCCCGAATTCACTTCAAATGAAATTAACCGAACCGATTTCGCAGCCTGGCTGCTAGGTGCTTTTAATTTTGTTGCTAGGCCATATACCCCTGAACCACCTAGTAGGCCAATTAAGCAGCCAGGGCTTATGATACATGCATAGAACTACCGACAAGCCCCTGGACAATTCGCTGCTTTTATGTTATTTTAACATCAATGTTGACGCCAATTTATGAACTTGTAGACGAATTCCCACCATCTACTGCCCGCAGCTTCATAGAAGTAATGTGGACACGTCATTATCGTAACCCTCAGGAACTCCGAGGGAAAACTATTCTTGATTTAGGTTGCGGAAAAAGTAATCTACAAGCCGGTATTGACGATCAGGGTATAGACGCCTTCGTGATAGGAGTAGACTTTAAGGCCCTGAAACTCGCTAGAGAACACGAATCTTTAGGAAAAAACAAAATAAATGCGGAACTTGCGGCTCTTCCGGTAGCTAGTGAATCGATTGATGTAGTGCTCGCCACCCACAGCTTGCCACAGTACGCTAGGTCGAGCGATGAATTAAGAAACTTCTTTGTAGAGTGCAAAAGAGTCGTCAAGGTAGGGGGTATTTTATCTATCTCTCCCCTCTATGTAGTTGAACAGCCCGATGGCACGCTAGCTGATTTAGAAGCTAGCGAGGCCGAGCTTGATGTTCAGCTAGATGCTATTGCTTGCTCGCCTGACTGGATAGACTGCAGAGAAAGAAAAAATTACGACCATCTATTAACAGTTATGAAGCTTACCTCGACCTTATGATAAACGAAAAAAACCTAATTCAATCCCTTCTAGACGGCTCTGTGGGCGTGATGCCAACCGACACTATTTATGGCGTCGTGGCACGGGCTAGCGATAAAATGGCTGTGGAACGCTTATACAAGCTTAAGAGGCGTGAAAACAAGCCCGGCACTATTATTGCAGCTAGTTTTCAGCAACTGGTTGACCTAGGAATCGATAAAGAGCTACTACTCAAAGTTTCGCAGTTTTGGCCAGGGCCAATCAGCATCATAGTCAACGCGCCTGTTAGCCTTGCCTACCTACACCAAGACACTGGCAGCCTGGCGCTCCGAGTCGTGGACGATGAGTGGGTGCGAGGTGTTTTAGAACAAACTGGCCCGTTATTAACTTCTAGCGCCAACCAGCCCGGCGAACCCAGCTCCACCACCATTGAAATGGCCAAGAACTACTTCGGTGATCAAGTAGATTTTTACCTGGACCGCGGCGATTTATCAGATCGCCAGGCCTCGACCATCATCAAACTAGACGGCGATAAAATTACCGTCTTGCGCCAAGGCGCGGTCAAGATTAGCTAGACGTCCCACAAAGGTTGACTTTTTATAGCGCTTATGCTATTATATAATAGTTCACTAACAGATAAAAACCTAAAAAATGCTCTACTTTGCCTACGGCTCAAATTTAAATCAAAAACAGATGCGCCGTCGCTGCCCTGGCTGCAAGTTTGTTACTACTGGCCAATTGGACGGCTTTCACTTATATTATGGCGGCCAGACCGACGAGTGGGACAACAAGGCTTACGCTAACCTTATTAAAAGCCATAATAGCGCTGTTTGGGGCGCTATTTATGAACTAAGCGAGGCCGACATCAAGAAACTGGACGGTTTTGAAAATGCTCCTAAAGATTACATCCGCAAGCGCCTAACTATTCACACCAAGAACGACGTCATAAAAGCCTACGTTTACATCGGTCATAGAGTAAAAATCGGCCAGCCATCGAGTAAATACCGCCGCACTATTATGCAAGGCGCTCGCGCCAAACACCTACCAAAAACCTACGTTGCCAAGTGGCTATAATTAATTAGGGCTTGATATACTTTCTGGCTTTTTCTTTAGCTTTGAGTGGGTCTAAGAAAGTTTTGATATCTTTAAGGGTGATCTGAATATGGCTGGCGTGGGCTTTGCCGTTTTCAATTGAGCTTAGCTTGACTATTTCTAACGAATAGCCAGTATCGATAACTCCGCTATGTTCACCCGGTTTGAGGGCAAACATCGCAGAAGTTACTCTGGCATCGATGTCACGATTAGACTTATCTATTACACCTGCATAATCGCCGCTTACATCCTTGCTAGTGACATCGTCGGAATACTGCTTGGCAACATCACCAAAAGTTGTACCTGAATTTAAGGCAGTGATGGCGGCGTTGGCTTTTTGGTGAGCAGATGTGTCTAGCTTGCTAACTACTTTTCTGGCCAAAATTTGGGTGCGTAGCGCACGCTTGAAGTCGTTCATTGACCAACCCCAGAAATCACGCAAAACGTCCTCAAACACCTGGTTGCTAGTGCCAAGACGATTCTCGGCCCGAACAGTTGCGATCTGAGTGTCTACGTCCCGGCCGCTAACGTTAACTTTGTTTTCTTCGGCAAGTTGTTTAATGTAGGCGTCGTCAATTACCTCTTGTAGAGCCAGCTGTTTGTAGTTAGCCAATTGCTGTTGACCCTCTTTAGTTTTAAAACTCAATTTCTGCTGGGTTTCGTAATAATGAATGTAGTGTCGTAGTTCAAATAAATAGCTTTCGTAAGAGACAAAATGGCCGTGCACGCGTGCCACCGGAAAAGGCACAACCTGCGATATTCTATAAACAAAAGTTGAGGTACTTTGGAATTTATAAAGGGCCAACGCGCCATAAGTAAACAGGGCCACTACGGTAGTAATAAACAGAGTCGAGGAGATAACAACGATCTTATGCTTGGAGTGCTGCAGTGGGTATACGTACTTGCGAGCGCCTTTTAGCACCTCTTCGCGGTGCTCGGCTACCGTTTCATTGGTAATAAATGGCACAACTGCCTTTGTGGTGACGTTATTTTTAGCCGCTCGACGGTCTTTGATGTGCTTAATCGGGTGGCGCAATTTTTTGACGTGATGCAGCGGCAACTTTTTTAAATTCAGCTTCTTAATTTTCGGTAATGGTAATTTAGGCTTTTTCATGATTCCTCTTCTTCGGCTTGAGCTCCAGGATTCATCGGTGAAGCCGAGGCATTAATCCCCTGCTCTCTGAGTATTTCTAGCAAATCCTTCTGAATTTCGGCTGGATGGTGAACTTCGTGGATGGTCAAACTACCTACATAAGTTTGTACCATTATTGTACCGTACCCAAGCAGCGTCTCCTGCATGCCGGCAATCTCATAGTTTATCATTTGTATCTGGCTAAGCCCAAGCGCCACCATGCTGCGATGGAACAAGCCTTTTTGGGTAATTTGAATCAAACGCTGGTCGGTAACGATGTAAACGCTAAAGTGCCAGCCAATCCAAAACGGCAAAAATAGTAAAAACGCCGCAAAAAACCCAGCGCCTAGGCCGCCAAAAAACCAGCTGAATTCGGGCTTGATCAGCGCCGGAATAGTGCCAGCCAAGATGGCCAGGCTGCTAATCACCAAGCCTTTACGCATCACCACCGGGTGCTTGCGAAATACCAAAAGTACTTCTTCGTCGTCGAATTGCTCTTTAAAGAGTTTCTTCGTGGAGATTTTTTCGTTACTTTCAGTTTCTTCGGCCATAATAGTTACCTAACAGTATAAAGCATAAGTGATTTTCACAGTGAATTTGTGGTGCCCCCGGTAGGAATCGAACCTACAGCTTCTCCTTAGGACGGAATTATTTTATCCATTGAACTACGGGGGCTCGTCGGCGTGTGATGGTCTGTTGGCCGTATCACCGCCAAAACAAGTTTGCTCGGCGATCCTCGCCATCAGACCAAGCCGCCTCCTCTCAAAATCCCAAACAGCAACAAGTTGCTTGGTTTAGTATTTTGGGTAGACCACCAACCCCTGTAAGTATACAGTACCTTAGTTAATAAAAATGAGTTCGTAAGAACCACCGTGGTCTAATGGGTCCGGGCATCGCCTCCAATCGCGGCTAAACTTCGTTAAAGCAACAACAAAATCCGGCCGAGGACTGTTTGACGGAGCGAAGCTCCTAGTTCCGCAGGCTTGTTGTTGCCTTTGACCAGAAGTTTACCGGATTGGAGGTGGCCCGGTGGTTTTGTCCAGCTTTTGCCACTCAAAAGCTGGCGGGTTTGCTTCTTTGACCGCTCAAAGAAGGATTAAAAGCAGCGTTCTGATTTAGAGGTTACTTCTTTTGAGATTTGGTTTGAGTGTAAACTTCGTGAACGGTTTCGTAATCGAATAGTTCTGTTTCGGCGAACCAGTGCTTAATTTCGGCGGCGGCTTCTTTTTCGTCACCAGAGGCGTGCAGGATGTTAGGGATACCAATCCCCTCTTTGTCGGCATGGCCAAAACTCATGTGAGCGTAATCGCCGCGAATTGTACCGGGCTGGGCGGCCTTTGGTTCAGTGGTACCAACCATTTTACGGACCAAGCTAACGGCCTCTACGCCCTCTAACACCATAGCTAGTACTGGGCCCTCTTGCATCATGGCTAGAGTTACATCAAATGCGTGCTGACCACGACGTGAAATCATCTGGCTAATGCCTTCGTAGTGATGATGAAAGTGCTCTTCACTAGGGCGCACCATTTTAGCGCCAACAATTTTAAGTCCTACGCGTTCAAAACGAGTTAATATTTCACCGACTAAGCCACGCTTGACGGCATCTGGTTTGAAAATGATAAAAGTTCGCTCCACTTTATGCTTGCTCCATCTTGTTAATTACTTTCATTCTAGCAGATTAAAAGGCTTTTTACCACTGTTAACAGAGACGCTAATGAATACATTTTTTATTCACCTTTACATCTGTTAAGTAAGGGTTCTGGGCTCCGGGCAGCGGGCTCCGTAGTTATTGCTTCGTCTTACGGATCTCGGATCCCGGTACCCCGATCCCTAGCTTATTGCTACAATAAGCTAATGCTGGTAAGTAAGCTTAAAACTGACTTTTTAGAATACCTGGAGATTGAGCAGAATCGATCCCAAAAAACCATCCAGAACTACGACCATTACCTAACCCGCCTACTGGATTTCGCTGGGGACGACCTTAAGGTAGAAGAGATAGATACCGAGCTATTGCGTAAGTGGCGTTTATGGCTAAACCGGCTTGGCACTAACACCTCGGACGAGCTACAGAAGAACACTCAGAACTATCACCTTATCGCTCTAAGGAGCTTTTTGAAGTACTGTGCTAAACGTGATGTCCCGGCCTTGGCATCAGACAAAGTTGAGCTAGCCAAAACGGTTAGAAAACAAGTTACTTTTTTGACGCCCGAAGAAGTAAAAAGATTATTTGCCGGCCCAAAAACTGATACCTTAGCCGGGATGCGCGACCGAGCGATTTTGGAACTATTATTTTCTAGTGGCCTGCGTGTTTCTGAACTTGTTGGGTTGGACCGTGACCACATTAACCTAAAGCGCCGTGAATTTACGGTGCGTGGTAAGGGCCAGAAAGATCGTCCAATATTTATAAGCCAGGAAGCGGCCGATTGCATTCAGGAATACTTAGACAAGCGCCAGGACAACGCCAAACCCCTGTTTATGCGCTACAGCGGCAACAAACAAGTTAATTTAGATGGCAATTATTACCGTTTAACTGCCCGTAGCATTCAACGCTTAGTTTCGCGCTATGCCCTGCTGGCTGGTATTACCAAGCACGTTAGCCCGCACACTTTGCGCCACAGCTTTGCGACTGATCTATTGATGAATGGCGCTGATATTCGCTCTGTCCAGGCCATGCTAGGCCACAGCAACATCGCCACTACCCAGATCTACACTCACGTCACCGACCCCCACCTGAAAGAGGTCCACGAACGCTTTCATGACAAATCTTAGTACCCCACCGAGCAGGCTCGGCGGGGACCCCAAGATGAGAGTTTATTTAATGCTAACGTTTTTGAGAACGGTTACAGTCTCTTTCGCTTTGGCAAAAAGATCCGGCTATGCCGGTCTTTTTAACGAATGGAATGAACTGTAACCCTGCCAGCAAAGGCATTAGCAATCAAAAAAAGTTTATCATGGGGTCCCCATGAAACCTGTTTCATGGGGTAAGGTTTACGGATTAGCAGCACTGGGCACAGCACAAGGCCCAGTCTGAAGATTAGAGTCACCGGCTGCAACCGAACTAGTGTCTACAGTGGTATCAGTAGATCCAACCAAAAGGCGCTTACAGATTGAATCAGCAGTTTGCAGAGCAAAGCCGGGCGTAAAGCCGTTTGTAAGTAGCGGAATACGTGCCTGTACTCTTGCCTGCACATCATTAGCCTTACCGGTCGAATCAATAATCGCCTGGCCGTTTTTAAGACTCTGAACAGTAGCCCCGCTTAAAACATTGCTGATCTTTACTTGTGTGGTGTTGTAGAGCGATTGTAAGCGCATCATATAGCGGCTGCTTGTACTGCCCGTGTTCCAAGTGTTGGTTACGAAGTCATAAGTATCCATTGTGTTGAGAGCGTTGCTGCCACTATCCGTACCGCCCCAGACATACATTTTACTCCCGTAAACAACAGCACTATGATACACGCGGGCAGTGCCTCCGGCCGTACCCACGCTCCAAGTATTGGTCGGTATATCGTAAATATCCATAGTATTCACGGGGGGTCCTCCGGAAGCACCACCCCACCAATAGATTTTGCTGCCATATAGAACAGCGCTAGCGCCACCACGCCCACTACCGCCCGAAGCACCTGAGCTCCAAGTATTGGTAGTGGTGTCAAAGATATCCATGGTGTTGTAGTAGCCACCAGAAGGATTAGAACCGCCCCAGAAATACAGTTTATTGCCAGAGACCGCCGACGGACGCGGTATTCGGGCAGTGCCACCGGCTGGGCCTACACTCCAGGTGTTTGTACTGAAGTCAAAGATATCCATGGTGTTTACGTAGCCAGCAGCCCCGTTACCTGACCATAAATACCATTTAGAACCATTAACTAGCGTGCTGGTTCCTGAACGGCCTGTACCACCGGTTGGGCCGGTACTCCAGGTGTTGGTACCAAAGTCGAAGATGTCCATGGTGTTCAGAAGGGTACCCGTAGCCGAGCCTACCCCACCCCAGAGGTACATTTTATTGTTATAAACGGCGGCGGCGGCGTAGTTACGGGCGGTGCCCCCAGCAGGACCAGTGCTCCAGGTGTTGGTACCAAAGTCGAAGATGTCCATGGTGTTGTAGTAGCCTGATGGAGTGGCAAGCCCGCTCCAAATGTACATTTTATTGTTATAGAACACGGCGTTATGTTTGTAGCGGGCAGTTCCACCATTGAGATTAGCGGGTGCCGCTGGAGCTAGTAGTTGTATAGTGGCGTGACAAGGCGATACCGCCACGCCACAGGTCATAAACTTCATACCGCCCTGATTTTGCGTAAGCGAGGCGACACCTTGAGAGGCTCCATTGGGGCTATTTGTGGTGGGTACTACAAAAAATGTATAGCCTGTAGTAAGTAGAGTGTTTCTATCAAGTGCGCCATCTATTGGCCTTAGATCAACGCGTACTATGCCTAACTTTGAGCCCCAGCCCGCAGCAGAATCTAACATATAGGGATAGCTAGCTGTAGAATAGCTCGGGATTGCGGCCGTTCCGGCCCCAGAACCAGTTGCATCCCAATCAATGTCAAAGCTTGTAATTGGTTGGCCGCTTGCCGTTTGGAAGTTAACTACTTTAGGGTTAGATGTGCCTTCGATTGGGACAGAGTCAAAGCGCAAATCAGCCGTTGGGTTACTAATGAGTAGACAGGTATAGCCAGTATTGGTTGAGGTATCAAGATTATAATTAAAGCCATCGCCAACCGTTTGGCATGTAGATTTGGTTAGATTTGGGTTGGCCGCCAGCGCCGCTCTAGCATCATTAACGCCTGATTCGGCCGCATCAAAAGCTTGGGTACTGAGCTGCTCGTCTAAAGTTTGTCTCTGCGCACGACGAGTTATGGTCGAAAAACCGACCGCCACTAGGCTCAAAATTGACATAATTATCAGAACCGAGAAGATTGATATAAATCCGCGTTGCGCGTTGCGCGTTGTGCGTTGTGTACGATCCTCTGGGTTGATCTTACCCTCTGCCCTTTTCATATTTATATCATAACCTTTTTGACACATTACTGGTAATACTTGATACAGCGCAATATTGACCACCCGAACTGGTATCAATACACTGCCCGTAGTTACTGCCGCTAACAAATAAATTGCTTGTGTCGCCATAAGCCACCGTTACGCTCACTACCCAGATATTCGAGCCACTGACTGGTGCTGTGACAGTAAAGGTTGGTAAACGCATGTTATCGCCTAAGAGCTCCTGGCCATTTGATGATCCAGGGGGAGCAGTTACACTCAAGTCCAGTGGAGTGCAAGCAGCCGTACCACCGACTCTATCTTTCCAGAGCACATGATCGGCTTGAGTAGCCGCACTGCCAAGCGACATATCAGATACGTAGCTATAGCGAACTTCACCCAAGCAAACTGAATTTACTGTTACGCCGTTATAGGTAGTTGGACCACCTGTTCTTTGAAAACTACCAGAGTTGCTAACGCCAAACTGAATTGCTCCAACTACATCGTCATCAACCTTGCGAGTTGTTTGCTGAGTTCGATTAATTGTTACTCCTTTGTAGAAAATTCTGCCGACCTGGACTATAACTGTCGCTAGAAGTAATAAAACCACCGAAAATACCGCTGTCGATATCATCAGCTCGACAATCGTAAAGCCATCACTTCTTTTCTGAGATCTGAGATCTGAGATCTTGTTACTTATGCTCATCTTCTATACACCATAATTACTTGATCGCGCCCAAGACCATCTACTCTGTCCCAGCGTACGTAAATCTTGTAAAGCCGTCCGTCGGCACCACCAGCAGCGGTCGTGTCTTGTTTGATGGTCAGATGATAAAAGCCTTTTGTGCAGCTTGCCGGATATTGGGTGTAGTCTTCATTATCAACATTAGCCACGGGAGCTGACCCGGTTAGGTAACTCGTGGCCGTTGAATCAACACAAAAACCAGTTGTTGGTATCGATAAGTTTGAGTCCGATCGAGCTTTGAGGGCCTCAACCTGGCCCTGAGCCCATTTAGCGGCTTCGCTTCTCTCCTGAGCGACGCGAGTTAATAGTAAATTGCGATTCATGGTTGAGTAAGTTATCGCCAACACGCTGCCAGCTACTGCCATAGCCACCAAAACCTCAACTATAGTGTCTCCACGGAAGTTTTTATGTAATTTATGGGCAAACACTGTTAACTCCATTGTCTATTGCCGTTACCGTGCTGGTCTGGTTACCATTAGCGCCCACCGTTATTTCAGCTTTCTGGCCGTTACCGCCCGTAAAACATATCCTTACGCCGTCTGGCAAAGGATAAAGACTGCCTGAGACGTTTATATTGGTGGCTAATGCCGCAGTATTGTTAGAGTTAGGCGTCGAACCACTCATCCCATACAACAACACCGAGCGGCTGCCAGAAAGCGGACTAGGGCTACCGATTGCACCGCCAAACTGGGTAACAAACCCTATCGCCGACACCGAAGTGGCGTTATCGCTAAGCTGAACCATCTTGGTAACTTTCATGTCATACCTATAAACATAGTTTTCGGTAACATCTGGGCCGCCGGCTTGGGCAACTGCAATTGGGTGGGCGTCGGTGATATTTGAGACATCTGGGCCAACAGCGCTGCCTGTGCCCGTGTATTGCCTACCCACTAGAGTAATAATGTCCATATCTTTAGTGTCGAAAGCCATAACCTTACCGATTGAAATACAGCCCTGGTTGGTGCCTTGCGCTTTTGGGGTAGCGTTAAAGCTAACTGGTGAGCCGGTTACAAATGGAGTGGCAACAACACAGCTATAGCTGGTTTGGGAAGGATAATATCCATTAGTTACGTCATTCGCGACGGATTGGATTTTTGATTCGATGTCACGAACGGCTTGAGTAGTTTCGGCCTTTCCTTGCTTACCACTAAGAAGTCCTGCGACAGCAAAAAACAAGCTGATACTAACCGCCAGCACAATCATCACCTCAAAAACGGTGTAGCCCGCCCGACCAAGGCCTTTCATACCTGTTAGTATAGCTTATGCTTACCCCACAAGCAAAGCTTGCGGGGACCTATAATAAATCTGTTTTAGTTCCAGCTTCCCGGGGAATAGGTTACAGTTCATTTTATTCGTTAAAAAGACGGCAAAGCCTTACCTTTTTACACATGGAAAAGCTACAGTATTACTTTACGGAGCCCTAGTAGAGCAAGAACTTGTGCTTATACCAAACGATCAAAGACGTGCCAAAAAGCTTAACAATAACAGCGGCCGTAATCAAAAAAGGTCCAAATGGAATATGGGTTGATTTGGTCAACTTTTTGCTGGCTAATCCTGGCAAGATCACTACCGTTCCAAGTAAAGAGGCCGTAAAAAGAGTCAAGAAAGCTAAAGCCGGGGTTGGCAGCAGTAAACCAAGCAAAAAGCCCAACTTAACGTCACCCCCACCTATCCAATTGCCTTTAGAGATTTGAAAAATAAGGTAAAAGAAGCCGCTGGCAATTAAAAGCGCAAAAACCAGCTTTTCAAGGCCATTGACGCCACCGTGAAAGATAGTTAGGTTCATGATGCTTACAGCGGCAGCTGCGACGACTAGAGGATAAACTATACGGTTAGGTAGCGTTAGCCAGCGTAGATCATAAATAACCAGCGCCATAAAGCCTACTAGCATAACTAGCCAGAGGATAAAATTAACATTGCCGGCAGCACCAAAATTGGTTGGCCACCAGATGTAAGAGACCATAAACAGGCCAGCTGTGGCCAATTCTACTAATGGATACTGCCAGGAGATCTTTTTTTGGCAATAGCGACAGCGACCACGTAGCTCTATCCAGCTCAGAACAGGCACAAGATCTTTTGAGGCCAGGGTATGGTGACAGTTTGGGCACATTGAGTGACCTTTCAGGATTGAAAGGTTACGCGCGTTGAGCGTTGAGCGTTGAGCGTTAGTTTTAGCGGCTTTCGCGCTACGCGCCACGCGCTTCGCTTTCCCCACCTTCTCTTGCTCGTGCAAGCGCCACACCAAAGCGTTAACAAAACTTCCAAACATCAGACCCAAAAGGCCTAACAAAGTAATAATCATAAGCCTATATTACACCTTTCTTTGGCTTCTGCAGGCATGATTGGTTGATAAGATAGCGGTTTTCTTACGACAAAGCATAGCCTAGCTATGCTGCGAAGTAAAAAATCGCTTAGCTTGCAATCAATCATGAATTCAGAGCAAAGATAAGGTGTAATATAGGCTTATAGCAGATCATACCATAAAAAATGAGCCCCTATGATAGGAGCTCATTTCAAAGGTTATTAACCTTTTAAGATTCTTGGCATTGGGCGTTAACCGTACCGTCAGCGTTCTCAACCGCGAAGATCAGGACGATGCTTCGAGCCGATGCGCCAGTTGTGGTTGGGGTTACAGTTGTACCACCAGTTGCACCACACTTTACGTTCGAGTCAAGAATAGCTGTTGTAAGAGTAGGACCTTGCGCTGCTACAGTACTAGCAGCCACTACTGTAAACACAGTGATGTTCTTGTTCTTGGTTAGAGCCAAAACTTTAGCAGCGTCGGAGCCGGCTGTACCGGAACCGCTGGCGGCTGGCAAAGTACCATTATTGTTATTTGTAAACTCTGTGGTGGCAGCAAGAAGCTGACTAGCCTCACTGCGATACTGAGTGTTACGTGAGTTACGTTGCAGAGCTGGAACTGCTAAGAAGACGATAAGCATGATCAAACCGGCAATTGCCAATACGATCAAGACTTCAATTATAGTGAAGCCTTCTTTACGGTTTTTTAACTTTGTGAACATGATCTACGTGCCCCCCCCTATATGTAATATTTTTAACTGATGAGCTGATAATACCTACTCCTAAAAGAAAACACAAGCACTTTTTAGGTGCCTGTGCACTGAGCATTAACTGTACCATCTGAGTTTTCCACCGCATAAACAAGGATCGCGCTGCGTGCAGCCGCCCCGGTTGTGGTTGGAGTTACGGTCGTGCCACCGGTCGTACCGCATTTTACACTGTACTCAAGTTGAGCCGTGTTAAGAGTTGGTGAAAGCGCTGTAACCGCAGCCGCCGTCGCCACCGTCAAGGTTGTGATGTTTTTATTCTTGGTAAAGGCCAGGATTTTGGCAGCGTCGGAGCCGGCAGTACCGGAACCGCTAGCAGCTGGTAAAGTATTGCCACTGTTATTCACAAATTCACCTGCCGCCACAAGCAGCTGATGAGCCTCTGAGCGGTAAGTGGTATTACGTGAGTTGCGCTGTAGCGCCGGAACGGCTAAAAATACTATAAGCATAATTAGCCCAGCGATAGCCAGAACAATCAGAACCTCTATAATGGTAAATCCTCTACTATTGAGGCCCAGGCCACTTAGCTTGTAAGGTTTTAATTTCAATTCCACCCCCTTTGCAACAAATTTCTTTTTCATAATAGCAGATTTTTGCATTTTTAATTCCCACTTAATCCAGACTGGCCTGCAAGCCCGTAAATTGGCAACAAAATAGCAGCAACAATAATAAAGGCCACGACTCCTAACATTATCATCATGACTGGCTCGATTATGGTAGAAATGGTCTTTACTTGGTTATCGACCTCTTTTTCGTAATACTCGGCGATCTTTTCCATCATCTGTTCTATCTGCCCAGATTGCTCACCAATCTTTAACATTTTTGGCACTAGATCTAAGAAGTTGGGATCAGTCTCAATCGCTGTCGAAAGCGCCTTGCCGCCCTTAACTTTGTCCGAGGCTCTAGTAAGGGAGCGTTGAATATGGACATTGCTAACCGCTTCAGATGTTACCTCTAGCACCTGCAGCAGTGGCACTCCGCTGGCCACTAGAGTAGATCCGGTTCTGGCGAATCTTGCCATATATAATTTCATAAATAATGGCCCAATCGGCCAGAGTTTCATTTTTGCTTTATCAACTACCTCTTTGCCGGGTCCAGTTCGCGCCCAACGGGTGGTAAAGAATCCCCCAACTATCAGGGCTAAAGTAATAACCCACCAAAACTTGATAACAAAGTGTGAAATATCCAGTAAAAAAGTTGTGATAAATGGCAGATGAGCCCCTGGTAGCCCCTTATAAATTCCTTCCACCTGTGGCAAAACTTTTACAATCATAAAACCTACGACTGCTATCATCACAAGCAGCACAATCGCCGGGTAGGCCATCGCGCCACGTACCTTGCTCAAAATCTCGGCATCTTTCTCTTGCTGGGCGGCAATGCGCTCCAGGGCTTTATCGAGCGTACCAGATGTCTCACCGGCCGCTATCATACTGGTGAATACTTGGTTAAATACTTTTGGATATTTACCCAATGAACCAGACAAAGTGCCGCCCGCCTCAACATCAGCGATAACCTTAGAAATAACTATTTTAAGTGGCTTGCTCCTGGTTTGCTCCAGAACACTGCGCATACTCTGTACCAGAGGTAGTCCGGCATTAATAAGAGTAGAAAGTTGGCGGGCAAATAAAATACGATCTTTGGCTTTAACACGATCGGTAAATTTCTGTACAAGTCCACCACTACCCTCTTCTAAAGTGATTTTGAGAGGGCTATAGCCTTGAGTCTTAATCATTTTTGAAGCAGCTTGTTCGCTATCGGCCTGAACCACAGACTTTACTAATTGTCCGGTGTGGCCGTCTCTGGCTTCGTAGCGAAAGCTTAGCATCAGGCTCCTTTATTAACCCCTCATCAACCTATCTAGCTCATCAAGATCAACGGCGTAGTTGCGAGCTTCATCATAGGTAATAGTGCCGGCGTGAATAAGACCGACTAGTGTTTTGTCCATACTTTGCATGCCAAATTCGGCACCAGTCTGAATAACTGCGTCTAGCTGATGACTCTTGCCTTCGCGAATAATATTACGAACGGCTGGCGTTGCAACCAAAATTTCGGCACTAGCAATACGTCCACCGCCAATGGCTGGAATCAAACGCTGACTACAGATGGCCATCAAGATATTGCTGAGCTGTGAGCGAATCTGGGGCTGCTGATGAGGCGGAAAGACATCAATCATACGATCAATACTCTGAGCGGCGCTGTTGGTATGGAGTGTCGCAAAAACCAAGTGTCCGGTTTCAGCAATGGTAATGGCGGCGGCAATGGTCTCAAGATCACGCATTTCTCCAATTAGAACCACGTCCGGGTCTTGGCGCAGAGCACTTCTTAAGGCGGCGCTAAAAGAGTAAGTATCGTAGTGTACTTCACGCTGCACCACCACCGATTTTTTGCTTTTGTGGGTATACTCAATCGGATCCTCAATTGTAATAATATGCGAGGCCCGTTCGGTATTTATCTTGTTGATCATAGCCGCCAGCGTAGTGGACTTACCTGACCCTGTTGGGCCGGTTATTAGCACTAGCCCACGAGGATATTCTGTAAATTTAGTAATAATTGGCGGCAGCCCTAGTTGCTCGACCGTTAAAATTTCGTTAGGGATCAAACGTAAGGCAGCGGCAAGGTTGCCCCGCTCGTGAAAGGCGTTAACACGAAAACGTCCCAAGTCGCCAAAAGCAAAGCTAAAATCAAACTCTTTGTCTTTTAAAAGAATTTGCTTCTGATCTTCGTCCAAAATTGCAAAAATAAGTGTCTCAACCGTTTCTTCGGTCAAAGGTTCGGCACTGGCAACCGGCACTAAAGAACCATCGACCCTAAGAGTAGGTGGCAAGCCGACTTGTAAGTGGAGGTCTGAGGCCTTCTTTTTTATAACTTCTTCAAGCAGAATTTCGATACGTGGTGCAGCTGAAGCCATTAGATGCTCCCCTGATGAGTGACAGATATTGCAATACTAGTATTGCACGGCTGGTTCACCCCTGTTATATTTGATTTTTTCACTATATGCCCTCCCCTTTTAGGCCGAATCTTCGCCGGCTACGCGGTTAACTTCAGATAATGTTGTTTTTCCGGCCAAAGCTTTAAGGTAACCATCTTGTTGCATGGTAATCATGCCATTTACTTGGGCAGCCTTCTGGATGTCTGCAGCGGTGGCGCGCTTCATGATAAGGTCTTGGATGCTTTCTTCAACATCAAAGACTTCATAAAGACCCATCCGCCCCTTATAACCGCCAGGTGCGTCAGGCGTATCTTTGCCCTTGTACAAAGTATAAGCGCTTTGTCCTCTCGGTGGCAAATTATGATACCCCAAATCGACACTGACAGCCTTG
>Ga0163163_10000538_pt1 | contig 33542 bp, 33 predicted proteins | sample S65metaG_FD_119766 | JGI IMG/M metagenome (GOLD analysis project Ga0163163, IMG submission 119766) | Switchgrass rhizosphere microbial communities from Kellogg Biological Station, Michigan, USA - S6-5 metaG | ecosystem: Host-associated > Plants > Roots > Rhizosphere > Soil | place: USA... | reverse complement strand
GATACTTACCCCGATGAACCAGGATATAAACGCATCAGGATCATGCCACACATTGGTGGGAGTTTAACTTATGCAAATGCAGATCTGAAAACATATTATGGAACTATAAGTTCTCATTGGAAACTTGACAATGGTAAACTTCAATTGAATGTAGAGATTCCTGCAAATACAAGGGCGACAGTATATATTCCAGCGAAGTCGATTGAATCGATTATGGAAGGCAATGTTGCATTAAGTTCATCAAAAGATATAAAAGTAACAGGCAAAGACGGGAATCATTTTGTTGTTGAAGTGGGATCTGGGAAATATCATTTTACTTCAACGATTGACTGATTTGCATTTTGTTTCAGCTGAAATGACGAATACATTCATCCGATGCGGTTACAATTACTGTCGTTGTTGAAAAAGAGTAGCTTGGAAATGTGCCTCAGAGGGCATTATGAGCTTGACCGAAATAGTTTATACGGCTTCACCAGCAGAGATGAAGTTGAAGAGCCTGTCTTTTATAACCGTATCCCAGCCCCGCTGACACATTGCATAACACTCTTTTTCCGGAACAAGTCCCTCGTGAGTAAAGTGAAGCACTGTCTTACCGCCATTGGGCGTTATTTCAAAAATCATCTTCGTGTTTGTCCATTCATGCTTATCATTTTCTAACCAACTCAGTTCGCTATCGATAACGAACCATACAATTCTTTTGCCGGGAATCACTTCAGTTAATTTCTGTTTTGAATAGTGCTGCCCCGGATGGCAAATAACAAATTCATCATTGAGTTTTGTGCTGTTGCCCTTAAAATCTCTGCTCCACCATTTTGGAACTTCTTTGAGGCAGTCAAAAACATCCTGCGGTGATTTTTCGACTTCAATTGTTGCCGCGTAATTCATGTTTGTCATTTTTTCATTCCTTTAAAACCCACTTCATTTGCCGTTCATTAAAAATTTGTATAGGTTTTCCTTGATGACCATATCACAAATCTGGACTAGCCTGTCGTATTCATTTTCAAGAATGACCCCGTCGTAAGTAAATTGAAGAAGGGTCTTGTTACCGTTAGGTATTAATTCAAAAATCATTTTCGTCCCCGTCCAGTCAAAGTTGTCTGTTTTGCGAATGCTCTCCGTTACAAGCCATACAACTTTCTTATTCGGTATCAATTCAACCACTTTATTTTTGGAATAATGCGAGTCTCCCGTGGTAAATGTAAACTCATCATCAATCTTGGCGCTTTTCCCTTCAAATTCCTCCGGCCAAAATTTTGAAACATCATTGGTGAGGTGCCCGAAAACATCATCCGGTGATTTTGGTACTTCAATGGTTACTGAGCAGTTTGCTGTTGTATAATTTTGAGTTTTCATTTTGCCCTTTCGTTTAAAAGTTCGTCGAATCGCTTTAAGCATGTGTTCCAGCCATTGCTGTGCGCAGTGAGATCTTCCAGGAATTTAAAGCCCTCGTGTTGCAACTGCAATTCTGTTCCGTTTTCTTTCGGAACAAGAGTCCACACAACTATTGAATCGAAACGTTCATTGTTATGTGCCGAAACGTATTGCCAGGAGTAGGAAAGCCGGGTAAAAGGTTTTACTTCGATCACCTCGCAATAAATGATCTTACCTGATTTGTCGGCCAAGTGGAATTTATGCCCTGCTACGGGTTGAAAATCTGTTTTAGACAGCCATTGTTCGATGAGTTCGGGCCTGGTCAGGTATTCCCACACTTGTTGTGGTGGTCGGCGAAATAGCCACGTCTTCCTGATATCCTTTTGCATAATATGTAACTCTAAGGTTACCCAAATATATGTAACTTTAGAGTTACTAAACAAATTTCATCAAAATATTTTAATGGCTGAATTGTTGCAAAGGCAGGGTAATTGTCATTGCAGAATATTAATTGATGAAAAAAAACGCCTCATCTGATAAGGGTCCTGTGTCTATGGTTCTTATTTTTGTTTTCTCCTTCCAATAATTATTACAGTACTCTTGAAATTGGTAGCTTGACAATAAAATCGCTTCCTTCTCCTTCTTTTGCTTCCACATGTATTTCTCCGCCATGTGATTTGATAATATCATAAGACAATGATAACCCCAACCCTGTTCCTTGCCCCGCTGGCTTCGTAGTAAAGAAAGGTTGATAAATTTTATCCAATATGTTTTTTGGTATGCCATTACCGTTATCACTCACCTTTATTTCCACTTCATTATTTAATTTTTTTGTGCTGACTGTAACTGTAGGTTCATACCCAATACCTTCAACCTTTTGCTTTTCACTCACAGCATAAAATGCATTGTTGATCAAATTGAGGATGACTCTTCCAATGTCCTGCGGAACGATATTTATTTTTCCAATTGTATTATCAAAATCGGTTTTTAATTCTGCATTAAAACTTTTGTCCTTTGCGCGTAAACCGTGATAAGCCAGGCGCAAATATTCATCGGCCAGCGCATTGATATCTGTCGGTTCCTGTTGCCCGGTACTTACTCTTGAATGTTGAAGCATTCCTTTTACAATCGCATCTGCACGCCTGCCATGGTGAGTTATTTTTTCCGAATTTTCTTTAATGTCATCTGCAATTATTTTTATTCCATCAATATTTCCTTTTCCCGCCTCCTGTTTCAATTCATCAATCAGTTCGTTATTCACCTCCGAAAAATTATTCACGAAGTTTAACGGATTCTGTATCTCGTGTGCAATGCCGGCAGTCAGTTCGCCCAGTGAAGCCATTTTTTCTGATTGGATGAGTTGAGCTTGTGTGGATTTAAGTTCTGACAAAGCATTTTCTACTTTTTGTTTTTGATATTGAAGTGCAATATTTGCCTTTTGTTTGTGACGGTTATTCCGGTAAAGCAGGAATGCTACCAATAGAAATATCGCAATTCCTGCTATAAGAACATTTTTTTGAAGTAATTGTTTTTGTAATTGTATCTTCTGAATTCCTTTTTCTTTATTTAATAGTTCAATTTTTTGCGCAAAAGCAAATCCTTCTAGCCTTCCTTTTGCATTCTTATTTAAAATGGAATCATTTATTGCCGTGTACTGGCGATAATAAAAATAAGCGCTGTCTGTTTGATGCCAATAATCATAGATGGGAAAAATAATTTTCGAAGCATCCCGCTTAACCTGTGTAGCGTTGGTTCTATTTGCAATAGCAAGCGCTTCCTGTGCATATTTAAAGGCGGAGTCATTATTTTTTAAGCCCAGGTGTGTGTTTGCAATATCGATCAGTAGCCGCATAGTTTGGTTGACATCATTGTCTCGTTTCTGTTGATTACAACTTTTTAATAAATTCGGCAACGCTTTATCATAATTACTTAGTAACAAGTAATATTCTCCAAGAAACGTCAGATAAAACGCATTAGTTGTATCTAGTTCTCCATTATATACTGTATTAAAATATTTTCTTGCCGAGTCAAACTGTTTATTATTTGCAAATGTGATCGCCAACTCCACAGCATTAACATTCGATTTCTTTTGGTAGTGTTGTAAAGCCGCATTAAAATCTCCAAAAGAAAATTGAAGGTCTCCTAAAATTTGCACTTCCCAATCGGCCCAAAAGGTTCTATAAGCCGGGTCTTTAAATTTTGCGCCAGTGCCATCGGTATTTAACGAGTGAAGAATCAGCAATTTTTCAAAACTTTTTGTATAATCTCCTCTTTCTATACATACGTTTGCTGCAGTAATAACCGAATAAAAAACATATAGTGAATCTCCCGATTGCTTGCTTAAATTATAACTGGTATCATAATTGTTAAGAGCGGCTTCAAAAATGCTTTGTGAATGCAATGCCGTGCCTAACCTCCAATAAGATCTGTTCAATCCTTTTTTGTTCGCTGTTTTATTATATTCATTAATTGCCTGACGGCTTAATTTTTCAGCTGCTGCATAATCAACATATTTTTCAAACGAAAGCTCGGCTTCCAATGAAATAGCCCTTGCTATTCCATAGCTATAGTTTAATGTATGTGCTTCAGCCAATGCCTGACGATTGAATATCTCGGCAGAATCCAGTTGAGGTTTAGGAGGAGGCGGATCGAACCAATCTGGTAAACCGATCAATGTTTCACTTAGTGCATTCAGGCAATCTACTTTTACAGTTCCATGAGATGACGACAGCACTTTTAGCAAGCTATCCACCGTCCCTTTTTGTCCAATTGAATGAGCAACAAGAAAGACCAGGCATAAAACCAATATTGAATTCTTAGCGACCATTAAAAAACTATGCTGCTGGCAATTTAATCATAAACTCACTTCCCTCGTCTTCTATCGTTTGCACTTCTATCTCCCCACCATGTGCTTTTACAATATCGTAGGCCAAGCTCAATCCCAAACCTGTTCCCTGTCCTGTTGGCTTAGTAGTGAAGAATGGTTGAAATATCTTATCTATTACTTTTGGCGGAATACCGTTGCCGTTATCACTTACTTTTATTTCTATCTTATTTTCTATTTTCTTTGTTTGAATTAAAACGGTTGGTTGGTAATTTTCGCCTGCATTTTTTTTCTTTTCACTCACAGCATAAAAAGCGTTATTGATAAGATTCAACAACACTCTTCCAATATCCTGGGGAACAATATTTATTTTTCCGATTGATGGATCAAGGTCGGTTTCGAATTTTGCGCTGAAGGATTTTTCCTTTGCGCGTAAACCGTGATAGGCTAGGCGCAAATATTCATCTGCCAGCGCATTAATATCTGTCGGTTCCTTTTGCCCACTACTTACTCTTGAATGTTGAAGCATGCCTTTTACAATGGCATCGGCACGTTTGCCATGCTGATTTATTTTCTCAAGATTTTGTGTTATATCATCAAGTAATTCATTTATTTCGTCATCTTCAATTTTTAATTTTTCATTTTTAATTCTTAATTCTTCTATAAGTTCCCTATTCACTTCTGAAAAATTATTGACGAAGTTTAAGGGGTTTTGAATCTCATGAGCGATGCCGGCAGTGAGTTCTCCCAAGGAAGCCATTTTTTCAGATTGGATGAGTTGAGACTGGGTGGATTTTAAATCATTCAAGGACTTCTCCAATTCGGTTGATTTCTGTTCCAATTGAACTGTTCTTTGAATTACTTTTTCTTCAAGAATTCTATTTTCCAGTCTCAACCTTCTTGAACGATATGCAATAAACCATGAAACTGCGCCAACAAAAGCGAGCACGTAAAGCGTATATGCTAGCCATGTTCTCCACCACGGAGGACGGATTGTAAAATTGTAAGAGACCTCTTTGCTCCAATAACCATCGCTATTCATGGCCTTTACTTTAAAAGTATAATTGTCAGGCGGTAGATTGCCATAAACCGCTTCGTTGCGGTTTGTAAGCGCGTTCCAGTTATCGTCTAATCCTTCCAATTTGTATTGATATTTTACCTGGTGTGGAGACTTTGTAGTAATGCCGATAAAATTAAAAGTAAGAAAGTTGTTGTTGTAGGCTAAACTTAAATGCTCCGGAATATTATACCATTTCGACAAACTGTCAAATTTAAAATGACCGACATTCACTCCATTAGGTAAAACAATATTTGTATCTTTTTTCTGCTCCAGGTTTACCCAGGGAATTTTTTCATTAAACAATGCAATCCCGGTTAGTTGTATGTTTGGTGGTATAGTGTCTGGTTTATCGCCTTCGGGATGATAAGCCGTACGCCTGTCGCTGGTACTAATCCATATAGTGCCATTTTTGTCTTCAAAAATTGCATCACAACCAGTTCCTAAAAGACCATCTTCATAAGTATAAGATTTAAACAAAGCGGCTTCTGTACTATTATTGGCTGATAACTTCAATAAAGATTTGGCGGATAGTATATTTAATCCCACGGAAGTGCCAATCCAAATATTTCCTGCCCTGTCTTCGAAGATACTTGAGACGTCATCATTACTCAGACCTTCTTTTTTGGTAAAATGTGTAAAGGTTTTACCATCCGGATCTAACCGGGATGCGCCTCCATCTGTGCCGAACCAAAGATTTCCCGATCTATCCTTGAATATGCATGAAACTTTATTCCCACTCAGGCCTTCTTTTACAGAAAAATGTGTAAAGGTTTTACCATCCCGATCTAACCGGGATAAGCCCCGGTTTGTGCCGAACCAAAGATTTCCGGATTTATCTTCAAAGATGCACCAGGCGTTGTTATCACTTAGGCCTTCTTTGTCGGTATAATGCGTAAAGGTTTTGCCATCCCGATCTAACCGGCAAACCCCACCTCTTGTTCCACCTGTGGTAACCCAAAGATTTCCGGACTTGTCTTGTAAGATTTGAGTGACCTCATTACTGCATAGGCCTTCGTTTGGAGTAAAATGGGTGAAAGATCTTCCATCATATTTATATATGCCATCAAAGTGACAGCCAAACCAAAGATTTCCGGAACTGTCTTGAAGGATGCTCCTTGCGTTACCCGGGCCTTCCTGTTGAGTAAAATTGACAAAAGATTCACCATCATATTCCGATCCACCGAACCAAGGATTTCCGGATCTGTCTTCAAAGATGCCCGGTCCGCCATTACTCAAACCTTCCTTGCTGGTAAAATGTGTAAAAGTTCTGCCATTATATTTCGATACGCCACCTTGTGTCCCGAACCAGAGACCTCCCGATCTGTCTTCCAAAATACAGTAAACAACATTATTGGCCAGCCCGTCCTCTTCGGTAAAATGTGTAAAATGTTTACCGTCCCGATCTAATCGGGAAACGCCACCAAAGGTGCCAAACCAAATATTTCCGGATTTGTCCTGGTGTATGCGGATGACGCCATTATTACCCAGACCTTCTTTTTCCGTAAAATGTGTAAAGGTTTTACCATCCTGATCTAACCGGGATACCCCTCCGTGCGTACCGAACCAAAGATTTCCCGATTTGTCCTGGAGTATGCTGGTAACGCCATTATTACTCAGACCTTCTTTTTCGGTACGATTATTAAAGTTTTTGCGATTCAGATCTAACCGGGATACCCCTCCATCTGTGCCGAACCAAATATTTCCTAATCTGTCTTCTAAGATGTCCAGAACCTTATTATTAAGTAAACCTTCTTTCTCTGTATAATGCGTGAAAGTTTTACCAGCCCGATCTAATCGGAATACACCCCCGATTTCAGTGCCGAACCACATATATCCGGATCTATCCTCTAAAATACAATTGACCGCGTTTTCAACAAGCCCTTCCTTTTCTGTAAAATTTGTAAAAGTTTTGCCATCGTATTTCGACACACCGCCAAAGACGGTACCAAACCAAAAATTTCCGGCTCTGTCTTCATAAATACTCCACACATTATTACTATTAAGACCTTCTTTTTGGGTAAGGTGCGTAAAATATTTACCATCATATCTTGATACACCACCCTCCCAGGTGCCAAACCAAATATTTCCATTTTTGTCTTGTTTCATGCAGAGTACAGGATCAGCTTTTAATCCATGCAGTTTGTTAAAAGAACTGAAGTTTTGTGGGTTGTGCTCTTTGCTGACAGGGTCTGGGGCAATTACCATTTCGGGAATGCCTGCAAGAACAGGCGTGTTAAGGGCCGGCACCACTTTTGGAAGTGCGAAGGAGTCTTTACCGGGAATACAAATTTTTGGTGTTCCTGCTATTACTATTTTTGGTATTCCTGCAAGATGAATATTGGTCTTTACACGTACCACCTTTGGTTTACCGGCCATTACTACTTTTGGTTTGCCTGCAGGAACTGCTTTGGGAGTTGCCATACTGTCTTTGGGAACTATATAGCCTTTGGCTTCCACAACTTTTGGAGCAAAACTGTTATAGGTTGGTTGCTGTTCTTGCTGATTGCAGGAGAAAAAAGACATAATGATTGCTATGAAAAAAGAAAATTTTGTTTTCATTACTTAATCATTAAGTATGTTGCTAAACATTTTGATTTTTTTAGACTGCAGGCTCTACGAACCAATGAACCATATTATGAGCATTTAGTGATATTACAGATTCTTAAATTATCGATTCCATCCACAAATAGATTTTGACAATTAAAAACTTAGGTTAATGCCAAACAAGAACGACGGAGAATGAGGATAGCTGCCCTGGTCAATACCAAACTCAAACGTGTTAACGATTTGTCCGCTTGAATTGGGCTGACTTTGCAACTCAGGATCCAAACCTTCATACTTAGTAATTGTGAACAGGTTAACTGCCTGCACATAGATCCTCAAACGTTCAATTCCATATTTTGTCAGCATGCTTCCCGGGAAGGTATAACCGATCTGCATTTGCTTAGCCCTGAAATAAGAACCCTTACTGATAAAGTAAGTACTGGCATATCCACTGAGGTCAGTACTGAATCCGCCGGTTGTTCGCAACTTCGGTATGTCTGTGTTGGTATTGGTTGGCGTCCATGAATTAATCGCTGCTTCTTTCCTGATAGCTCCTGTGAAAGTGCCCGGGAAATCGGTAAAGTATAAAAGGTTATTGAAGATATCATTCCCGTGCGAACCAAAGAAGAAACTGGAGAAATCGAAATTCTTATAGCTGAGTGAAATGTTCAGGCCATATTCAAAATCGGGATTTGGATTGCCGATAAATGTTCTGTCACTATCATTTATATTACCATCACCGGTTACATCCTTGTACTTAAATACTCCAGGTTGAGCATCTGTCTGAGTTGGAGATTTGGCAACATCATCAGGACTTTGGAAAAGTCCTATCACTTCGTATCCAAAGAAAGATCCAAAAGGTTGTCCTTCCTGTTCACGTTGTAAAATATTATTCCAGATGGGGCCTTCATCATAATAAGCTAATCCAGGTATATCAACGATCTTATTGCTGTAAGATGTAAAGGTTAATCCCACATCAAATTTGAAATCCTTGGCTACTGAACCATGATATGTTGCACTTACATCGACACCTGTATTTTGCATATCCCCAATGTTAACCTTTGGAATATCTGCATCACCACCACCGTAAAGAATGTCATATTGAGGTCCTTGAGCAGTGAATAACAATCCGCTCACTTTTTTCTTATACCAATCGAAATTAAGATCGAGTTTATGGTTCAGAATCGTAGCATCTAAACCTGCATTGGTGATGATATCGCCTTCCCAGGTTGTTGCGGGGTTACCGATGCTGCTCCTAAAAAATCCGGCAACAGGGTTAGTATTATTTCCGGCGATGTCATAAGCGGAACGGCCCAGCCTTGTAGCATAAAGATCGAAGGGGTTAGTAGATTGTACGTTACTCGTAGAACCCAGCTTAGCCCAGCTATACCGTAACTTCAGGTTATTAACAAACAAGAGATTTTTGAAGAAATTTTCCTGCGAAATGACCCACGCCGCGGAAACTCCAGGGAAATAACCCCATCTTGCATCGTCAGCAAATACTGAAGCGCCGTCTCTCCGCAAGCTCGCATTTATAAGGTATTTTCCTGCATATCCGTAATCAATCCGCGCAAATTGAGACCATAATGAATGTTGATATGCACCCCCGGAATTGGCCTGATCTGATGACCCGGTATTAAGTACCCAGTAATTTGGATCCTCGGAAAAATAGTCGGCTCTGTTTGCTTGTAAATTTCTGCCATAATAGTTAACGGCCTCAGTGCCGAGCAGCAGTTTTGCGCTGTGATTGCCAAATGTATTGACGTAGGTTAAGGTGTTGTTGAAGGTCCATTCAGTATTGTAACCTGCATGTTCTGTAAAAGAATTAATGCCAGTATTACCTTCCGCGTTTTCGTAGCCGACAAAACCAAATTCAAAGCCATAGTTATTGTCTATAACACCGCCAAAATTGCTACGCACTGTAAAATGCTTTAGAAAATCAACCTCGGCATATACATTCCCGGTAATATCCCAATTATTGATCTGGTTGTCTTTAGTGCGGTATATATCTGCATAAGGATTTCGAGCATTGCCAAGGTCCTGTGATTTGGTTCCCCCAAAATTCCGCATGATGTCATACACCGGAATAATAGGATCTTCTCTAAGAGCACTAAAAAAAGGACTGCCATCACTCTGGTTAAAAAAGAGGGGATTTTGTTTATAAAAAATATAAGCATTCTCGCCAACACGTATCTTATCCTTTATCGTAAACTGTGTGTTAGCTCTGACAGAATATCTCTTCAAGTACTGAAATTTAGCAATACCCTGTTCATCCAGATAGTTAAATGAAAAGTAGTAGGAACTTTTTTCAGAGCCAGAACTAACTGATAAATTATGACTTTGTATAGTGGCATTCCTGGTAATTTCATTATACCAATTCGTACCTGTTTTATTAGCCTCCGTGATCTGGTTGCTATTCAAATCATATGTAGCCGGATCAGTATTAGGAGCGCCGGCCGCAGCTCCTGCGGGTGTGATGTAGTCCGGGATCACGGGAATGGCACCTGTTCCAAACTGCTGATGCGTTGGTGTGAGGTTGGGGTTGGAATTCAATTGCTGAAGCCAAATTGCATTCGCCTCTTCCTGTGTGTTGGCCATGTCATACCCGTGACCTCTTGTTGTAACACCATAATAAAAATCGTAACTCACCTTTGCTCTTCCCTTCTTACCTTTTTTTGTTGTCATGATAATTACACCGTTTGAACCTGCTACACCATAAATAGCGGCAGATGCATCTTTCAACACCTGGAGAGATTCAATATCATTAATGTTGATATCATGAAGGTTACCTCTTACACCATCAACAATAATAAGTGGTGCATTATTACCAAATGCGGTGATACCTCTTATACGTATATCGCTTGCTGCACCTGGCTGTCCCGAGGAGATAATGGTAACCCCCGATGCCCTGCCCTGCAAAGCTTCTTCGCCAGTTCCAACCGGACTTTGCTTCATTTCATTGACATTGACAACTGATACTGCGCCTGTAACTTCCCGTTTCCGTTGAGAAACATACCCGGTAACTACTATTTCCTCTAAATTGTACGCGGCAGTTTGCAAAGAAACCGAAACCGTATTTTGGTTAGCAACGTTTATTTCTTGCGGGATATAGCCAACCGAAGAAATCGTTATAGTTTTTTTTCCATTCGGAACAAAAACAGAGAAGTTGCCTAAAGTATCCGATTGTGTGAAAAAATTAGTTCCTTTTACGGCAATTGTTGAACCAGCAACGGGTAGGTTGTCTGAATCTGTAATTTTCCCTCTAATCGTTTTTTGGGCTGTTAGCACATTAGAAGATAATAGCAGGAAAATAGTTACCCACAATTTTGCGGTTAGTTTCTTAGATATTGCGAGCCGTCTCATAAATTAATACGAGTCTGCAGTCTTCAATTGACGTAGTTCTAAGTTTTTTTGGGCTTCCTATTAAAGTTAACACCTTTCCTTACAAATTTGAGTGGTAGGTCAACTTATATTCCCTGTCCGCTTGAGCTGACTGAATACATTTATGCTTCAAAGGAGTAAATAAAGGCCATTCTTGTTAACCCGGAGTCTTTTGCAAAGCTCTGATGGAGTAAATCCTTTACTTTTTGAGATACTTTTTTGGAATTTTAATTCCGTTATTTTCTACTGTCCAGACAAGTTTGGCGATCCACAACCTTTTCTTAAAATAAACCAACAAGTTTTCCTTTGTTGGGGATGTGAGTGATGATGGATCTCCATGTTCAGCGGACTTAATTTATTACTATTTCGAAATTATTACTTACAAGATATCCCTTGCGTTATTGCTTATAAGGCACTCCATCTTTCATCACGAATTTTGTCTTTCTCACATTTTTTATATCAGAAGAAGGATCGCCTTCGACAGCAATGATATCGGCAAACAGATCTTTCTTTATTCTGCCAATTTTGTCTCCATAACCAAACGCATCTGCATTAATGGATGTCGATGATCTCAGGACATCAATTGGTTTCATTCCATACTCCACCATCATTTCCATTTCTCTCGCATTATCACCATGTGTGAAGACTCCAACATCCCCTCCCATGCAAATAATTACTCCAACTTTCAACGCTAGTTGAAAACTATTTCGCTTATCAGTAACCGTCTTTGGCTCCGGGTCAATTCCTTTTTTCCATCCATTATATTGTTCATACGCGTTGATAGCGGCAAGAGTTGGACAGAATGCCACCGATTTTTCTTTCATTAACTTGAAAACTTCTTCTGTTCCATGATCACCATGTTCGATGGTGGATGCTCCGGCTAATATAGCCCTTCTCATTCCTTCTGCAGTGGTTGCATGGCAAACAACCTCTCTGCCACCACTGTTTGCAATTTTAACAGCGGCAGCGATTTCTTCAATAGAAAAAGTAGCAGTGGGCTCATGGCCCGACCCTGTACGGTAATCCGCATAGATCTTTATCACATCAGCGCCTTTGCTGATCTGTGTTCTGACCTCATTCGTCATCTCATCTGAATTCCCCACTTCTGCCGCACCTTGCGGTAAGGACAAATCGGATGATTCAGGTCTTGGTCCATAGGCGCCCCTGGCAACAATAGCTCTCGTGGCACAGATCATCCGAGGTCCTGGCACCACGCCCTTTTGAATGGCTGTCTTCAAGCCCACATCATCATACATGGAACCTTCGGTACCCAGGTCACGAACAGTTGTAAAACCTGCCATCAATGTTGCCCTTGCATGTTCTGTAGCTCTTGCGGTTCTTTCTGCTCTTGATTCTTTAAGTACCTGGTTATCCCAGCTCGTTTCATTGTAGGGATGAAGAAATAGATGAGAATGTCCTTCAATGAGTCCAGGCAACAAGGTGTAGCCTTTTAATTCGATCACTTGAGTACCGGCAGGTAATTTAAACTTCATACTTCCTGCCTCCTCGATCTTATTATTTTTCACCAGCACGATCCAATCACTGTGCATTTGTTCACCGTCGAATACCCGATCGGGTTTTAACAGGATGTATTTGTCGGTTGATTGACTGAATGCGAAAAATGCAAAATGGAGAATGGAGAATGTAAAAAATAACTTTTTCATAATTGCTAAATATGGTTATAATCGATTTCTGATGGAGGATGTCTAATTTCTGATAATATGGCTACCTTTTATTTCGTTTCGCTTTATTCGTTTTATCGGTGGCAGAAAAAATCGCCGTCAATTCATTTGCTTCGCTTATTAGCCTGTCAAGTTCTTTTCCTTCCTGGAGTTTTGCTCTCTCACTACTTCAAACCAGTAATGGCTTTCATCTGCTTCTTCTAAAAGGACTTCCATTTTATAGATAAAATCATCGGAAGATTTTGCTCTCACTGACGCCCGGTAATTAGCACCGACCGAACCCGCTGCTTTTATCAATTGTTTTGCCGTCTCAAAACCAGCTGCATTTTTTGGAACCTTTCGCAAAGTTTTATTACGTCAACGTGGAACTTTTTGGTCCTCGCTTGCAATTATTTTCTTGTCATAAGAAGGTTTAAATGATAAAGAGGACATGGAAAATAGAACATCCGAGATCTAACATCCGACATCAATCCAACACATCATGCCAGTCCGGTTTTTTATTGAAGACGCTTTTTGCAAACGGACACCATACTGTGATCTTAATATTGTGTTGTCTTGCGTATTCTACCGCCGCCTCCACCAATTGATAGCCTACGTTCTGGCCACGGAGTTCGTCATCGACTTCGGTATGTTCGATCACCATTTTATCCAGCGCCGTCATATGATAGAACATCCTGGCATGTACCTCTCCCTCGTACTCTGCGTAAAACATTCCTTTGCTATCCGTTTGTTTTCGCTGGACCACCATCAGATCTAAAGTTTGAAAAATATTTTCTTCTTATAAAGGAAGTAACACAAGCCCCATTCGAGTGCAAAGATGCATAATGATGCGATGATATTGCTCAGCATTTGCGGAGTGTTGATGAACCCCATTAGTCCATTAGCAATGGCGCGGATGTAGTCATTGAACCACCGTGAGCCCACGATCTCGAAGAACAAATAAATGAACAGTGAGTTCATTCCAACAATGGTCCAGAACTTCAGATGTTTCCTGTGATCCATTATATCGATCCACCAATAACAAATACCCAGACCGAACAGGCACCAACCCAATGAAGCCAGGGTAAATGAGGAAGTTGCAATGCGTTTAATAATAGGGGTGATGTGAGTGTAGTTTAGACAATATCCAACGACAAGGCAGACGAGCGCCCATATCAACATCGGGCGCAATTTGTTTTTTGCATTGCTCAACAGAAGTTTACCCGTCAAGGCACCTGCAATGGTATGAACTGCAGTCGGAATGCAATTAATCGCCACCCATCCATCGTGATTGATTTTGTTCATTAGCAGCAAGTCGACATAATTTCCAAAATTGTGCTGATCAGTAAATGGCTGGTCAAAACCAGGGACATTGGTAAACCTATACAGAATTTCGGTTAACAACAACAAACCAGCGCATACTAAAATCTGTGCAGTTGTACTCCATCGAAAGATCAGAAAAGCCACAAGTGTTGTAAAAGATAATTGGGTCAACACATCCCACAGTTCAAAAGACAAACCATTTTTCCGCACCGCGTAATCAAGCACACCCCAGAAGAATAACCAAAAGCAGCGTTTCAATGTTTTTCTGAAAGACTGATCCCATGACACCCCGTTTGACCATTGCTTGTGTAATGAATAGGCCATTGAGACACCGGCCATGTACATAAACCCGGGTTGGATCAAATCCCAGAAACGAAGACCATTCCAGGGGTGATGAAAAAACTGCAGGAAGAAATTATTCAAAGGATTTCCTTTCGTGGCCTCGAAAAGATGTTCTTGCAAACCCGTGCTTTCGAGTGCAAGCAATACCATAATGAATCCTCGCATAAAATCGAGTGATAAAAGGCGCTGTGAAATTTTGCCGCCGAAGATTGCATCCTTTGGAGCCTCCCGACTGAGAGCTGGAGATTGCATAAGCGATAGTTTGGTTCTACAAAGTATGGTTTATTGAAATAGACCGGAAATTTTTTTGTTGATTTGAAATTGTCTTTACATATTTGCATTACAATGAAACAAAGAAATCAATATTGGTGGTGGCATACAAACGCTTTACGGGGTTTGTAATGTCATTACTGTATTGTAATAGTATATTCAAAGGCCCCGACTCGTCGGGGCTTTTTGTTTGCCTTCGTAAACGCTTTCGCTAAGATTTATAACGTCGAGGCAAAGGAAAGTAAGGCGGCAGTTATTAATCATTAAAATTCCCCTTTAGGGGCCAGGGGCATGAAGAAAATAGAGATCAATACAACTTGTAAGAAATTGCTTGCCGATGTCTACACGCCGGTGGGAATCTATTTGCGTGTCAGAGACCGCTTTCGTGATACTATCCTGCTTGAAAGTACGGACCATCATGCTGCTGAAAACAGCTGGTCATTTATTTGCATTAATGCCATCGGTGGAATTGAAATAACGTCCCTGGAGAGGATCGAATTCAAATTGCCTAAGCAAAATCCTGAAAGGGTTGCAATAAAGAATGTAACAGACGTACCCGACCTGCTTTGGAACTTTATGCAAAATTTTGAAATAAAGAAAGCTGACGCAAAAGAGGCGAAGTACGCGCAAGGTTTATTTGGTTACACTACCTATGATGCCGTTCAATTTTTCGATACCATACGCCTTAACCCCAAACCCTCTCCGCATGGCGAGGGGAGCAGGATTCCTTTAATGCGCTATCGCCTTTATCAATATGTCATTGCTATTAACCATTTTAAAGATGAATTATTCATTTGCGAGAATGGAATTTCGGGCCTGGAAAGTGATTCGGCTATAGTGGAATCGCTTATAAAAAGTAAAGACGTTCCGACGTATCCCTTCAGGTCTAAAGGCAAAGAAAATTCTAATATGAGTGACCAGGATTATATGGAAATGGTGCAGAAAGGAATACAAAGTTGCCATCGTGGTGACGTATTTCAAATTGTTCTTAGCAGGAGATTTGAGCAGGGGTTTTCAGGTGATGAGTTCAATGTTTACCGTACATTAAGAAATATCAATCCGTCTCCTTACCTTTTCTTTTTTGATTATGGAGATTATAAACTGATGGGTTCGTCCCCCGAAGCGCAATTGATCATCCAAAATGGAAAAGCGATTGTGCATCCTATTGCCGGGACATACAGAAGAACAGGTGATGACGACATAGACGAGAGGGAGACCGAAAGGTTATTAAAGGATAAAAAAGAAAATGCCGAACATGTGATGTTGGTGGACCTTGCCCGAAATGACCTGAGCCGTTTATGTGAAGATGTGCAAGTGGCCCATTACAGAGAAGTTCAATATTACTCCCATGTTATTCATTTGGTAAGTGAAGTTACAGGGAAGGTAAAACCAGCCAGCAATCCATTTGAGTTACTCGCAAAAACTTTCCCCGCCGGCACATTGAGTGGTGCACCGAAGTTTAAAGCAATGCAATTGATCAATGGATACGAGCCCACTGCAAGAAGTTACTATGGGGGTGCTTTGGGCTTTATGGGTTTTGACGGAAGTTGTAATCATGCGATCATGATCAGGACATTCTTAAGTAAGGACAATACCCTTGTCTACCAGGCGGGTGCCGGCATTGTAGCAGCCAGCGATCCGAGGAGTGAGTTGCAGGAAGTAAACAATAAACTGGGAGCGTTGAAAAAGTCAATTGAGCTGGCTGAACGTTTATAATTTTCAATGATCAATCCACAGTTAGCATAAATTGAAAGTTGAAATTGAAAGTTGAATATTTGATATTTTAAAACAAGATTGTGCGAATATTGGTTTTTGATAACTACGATTCATTTACCTACAACCTGGTGCACCTGGTTGAAAGGATCCTGCATGAGAAAGTAGACGTGCATCGCAATGACCAGGTCCCTTTGGAAAAAGTGAAAGAATATGATAAAATCATTTTATCGCCTGGGCCGGGAATTCCTGAGGAAGCCGGTTTGTTGTTGCCACTGATAAAGGAATACGCTTCTTCGAAGTCTATTTTAGGTGTTTGCCTCGGTCACCAGGCCATTGGTGAAGCGTTTGGAGGAAAGTTGATCAATTTGAACGAGGTATATCATGGAGTGGCTACGCCAGTGAGACTCGTCAATCGTGAATCGGGAGTTGGCCGTAACAACGCATCACTCATTACTCATCACTCATTATTCGAAGGCTTGCCCGAAGAGTTTGAGGTGGGTCGTTATCATTCGTGGATCGTGTCCGAGGAAAATTTTCCTGAAGAATTAGAAGTAACCGCGCGAGATGAGAATAATTTTATCATGGCATTGCAACATAAAACTTATGATGTGCAGGGAGTACAATTTCACCCGGAAAGTGTATTGACTCCAAAGGGAGAGCTGATCCTTCGCAACTGGCTGGATTGCTAATGGAAAATTAAAGATGGAAAATGAAAAAAATACTACAACATCTATTTGAGCACAAAACTCTTAGTCGTGAGATGGCCAAAGAGGTTTTGGTGAATATTGGTAAAGGAGCTTACAACGAGCATGAGGTAACAGCTTTCATGACGGTTTATTTAATGCGGAGTATCACCATTGAAGAGCTCCAAGGCTTTCGCGAGGCATTGCTTGAACTTTGTGTGCCTGTCGATCTGAATGGCTATGATGTTATCGATATTGTCGGCACTGGCGGAGATGGAAAGAATACGTTCAATATTTCAACGCTTAGCTGTTTTATCGTTGCAGGTACAGGACAAAAAGTGGCCAAGCATGGAAATTATGGGGCATCATCCATCAGTGGTGCGTCGAATGTGATGGAACAAGTTGGCTACAAATTCAAAAATGATAAAGATAAATTGAAGAAGGAAATTGATGATACGAATATCTGTTTTTTACATGCCCCAATGTTTCACCCGGCGTTAAAAACTGTAGGACCTATCCGGAAGAATCTTGGCATGCGGACTTTTTTTAACATGCTTGGTCCTATGGTAAATCCAGCTACTCCAAAATTTCAATTGGTGGGTGTATTCAGTCTTGAGATGGCAAGGATTTATAATTATCTTTTACAGCAAACGGAAAGTGCTTTCACCATTATTCACGGCCTTGATGGCTATGATGAAATTTCACTGACCAACGACACAAAGGTCATCTCCAATGAGGGAGAGAGGATCATGACTCCGGAGCAGCTCGGCAGAAGAATGGTGGAGGCAAAAGATATCCAGGGCGGAAGCAGTGTAGAGGAAGCAGCAAAGATCTTTATGAAGATACTGAGTCGTGAGGGTACATGGTCACAGAATGCGGTGGTGTTGGCAAATGCAGGAATGGCATTACATTGTACGGGCAACTACAAAAATTATGATGAGGCGTATAATGCAGGAGTGGAGAGTTTAGAGAGTGGAAGAGCACGGGACGTTTTGAAAAATTTGATCGCGTTGCAGTAGCAAAGGCTTCGCTTTCGCTCAGCATGACAAACGGTATGAATATTCTCGATAACATAATACAGCACAAACGATCAGAAGTGCAAAACCGAAAGAGGGACATGCGCATTTCTGAGCTGGAGAAGGGCTTATATTTCGAGCGGAAAACTCTGTCATTAAAAGAATCGCTGGAGAGAGGGAGCAGAACAGGTATCATTGCAGAATTTAAGAGAAGGTCACCATCAAAGGGGATCATAAATGATAAAGTCGATGTTATTGATGTAACAACAGCATATACCGAAAATGGGGCATCAGCTTTGTCAGTACTAACAGATGAAAAATTTTTTGGTGGCAGGGATTCAGATCTGGTCGAGTCAAGAATAAATGATATCCCGATCCTGAGAAAGGATTTTATTGTTGACGAATACCAGTTGGTCGAGGCAAAAAGTATTGGTGCAGATGTAATATTACTGATTGCAGCTTGCCTTACAACAAAAGAAGTAAAACATCTTGCTCGTTTCGCAAAAAATTTGGGGCTTGAAGTACTGCTTGAACTGCATAGTGAAAAAGAATTGGGACATGTTTGTAGTGAAACAGAATTGATCGGGATAAATAACCGTGACCTGAAAACGTTTAAAGTAAATCTCGGGCATAGCTTGATGATGGCAGAAAAGATTTCTGATGATAAAATAAAAATTGCCGAGAGCGGAATTAGTTCAGTTGATGATATTGTATTGTTCAAAGAGAATGGATTTAAAGGTTTTTTGATCGGTGAGCTTTTTATGAAGGAGGCCGATCCTACGATTGCTTTTGCTGAATTTGTAAACACTCTCAGGATCATGCCGCCAAAGGCCGAGGGTTTTTGAGAGAAAAAATCAAACAATGGAGCAAAAGCCAAACAAACAGCCAAAGAGATCATCCCCGGTCCGCGTAAAGGTTTGCGGTATCACACTACCTGCGCAACTGGAGGCACTTGATGAAATGGGCGTTGACCTCGCGGGATTTATTTTTTATCCAAAGTCGCCGCGGTATGTGGTTAACAAAATACCGGTTGATTACCTCCGCAGATTCAGGGGGAAGGTCGCGAAGGTGGGCGTATTTGTGAACACGCCGTACGAAGAATTGATGAGAACGGTCGAAGATTACAGGCTTGATATGGTCCAGTTGCATGGAGATGAAATTCCGAGGTATTGCGAGCAAGTGGGTAATTATATTACCGTGGTGAAGGCATTTCGGTTATCGGAAAACGACCCCGTAGAGTGGATGGCCAAACCGTATGAGGATGCCTGTGACATGTTCATGTTCGATACACTCGGTGCGGGGTATGGTGGCACCGGAAAAAAATTTGACTGGAATATGCTGAAAGACGCCGTGATTAATAAATTATTTTTCCTGAGTGGTGGCATCGAGCCAGGCGATGAGGAAAAATTAAAAGAGTTTGCCAAGGAAGAAATAGCAAAACGAATATTTGGAATTGATATCAATAGCAAATTCGAAATAAGCCCTGGAGTGAAGGATATGAAAAAGGTGAGAGAGTTTGTTAACACCTTGAGGAAGTGAGGGGTGGATTGTAATGAATAATGAATAATGAGTGATCAGTATAGTCCCCAACAAGCGGTGACAATAAATAATTCGACAAATGAGTTATCACTTTACCAGAAAAACTGAAGATTATACTAATGCGGCTGAATTTGGGCTATTCAGGAGTAAGTATGCGCCTGATGAAAATGGCTATTATGGAAAGTTTGGCGGAGCTTACATTCCTGAAATGCTTCATCGCAATGTGGAAGAGCTGCGAACGAAATATTTGGACATTATTTATGAAAAAAGTTTCCAGGAAGAGTTTCATCAATTGCTAAAGGATTATGCGGGTAGGCCAACGCCGTTGTATTTTGCAAAGCGCTTAAGTGAAAGATACGGCACAACGATCTTTTTAAAGCGAGAAGATCTTTGTCATACCGGTGCGCATAAGATCAACAACACCATCGGGCAAATTTTGCTAGCACTGCGGCTGGGCAAAAAGAGAATTATTGCCGAGACAGGAGCCGGTCAGCATGGCGTGGCGACCGCAACGGTATGTGCACTGAAGGGCGTGGAGTGTATTGTGTACATGGGCGAAAAGGATATTGAGCGCCAAGCGCCAAACGTCGCGAGAATGAAAATGCTCGGCGCTACCGTCATACCTGCAAGAAGTGGAAGCAAGACGCTGAAGGATGCAACAAATGAAGCGATTCGAGATTGGATCAATAACCCAAACGATACACACTATATTATCGGGAGTGTTGTGGGTCCCCATCCATATCCGGATATGGTAGCGCGTTTTCAATCCATCATCAGTGAAGAGATCCGCGGTCAATTGCAAGAAAAAACAGGTAATCAATTACCAACCCATGTGCTTGCCTGCGTTGGTGGCGGAAGCAATGCGGCGGGGGCGTTTTACCATTTTTTGGATGAACCTTCGGTACAATTGATTGCTGTGGAGGCAGCGGGCCTCGGTCTTGATAGTGGTCACAGCGCAGCTACAACCGCTCTTGGCACACCGGGTATTTTGCATGGAAGTAAAAGTATTGTGATGCAAACAGAAGATGGTCAGGTTGTAGAGCCGCACAGTATTTCGGCCGGCCTGGATTATCCTGGAATAGGGCCATTACATGCGTATTTGTTTGACAGCGGTCGTGCAAAGTTTTTGAGTGCTACGGATAAAGAAGCCCTTGCTGCAGCGTTCGAACTGGCCAGGCTTGAAGGGATCATTCCGGCACTGGAGAGTGCACATGCGCTAGCGGTACTGGCTAGCCGTCGGTTTGAACCGACGGACACATTAGTTGTGTGTTTGAGTGGAAGAGGGGACAAGGATATGGCAACATATATGCGGGAGATTGAAAAATCAAAATGAAAAATTAAAAATTAAAAAATGACCCGGCTAATCATTTTTCTTTTGTCATTGTTTGTATTGATCTCCTGCAATCGCACGCCATTTGTCAATTACAAATTGAAATTTGAAAAGATATCGGATAATTGCGAGAATCTCAAACCGTCGTTTCGAATGGTCTCGAATGTAGCAGGCGAGAGATTTGAATTTGAAAAATGTCTTGACGCAAATTTTACAAAGGACCTGATAAAGGTGTCAAGACAGAGTGATACAGTCCTGGTTCGATTTCCAAAGGCTGGCGTTCAACCGGTATTGAATAAAATAACATTGGATATTGACAGTTATCCCAGGTATAATTTTATTACTATAGACGATGAAACCTTTAACGTCATTCCTTCAAACTAGCTATGACCCGAATAGAGGAGCTTTTTAAGAAAAAGCAAACAAAGATCCTGAACGTTTATTGCACAGCAGGGTTTCCCCAGCTGGAAGATACATTGACAGTGATGCGTGCATTAGAAAAGGAGGGTGCGGATGTCATTGAACTCGGAATGCCTTATAGTGACCCTCTTGCCGATGGACCAGTGATACAACACAGCAGCACGATCGCATTACAAAATGGAATGACGATAAAGAAATTGTTCGAACAACTATTGGATTTTAGAAAGGAAATTTCGGTTCCTGTCTTGTTAATGGGTTATATGAACCCCATCCTGCAGTATGGATTTGAAAAGTTTTGCGCCGAGGCTTCCGCCGTGGGTATTGATGGACTAATTCTTCCCGACTTACCGGAACATGAGTTTGAAACAGAATACGGAGCCATCATAAAAAAATACGGTTTGAATTTTGTATTCCTGGTAACACCCGAAACTTCCGAGGAAAGAGTAAAGAAACTTGACGCATTAAGCACTGGATTTTTATACGCAGTGTCCTCTTCTTCGACAACCGGTAAGGATAAGAACATGAATGATGTAAAAGGTTATTTGCAGAAATTAAAAAATTTAAAATTGAAAAACCCTGTGTTTGTTGGGTTTGGAATAAAAGACAAGCAAACATTTGAAACAGCTTGTGAAAATGCGAATGGAGCTTTTATCGGCACGGCGTTTATAAAAGCTTTAGAAAATGATAACGATGTTGAAAGAGCGACAAAAAAATTTGTGAATGAAATTATTTCCTGACAATCCTCCTCAATCATGGTTTTGACAATCATTAAGTACAATGCAGGCAACATTCGATCTGTTTTGTTTGCCCTGGAGAGAATTGGCATAGAAGCAGAGGTAACTGATGACGTCAAAAAGATACAATCGGCGGATAAAGTGATCTTCCCGGGTGTGGGTGAAGCCAGCACGGCCATGCATTATTTAAAGGACAGGGGATTGGACACTGTGATCAAAAATTTGAAACAACCGGTCCTGGGAATTTGTTTAGGAATGCAATTGATGTGCAGATATTCAGAGGAAAATAATACGGACTGCCTGGGAATATTTGATGAAAGTGTAAAAAGGTATAGAGCAGAAGGTTTGGGACCGATAGCGACCGGGCTTAAAGTCCCGCAGATAGGCTGGAACAATATTTATGATCTGAAAACTGATTTGTTTGGGGGAGTGAAGGAAAACAGCTTTTGCTATTTTGTCCATAGCTATTATGCTTCTATGGGCAAACACACAATTGCCACAACAAATTATATCCACCCTTATAGCTCTGCTTTGCAGAAAGATAATTTTTACGGAGTGCAATTTCACCCCGAGAAGAGTGCAGAAGTTGGCGAGACTATATTGCGCAATTTCGTTGGAACATAAATGCTCAATATTCACATTTCAATATTCTATTTTCAATGGACATAATACCCGCAATAGACATTATCGATGGTAAGTGTGTGAGGCTCGAGCAGGGTGATTACAATAAGATCTCTTTGTATCATAAGGAACCATTGGAAGTAGCAAAGAAATTTGAAGATGCGGGGTTAAAGCGTCTTCACCTGGTTGATCTTGATGGTGCAAAGGCAGGTGCCGTGAAAAATTGGAAAGTGCTGGACAGTATTGCAGCCAAAACTTCGCTGATCATTGATTTTGGTGGGGGAATAAAAACAGAGAAAGATGTTGAGATAGTTTTTAATTCAGGCGCTGCATTAGCAACGGTTGGTAGTATTGCGGTAAAGAATGAAGAGGAGTTTGTGAAATGGTTGTTGAAATTTGGAGCTGAAAAATTTCTGTTGGGAGCCGATGTGAAGAATGAAAAGATAACTGTCAGTGGCTGGCAGGAGGAAACGAAGATTTGGGTCTACGATTTTATTCAGAAATATATTGATCATGGAATACAACAGATCTTTTGTACGGATGTAAGTAAAGATGGAAAATTGGAAGGTCCTTCCTTTGATCTCTATAAAAATATCATTTCAAAATTCCCTGAATTATTTCTTATAGCCAGTGGAGGGGTTAGCTCTGCTGATGATTTAAAAAAACTTGAAGAAATTGGATGTAAAGCAGCGATCGTGGGAAAAGCGATTTATGAAAATCGAATTACGCTGGGTGACCTCAAAAAAATAAATTCTCAATGATCCATTCTCCATTTTCAATTTTCAACTTTCAATTGTGTTGACCAAACGGATCATACCATGCCTTGATATAAAAGATGGACGCACCGTCAAGGGAACGAATTTTGTAAACCTTCGTGATGCGGGTGACCCGGTTGAATTAGGGGCATTGTATGCGCAGCAGGGCGCCGATGAACTGGTATTTCTGGATATAACCGCAACGATCGAGAAACGAAAAACCTTGAGTGAATTGGTGAACCGAATCGCTCATCACATCAATATTCCTTTTACAGTCGGCGGGGGTATCGCCAGCGTAGAAGATGTGAATGTTCTTTTGCAAAACGGAGCTGATAAGATCTCTGTAAACACTTCTGCTTTTAAAAATCCGCAATTGATCAATGATCTTGCCAATGAATTTGGAAGCCAGTGCGTCGTGCTTGCCATTGATGCGAGACAGGAAGAAAACGGTGAATGGTATGTGTATTTAAATGGGGGAAGAACAAAAACAAACAGGCTTTGTTTTGATTGGGCAAAGCATGGAGTAATGCTTGGTGCGGGTGAGATCCTTCTTACATCGATGAATCATGATGGCACTAAACAGGGTTTTGCCATTGAGTTGACTAAGCAGCTGGCAGAAAATCTTCCTGTGCCTGTCATTGCATCTGGCGGGGGCGGAACAATGCAACATTTTGTAGAAGTTTTTGAGAACGGAAGGGCCGATGCAGCATTGGCGGCAAGTATTTTTCATTTTAAGGAAATAACAATCCCTGATTTGAAGCGATATTTGCAAAAAAAACACGTTTCAATTCGTCTCTGATGTACCTGGCAGTTTTTATAATCGTTATTTTATCTGCAATTGCATTGTTTCTGTTCCAGTATATGAATCAGAAAAGGAAAATACGACAAGAGGAAATGCATGAAAGAAAAAGGCAACAGTTCGAAGAACTATTGAAGCTGATAAGCGATAAGGACGTTGCAGTGAGTGACACAACGAAAGATGAGGGGAAAACCGAAAGTTAATAAACAAAATTTAAGGGATGAAGATTGATTTCATGAAATACCCTGACGGATTAGTTCCTGCCATTATCCAGGACCATAAAACACAAAAAGTATTGATGCTTGGCTTTATGGATGAAGAAGCTTTGCAAAAGACAATGAGGGAAGGGAAAGTGACGTTCTATAGCAGAAGCAAGAAACGTTTATGGACAAAAGGGGAGGAGAGTGGGAACGTTTTACTGCTTAAGGAAATAATGAGTGACTGTGACAATGATACCCTGTTAATTAAGGCGGAGCCGACCGGACCTGTTTGTCATACCGGGGCCGACACATGCTGGAGTGAAAAAAATCATGCAGAAGATTTCTTAAGTTATCTCGAGCATATCATTGAGTTGAGAAGAGTCAGTGATGATGAGAGGTCCTATGTGAGAAAGTTATTTCATTCGGGTATTAATAAAATTGCACAAAAGGTTGGAGAAGAGGCGGTGGAGCTGGTTATTGAGGCAAAAGATGTTAATAATGAGCTATTTTTAAATGAGGCTTCCGATCTTCTTTTTCATTTTTTAATTTTGCTCCAGGCCAAAGGCTATAGACTGGATGACGTAACTGCCATTTTAAAAGAGAGACATCAACATAAATAGTATGATAAGACTTTTTCTCGTTTTATTTTTAATGCCGCTGTGTGCATTTGCTCAGAAAACAGGTTTTGAAATCACCGGTTCAGTGACAGGCTTTACTGATGGAACCACGGTCAAAATTGAAAATGGAAATGACAATAGCGCTATGGGCTCGGCAAAGACCGCGGGTGGGAAATTTACTATCAAAGGCTCGGTAGAAGAACCGCAGCTATGCAAGATAACCATTGGCACCGAGCAACCGCAATACATATACGTAGAGAATAAGAAGATGACGGTTTCAGGAAGCAAGGCTGACATCCAACATTTAAAGGTAACCGGTTCATCGTCTCACCAGGATTTCATGAAGTTTCAGGAGATGTTCAACCCCCTGATCAGCTCGCTGAATGCGACCGTGACTTCAATCAATAAGACCGCGGGTAAACCACAGTATGATGCATTGATGAAAGTATATGACTCTATCAAGGCTGTTGTTCAAACCAGGATCGACCAATTTGTGGCCTTAAAACCCAAATCGCCAGTTACACCTTTTGCGCTTTTTGTAACGGCCAATTTATATGACGATCCGATGTTGCTTGAGAAAAGATATAATTCGATGGATTCTGCAACTAAGAATTTTGCGATCAGCAAAAGCCTTTATTCATACATACAATACAATAAGGTGGGAGCCGTAGGAACGGCGGCCTTAGATTTTACCCAGCCGGATACTACGGGTACGCCGGTTACTCTTTCGTCGTTTCATGGTAAATATGTACTTGTTGATTTCTGGGCAAGCTGGTGCGGACCCTGCCGCGCTGAAAATCCCAACGTAGTAGAAAATTTTAAACAGTTCAAAGAAAAAAATTTCACGGTTTTGGGGGTATCCCTTGACAGGCCGGGGGGAAAAGATAATTGGCTAGCGGCCATCCATAAGGATAATCTTACATGGACGCATGTCAGCGACCTGCAATTCTGGAATAACGCCGCTGCTCAATTGTATCGTGTCAACAGTATCCCTTTCAATATGCTCATTGATCCTTCAGGCAAGATCATTGCGCGGAACCTTCGCGGAGACATGCTGCATTCCAAATTATGTGAAGTGCTTGGATGCAACTAATGGAGAATGATGATTAGGACTCGATTTCCTGATGTTAATAAAACTTTACCAATTCCGATTTTCCAAAGACCTTATTAAGGTGGTTATTTGCAAAGCCTTTTTCTAGACAATAACATTTAGGATCTGAATCGTTGAAGATTTTTGCAAAAATATGTTTGGTTGTAACCTCTGTACTTCTATCGGTACTGACAAGAGCCCAGGCAGGCGATGCAACTCTTAAAACACCTAAATTCTTTTCCTACGATTCCCTCCATCAAAAAGATATTATTGACGCGGCTCATTCAATTTTTGGGAAAAAAATGTCAGATCGGATTGATACCGGGTCGGAGAACTCATCAAAAACACACGTTTCAATATTACCTGCCGTAGGTTATTCTTTACAAACAGGATTTGCAGCAATTCTCAGCGCCAATATTGCTTTTTACAATGGCGGCAACAAGGGACAAAACATTTCAACCATCACGGCAAGCTTTACTTACTCTCAATACAAACAGTACATTTTACCCTTGCTGACAAATATCTGGTCAAAAAATGGCAAATATAATTTCCAGTCGGAATGGCGCTATTTGAAGTATCCTTCATTCACTTATGGATTGGGAACAAATACAAAACTTGAGAATGGATATATGATCGACTATTCCTACCTGCGACTACATCAGAATGTGTTCAGGAAAATTTCGAAGAACTTTTATGGAGGTCTTGGTCTCGATCTTGATTATTATTGGAATATAAAAGAGCTTGCCCATGATTCGGGGATGAAGACTGACTTTGAAAACTATGGATTAAACGAAACGGAAACAGCGCTGGGACCATCAATAAGTTTCTTGTATGATTCAAGAAGAAATTCTATTAACCCTGAAATTGGATCCTATGTCAACCTATCTTATAAACCTAAGTTGAAATTTATGGGGAGCGACGCAAACTGGCAATCCTTGTTGCTCGAATTCAAAGGGTATAAAAAATTTCCGGAAGAATCAGATAATGTTATTGCATTGTGGAGCTATAACTGGTTCACATTTGGAGGAAAGCCTCCTTATTTGCTTTTACCAAGCACAGGGTGGGACGCTAATGTGAATACAGGCAGAGGTTTTATACAGGGGAGATACCGTGGCAACAACATGCTATATCTGGAAAGTGAGTACCGATTTCTCATTACATCCAATGGCTTGTTTGGCGGTGTAGTCTTTGCAAACGCGGAAACATTTTCCAGCAGGGAATCGACTCTTGAAGGAAATGCCTCCCTCAGAACTTTTGATCCCATACAGCCTGGGTATGGGGCCGGCATCAGGATCAAATTAAATAAGTTTTCACGGGCTAATCTTTGCGTAGATTATGGATGGGGAACCGGTGGTTCAAAAGGTGTTGCCGTGAATCTTGGTGAAGTTTTTTAATTCATTCATCAGCACCTTCGGCAACACGAATGTAATATCCATTAATGTCCACAAACGAGAACTCTCTTAGCCCATAAGGATGCATCCGTAAACTATCCTCAAATTCGATCTCTCTTTTTTGAAATTCTGAGAACACTTCATCAATATTTTCAACAAACCACATCATCGGTAAACGATTCTTTTTGTAACTGTTGATTACGTTGACAAATTCAGGGTCTTCGGCAAAAAGGAGTCGCATATCGTCCCGCCTGATTCCTCCATCAACGACCTTGCCTTCGTCATTTGTCCATGTCCATTCCTCATAAAAACCTAAATGATCACGATAATAGTCGAGGGTTTGCCGCAGGTTTCTTACCGGGAGGTGAGGGTTTGTCCTGATAAATTTCTTTGGCTTCATTTCATTTAGTTTACGTCTTTCCCTTGCTTCAATTTATCGATCATAGTTTCCAGGTTAGTTTTGTTTTGCGCGTCCACAATCGCCTTTGCTTTATTGGCATACTCGAGGGCAGTCTTGTAATCTCCATTGGCAGAATATCCGCGAACCAGGCCGATCAATGTCGTTACCTGGTTTGGGTTTTTATCGTAATTCATCTTAAAGACTTCGAGAGCGTCTTTGGGTTTCTTTAGGGCGATCAATGATCTCGCATACGTGTGTATTTCGTTCATGTTTCCATATGGCAATGCCTTTTTCATGAGAGCAGTAGCTTCATCATTGCGCCCAAGCTTGTTTAAGACCTCCGCCTTGGTACTCATAGGCGTAAAAATTGTGCCTCCACTAAACGTAATCGCTGTATCTGTCCAAAGCAGGGCTTCATTAAGATTTGCATTGCGTTGCACACACCACTTAGCAGCTTCGTCCCAAGTCTCCCATTGAAAGCCTTTGCTGTTTCTCAATTCATTCCTGAACGAGGCTAGTTGAGTGTTGACATAATCGACCTCAATTTTAAAAGGAATCATCAGCTTTTCCCATTGTAATCCTACTACTGCTGAATTCTCCGTTTGATCCATAAATTCATATTTTAACCACTCAACGCTCTTATCGAGCGTGGTTGGTTTCACCTTTACTCTCAATGCGTCTTCTTTTTCATTGTAAAAAAAACTGCCCCAGGAGGTATTATTTTTGGAAAAGATCAGGGTGCATTCGTTGGGATCATAAGCCACAAAGAAAGCGTATTTTCCTGCTGGCAGGGGTTGCCCTTCAATCTTTACATCTGTTGTAAATTCGATCGTTGTATTTTCATTGGCGCCAGCTCTCCAGGGAGCCGCTTTACTGCTTCCGAATCCCTGGTCGGTATACCCGGCAGGTATCAATTGCCCCCAAATTTTTCCCTCACGTCCTTTAACACCAGGACGGTTATATTCAATGCTTACGTCGGTAATGCCAACCCTTTCGGTTACTGATGCTTTTTTATTGCCCCCATTTGGAAGAGCAGTAAGTATGATTTGTGAAAATGAGAAATGGATAAATGCTAATGAAAGCAAAACTGCAAATAGCTTTTTCATACAGAAAGTTTTGTGATGCCAAGCTAAGAAACAAAAGGCGAGAGCTCCCGGATTTTTTATCAAACCTTTATTGAGAATTACAGGATGTATTTTAGAAGGATGTAAGGTAAATTGTCCGTAATAAAGTATTTTAACAAGCTGATCTTCTTTATATCTCTCACAACAACTATTTTTAGGTATGAAATATTGTTTTGTTCTCCTATTACTGTCGCCCTTCCTTTTATCGGCACAGGATTGCAGTTTGAAAACAACAAAAGATCCCTACACCAGGGAAATAAAGGTCACAACCGGTCTTATTTCATTGAATAATGCCCAATATTCCATCCAGGCTACAAAAACTGAAATAGATTTTATGTTTTCCGTTGAGGGGAAATGTTTCGATGATGCCTCTACAGCTTCCGTTTTTTTTGAAGGCACAAGACTTAAATCGAATTTTAGAAACGGTGGGACAACCAACTGTGACGGACTCTTTCATATTACATTCCGAAATACCAACCCGATGCAATCGGCATTGTCGAATTTAGGAACGAAAAAGATCACGTCCGTGCGATTTAAGGACAATACAAATAAGGAAACAGGTATCATCTTAACTGCTGAGCAACAGCAAACAATGACAAGCCTGATTAATTGTATTATCAATGCTGGCCAGAAATTACAATAAGCAGGTTTTGTTTTGGGATTAATTTCTAACTTTTTAACGACTACAATGGTGAACAACTATAATATAGCTATGCCCATCGCTAAGATCGTTTTCATCAATTGGTTTTTCGAAGGCTAGGATTTGCAAAAACAAGATAGGGCAGCCAAAACAATCTGACCTGGTTTGCAATTAAATAGTTACTGACTGAAAAACTGAAGGCTAGTCGCTGTCGGTTCTGATCGTTCTTGTGCCTGCCCCGCTATCGGTAATTGTAGTCTGTGATGAGGAACGTCTTCCATTGCTTAAGATTGCGATCAACAGTAAGATAACTACTATGCCGCCGACAACCCATACCCATGGTATCGTATACCATTCTCTGTGTTCGGTAGTTGTTGTCCTTACGGTTGTTTTTGTGCTGTCCTGTGCCCAACATATTAATGTGCAACAGCCAAGCGCTAAGGTTACAATAAGACCCTTGAAGAAATTAGTTGCGGATAAATTTTTCATTGTTATCACTTTCGGTTAAAAAATATTATTGAAAGGATTTATCCAACAATTACGCCAAATGGCACACCCGGAAAAAAGCGCTGATGAGGCATAATTTGAGAGAAGGCATCAGAAATGCAGATTATTTTTTGTAATAATAGGCTGACCAATTTGCCTCGTTAGGATGAGTTGGCATGCTTTTTTTATATACTATCCTGTAATTAATTTTTCACCTTAAAAACTGATTGTATGCTACGGTGGACAATAATATTCTTGATCATTGCTATCATAGCCGGGGTTTTTGGCTTTGGTGGTATAGCAGCGGGAGCCGCAGGAATTGCGAAAGTGTTATTTTTTATTTTTATCGTACTGTTCCTGATATCGCTTATCCGCGGAAGAACAGTGGATTAATAGCTACACAATAGGAAAGGAAGAGTGAAAATTTTCATTCTTCCTTTCAACTTTTTTCCTTCGCTCTGTGACAAATCACTTCAATCGAGAAGCTGAATGCAAGAGCAAAAGCCGTGCATTCCAGCCATGCCTGTTTTCCGAAAGCTACAACCATCATGGCGAAACAAAACAGACTCGCCATAACTGTTAGGGCATTTCTTTCTGTAAGATATTTTCTGCGAAAAGGAGACGTAGATGACAGTAGTTTTTTCATAGGATACAAAGATAATCTCTGCATCCATTTAAAAAACTCTTCGTTCCAAAAATGGTTAAGAATTTCCTCATTTGTTGTGGCAGGGTTTTTACATTGATTATTCATGATTCAATGCGTAAAATTTTTGAATTATGGCAGTCACTGCAAAAAGAAAAACAAAACGGCCAACAAGAAATCGTTCAGCAAAGGGAGACCTCTCTGTCTCATATAATAAGTTTAAAGAATTTGAAGGGGAGCAATATACAGGCATGAGGGTGGGAAGAACTCATAAATGGTATTATGACAAGGGGGAGTGGAAAGAAAAAAAGATCACTCCCGATCTTTGGGAAATTTCTTACTCAGTTACCAAGCGCAGGGCCGGGAAAGCACCAGAGGGCTCGGGAGTTCCCGTGGATACGGAATATCACTGGTATATCCTTTCGCACCAGAATGTAAAAAAGATAAACGCAAATGATTACACTACATCAATGTCGGGATTGAAATACAAACTGGCTCACAAACGCGCCGATAAGGGCAAATGGAGCACGTCTGCAAAAACGCAACGAACCCGTCTTATAAAATTTTTACAGGAATTTATTGCACAATTACAAAAGGAACCTGTGCCACTCCAACTAGAATATGATGGAAAGGTGTACAAGGGTGAGGGGATACCCATCCCTGAAACCTGCCACGACGGTGTTTGCCCAGAAATGGATATCACTTTAAATGATCAGCACCTTGGCATTTTACACAATATGAAGAGCGGCTGGAAAATGGATGAAATAAAAGACCAGAAACTCGTTGATGCGATTGGACAGGAAGTTTTGCTTTGGTATGAATAATCTTATTGGTATTGAATGTAAATCGGCTGCGGCTTTAGTTTCAGGACTTGCTCGGGTTGCATCTCCGTTTTAGCGCCGATCTTTTTTGTGTCATTCTTGTAAAATATTTTGAATCCAGTGTATTCCACGGGTTGAGGGTAAATGAAGCTTTTATATGTACCTATCTTTTTTGCAGAAGAACCCCACCCGTCCATATTCATTACAACCTGCACAGCAGTATTTGGCTTGATCTGCTTGTAATTTGTTACCATCGGTTGCGTAAACCTGTGCACGATTAAAATTTTTGGAGAAATATTATTCTTCTTTACGATGCCTGTGAGGAAGTTGATCGCATAGTTGATATCCGCTGCGTCAAATGTCCCGATCACTGTGCCCGGACGATTCCCTGACTTCATAGAGAATTCCGGATCTATTCCAAGGTGAACGTTGGGCAAGCTCAGGTATTTCTCGAGTGGAGGTAATTCCTTTTGCAAGTCACTTAATCCCACCTGTACATCCAAAAACACCAGTGCATTGATTTCATTGGCCCAGCTGATGACCTTATCGATTTGTTGAAACGGCATCCTTAGCCGATAGGTACTACCAGGACCCGGACTTTGCTGGGCAGTAACTGCAATATAATGCAAGGCAGGGATAACTTTTACCATGGTGTCTGCTGCCTGCCACTTATCAACTTCCGCTCGCAGCCTCCTTATCATACTGTCTTTAGGCAGTTCGCCGAGGATACCCATATTTTTCGAATATAGATTGCCGTAATATGCTACGATTCTATTGAAGGGTAAGATAGCTCCCTCAGAAGGTAAAGCAGTGCTTACTGGCCATCTGCCGCTTGAATCTCCATTTGTGATGTGACCCAGGAGTTCCTGGTATGAAGCTGAATCAATAGGGGCTGGCTTATAGAGAATTTCCTCTTTCTTTGCAGTAAGGGCGCTGGTATCCTGGGTGGCCGGAACTCTCGCATTACCGGCTTCGGAGCACGAGCTGAAGAGGATTGGCGAAAGAAATGCAATTATTACTGTATACAATCGTCTTTTTAGCAGAGTTATCATGGGCACAGAAAATTTACAAATAAACGAACTTTATCAACTATTTATTTCTTAACAGGCTCTTTTTGTCAAGGTTTATAGGCCCAAGTTTATTTATACAATTATAGGGCCGTTATTACTTGGCTTCGGTGATATACCCATTAAATGCCATGGGCTGTCGATTGTTGCTCAGTGCCTGCAGCGTCCCATAGCCATCATCGGATAACGAAAGAGAAAATTCCCGAAAATCATTCACATCCTTGATTTTGATAGTTATATCCCATCCTTTCTTTTTGCCCGGCGTAGCCTTATAATCAAATTTTGTCGAAGTAAAATCAAATGCACCTCCGCCTGATCCATAGGGCACTGAGTATGCCCTTCCATAGTAAGGAAGATTTGATACCAGGGAATCGGGAAAAATTCTCAGGTCATATTCCGAGGTCAATTGTCGGCTTCTTCCTGACGATGACATTGCGGTTTGGGCATGAAAAATAAATTGTTTTATTTCAACGCTGGTTTTTACTGTTGCCCTGTCGGGCTGAGCATTTATCTGCTCTGTTATAAACAAAGCAATCGCGATCGTGAAAATTTTTCCGAAAATATTTTTTGAAGGTTTCATTTTATTATCACAACGGCAAAGTCTATACTATGGTTTGTTAAAGCGCTGCTTTAAATATCCCGAAATCTGTCCGCTTATACAAAAATTCTGTTTT
>Ga0163163_10000533_pt1 | contig 33787 bp, 29 predicted proteins | sample S65metaG_FD_119766 | JGI IMG/M metagenome (GOLD analysis project Ga0163163, IMG submission 119766) | Switchgrass rhizosphere microbial communities from Kellogg Biological Station, Michigan, USA - S6-5 metaG | ecosystem: Host-associated > Plants > Roots > Rhizosphere > Soil | place: USA... | reverse complement strand
AAGCCAGCCAAAGTCGCGCTCATCGCGATCGCACGCCAACTCCTGAGCATCCTCAACGCGATCGTCCGGACACAACAACCCTGGGCGCCCACGCTTGACTCACAACACCGTTAGCTGTCGTATGACGCCGCCGTGTTACCCTGATCTCACCGAATGCCCACTTCCGCCCTGCGCCGCATCACGATGCCCGACGAGGGGATCGAGACGCTGTTCGGATCGCTCGACGAAAACCTGCGAAATCTCGAGTCCGCGCTCGGCGTGCGTTTGAAGACGAGCGGCCATGATGTCGTGATCGAGGGCGCGCCCGAGGCCGTGGCCCGCGCGGAGCGGGCGTTCGAACAACTGGGCGATCTGCTGCGTGAAGGGTACCGGTTCGCGGCGGGCGACGTCCGGACGGCGGCCCAGCTGCTGACGTCGCAACCGACGGTGGAACTCCATGATTTCTTCACGAAGGGCGCGCCGAAGGCGATTGGCCGCCGCCAGGTGGCGCCCAAGAGCGTCAACCAGCGCCGCTACCTCGAAGCGATTGATCAACGCGACATCGTGTTTGGCGTCGGCCCGGCGGGTACGGGCAAGACGTATCTCGCCATGGCGCAGGCCGTCGGGTATCTGCTGGCGAAGCGCGTGACCCGCATCGTCCTCGCGCGGCCGGCGGTCGAGGCCGGGGAGAAGCTGGGGTTCCTCCCGGGCGATCTGCAGGAGAAGGTCAACCCGTACCTGCGCCCGCTCTACGACGCGCTCTACGACATGCTCGATGCCGAGCGCGTCGAGCGCCTGCTCGAGCGCGGCGTGATCGAGGTGGCGCCCATCGCGTTCATGCGCGGCCGGACGCTCAACGACGCGTTCGTGATTCTCGACGAAGCGCAGAACACGACCTCCGAGCAGATGAAGATGTTCCTCACGCGCCTCGGGTTTGGATCGAAGGCGGTCGTGACCGGGGATATCACCCAGATCGATCTGCCGCCCGGCCGCGTGTCCGGGCTCGTCGAGGCGCTCAAGGTCATCGACGGCATCGAGGGCATCGCCACCGTCTACTTCGACGAACGCGACGTCGTCCGCCACATGCTCGTGCAACAGATCGTCAAGGCTTACGAGACGTACGGAAACCAAACCAAGTCCTGAGATGCCGACGCGTCATGTCGGTCGCAGCCCACGCTTGCGCGTCGTGATCACGGACGCTCGAGGCCGGCCTGTCGCGTCGGGCGGCGTGGGACGCTGGCTCGAGCGGGCGGCGCCGCCGGCCGCGCGCGGGCTCGTCAGCATCGCGCTCGTCGACGACCGCGTGAGTCGCCGGCTCAATCGTGAACATCGTGGCAAAGACATGGCGACCGATGTGTTGTCGTTTCCGAACAGTTCAGGCCCCAGGGACAAGGCCTCAGGCCCCAGGAGGGTCCACGCGCCGGCACCGACGAAACGGGGGCCTTGGGCCGGGGGCCTTGGGCCTGATCGGTCCAGCCTTGGGCCTGTTCTTGGCGACCTCGCCATCGCCACGGGTGTGGCCCGCCGCCAGGCCCGCGAGCACGGACACGCGCTGAACACCGAGCTCCGCATTCTCGCACTGCACGGCCTGCTGCACTTGCTCGGCTACGACCACGAGAAGGACGATGGCCGGATGGCGAGGGCGGAGGCGCGGTTGAGCCGGCGGGCGGGACTGCCGCCGGCGCTCATCGCGCGCACGCCGCGGAGGCGCCGATGACGGGTGTGTTCGTCTTCCTGGCCTCGTCCGGCCTGCTGTTCTTCGCGGTCGTCGAGACGGCGTTCGCGCTGCTCATGCGGCTGCCGCAGCGCATCGAAGCCGAGCGCGAGAGCGAAGGCGACGCGCTCGCCGCGTATCTCGACGACCCGCTGAAGTTCTTCGTGCCCGCGCGGATCATGCGCGGGCTGTTGCTCGTCCTGTCGATCGCGCTGTTGGCGGAGCCGATCGGCACGACGTGGGGCGGCATCCTGACGCTCTTTCTGAGTGGCGCGGCGATCGCGATCGGCCTCGGGCAGGTGCTGCCCGCGATCATCGTCCGCCGATCCGGATCGCCAGAGCGCGTGCTGGAGCTCTTCCTTCCGCTCTTCACCGCCGTCGCGAACGTGCTCGGGCCGATCACGGCCCTCATCATCGCGCTGCTCGGCGGCGCGGACCCGCGCGCGCGAGCCGGGTCCGGCCTGGTCGCGGCGACGGCCGCCCGTGCGCTCGAAACGCCGGCGGCGCCGACCCGCGCCGACGAGAGTCGCTTGCTGCGATCGGTCGTGGACTTCGGCGAGACGCTGGTCCGCGAAGTCATGACGCCGCGTCCGGACATCGTCGCTGTCCGCGCGACGGCGACGATCGATGACCTGCGAAAGCTTGTGCAGGAGCAGGAATACTCGCGGCTGCCGGTCTTCACCGACAATCTCGATAACATCGTCGGGCTCGTCGTCGTGAAAGACCTCATTCAGATGACCGATCCGGCGGTCGCGACGCGCAAGGTCTCGGAGATCATGCGTCCCGCGGCGTTCGTGCCGGAGACCAAGCGCGTCGCGGAGCTGCTGCGCGAGTTCCAGACGGGGCGGTTCCAGCTCGCGATCGTCGTCGATGAGTACGGCGGCACGGCGGGCCTCGTCACCGTCGAGGACGTCGTCGAGGAGCTCGTCGGCGAGATTCGGGATGAGTACGACCTGGAGGCCGAGCCCATCGGCCGCGAGGCGGACGATACGTACGTGTTGAGCGGCAAGGTCTCGATCAGCGAGCTGATCGATCGCTTCGGTCTCGAGAAGCTCGGGATCGCGGACGGCGAATTCGAGACGGTCGGCGGCTACGTGCTCACGCGCGTGGGCCGCGTCCCGGTGGCGGGCGAGCGGTTCTCGTTCGATGGCCTGGACGTCGAGGTCCTCGAAGCCGAGCGCCGCCGCATCCACAAAGTCCGCGTGAAGCGCGCGCCGGCGCCCGTGGCGTCGCCGGAGACGAGTGGATGAAGGCCGGGCTCGTCTCGCTCGTCGGCCGTCCGAACGCCGGCAAGTCCACGCTCCTCAATCGGTTCGTCGGCCAGAAGCTCGCGATCGTCTCCGACAAGCCTCAAACCACGCGCCACCGGATTACGGGCGTCCTGAACGTCGAGGGCGGCCAGCTGGTGTTCCTCGACACGCCGGGGATCCACAAGCCCATGCACCGCATGAATCGCCGGATGGTCGACGCCGCGCTCGACACGCTGCGTGAAGTGGACGTCATCGTGCTCGTCGTCGACGCGACCTCGAGGCCGGGCACCGGCGACGAGTTCGTGCTCGGGCTGCTCGAGCGTGCGCACGGCCCGGTCGTGCTCGCGCTGAACAAGGCGGATCTCATCCACAAGCCGCGCCTGCTTCCGCTCATCGAGCACTACGCCAAGGCGTTCGCGTTTCGCGCGATCGTGCCGATTTCCGCGCGCACGGGCGACGGCGTCGCCGCACTCCAACAGGAGATCCTGGCGGTGCTGCCGGAAGGGGAGCCGCTCTATCCCGACGACTACCTCACCGACCAGACGCAGCGCCACCTCACTGCCGAGTTGATCCGGGAGCAGGTGCTCGCCGAAACGCACGACGAGCTGCCGTACACGACCGCCGTCGTGATCGATCAGTTTGAAGAACCGTCAGGCGGGAAAGGGATCACGCGCATCTTCGCGTCCATCCTCGTCGACCAGGACTCGCAAAAGGCTATCGTCATCGGCAAAGGCGGCGAGAAGATCAAGAAGATTGGAACCGCGGCCCGCCAGGAACTCGAGCGGATGCTCGACGGCAAGGTCTACCTCGACCTGCACGTCAAAGTGCGCACCGACTGGCGCGACGACGAGCGGATGCTGGACGAACTGGGGTTGGGGAGGAAGTGAGCGAGACAGGTTCGTCGGGTTCTGCAGGTTCGTCGGGTTCGACAGGTGCGGCGAGTTCAGCGTTTCGGAACGTCAGTGCTCTGCTTGAGGTGCCAGGAACCCCTGCGCTCGAACACGTAGACAATTTCCTGGACCTGGGCGGCCGCTCCCGCGCGTGTCGCGCACTCGACCACCGCCTCGCCGAGCGAGTAGCCTGGCAGGCTGCACCACAGGTAGACGCCGCCCCACGCGTTGGCGGCGCCCGAGTTCGGCCCGTTCGACGGGCGCGCCCAGAGATCGGACCCGACTGACGGCACGCCCGCGACGGTTGGCAGGTCCTCGCTCGTCTGGTTGCGGTCGCCGAAGGCCGCGATCAATCCAGGAAGCGGCTTCACCCACTCGATCGTCTGCGACCTGACGCACGCGTCCTCGGTTGCGCCGCGGCAAACGGGACGGGAGCGGTTGACCAACGATGGCCGCAGGGGAAACCCCTCCGCAATGCTCCTCAGCACGTCGGCATCCTCCCGTGAGAGACCAGACGAAACCGCCTGGCCCGCCGCGGTGAGCATGCGGTGGCTGCTTTCAATCAAGGCGGCGGCGGCCGCGGCGGGATTGTGGACCGCGACCACCTTCACGGTCCGGGTGCTTGGCGACGCCGCGGCAAAGCCATCGGCGGTCACGGGTGATTCGTACCTGAAGAAGTATGTCGCCAGGTCCCCGCTGGCGCTTCGCCATGATGCACCCCAGGCGTGGATCGTGCGTTTGGGCGTCTGACGTCCGTCGACGTAGGAATCCCAGCCAACGACTTGGCTCGATGGGCTTCCCGGATTCAACGCATCGGTCTGAAGAGCCTGCCAGCCCGCGTCGCGCAAAGTCGCGTCGATCGTGGCGATCAGGCTGGTCGCTGGAAACGGCTGGTCCACGACGTAACTGAGTTCGATTTGTCCTGGGTGCTGGGCAGTCCGTACATCACGGCCGCCGCCGTAGACAATCAGATCGGGGGGGACACTCTGGGGTGGTACCTCGTGGCGTCGGCATCCAGCAAGCAGCACGGCGAATACCAACGAGACCCGCCCAACGCAGTCCCTCATGAATCGAGTGATATCATGAGCAAATTATGCGCCAGCCGCAGAAGCCCGTCTGCGGCGGCGTTTCTTGATGCGGACCTACACGGTCGACGCTCTCGTGCTCCGAACCTACCGTTACGGCGAGGCCGATCGGATCGTCGTGTTTTTGACCGAGGACCGCGGCAAGAAGCGGGGCGTTGCGAAGAACGCGACCAACTCCCGGCGGCGGTTCGGCGGGGCCCTCGAACCGTTCACGCGGGGGCGGGTGAGCTACGTCGAGCGGGAGGGTCGCGAGCTGGTGCGTCTGGACCGCATCGAGCCGCGTGCGACGCCGCTTCAGGCGGCCGCGGGCCGTTCGGCGGGCGATGCCGCGCACGTGCTCGGCCATACCGCCTACTTTGCCGAGCTCCTCGATCAGTGGGCCCCCGAGGACTCGCCCAACGAACGGTTGTTCCGGCTGGGCGCGGCGATGAGCGAGGAGCTGGTGCGCGGGGGCTCGATCGAAGCGCTGGCGCGATATTTCGAGTACTGGCTGCTGCGGCTCGAGGGCGTGTATCCCGCGCTCGTCGTCTGTCCGCGGTGCAGCCGCCCGACGCTCGGACAGGGCGCGTGGCTCGCGATGAGCGATCGCGCGTACGTCTGCCTCGAGTGCGGCCACGGCCGTCCGCGGTTGTCGCCCGAGGCGGTGGCGTGCGTGCGGGGATTCGCCCGGCAGAAACCGGCTGACGCGGTCGCGGCCGGCGTGCCGCCCGGCGTGCTCAGAGAAGTGGAAAACGTGCACGACCGGCTGATGGCGCTGCACCTCGAGCGCGAGCTGCGGTCGGCGCGCATCGTCAGGGAGCTCGGACACAACTCGTGACCCTTCAGGACCTCATCCTCAAACTGTCGGACTACTGGGCCGCGCAGGGGTGTCTCATCCAGCAGCCGATGGACATCGAAATTGGCGCGGGGACGATGCACCCCGAGACGTTTCTGCGCGTGCTCGGCCAGCAACCGTGGAACGTCGCGTATGTCCAACCATCGCGCCGGCCCTCGGACGGCCGCTTCGGCGAGAACCCGAATCGGCTCTTCAAACATCATCAGTTTCAAGTCGTGCTCAAGCCCGCGCCCGACGACGTGCAGGATCTGTATCTGCAGAGTCTCGAGGCGTGCGGGATCGACCTGCGCGCGCACGACGTCCGCTTTGAGGAGGACAACTGGGAAGCGCCGACGATCGGCGCCTGGGGCGTCGGATGGCAGGTGATGTACGACGGGCTGGAGATCACCCAGTTCACCTATTTCCAGCAGGCCGGGGGGATCGATCTGTCGCCCGTGTCAGTCGAGCTCACCTACGGCCTCGAGCGGTTCGCGATGTCGTTACAGGGCGTGGATAACGTGTACGACCTGCAGTGGGCGCCGGGCGTGACCTATCGCGAAGTGCGGTTCCGCGACGAAGTCGAGCAGTCGAAGTACGCCTTCGGCCAGGTTCCGGGCGCCGATGGCGCGTTCGCGGCGTTCCACCGCGAGATGTTCGACCGCTGCTACGCGTTTTCGAAGACGCTGATTGACGCCGGGCTCGTCCTGCCCGCGCTCGATTACTGTCTCAAGTGCTCGCACCTCTTCAATATCCTGGATGCGAGCGGGAGCATCGGCGTGACGGAGCGAACGGCGTACGTTCACCGCGTGCGGCAGCTCGCCGTCGCGATCGCCAAGGCGTGGGTGGAGTCGTCGAGCGGGCAGGGGAGCGATCATGGATCGTGAGCTGCTGCTTGAAATCGGCGTCGAAGAGTTGCCGGCGTCCTGGCTGCCGCCGCTGACGGCGCAGCTCGGTGCGCGCCTCCAGGCAAGGCTGGACGAGGTGGGCCTCGCGCCGAAGGCCGGCGTCGAAGCCTTCGCCACGCCGCGCCGGCTGACCGCGACCGTACCCGAGCTGATCGATCGCCAGGAAGATCGCGACGACACGATCATGGGCCCGCCGGTCTCCGCCGCGTTCGACGCGGAGGGGCATCCGACGACCGCCGGGTTGGGGTTTGCGCGCAAGCTCGGCGCGGATTTCGACGCGCTCGTGCAGACCGACACGCCGCGCGGCAAGTACCTCACGTATCACCGCCGGATTCGCGGGCGCGCCACCGTCGACGTGCTGCCCGAGATCCTCGCGGTGCTCCTGCGCGATCTCACGTTTCCGAAGGAAATGCACTGGGACGCGGAGCTGACCGACGAGAAGGGCGAGCTGCTCTTCGGGCGTCCGATTCGCTGGCTCCTGTTCCTCTACGGCGGGCGCGTCGTGCCGTTCACGATCGCGCGGCAGGCGACGGCGTCGAGCCCGCGCGTCCAGGATGTGACGGCCGGCGCCGTGACGTACGGACATCGGTTTCTCGCGACGACGGGCCGGGCGGGCCGCGCGATCAAAGTCCGCACGTTCGATGAGTACCGCAAGAAGTTGACCGAGAACTTCGTCCTGCTCTCGCGCATCGATCGGCGCGATCGCATCATGCGCGATCTCGAAGCGCACGCGCGCCGGCTCGGCGGGCGCGCGATGCTCCAGGGCAACGCGGCGGCCGAGGCGCTGCTCGAGGAAGTGCCCGATCTCGTCGAGTTCCCGGCGGTCGTCTCGGGCGCCTTCGGCGCGGAGTTCCTCGCGCTGCCTCCGGAGGTGCTGACGACGACGCTGATTCATCATCAGCATTTCTTTCCCGTCGTGGGCGCGAACGGATCGCTGATGCCGGCATTCCTGGCGGTCACGAACACGCAATCGGCCAACGACCGGGCGATCGCCACCAACGCCGAGCGCGTCGTCACGGCGCGGCTGCGCGATGCGCGGTTCTTCTGGGATGCCGATCGAGCGGCGGGCCTCGAGCCGCGGCTGGCGCGCCTCGAGACCGTGCTGTTCCACAGCGAGCTGGGTTCGTATGCGGCCAAGGCGGCACGCATCGAGACGCTGGCCGAGTGGATCGCGACCGACGTCTTCAAGCGGCCGGCCGAGGCGGGCGCGGCGGCGCGGGCCGCCAGGCTGGCGAAGGCGGATCTCGCGACCGACATGGTGCGCGAGTTCACCGAGCTTCAGGGCACGATGGGCGGCATCTACGCGCGGGAGGCCGGCGAGCCCGAAGCTGTGTGGCGCGCGATTTACTGGCACTACCTGCCGGTCGCCGTCGAAGAACACGCGGCACCGACTGCGGCGGTGCTCGGCCCGGCCGCCATCGCGTGGGCGTCGCTGTCGCTCGCCGACAAACTCGACACCGTGGTCGGACTGTTCCTCGCGGGGGAGCGGCCGACCGGATCGCGTGATCCTTTCGGGCTGCGGCGCGCGGCGCACGGCATCCTGCGCATTCTCGTGGACGCTGAAGCGCTCACCGGCGTGCGCGTGCGGACATCGCTCAGCGCCCTGGTCGACCGGACGCTTGCCGGGTACGCCGAGAAGGATCCGGCGAAGCTCGCGGAGTTCAAGGATCACCTCACGACGTTTCTGTTCGAGCGGCTGCAGTACGTCTTCGAGGCGCGCGGCGCGGATCGACGCAACATCCGCGCGGTGCTCGGCGGGTCCGGCGTCGGGCTGTCGATTCCGGTGAGCGACCTGCACGAGAACCTGCGGGCGCTGCCGGAGTTCTCGCGATCGGAGCAGTTCCGTCAACTGGCGACGGCGTTCAAGCGCATTCGCAATATCGCGAAGGACTCGCCGGCCGAATCCGCGGCGAGCGACGGCGACTGGTCGAAGGTCCTGAAGGAAGCGGCCGAGCGCGCGCTGCTCGATGAGATCGCGAAGCGGCAGCCGGCGATCCAGAAGGCCGTCGCGTCGGGCGCGGGCTTTCGCGAGGCGTATGCCGAAGCGGCCGGCTTCGAGCCTGCCGTCGCGCGCTTTTTCAACGAAGTCTTCGTGATGGCGGACGATCCGGGCCTGCGCAAGGGTCGGCTGCGCCTCATGAAAGAGCTGGAACACCTCATTCTTCAACTCGGCGATATTTCAGAAGTCGTCGCTTCGGAGTCCTAACGAACCATGGCGAAAACCAGGAAGTCGGCGGGCAAGACCAAGCGCTTCGTGTATTTCTTCGGCAACGGCAAGGCGGACGGCGATCGCTCGATGAAAGATCTGCTGGGCGGCAAGGGATCGGGCCTCGCCGAGATGACCAACGCCGGCTTGCCCGTGCCGCCGGGCTTCACGATCTCGACCGACGCGTGCCGCGCGTACATCGCGACCAACGGCAAGGTGCCGCCGGCGGTGGACAAGGAAATGCTCGAGCACATGAAGACGCTCGAGAAGACCGCCAAGCGCACCTTCGGATCCAAGGAGAACCCGCTCCTCGTGTCCGTACGATCGGGTGCCAAGTTCTCGATGCCCGGCATGATGGACACGATCCTCAACCTCGGGCTGAACGACGTGACCGTCGAGGCGCTCAAGGCCAAGACCACCAACGGCCGCTTCGCGTACGACAGCTACCGCCGGTTCATCCAGATGTTCGGCAACGTCGTGCTCGAGATTCCGAAGGACAAGTTCGAGCACGAGCTGGAGGCGGTCAAGCACGCGAAGGGGGTCAAGGAAGATCCGCAGCTCGACGAAGCGGCGCTTCGGGAGGTCGTGGACCGCTACAAGAAGGTGGTCAAGGCTCAGGCGAAGCGCGACTTTCCGCAGGACCCGGTCGAGCAGCTGCGCCTGGCGCGCAACGCGGTGTTCCGGTCCTGGCAGAACCCGCGTGCGAAGGAATACCGCCGGATCTACAACATCTCCGATTCGATCGGCACCGCGGTCAACGTGCAGGCCATGGTCTTCGGCAACACCGGCGATCGGTCGGGCACGGGCGTCGGGTTCACCCGCAATCCCGCCACGGGCGCCAGGGAGTTCTACGGCGAGTTCCTGATCAACGCGCAGGGCGAGGACGTGGTGGCGGGCATCCGCACGCCGCGGCCGATCGGCGACCTCGAGAGCGTGATGCCGAAGGCGTACAAACAGCTGCGCCAGATCACCACGCGCCTCGAGAAGCACTACAAAGACGTCCAGGATTTCGAGTTCACGATCCAGGACGACGACCTGTACATGCTGCAGACGCGCAACGGCAAGCGCACGGGCTACGCCGCGGTCGTGATCGCGACGGATCTCGTCGCCGAGAAGCTCATTACGCCGAAGGACGCGGTGCTGATGGTCGAGCCCGAGGCGCTCTCGCAGCTGCTCGCGCCGATCTTCGATCCGAAGCTGTGGAAGGGCCTGAAGGCCGTCACGAAGGGCTTGCCGGCGTCGCCCGGCGCGGCGTCCGGCCAGGTCGTGTTCACGGCGGACGAAGCCGTCGAGTGGACGAAGAAGGGCAAGAAAGTGCTGCTCGTCCGCAAGGAGACAGTGCCCGACGATATCCACGGGATGTTCGTCGCGCAGGGCATTCTCACGGCGACCGGCGGCATGACCTCACACGCCGCGGTCGTCGGCCGGCAAATGGGCAAGCCGTCGGTCGTGGGCGCGGGCGCCCTGCAGATCGACGAGCGGGCGAAGACGGTGAGCGTCGGCGGCGTCACGATCAAGGAAGGCGAGTGGCTCTCGTTCGACGGGCTGTCCGGCGAGGTGAAGGCCGGGCAGATCGCGACCAAGCCGAGCGAAATCATTCAGGTCGTCAACGGCGAGATGAAGCCGGCTGACTCGGATATCTACCGCCGGTTCAACCTGCTGCTGTCGTGGTCGGACAAGCTGCGGCGGCTGGGCATACGCGCGAACGCGGACCAGCCGGACCAGGCCGAGATCGCGTACGGCTTCGGGGCGCGCGGGATCGGGCTCTGTCGCACCGAGCACATGTTCTTCGGCGACGGCCGGATACCCATCGTCCAGAAGATGATCCTCGCGGACAACGAGAAGGATCGCCGCGCGGCGTTGAACGAGCTGCTGCCGCTGCAGCGCGGCGACTTCTACGGTGTCTTCAAGGCGATGCACGGCACGCCCGTGACGATCCGCACGATCGATCCGCCGCTGCACGAGTTCCTGCCGAAGCGCGAAGACCTGATGGTCGAGATCGCGAAGATGGAAGTGAAGAACGAGAGCGGCAAGGCGCTCGACGACAAGAAGGCGCTGCTGCGCCGCGTCGAAGAGCTGCACGAGTTCAACCCGATGCTCGGGCATCGCGGCGTGCGCCTGGGCATCTCCTATCCCGAGATTACCGAGATGCAGACGCGCGCGATCATGGAAGCGGCGTGCCAGCTGACGAAGGAAGGCGGCAAAGCCGTACCGGAGATCATGATCCCGCTCGTCGGCGAAGTGCGCGAGCTCAGGGATCAAAAGGCCGTCGTCACGCGAGTGGCCGACGCCGTCATGAAGGAACAGGGCGTCAGGGTCAAATACCTGGTCGGCACGATGATCGAGGTGCCGCGCGGCGCGATCACCGCCGACGAGATCGCCAAGGAAGCCGACTTCTTCTCGTTCGGCACCAACGACCTCACGCAGCTGACGTTCGGCTTCTCGCGCGATGACATCGGCAAGTTCCTGGGCGCGTACCAGGAACGACGCATCCTCGAACGCGATCCGTTCGCGTCGCTGGACGTCACCGGCGTGGGCGAGCTGGTACGCATGGGGACGGAAAAGGGCCGGTCGACGAAGAAGGACCTCAAGGTCGGCGTCTGCGGCGAGCACGGCGGCGATCCGTCGTCGATCCACTTCTTCGACAAGGTCGGCTTCGACTACGTCAGCTGCTCGCCGTTCCGCGTGCCGGTGGCGAGACTGGCGGCCGCACAAGCGGCGCAGAAACAGAAGGCGGGCGATTGAGGAAGTGAGAAGTCTGAAGTTCGAAGTATGAAGTTGCGGCGAGCTTTAACTTCAAACTTCAAACTTCGAACTTTGAACTTCGAACTTCGAACTTCGAACTTGTCATCCGTGTCACGCATCCACCGACTTCCCCCGGACCTCGCCAACCAGATCGCGGCTGGTGAGGTCGTCGAGCGTCCGGCGTCGGTGGTGAAAGAGCTCGTCGAGAACGCGATTGACGCCGGCGCCACGCGCGTCGGCATCACGATCGAATTCGGCGGCAAGCGGCTCATCGTCGTCGAGGACAACGGCGAGGGGATGTCGCGCGAGGACGCGGAGCTCGCGCTCGAGCGGCACGCCACCAGCAAGATCCGTGACGCGTCGGATCTCGCCGCGATTCGCACGCTCGGATTCCGCGGCGAAGCGCTGCCGTCGGTGGCGTCGGTGTCGCGCTTCCGTTTGCGGACGCGAGCGAAGGGCGCGCTCTCTGGTACGCAGATCGTCGTCGAGGCCGGCAAGACCACCACCGTCACCGAGGTCGGCGCCCCCGAAGGCACGCTGGTCGAGGTCGGCGATCTCTTCTTCAATCTGCCGGCACGGCGTAAGTTCCTGAAAGCCGATACGGCCGAGGCCGCGCAGGTCTCGCGGCTCGCCACCCAGCTGGCGCTCGGCTACTCGGAGGTCGGCTTCACGCTTCGCAGCGGCGATCGCGTGCTGCTCGAGACGCCGCCGGCCGGATCGCTCGACGAGCGGTTCTACGAGGTCTACGGCGAGCGCCCGGACCTGGTGCCGGTCAACAAGCAGGCGGCCGGCATCACGGTGCGCGGTTTCGTCGCGGCACTCGGCGAGCAGGGGCCCGTGCGCGGGCCGCAGCACGTCTTCGTCAACCGGCGCATCGTCCGCGACCGCACGATCGCCCACGCGATCCAGCAGGCCTACAGCGTCGCGACGATCAAAGAGCGCAGCCCGGAAGTCCATCTCTTCATCGAGCTGCCGGCCGACCGGGTCGACGTCAACGTGCATCCGACCAAGGCCGAAGTTCGCTTCCTCGATCAAAGCCTGGTGCACGAGATCCTGCGGCGCGCCGTCGTCGATGCGCTCGGCGCGACGTCGACCCCGGAGCTGGTGCTCTCGATGGCCTCGCCGGCGCCGTCCGTCGAGGTGACGGGCGCGCTGCCGCTTGGATTTGGGACGGGCGCTTCGTGGGCGCCTGCCGGCGGCGGGCCCGGGGCGCTGCCCACCGACGAGGCCGTGCTCGCGCAAGCGATCGCGTCCGCGACGCCGGCCACGTGGCCCGATCCGCGCGTCCAGACGACGGCGGGTCGCGAGACCTATTCAACCCTGTTGCGCCCGATGACGCCGCTCGGGCAGTTCCGCAGCACGTTCATCATCGCGATCGACGACGAGGGGATCGCGATCATCGACCAGCACGTCGCGCACGAGCGAATCCTGTTCGAGCAGATCTCCGAGCGGCTCACGAGCCGCTCGCTCGAGTCGCAGCGCCTCCTCACACCGGTGGTGCTCGATCTGCCGGCAGGGGAGCGGCAGACGCTGCTTTCGCACCGCGAGGCGCTCGATCGCTTCGGGTTCGAGATCGAGGATTTCGGCGGCGGCAGTCTGCGCGTCGGTGCGGTGCCGGCGATTCTGGATTGGTCGCGATCCGAGTCGGCGCTGCGAGCCGTCGCTGTTGATCTCGATGGCCTCGCGCCCGGCGCCGGCGTCACCGAGGCGCTTCGGCGGCTGGCCGCGACGATGGCCTGTCACGCGGCGGTGAAGGCGAACGACCCGCTCACGCGTGAGAAGATGCAGTACCTGTTGGATGAGCTTCGTCGCACGGCGCATTCGTCGGTCTGCCCACACGGACGACCGGTGGTGCTGCGGCTCACACGGCGGGAAATCGAACGGAACTTCGACCGTATCTAGGCCAATGAGAGTCAGCGTACTCGCCCTTGCCCTCGTCCCCATCACGTTTCTGGCGGCGCGGCAGGCTCACCCATATTCGACGACTTTGTATCCGAGCGGCACGCTGCGGATCGAAGCGTACGTGTATCGTCCCACCGGTTCCGGCCCGTTTCCGGTCGTCATCTACAGCCACGGTTCGCGCAAGGGCTACGAGCGCGAGGAGCGGCCGATGGCGTTCGTGGGGAACATGCTCGCGAGCCAGGGCTATCTCGTCCTCGTGCCTGAGCGGCGCGGGTACGGCAAGTCGGACGGCCGCACGTTCAATGAAGAAGTGGGTACCGACGTCGGCGCCCGAATGATCGCGCGGATCGAGGCGGAGGCGGACGACGTGATCGCCGCGATCGCGTACGCCGGAACGATCGACGGCGCGGACATGAGACGGCTCGCGCTGGTCGGCTTCTCGCAAGGCGGGAGCGTCTCGATTCGCGTCGCGAGCCAGCGCCCGGACGTGCGGGCGCTCGTCGATCAAGCTGGCGGATCGCTGACATGGCCGCGAAGTCCGGACCTACAACGAGCTCTGACCGGCTGGGCGAAGACGCTCAAGATGCCGGTGCTGTGCATGGATGCGGCGAATGACGCCACGACCGATGCCGTCAAGGCCGTGTGCGACGCGGCGCACCGCGGCGGCGCGGAGACGCGCGTCACGATCTATCCGGCGTTCACGCCCGCATCGAATCCCGACAACATCGCGCCCGGGCATCTGATCTTCGCGCCGGGCGCGGGCGTGGCGATCTGGCGCCAGGACGTCACCACGTTTCTCGACGCGCACACGCGGGCGCAGTGACCTCGGGTCTGCCTGGGGCCCAGGGCCCGAGGCCTGGGGCCGGAATCAGTGTCCCGGCTTCTTGTACGGCGGCACCGTGGTCAGAATCGGCGACACATTCGCGAGCGTCGCGCCCTGCCACATCGACGGCACGCCGCGAATGAACGTGATGAGACCGCCCACAGGCGCCTTGATCTCACCGGTCCGGCGGCCGACGTAGTCGGTCGTGTACCCGAGCACGTCGCCCTCCTTCACGATTGTGTCGCGCTTCGCCGTCGCATAGAACATTCCCGGACCGTCCGCCGCGACGCGGCTGCCGCCCGTCACGAACACCGGCTGCGCGACCGGCTTCACCGCGCGCGTCGTCATCTTCAGTGCGCCCAGCACGTTGAGGCAGCCGTTGACGAGCGCGTCCACGTCGGCGTCGAGCACGAGCCCGCTCCGTCCCGCTTCAGCGATCAGCGTCGTCTTCCCCTGCGCGAGCGCGTAGCCGCCGAGACTCCGCGTGCTCGCCGGATTCGACGCATCGATGTCGCGAAGAATGACGTGATCGAGGCCGAACGCCAGCACGAGCGCCTTGGCCGCCTCGTCCTGCGCCGCATTGCCCGTGCGCGTCCAGTAGCTGTACGGCCGCAGATCCTCGTCGAGATCGCCGCCGTGCAGATCGACGACGACGTCGGCGGGCTTGACGATCTGGTCGGCGACGAGCGCGAGCGCGCGATCCGTCTGCGTGCCGGCGGCGTTGCCCGGATAGCCGGCGTTCATGCCTTTCTTGTCCACGGGGTTGACGTGCACGGTCATCTGCTCGAACGACGCGACGTTGAGCAGCGGCAGCACGATGACCGTGCCGGACAGCGCGTGCGGATCGATCTTCGCCGAGAGCCGCGTGAGCGCGACGACCGACGCGTACTCGGTGCCGTGGCTGCCCGCGATGAACGCGACAGTCTTGCCCGGCTTGTCGCCGCGAATCACGGCAACCGGGATCGTCGTCGCCGCATCAGAGCCCGCAGACACTTGAAGCGCCCCGTACGCGACCTCGCCCGGCTTGACGCTGGCGGTCCCGACGGTCACGGCCGGCGATTGAGCAACGACGACGACGGACATGACGGCGACGAACGTCAATGTGCGCATGGCAGCTCCAGGGATGTTCACTCGTTTACTTTTCGACTTCCCGACTCGTCGACGTCTCGACTTTCACGGATGCGCCTGGCCCTTTCCAGCGCATCGCGAATCTTCAACTCCAGCCCGCGGTCGGTCGGCTCGTAGTACCGCCGGCCTTCGAGGTGCGGCGGCAGGCACGACATCTCGGCCACGCCCTCCGCCTCGTTGTGCGCGTAGCGGTAGCCTCGCCCGTAGCCGAGCTCCTTCATCAGTCCGGTCGGCGCATTGCGGAGGTGGAGCGGGACCGGCTCGGCCAGGTCCTGCGTCGCATCGCGTGCCGCGGCTGAGTACGCGCGATAGACTGCGTTGCTCTTGGGCGCCGCGGCCATGTAGACGACGGCCTGCGCGAGCGCGGTGTTGCCCTCCGGCATGCCGAGAAAATGGACGGCGTCTTTGGCCGCATTGGCCAGATCGAGCGCGCGCGGGTCGGCGTTGCCGATGTCTTCCGACGCGAAGCGCACGAGGCGCCGCGCCACATACAACGGATCCTCGCCGGCTTCGAGCATGCGCGCCAGCCAGTAGACGGACGCGTCGGCGTCGCTGTTGCGGATCGACTTGTGGAGCGCGGAGATGAGGTTGTAGTGCTCCTCGCCGGACTTGTCGTAGAGCAGCGCGCGCCGCTCGAGCAGCGCGGCGAGAGCCGGCGTGTCGAGCACCCGCGTACCATCGGCGGCCGGCTTGAGGCTCGTGACGGCCTGTTCGAGGGCGTTGAGCGCCGTGCGCGCGTCGCCGTTCGCGTAGACCGCCAGCGCGACGAGCGTCACGTCGTCGGCCTGCACACGAAAGGCCCCCAGGCCGCGATCCGGATCCGCGAGCGCCCGCCTGAGAATCGTCACGATTCCGTCCGGCGTCAGCGGCTGCAGGACGTAGACCTTCGATCGTGAGAGCAACGCCGAGTTCACTTCGAACGACGGATTCTCGGTGGTGGCGCCGACGAGCACGATCGTGCCGGCTTCGACGTGGGGCAGGAACGCGTCCTGCTGCGCCTTGTTGAAGCGGTGGATCTCGTCGATGAAGAGGATCGTGCGGCGACCGCGATCGACGCGCCGGCGATCCGCGGCGGCGATGACTTCCTTGATTTCCTTGATGCCCGACGTGACGGCGCTGAACGCCACGAAATCGGCGCCCGCGAGCGTCGCCAGCAGCCGCGCGAGCGTCGTCTTGCCCGTGCCCGGCGGTCCCCAGAAGATCAGTGAGTGCATCGCGCCGCTGTCGAGGGCCTGTCGAAGCGGGCGGCCCGGGCCGAGCAGGTGCTCCTGGCCGACGAACTCCTCGAGCGTCCGCGGACGGATCCGCTCGGCGAGCGGCGTCCCCGGCAGGGGCGTGTCGTCGGTCTCGAAGAGGGGTGGACGATTCATTCGCGGGGCCGTCCAGCTGCGTACAGTATGAGCGCAGCGGTCACCGCGACGTTGAGCGAGTTGACGCCCGCCCGCATCGGCACCCGCACGCGCGCGTCCGCCCGCTGGACCACGGCCTCGGACAGACCGGCGCCCTCGTTGCCCAGGAGGACGACGGCCGGCCCATCGAGGCGGAGGCCATCGAGCGGCTCGCCGTCCCCGACGGTCGTGGCGACGACCCGGGCCCGGTGTGCGCGGGCCGCGTCGAAGAGTGCGTCCACGTCCGCGCGGTGGACCGGCACGCGAAATGTGCTGCCCATCGCGGCCCTGAGCGCCCGCCAGCCGGCGGGATCGGCCGTGGCGCCGGCCGCCACCACCGCGCTCGCCCCCAGGGCGTCCGCGCTGCGAATCACGCTGCCGACGTTGCCCGGATCCTGCACATCGACGAGCGCGATGACCAATGCCGTCGAGGCGCGAAACACGTCGGTCAGCGGCGGTGGCTGCCACTCGGCGATCGCGACGACGCCGCTTGGCGTGCGCACGGGACTGGCGGCGGCCATCACGTCCGCGGTGACGAGGTGTACGTGCGCGCCGGCGGCTTCGGCGCGGCGCGCCAGCTCGTCGTCGCCCCCGTGCACGAGCACGTCGCGCACGCGGACGCGCGCGGCCAGGGCTTCGTCCACGAGGTGCTCGCCGTCGAGCAGAATCTCGCCGCGCTCGCCGCGACCTGACGCGATCTGGCGGCACGCGAGCACGAGCGGATGGCGGCGACTCGTGATTGTTCGCGGCGAGGCCATCGGGCGGTCATTCTAACTTGGGGGGCTTTGTGTTAGCCTCACCTTCAGGTCATGAAAGCCCGTTTGATCAGGCGTTTTGAAGACGAGATCGCGGTGCTCGAGCGCGAGTTGACGCACGAGCTGCCCAAGGAAATCCAGCGCGCGCGGGAGCTGGGCGATTTGCGCGAGAACGCGGAGTACTCCGCCGCCAAGGAGCGGCAGCGGTTCGTCGAAGCCCGCGTGTCGATGCTGCGCAAGCGCGTTTCGGAGATTCAGCTCATCAATCTGGAGCGGATCCCCGCCGATCGCGCCGGCTTCGGCTCGAAGCTCACGATCAAGGAGAACGGCCGCGAGCTGTGCTACGAGCTCGTGATGCCCGAGGACGCGGACCCCGACCGCGGATTGGTGTCGGTCGCGTCGCCGATCGGTCGCGCGCTGATCGGCAAGGAAGCGGGTGATGAGGTCGAGGCGCCGACGCCCGCGGGCGTGCGCGTGTTCGAGATCATCAAGCTCGTGACCATCCACGACGAAGGCTGACGTGCCCGACGGTTCCTATTCCCCGCGCCTGCGCACGGGCGTCATCCTGTGCGGCGCGGGCACGGCGGGCGCGTACCACGCCGGCGTCTTGAAGGCCCTCGCTGAGGCCGGCGTCAAAATCGATCTCCTGGCCGGACACGGCGCCGGCGTCATGACGGCGCTCTGCGGTGCGATCGACGGCGGCGCACGCTTGTGGGATGCCGGCGGGCCGTGGACGGACAATCGGCTCCGCGCGGCCTACCGTTGGCGCGCGGCGCTCCGATTCGGGGCCTGGGGGTTGCTCGCCGCCGCGGGGATTCTCGCGCTGCCGCTCCTGATGCTCATCTGGGCGGGCCTCGTGTACGTCGCGAGCCTGCTCGTCGCGCTCGTCAACTTGTCGGATCTGTCCAGGGATCTGGTCGGCATGTATCGCGCGACGCTCGAATCGATGTTCGCGCCGCCGTTTCTTCCCACCATCGTGCCGCGGCTGCTCGTCCTGGCGCTGCTCGTCGTGTTGGGTGTGCTCGTCGCGGCCGCCGTGCGGGCGCTGTCCCAGGAGCGATCGCGCCGGCGGCTGTCGGGCGCGTTCTGGTGGCGGCTCGTCGGCGCGCCGCTGGACGCCGCAGAGCCGGCCGGGCTGATGGTGGACGCGCTCTGGCGCCTCGTGCGCGGTGCCTCGAACGCGCCGCGGCCGGCGCCGGCGGAGATCGGCCGCCGGTACGTCGATTTGCTGACCGACAACCTCGGGCAGCCCGGCTTCCGCGAGGTGCTGCTCGGACTGCACGATCTCGACTCGCGCCGGGATCTCGTCGGCGGACTGCTGTCGCCAGACGCGCGCCACCGGTTCGAGATGCACCGCGACGGCCCTGGACCGCGCGAGGCCGAGGTCGCCGATTTCAACGGCAGCGAGCGCGACCTGGTGGTCGATTTTCTGATGGGCGCGCAGCAGCTGCCCGTCGCGTCCGCACCGCACTCGGTGCAGTTTCCAGCCGACAGCTACTGGCGCGGCGAGCTGCATCGCGTGTGCGATCGGCCCGAGCTGGCCGTGCGGCTCGTCGAGGAGTCGGCCGTGGTCGGGATCGAGCAGATGATTCTGGTGGGCGCCGCGCCGCCCGCGGCCGTCCCGCACGGGATGCGCAGCCGGCCCGCGGATTTGCGCGGCCGGATGGGCGAGGTCGTCCGGTCGATTGAGACCGCCGTCTTCCAGGACGCGTGGACGGCCGCGACCAATCGCTTCTCGGGCGTCTTCGTCATTCGTCCGGATCACAACCCGCTCGGGCCGTTCGATTTCGGCGGCGTCTACGACGAAGCATCCGATCGCCGGCGCACGGTGCCCGAGCTGCTGCAACAAGGCTACGAGGAAGCGTACCGGCAGTTCATCGAGCCGGTCGTGGCCTCGGGCGAGCGGGTCGAGGCGCTGTAGGCATTGGGCTATTGGGCTATTGAAGAATCTGCGTACGCACCGCGATCCAGGTGACCGCTTTCTTCAACGGCTCGGCGGAATTCGAGCGTATTTGACCGCAGATCTCGGCATGGGGCGTGCATCGACATTGCTCCGTGACGCCACAAGAACTGAGACGACGAACGAGGCTGTTCGGCGAGCGGGCCAGAAAGTTCTGCCGGCCGCACCTGCGTGACGCTGATGCCGGCAACGCGGCTCGTCAGCTTTCGCGCGCCTCGGCAGCGGTCGGCGCGGCATATCGCAGCGTCTGCTTGTCACGATCACATGACGAGTTCATTTCCAGAATAGTGCACACGCTGGAGGAAGCCGACGAGTGCAAATACTGGACGCGGTATCTGCGCAATGGCGGCTTGGAATCGAAGGAACTCGTGGCGCTGTTCAATGAGTCGATTGAGCTGGCTCGCATCTTCGGCGCGTCGCTCAAGACAGCAATGTCACGCCCGCCCGAAGAACGACGCCCACCGAATCGAACCAAGCCGCCGCGCAAGAGGCCGCCGCCCAATAACCCAATAGCCCAATAACCCAATAACCCAATAACCCAATGTAAACTGGCTCATGCGTCCCGAGACTGAAGTCCTGCACCGCGGCGAGGGCGCGCGCGAAGGCGCCTCGCCGCTCAACACGCCGATCTACGCGACCAGCACGTTCGTCTTCGCCAACGCCGCCGAACTCGAAGCGTTCAACCAGGGTAAGTCCAACAAGTACCTCTACACGCGATACGGCAATCCGACAGTCCAGGCGGTCGAGGAGAAGCTCGCCGTGCTCGAGGGCGCGGAGGCCGCGCTCGTGACCTCGTCGGGCATGGCCGCGACGTCGACGGCGTTCTTCGGCCTGTTGCAGGCGGGCGATGAAGTGATCTGCAGCGCCGCGATCTACGGCGGGACGCTCCACGTGATCATGGACTTTCTGAAGCGGTTCGGCGTGACGTCGCGGTTCGCGTCGCTCGAAGAGCTCGCCAAGTCCGACTGCCTCATCGGACCGAAGACCAAGGTCGTGTGGTTCGAATCGCCGAACAACCCGACGCTGCGCTGCGTGGACATCGCGCGGGTGGCTGGCGCGTGCCGCGCGAAAGGCGTGATGTCCGCGATCGACAACACGTTCGCCAGTCCGGTGAATCAGCAGCCGATCGCGCTGGGCATCGACCTGGTGATGCACTCGGCGACGAAATACCTCAACGGACACTCCGACGTGACCGCCGGCGCACTCGTGGGCTCACGGAAGCTCATCGACGCGCTGCAGCCCGCGCGCAGGCTGTTCGGCGGCGTGCTCGAGCCCGCCTCCGCCTACGCGCTCGCGCGCGGCATGAAGACGGTCTCGCTTCGCGTCGCCCGGCAAAACGCCAGCGCGCACCGCGTCGCCGAGTGGCTCGAGACGCACCCGCGCGTCTCGCGCGTGTTCTATCCGGGCCTGGCCTCGCATCCGGACCACGCGATCGCCAAGAAACAGATGAACGGGTTCGGGGGCATGATCTGCTTCGAAGCCGCCGGTGGCTACGACGCCGCGTGCCGGTTCTACGATCGCCTGACCGTCATCAAGCGCGCCGCCAGCCTCGGTGGCACCGAGAGCCTCTGCAGCCTGCCCGTGCTGACCTCGCAGTACGGCCTCGACGACGACGAGCTCGCCGCGGCGGGGGTGACACGAGGGATGGTGAGACTCTCGGTCGGCCTCGAACATGCGGACGATCTGATCGCCGACCTCGAGCAGGCACTCGCGTAGAAAGTCGTACGCCGGAGATCGGACCTAGTCCGTCGCTTTGGCCGGAATCTTCTTGTCGGCTATCTGATCGGTCAGAAAATCTTCCGCCAGCTCGCCGATTCTCGCCGCGATGCCGACCCCGGACAGATCGCCGAACTTGCCGCGGAAGCGCTCGATCGGGACGACGGCCTTGGCCATCGCGCGATGGCCGCCGGCGCTGCCGATGTCGCCGAAGACGGCCTTCACGAACTCACCCGCGTTGCGTGAGTAGCCGAGGTTGCGCACGCTCACTATCAGCTGGCCGCCGACGATGCCCGAGACGATCGTCCACTTCACGTCTTCGAGCTGGAGCAGGAAGTCCGCCGTGTATGGGATGAAATCTTCGCGCGTCGTCTCGCCAAGGAACGCGGAGAACACCTGATTCTGCAGCCGACTCGTCGCGAGCGCGCGCGTGACGTGCTCGAGCCGCTCGATCGTGATTTCCGCGCCCTCCATTTTGCGAATCAACGCCGGGTCGGAGAGCGGATAAAGGAACGTGAACGCCTCGAGATCGACGCGGTTGGTCTGCCGTGCGAAAAACAGCGTGTCGGATTTGATCGCGTAGAGCATCGCCGTCGCGGTGCGCTCGGAGATGTTCACGTCGACGGCGCGCAGGTGTTCGGTAAAAATTGTGCAGGTCGACCCGTAGTCCGCGCGGATGTCCTTGAACACGGCCGTATAGCCCGGCTGCTCAGGATGATGGTCCACGACCAGATCGACACGCGGCAGCAGCCCGGCGAAGTAGTGCGGCTGCACGTCCACGGTCGCGATGCGTTCGAAGGCCGTGATCTCGTCGGCGGTGACGACCTCGACCTGGATGTCGAGCAGGTCGGCCATGCGCAGATTCTCGGGACGCGTCACGCCCTGCATGGCGCCGATGATCGCCGTCGTCCGCGTGCGTCGGAGCAGGTTGCGCAGCGCGAGACCCGCGGCGAGCGCGTCGGGGTCCGGCTCGTTGTGAAGCAGGATCAGCACGCGATCCGCGTCCTCGAAGTAGCGCTGGTACTGTTGGACGCGCGCGCGAGTGAGCGACCGTCCCAGCTCCGTCGTGAGCGAGGGCGCCAGCAGTTCCGAGAGATCGAGATGGGTGATTTCCGGAACGACGCTGCGCAGGTCGTCATGGCCCCGACGTCCCGCCCGCCGGCCGGCCACGTGGAGCACGTAGACGAGACTGCCCCCCGCGTCGCGAATCGCCGTGACGACGCGCTTGAGCCCGCGTTTGCCGGCGTCCTCCACGATGACGCAGGTGTTGGGGGAGAGGTCCGCGCGGAGGTAGGAATCGACTCGCGCCGGATCGGCGACGGTCACCGGCACGCCGTCGTCGGCTAGACGCCGGCCCAGCGGACGGCTTTCGACCAGAAACTCGATGTCAAAAGCGCCCGACAGGACCCGGTGGAGCGTCCGAATGACCAGCTCGTCCTGACAGACGGCCAGTGCGCGCACAGCGGTCGATTGTAGCCCGGAACTCCGGGGAGCAGCTTGGCCGGGACCCCCGTGGTCCGAGCCGGCCATCGGCGTTATAACGTGGGTCTCGGGATCGCGACCATCTCGGAATATCGGACAAATGGCACCCTCCGGGCTGACTTTGGTCCAACCCTCGAAATGACGTGGCCGCCATTCTGACAAATTTGCTCGAAAGTCGCTCAGATTCGGCACGCGGGACCGCGCGGCGCCGCCTGGTGCGCGGATTGCAAGTCTGCGGGCTTTCAGTCACTGGAGGGCGACGAATATGGCTCTGAGGCGGGTGAGTCTGGCAATTGTGGCAATCATCGGGTTGATTGGCGCGGCGCCGGCCCAGGCGGGGTCGTTCACGGCAACCGCGGTTGGCTTCAGCTTCATCGACGCGACAGGCGGCTCGGTGATCGCCGGCCTGACGGGTCAGGATGACGCAGCGGTCAGCGTGGCCTTACCATTCTCGTTCTCATTCTTCGGCAATTCCTTCAACTCGGTCTTTGTGAGCAGCAACGGGTTGATTACGTTCAATAGCGCCAACTCGGCGTTCACCAACCAGGATCTCAACTTCCCGTTGGGGCAGCCTGCGATTGCCGCGTATTGGGACGATCTGGTCGTCGCTGGTACGGCGAACACGAACGTCTATACATTGACGCAGGGGGCGGTCGGCAGCCGGCAGTTCACGATCGAGTGGGCGCACATGAGCTACTTCGACGATAACCTCCCGCGTACCGGTGACTTCTCGTTCGAAGCCACGCTGTTTGAGGGCTCGAATTTCATTCGACTGAACTATCTCAACCTCGCGACCGGCCATAACGGCGGTGCTCAAGACAACGCGGTGTCAGCAACCGTCGGCGTCACGAACGGTGCGGGCGACGTGACGCAACTCGTCTTCAACAACGGCACCAACGCATTCGTCGGTGCCGAAAAGTCGACCCTGCTCACGCCGACCGCGGCGGTTCCGGAACCCGCGTCCCTTCTGCTGATCGCGACGGGGCTTGCCGGGTTGGCCGCTCGCCGGCGGGCGCGCTAGTCTTCGCGCTTCTCAGTTCTTCAGCCCAGCCCGATGGCCATCGGGCTGGGCGTTGTTGTTTCTGGCGCCCTCCAGGCTCCGGCTGCGGGCGTCCAGCCCCGCCGTTTTGCTAGCACGGGCTAGCCAGACATTCAGGTCGAATTTGGTATAGCCGCGGCGTTAAGATACGCGGCATGACTCAGCGGGCCTGGCGCTGGGTGCCACTCGCGGTGTCGGTCGCGGGGGCCGTTGGTGTGTCGGCGCAGCAGACCTACCGGGCGGGCGTCGATCTTGTTCGGCTCCCGGTGGTCGTCACGAGCAAGGACGGGCAGCCGGTCCACGGCCTCGGGCCCGAAGGATTCCAAATCACCGAGGAGGGCCGTCCGCAGCGGGTGTCGTATTTCGTCGAAGGCGCGCCCGGCGAGGCCCTGCCGCTGCACCTGGGCCTGCTCCTCGACGGCAGCGAGAGCATGGATCAGGATCTCGGGGCGGCGTCTAACGCGGCGGTGACGTTCATCAAGCAACTCGACGAGGCCGTGGACGTTACGCTCGTCGACTTCGACTCGACGATCAACGTCGGGCGCTTCACCCCGGACAACTACCCGCGTCTCTTCGCGCGCATCCGTGAGCGCAAGGCCGCCGGAGGCACGTCGCTCTACGACGCGCTTGGCGTGTTCGTCGAGCGCACGCTCGGTCAGACCGGCCAGCACCTCGTGCTCATGTACACCGATGGCGGCGACTCGACGAGCACGATGAGCTACGGCAAGCTGCAGCAGCTGCTGCGGCTCGGCAACGTGATGGTCTACGTCGTCGGCTACCTGCAGAACCAGACGATGAGCGAGCGCATGACGCAGCTGGTGCGGCTGAGCGGCATCGCCCACGAGACGGGTGGCGAGGCGTTCTTCCCGCAGTCGAAGGAAGATCTGACGGAGGCGTACCGCCGGATTCTGGACGAGCTCGCGTCGCGCTACACGATCGGCTACGTCCCGAGCGACCCGAAGGTCGACGGCAAGTTCCACAAGGTCGCCGTGAAGCTTGCGATGCCCGCGCTCAAGGGCGCCAAGGTGCGCACGCGCCCGGGGTACCTCGCGTCCACCACGCCGGCCGCGGGCGGCGACCGGTGATTTCGCGAAAAGTAGTAGCATGAGGGGTTCTGGCCGTGCCCGCTCATGCGCTCTGTCTCTGACCGCTTCGCGCTCGAGAGTGATTTTGACCTGCGGGGGGATCAACCCCGCGCCATCGAACAACTGACTGAGGGTCTGCGCCGCGGCGACAAGTCGCAGGTGCTGCTCGGCGTCACCGGCTCCGGCAAGACGTTCACGATGGCGCAGGTGCTGTCGCGCGTGAACCGGCCGGCGCTGGTGATGGTCCACAACAAGACGCTGGCGGCCCAGCTCTATCAGGAGTTCCGCCGGTTCTTCCCGAAGAACGCTGTCGAGTTCTTCGTCAGCTACTACGACTATTACCAGCCGGAAGCCTACATGCCGGCGACCGACTCGTACATCGAGAAGGAAGCCATCATCAACGACGAGATCGACCGGCTGCGGCTGTCGGCCACGCGGTCGCTCTTCGAGCGGCGCGACGTCATCATCGTCGCGAGCGTGTCGTGCATCTACGGCCTCGGATCGCCGGAGAGCTACTACGGGCTGGTGGTCGCGCTCGAACGCGGACAACGCATCGACCGCGACGGCATGCTGCGCAAGCTCGTCGAGATCCAGTACGAGCGCAACGACTACGAGTTCACGCGCGGCACATTCCGGGTGCGCGGCGACATCGTCGAGGTGTATCCGTCGTACGACGACGTGGGCTTGCGGATCGGGTTCTTCGGCGACGAAGTCGACGAGCTCCTGACGTTCGACCCGCTGACCGGCCGCGAGATCCGCCGGCATGAACGGATCACGGTCTATCCGAAATCGCACTTCGTCACGCCGCGGTCGCGATCGCTCGAAGCGATCGAGAGCATCAAAGTCGAGCTCGCGCAGCGCTTGAAGGATTTAGAGTCCTCGGGCCGCGCGCTCGAAGCCCAGCGGCTGCACCAGCGGACGATGTTCGATCTCGAGATGATCAAGGAGATCGGCTACTGCCACGGGATCGAGAATTACTCCCGGCACCTGTCGGGACGCGCGCCAGGCGAGCCGCCGCCGACGCTGCTCGACTATCTGCCTGCCGACGCGATCATCATCGTGGACGAGAGCCATCAGACGGTGCCGCAGGTGCGCGGGATGTACCACGGCGACCGGTCGCGCAAGGAAGTGCTCGTCGAGTTCGGCTTCCGCCTGCCGTCGGCGCTCGACAACCGGCCGCTGAACTTCGAGGAATGGGAAGCGCGCGTCGGCCAGCTGGTGTTTGTCAGCGCCACGCCCGGTGCCTACGAGCTGCGTCAGGCCGGCGGCGTGATCGTCGAGCAGATCATCCGCCCGACCGGGCTGGTTGATCCGATGATCGACCTGCGTCCGGTGAAGGGGCAGATCGACGACCTGCTGGGCGAGATTCGCGAGGTCGCGGCCCGCGGCGAGCGGGTGCTCGTGACGACGCTGACCAAACGCATGGCGGAGGATCTGACGCAGTACTACCACGAGCTCGGCGTGCGCGTGCGCTATCTCCACTCGGACATCGACACGCTCGAGCGTGTGCAGATCCTGCGCGATCTCCGGCTCGGCACGTTCGACGTGCTCGTCGGCATCAACCTGCTGCGTGAAGGGCTCGATTTGCCGGAGGTGTCGCTCGTCGCGATCCTGGACGCGGACAAGGAGGGCTTCCTGCGGTCGTCCGGGGCGCTGATCCAGACGATGGGCCGGGCGGCGCGGAACGTGCGCGGCCGGGCGATTCTGTACGCCGACGTGCAGACCGATTCGATGAAGGCCGCGATCGGGGAGACCGAGCGGCGCCGCGCCGTCCAGGAGGCCTACAACGTGGCGCACGGCATCACGCCGGCCTCGATCGTCAAGAACATCGAGGACGTGCTGTCGAGCGTGTACGAGCGCGACTACGTCACGGTGCCGAAAGCGGCGGACGAGCGCGACGCGTTTCGCACGAGGGCGGAGCTCGACGCATTCATCGTGCGGCTCGAGAAGGACATGCGCGAGGCGGCGGCGAACCTCGAGTTCGAGCGGGCGGCCTCGATTCGCGATCGACTCAAGAGGCTGCGGAACCCAGATCTTGCGGTCGCCGGGGGCGGCCGTTGATGCCGGGCGTCAATGGCTTGTTGAAGCGCGCCGTTCTTGAGGTCCAAGAGTACATGCACCTGCTCAGCGTGATCGGGCGGAGCCTGGTCACGCGGCCGCTCTACCTCCGCGACATGGTCGAACAGTTGGACAGCATTGGCCTGGGGTCGTTGACCGTCGTGCTCCTCACGGGCACGTTCACCGGCCTCGTCCTCGCCCTCCAGATGGGCGTGTCGCTCGACCAGTTTGGCGCGCGCTCGATGGTCGGCCGCATCGTCAGCGCCTCAATGGTCCGCGAGCTCGGGCCGGTGCTGACCGCGCTGATGGTGACGGGTCGCGTCGGGTCGGGCATCGCCGCAGAGCTCGGCTCGATGATGGTCACCGAGCAGATAGCGGCGCTGCGGTCGCTCGGAACGGATCCCATCCGGAAGCTGGTCGTCCCACGCGTCGTGGCCGGCACGGTGATGCTGCCGGTGCTGACCATCATCAGCGACGCCATGGGGATCGGCGGCGGGGCGGTGATCTCGCGCACGCAGTTGAAGATCGCCGGCAGCGTCTACTGGAACAACGTCGTGCAGGGGCTGTACTCGCAGGACCTCTGGATGGGATTGATCAAGCCCGTCGTGCTCGGGTTCGTGCTCGTGACGATCGCCTGTCACGTCGGCATGCGGACGAAGGGCGGCACGCAAGGCGTGGGGCGCGCGACCACGAATGCCGTGGTCGCCGGATCGGTCGCGGTGCTGGCGGTGGATTTCCTGGTCACCAAGTTCCTCATCGCGGTCATCTACTGAGCCTCATGGCCACCGCACCGGTCATCGCCTTCGATGAGGTCTCGCTTGCGTTCGACGACAAAGTGATCCTCGACCGCGTGAGCTTCGCGCTGGCGCCTGGCGACATGAAGATCATCCTGGGCGCGAGCGGCGCGGGGAAGTCGACAATCCTCCGGTTGATTCTCGGCCTGCTGAAGCCGGACGGCGGCCAGATCTTCGTCGACGGGCACCGGATCGATTCGATGGCCGAGGCGGACCTGATGCAGATTCGCGTCAACCTCGGGATGGTGTTTCAGGAAGGCGCCTTGTTCGACTCGCTGACCGTGCGCGAGAACGTCGGGTACCGGCTGTTCGAGGAGACCTCGATGCCGATTGCGGACGTCGACCGGCGCGTCGACGAGGTGCTCGGGTACGTCGGGCTCGGCGAGTACCGCGACCGGATGCCCTCGGAACTCTCCGGCGGGCAGCGCCGGCGCGTGGCCATCGCGCGCGCGCTGACGTCGAAGCCGCGCATCCTCCTTTACGACGAGCCGACGACCGGCTTGGATCCAATCACGGCACTGACGATCGACGCCGAGATCATCAAGCTGCGCGATCTCGAGCACGTGTCGTCGATCATCGTCACCCACCAGCTGCGCGATGCGTTCTACATCGCGACGCATCAGGCGGTGGGCCAGGCGGGCGCGTTGCAGTTTGTGTCCGCTCGACCGGACCGCGCTGCCCAGGTCGTGTTCCTGATGCTGAAAGATGGCAAGATCGCCTTTGAGGGTTCGGCGGAGGCGCTGCGGCAGTCCACGGACGAGTATTTGCGAACGTTTCTGAGTTAGGGGTTTCCCGGAGCGGAGCAGTCATGCCTCGAACACGATCCATTGTCTGGTCGGAACTCAAGCTCGGCATCGTCGGCATCGTCGCGGTCCTGATGGCCAGCGTCCTGGTCATCGCGGTCGGCGGGCAGGGCGGGTTCTTCTGGCAGCGGTACCCGCTCAAGACGCAATTCGACAACGTCGAGGGCATGAAGACCGGCGCGGTCGTGCGGCTGAGCGGCATGGAGATCGGCAAGGTGAGTGCGGTCGAGTTCGTCGGCACACGCGTCGAGGTCACAATGGAGGTCTCGAAGGACGTGCGGCCGCTCATCACGACCAACTCCGTGGCGACGATCGGCTCGCTCAGCCTGCTCGGCGAATCGATTGTCGACCTGAGCGCGGCGTCGACGGGCCGGCCGCTGAACGATTGGGAATACGTGCGGTCTGGCGTCGGCGGTGGGCCGCTCGGCGCGCTCCAGACGAGCGCGACCAAGGGGCTCGAAGACGCCACGAAGATCCTCGAAGGCATTCGAGCGGGGCAGGGCACGCTGGGCAAGATCGTCACCGACGAGAAGCTCTATCAGGACATCGACCGGTTCGTCCTGTCGGCCACGACCGTGACCAGGGCGCTCAACGAGGGCAAGGGCACGCTGGGCAACCTCATGAAGGACCCGGCGGCCGCCAATGCGCTCAAGGCGTCGCTCGAGAATCTGCAGACGGTCACCGAGCGGATGAAGGACGAACAGAGCCCTCTCGGCCGCCTGCTGCATGACGACGCCATGGGGAAGTCGCTCAGCACGGCGACATCCAACCTCGAGGACGTCACCGGCCGGCTCAAACGCGGCGAAGGTACGGCCGGCAAGCTGCTGACGGACCAGCAGGTCTATGACAACCTCAACGCGCTCACGGCCAAGCTGGACCGGCTCATCACCGATCTCAACGCCGGACGCGGGACAGCGGGCCAGCTGCTGCATGACCAGCAGCTTTATGAGACGATGAATCGGGCAGCCGGCGAGTTGCGAGACCTCCTCGCGGACATCCGGAAAGACCCGAAGAAATATCTCCGGGTCAGCGTCAGCATTTTCTGAGAAGGAGAGGTCAGTCATGGCGAACAACGGCAATTCAGCAGGTGGCGTCCTCGTAGCGTTTGCTGTCGGCGCGATCGCTGGCGCCGCGGTGGCGTTGCTCTTCGCGCCCGCGACCGGCGAGGAAACGCGCAAGAAGCTGGTGGAAAAAGCGAAAGAGGGGCGCGAGCGCGCAGAGACCGCGGCGCGTGAGGGCCGTGAGTACTTCAACCGGCAGCGCGACAATCTGACCGCGGCGGTCGAGCGCGGCCGCGAAGCATTCGACCAGGCGCGCAAGGAGACCCTGTGAGCGATTGGGCGCTCGTGTGGCTCGGCGTGATGGCCGCGTCGCTGGCCATCATGACCGCGCTGCAGTGCGTCGTGGCGCTGACGGTCATCAAAGCGGCGCGCGAGAGCGCGGAGGCGCTGCGCGGCGTGCAGCGCGATCTGAAGCCACTGCTCGACAAAGCGCACCGCATCGCGGACGACGCCGCGCGGACGACGGCGATCGCCGCGGCGCAGGCCCAACGGCTCAGCGAGCTCGTGAGCGTGACGACCGATCGCGTGGACGAAACCCTCGGGCTCGTGCATGGCGCGATCAACGGGCCGCTGCGTCAGGGCTCGATCGTCGCCGCGGTCGCGCGCGCCGTCATGGCGATCTGGAACGGCCGAACCGAGCGGCGCCGCCACAACCGCGACGACGATGACGCGATGTTCGTCGGCTGACGCGGCTGAGGTTTGACCGGGTCGGGAAGGGATGGTAGAAATGACCGCGATGAACACCTCCCGCCATCGGACCCGGCGTCAGTGGTTCGCGCTTGTGTGCGTGCTCGCCGCCGCCCAGCTGACCGTCAACGCACAGGCGTTGCCGGTGCCGACATCGCCGGCCCGTGTCAAGGAACTCGTCGCGCTCCTCCAGTCGAAGAAGCTCGAAGCGTTCGCCGTGAAGGACGCCGTCGAAGCCGGGCGGTTCGTCGCGGTGTACCTGGTGCCGAACGTGCAGCTCATGCTGATTTCGGCCGGGTACGAGCGGCCGACCGACGTCGAGTACCGGATTTACCAGAAGGATTTCACCAACGCCTACGCGGAGCTGAACTCGTCGGTGCTCGCGAAGGACAAAGTGTTCTTTCAGGACGCGCTGTGCGACGGGCTCCTTCCGAAAGCGACCAACGGCGCCGAGGACATCGTCACGATTGGCACGGCGAAGCGGGTGTTCAACGGCGACTACAACGATCCGAAGAAGAAGCCGGATCCGAAGAAGATTTCGCTCGAAGACTACGTGAAGGCCTACAGCGAGGCTGACGCCAAGTACACGAGCCTCGTCACGATGCTCCTCGAAGAGCTCAAGAAGAGCTGAATTGCGATAAGCTGAACAGCAGATCGAACGGTTGGGCGCTTGGCTCAGTTGGCTAGAGCATCGCCTTCACACGGCGGGGGTCAGTGGTTCGAATCCACTAGCGCCCACCAACCTTCAAACAACAAGAACGGCCTCAGTCGCGCAATCGTGCGCTGAGCCGTTTCCGGCCGCGCTCACTGGAGCCGTACGCCACCGACGAAAAAGAGAGTCCTCAGGCGATCCAAGCCATTGACGTGCGGTCGAAGTCCGAAGGGACGTGGCCCGCGGAGTGTTCCTGGTGCTCGGCCTCGCTGTCACCGCCTTTGCGCAGGTCCCTGCACAGCCGTCGTGGAAGCAAGTTGAGCAGGCGACCACGGTCGACGCGCTCCGGCATTTTCGCGGAGATTTCGGCGGCATCTACGTGGACGCGATCAAACCCCAGTGCCCGGCCGATCCGCTGACCGACGTTTGGTGCCCGCCGAACGCGCGGGGTTTGGAAAACGGCGCGCTCTTCACACCCGCCTACACGCACTACACGCCGGCACAGCGTGCAGCGATTCGAGCCGCCTACACGAGTCGCGGCTACACGCATTTTCCAATTGGCATCTTCACCGAACGGCGGCGCAGCTATCACGACGCCTTTCCGCCGGGTCCGAAGGACGGGAATGTGTCGCCTTTCCTCGAGGAGCTCTGGACCGACGGCATCTATCCCGTCTGCTTCGTCCTGCAGGATCGAGAAACGGTCGCCGACGCAGAGCGCAACGCGGCTCGCCTGACGGATCGAGACCTCTGCCGAATCGTCGTGCCCAAATGGGAGATGAACGATCCGGACGCCAACGACACCGCGCGCATGGACGCCGAGATCCTCGCGACTCGGGCGGCGTTTCCCAACGCGCAGCTTTACGTTCACTTCACCGCACGCCGCACGGCAGGCGGTCCGCCCGAAGACGCCTGGTGGGGAGACGGCTGGCGCAGGGACTCGGCGGGGCATACGGATGACTGGCCGGGTGCATCTCGTGTCGGAGTGCGCGGCCTCCTGTATCAGGATGATCGGTGGAACGATCCCGACGCGGTGATCGATCGCCTCGGCGACGTCCTGGTGCAGCTCGCGGGGTTTGACGTCGTGCTGTTCGAGACGGACATCTATCCGAAATTCTGGCAGGGCCGGACCGAGCAACAAGGCCGCGAATACAACGACAAGATTTTGCGCGCTCGCATGCTCAAGGACGCCTGCCTGAGCGGACGCTGCGGGCGACTGATCGGCTTCACGAGCGGCGGCTCAGCTCACCTGATCCGTGACTAGCCCATTGCCTCAGTGTCCAGAAGACGAGCTCATTTCCGCCGCTCCGGTAGCCGCCTCTCCGAGGGCCCGTCGTAGGTGTGCGACGAGGGGTCGATCGCGCGCATGGGAGACTCGCGTCCCTGCTCTTCCAGCGCGTGCGCGGCAAGGCCAGGAACGCGCGAGATGATGAGCAGCGTGTCCGCGACCTCCGGTGGCAGGCCAATATCGCCGGCGATGGCCGCGATGGCGCCATCTACGTTCACCGGCAGGGACCGATCCTTGAGCGCGGGATGACGCGTGAGCGCGTGCTCGATCGCGCGAATCAACTGCGCGTGCTCGTGATCGAGCTCCAACTCGTGCGCGATTTGGAGCAGCCGCGTCGCCCGCGGATCCGTCGTGTGATACCGGTGCCCGAAGCCAGGCGGAGGAATCTCTCCCGCCGTCACCAGCCGATCGACCTGGATCGTCGCGACCTCGGCCAGCGACTTGCCCGTGCGAGCCAGCGCCAGCCCCTCGTCGAGCAGCTGCCGGCACGCGAGCGCATCGCCGCCGTGGTACCGGCCGAATCCCAGCACGCCCGCCGCCACTGCCCCCCGAAGCGATGATCCGGTCGTGGCCGCGTTCCGCGCGTTCAGCGTCGACGGCGGCGTGGCCCCGTGGTCGATGAACGAGACGAGCATCGCGTCCATGAGCCGCCCGATCGACGGTGTCGGCAGCTCGCCGGTGAGCAGGAGATAGATCGCCTCGCCGAATTGCAGCCGGCCCATCATCTCGTCGAGCGGGTAGCCGCGAACGAGAATCTTGTTCGGCTCGATGTAGGTGAGCGCCGTCGACCACCGGCGCGCGGCGGCCGGGTTGTCGACCGGAGTCTTAAGTGGTGGCATACAGCCGATCCCCAAAATCCCCGAGACCGGGGAGGATGAACTTGCTCGCATTGAGCCCGCGATCGACGACCGGGGTGTAGATGCGGACGTCGGGTCGCGCGGCTTCGACCGCGGCGACCCCCTCCGGCGCGGCGACGATGCAGACGAGCCGCACGTCGCGCGCGCCCGCCTGATCGAGCATCCGAATCGCGGTCACCGCGCTGCCGCCGGTCGCGAGCATCGGGTCGACGATGAGCGCCGTGCTGGCCGACAGATCCGGCGGGAGCTTCGAGTAGTACTGCGATGCCACGGCCGTGCGCTCGTCGCGCTGCAGGCCGATGTGCCCGACGCGCGCGTGCGGCAGCACCTCGAGTACGGCCTCGACCATCCCCAATCCCGCGCGCAAGACCGGCACCACGACGACGTCGCCCGCGAGCGTGCGCGCCTCCGTCGTCTCGAGCGGGGTGTCCACCGTCGTCTTCACGGTGGCCAGATCGCGCGTCGCCTCGATCGCGAGCACCAGACTGAGCCGGTGCGCCAGCCGCCGGAAGTGACTCGGACGCGTGTGCTTGTCGCGCAGCGCGCACAGGGCATCGTGCGCGATCGGATGGTCGATGAGATGAACCGCCACGGGGGAACTATACGACAGCTAACGGTGTTGTGAGTCAAGCGTGGGCGCCCAGGGTTGTTGTGTCCGGACGATCGCGTTGAGGATGCTCAGGAGTTGGCGTGCGATCGCGATGAGCGCGACTTTGGCTGGCTT
>Ga0163163_10000532_pt1 | contig 33942 bp, 28 predicted proteins | sample S65metaG_FD_119766 | JGI IMG/M metagenome (GOLD analysis project Ga0163163, IMG submission 119766) | Switchgrass rhizosphere microbial communities from Kellogg Biological Station, Michigan, USA - S6-5 metaG | ecosystem: Host-associated > Plants > Roots > Rhizosphere > Soil | place: USA... | reverse complement strand
CTCCTCGTCGACCGGACAACGCAGCGCATCGGTGACGTTGGTGCCTCCGCCATAGGGCACCAGGCAGACGTCGTGCCGGGTCGCGGCCTCCACCAGGGCGGCCACCTGTTCCGCGGTTCGGGGGAACACCACCAGGTCGGGCACCCGCTCGATCCGGGCGTACTTGATGGCGTACATCTCCTCCAGCGTGTGTCCGTGTCCGTGCCGCAGGCGAATCAGCGGATTCTGGGTGGCCGACCCGTCGGGAAACAGTGACTGCACCTCGCGCAGGAAGGGGAGATTCTCCCGCGGCGCGGGGACCTCGGGCGGGTAGGCGGAGTCATGGGTGTCGTCGACGGGAAAGTCGATTTCCATCACGCCCTTGATCCAGGGCAGCAGGTCGGGGAGCTCGGCACCGGAGAGCGGATAGCGGCTCCCGGTCATGGTGACGCTCCCGTTGGGGAGCAGGGCAAATCCGGAATCGCGGAAGCCCCACACGTCGGGGCTGATGGCGTCGCCGTCGTCGGGGGGCGGGTCGCCGGGGATGATGCGCGGGTCACCCGTTGCGGTCATGGAGACAACTTATGTCGTGGACGGCACCGGCGCGACACGCGGTTGCGCCGCCCACCAGGCGGCCGCGTCGTCCTGGGTCCAGGGGTCGAGGTCGAGGGCCGCCAGGGCGCGGCCCAGCGCGGCGGCGCTGGCCGGCCGGGACGGCGGATCCTTCGCAAGACAGGCCAGGACCAGTCGCTCCAACCCATCCGGCAGGACGATGTCGGCGCGGGCCGACGGGCTGACCGGGACCTCGTTGAGGTGCTTCGCGATCAGGGCAAACACGCCGGGCCCTTCGAAGACCGGAACGCCGGTGAGCAGGTTGTAGGCCACGCAACCCAGCGCGTAGAGATCGGCCCGGCCGTCGATCGCGTTTCCCATCAGCATCTCGGGCGCCATATAGTCGGGCGTGCCGGGGGTGATGCCGGTGCCGGTCGCCAGAGACTGCTCACCGGTCGTCCCGGCCATGGATTTCACGAGCCCGAAGTCGAGCACCTTGACGAAGTCGTGGGTGAGGCCGAGCCGTCCGATGTGGATGTTGGCCGGCTTGATGTCGCGATGCACCAGCCCGCGGACATGGGCCTCCTCCAGCGATTCGCAGACCTGGCGGAGAATGTGGATCACCCGGGCGGGATCCACCCGCGGGCTGGTGCGCACCAGCTGCTCCAGGTTCATGCCCTCGAGCAATTCCATGACGAAATAGAGCGTTTGGTCCTCGGTCACCCCGAAGTCATAGAGCTCGACGGTGTGGGGCGATCGGAGATTCGCCGCCACCTCGGCCTCCCGCCGGAAGCGGCTGATGGCGAGCCTCGCGGCGTCATCGCCCCCGGACGCGATCATCTCGGGGCGGATCAGCTTGATGGCCGCCGGTCGCGCCAGCATGCGGTGGCGGGCGAGATACACCTCTCCCATCCCGCCCCGTCCCAGCAGCTCCCCGATCTGATAGCTGCCCAGCTCCCGCGCCTTGCTGACCTGGTGGCCGAGCCGGGTGACCACGTGAGAGATCACCACGGCCACGCCGACCAGCATGAAATCGGGATAGTGCATCAGCAGCGCGTTCCAATCGGATCCAAAATCCCAGGCGCCGCGGGCCTTGGCGATCAGCATGCCCGCCGGCATCATCGCGGCCGAGATGAGACCGGCCACCAGCATTTTGCGCGGAGGCGTGGGGACGATGGCCGGGAACATCAGGATCACCGCGCCGACCCAGGTGATCACCGGATTGGGCGGCCAGTCGCTGGGGACCGCGTGCCAGTGCCAGAGCAGGCCGATGGCCAGCGCGGTGAAGACGAGATAGAGGAGACCGACGTCGAGGCAACGCTGCGGGACCCGGCCGGTCCTGCGGGTATAGCGGTACATCGCGAGAGACACCAGCAGACCCGCGCCCGCGATGAGATCGGGGACGTCCAGCGTGCGCCAGGCGGAGCTCGTGGGGTTCATCGCGCGCTGCGCGAGCTTGTCCAGCAGGGTTCCGGTGGTCCAGAGGGCGGCGCCCATCAGGGCGAAGATGCCCAGCCGGCGGGAGGCTTCCCGGAGGAGATCGTCGGGTAGTGGCCGGGGCGCGCCACCCCCGGATTTTTGACTGGAAGGGGTGCTGTGCGGCTCGGGGCCTATCAGATTGGGGGCAGGCATGTAGGGTGAAGCTATTCGGGAAGGCTGCGGACGCCAGAGCAACGCCTCGGCAACACACGTGCAATCGAGGTGACGGTCACACGTCCCAGTTTCATATTGAGGGTCCTCCCACGAGGCGAGGTTCCATGATCCGCAGCCGGCTGTGCCGCAGCGCGCTCGGGGGTGGTTGCATCCTCCTGCTGGCCGGTTGTGGTCCCAAGATCCTGGCGTTCGACGTGCAGCCGCGCCGGGTGTGCGCCGGCGATTCCGTGCACATCAGCTGGAAGGTTCGCGGCACCCCGCATCTGGAATCGGCGCGCCGCACCGTAGACTCGGTGGAAATCATCCGCTATACGATCGTGTCGGAGTCCCACGGCAAACGGGCCTCCAGCTCGATGGATGTCATCACCGTCACGCCGGCGGTGCCGACCGTGTTCGTGGCGGAGACCGCCATGCAGGGTAATGATTCGCTGGTGGCGCGGGACAGCGCGCGGACCGCGGTCTGGCACAGCCTGGTCCAGATCGGCGACGTCGGCTCCGATTCGGGCCGCCAGCTCCTGGTGCGGCACGCCGGTCGCGACGCGGTCATCGGACCCGACCGCAAGGGAAGCGCGGTCTGGCGCGGCCTTCCGATGAGCGGGGCGTGGGAAATTCGCTCCGGTCTCCAGCGGGGAGAAATTCCCGGTAACCCGGCCCACCATCCTCCGCCGCACCTGTCCATCCGGGTCGGCCTGGTGTGCGCCGGACGCGGAGCGCCCCACCCAGCAGCGTAGCTGCGGCGCGGGCCGGCGCCTGACGACTCAGCGCACCGTCAGCAGAGCCCGGAGTCGAATATCCGCCGACGATGCGCCCACCATGATCCGGAACCTTCCCGGCTCCACCACCCGGTGGTGCTCCCGGTCCAGCAATGCGAGCTGCTTCGGACCGAGCGGGAAGTGCACCTCCCGCTGCTCTCCCGCGGCCAGATGAATTCGCTGGAACCCCGCCAGCTGCATCACCGGTCGCGCCACCGATGCCACCTCGTCGTGGACATAGAGCTGCACCACCTCGTCGCCCGCGACCGCGCCGGCGTTCCTGACCCGGCAGCGCGCCATCGCGGTTCCGCTGGAATCGATCACCGCCGGCTCGATTGTGAGCCCCGAATACTCGAAGCGGGTATAGCTGAGCCCGAAGCCGAAGGGAAACAACGGTCGCCCGGTCAGGTCGAGGTAGTCATCGCCCCGTCCGGTGGGGGCGTGGTAATAGCTGAGCGGGAGCTGGCCCTCCGCGAGCGGAAAGGTGATGGGCAACCGGCCGGCCGGGTTCTGGTCGCCGAAGAGGACCTCGGCGACGGCGTGGCCGCCCTCCTCTCCGGGATACCAGGCCAGCAGCACGGCCCCGACACTGTCGACCCAGTCGGTCATGGTCACCGCGCTCCCCGCCACCAGCACCACGGTCACCGGCCGGCCCGTCGCCGCGACGGCGCGGATGAGTGCCTCCTGGTGCCCGGGCAGCCGGAGCGAGGCGCGGTCCCGGAATTCGCCCTCCTCGATCCCGGCCGCGATGACGACGGCGTCGCCCTGGCGCGCCGCGCTCACGGCGCGCGCGATGGCCGCGCGCCACTCGGCGGGACGGCCGGCATCCCAGACCATCCGGATACGGGCGTTGCCGGTGCTTTCGAAATACTCCAGCCGGATCCGGTAGGCGCGCCCTCGCAGGAGCCGCACCGGCTTCACCGTGGTCCGGTACGATTGCTTCTTCCAATTGTCGATCAGCAGCCGGTCGTCGAGATAGAGCCGGTATCCGTCGTTGCCTTCCACGCCGATGCGGACCACCCCCGTGCGAGGCGCGATCAGCCGGCCGGTCCAGCGCACCGAGTACCAGTCGGAGGCAAGCGACGTGTCGGGCGCCGACAGCGTCCACCGGAAATCGATGAACGGATCGACGCGCCGAACCCGGGGTGTTCCTTCCAGCGTGATGTTGTCGAAATACTCCGCCTCGAGACCGGGGCCGAGGCTGGCCGCGGGGACGGGCTCGAATTCCGGCGTTCCGCGGCCCGGTCCCGGCTGATACGTCACCCGCGCCGCGGGAAGACGTTGCCGGATCCCATCCAGCATCGAGACCGGCGCATTGCCGGGTCCGCTGTAGCCGCCCAGCCGGGCCTCGACGGCATCGGGGCCAATCACCACCAGACGCCGGAGTGTCTTCGAGAGCGGCAGAGTTCCGGCCTGATTCCGGAGCAGGGTAATCGAGGCCCTGGCCGCCTCGAGAGCCAGAAGTCGGTGTTCCTTTGCGTCGCTCCCGGCGGTATCGCGGTCGACATAGGGATGCTCGAACAGACCGAGCTCGAACTTGGCCCGGAGAACCCGGGCGACGGCGCTGTCGATGACCGCGAGCGGGATCGCCCCGCTCTGGAATGCCGGCCAGAAGAGCCTCGAGTGATCCGATGAGGTCTGGAACAACACATCGAGCCCTGCCTCGAGTGCCAGCTTTCCCGAGGTCGCGTAGTCGGGACTGGTCATGTGCAGGACATTGGCGCCCCCGGTGGCACCCGCGTCGGCGATGACGAATCCTCGAAAACCCCACCGCTCCCGGAGCTGCTCGGTGAGCAGGGCTCGACTGGCCGTTGCCGGTGTCCCGTCGACCGAGTTGTACGCGGCCATCAAGGACCTCGCACCGCCTTCCCGGATCGCGGCTTCGAACGGCGGCAGAAAGAGCTCCTCCATCCACCGCTCGCTCCAGTAGGCCGGGTAGCTGTCCCGGCCCCCCTCGCCCACATTGGCGACGAAGTGTTTGGGCGTGGTGATCACCCCGGCCGCCTCGAAGGGCCGGATGAACGCCACGCCCATCGCGGAGGCCAGCAGGGGGTCCTCCCCATAGGTCTCCTCCACTCGTCCCCAGCGAACGTCGCTCGCGACGTTGAGCACCGGAGACAGCACCTGGCGAATCCCCCGGGCCCGCGTCTCCACGGCGATGGCGCCCGCCACGCGCCCCATCAAGGCGGTGTCCCATGTGGCGGCCAGGGCGATGGCCTGGGGAAAGGCGGTGGCGCCGGGCTCGGCCAGGCCATGCAGCGCCTCGTCGAACGGGATGATGGGGATGCCGAGTCGGGTGCTGTCGACGAAGAAATGCTGCAGGGCGTCGATCCGTGCGGCGGTTCGCGACCCGTCATGCCCCTGGATCTGAAGTCCGAATACGCCGTGCGCCAGACGGTGGTAATCGCGGCCGGTATCGTCGGGGATCATGAAGAGCTGCCAGAACTTTTCCTCGAGCGTCATGCGCCCCAGGAGATCCCGCACCCGCATCGAGACCGGCTGTTGGGAATCGCGGTAGCGGGCGCCGGTGGGCTCGGGACGCTCACCGGGAAACAGGAGGAGGAACAGCACCAGCACGCCGGCGGGTGTCACGCGAGGTCCACGCGCACGGTCACGGTGACGCCGGTCAGAAGGTTCTGCCACCGACCGGCGCGCTGATCTGCCCATACACCGTGGCGCCGTTCGCGAGCTCCACCTCGGGAGCGCTCACCGTGGCCGGGAGGTCCGGTCCGCCCACCACGGTGTCGCGGCCCAGCCGGATCCGTTCCTCCGCGATCACGGGTCCTCCGATCCAGGCCGCGGCGCCGACCATGACCCGGCGGCGCGCCACGACGGCCCCATGAACCTGGGCTTCGTCCGCCAGCTCGACATCGCGGTGGGCCTTCACGCTGCCCTCGATGATGCTGCCTAACCCGACGCGGAGGGTCCCGCTGACCACCAGACTCGACATGAATCGCACGCCTTCGGGAATGTCCAGGTCTCCGGTCACCCGCATGTGATCGCCCACCCGCCGCGATCCCTCCGGCAGGCGATACTCCTTGGGACTCGAGGGTGGCGGGGGCGGCGGCTCGTTTTCCCGGGCCACCGAGATGACCGGCGCGCCGATCCGCTCGAACACGACGTTGTGCCCGAGTACCACCCGCTTGTCCGACGTCACCCGGCCCCGGAGCACGGTATGCGCGCTGACTCCGAAGGTGCCTCCGGCGTGGGCCCAGCGCAGGACCTTGCTGCCCTCGCCCAGGCCGAGATCCCGTTCCGCGTAGATGGCACGATACACCGCGTTGGGACCGCCGATCAGCGTGGCCCGCGCGTAGACCTCCATGAGAAACATCTCGTTCCCCGGCAGCTCCAGCGGCGCATCCACCACCACCAGCCGGTTGTGGGTCGCGGCTTCCACCTCATGGGTGAGCGCCTCGGCGGACTTGTGCACCCGGATGAACTGGGTTCCGTCGGGCAGCTTGCCCAGGTAGTCTCCCGCCTGCGCCTCCGCGGGAAGTGCCGCGATCTGTTTGTCGAGGTAGGTGCGGAAGTTCCGCGCAAAGTAGGCGACATATCCGGAGGAGCGGTCCACCACCCGGAGCGGCGCCGTGTCGGTGGGCCGCAGGAGCTCCCGGATGGCCGGGATCAGGGGCAGGAGGAACCACACCAGGGTCACGCCCAGGAGCGCGAGAAAAGCCGGCATCTCAGGCATCTCCGTTGGGCAGCTTCTGATCCGCCGTGCGGTGTCGCTCGGTCTTTTCCCAATGGTCGTGCCTGCGCCAGAAGGTGCTGACCTGCGCCACCGTGGCCCACGACACCGACACCAGGCTCACCAGGAACCCGACGATCAGGAACGGGAGCAGCAGAATCCGTTTGCGGGATCCGTCGAGGCGCGCCCCGGCCGCCACTTCGAAGAATGCGGCGAAATTGCCCAGCGTGCTGTACATCGCGACCACCAGGATGGCCTGGATGCCCGCCGACAGCGGAATGCCGAGGTAGTACAAGGCGATGGCCAGGCCCCAGCCGATCAGCAGCAGCGGTCCGACGGCGAATACGCCGAGCAGCAACAGCCCGTCGACGACCGTGCGCCGGCGGATGTGGGCCGGTCGCTTGAGCAGCGGCCACCAGTAGCGCGCCAGCGACTGGTTGTGCCCTCGGGCCCAGCGCTTGATCTGGCGGATTCGGCTGGGCCAGGTCTCGGGGACTTCCTCGTAGCACTCGGACCGGTTCTGATAGACCACTTCCCAGCCGGCGAGCACCAGCTGGAAGGTGATATCGGTGTCCTCGGCGAGGGTGTCGTCGCGCCAGCCGCCCAGTTCGAGCAGCGCCGCCCGGCGGACTCCGCCCACCGTGCCGCCGTACTGGGGAATGAGGTCGAGATTCATCCGGGCCTGCTGGTCCACCTGGTAGCCGCCGGTGCGTTCCAGGTCGAGCAGCCGGGTGAGCAGCGACTTGCCCACGTTCATCGGAACCACCCGTCCCATCACGGCCCCGACCTCGGGATCGAAGAACGGCGCGACCAGCTGTTTGATCAGCCCCCGCCCGGGCAGGTAATCGGCATCGAACACGAGATGAATGGGCGCGTCCGAGGCGCTGCTGGCCTCCTTGAGCGCCGCGGCCTTGCCCGGTTTTCCCCCAGTCCGGTGCAGCGGACGAATCCGGGCGGGGATCCGGGTGGCATACTCGTCGACGATCCGGCCGGTCGCGTCGGTGGAGCGGTCGTCGATCGGGATGATGACGAGCTGCTGCTCGGGATAGTCGCAGGCGAGCAGGGCGTCCAGCATATGGGCCACCACCCGTTCCTCGTTGTGGCAGGGCACGAAGACGGCCACGCGGGGCCACGCGGCGGTGCCGATGTCGACATAGGGCTGGCGGTGCCGGCCGAAGAGCCGGTTGAGGGTGAACAGGTAGTGCCTGATGGTGTACACCACCAGCACCGCCACGATGACGTAGAGGGGAATCAGCAGGGCGAGCCTCACGCGCGGCCTCCCCGGGCGCGACCGAGGTGCGCAGGCGGCCGCACCTGGTGCCGTTCGAGCTGGCCGCGCCACGACATGGCCCAGCCGTAGAAGGCCACGAACACCATCACATCGAGCAGCAGCCCGAAGACCAGGAACAGCACCGGCATGACCAGGGCAGTCCCGTGGAGCACCAGCCAGATGTGCACCAGGACCTGCAGCGGGATGAACACCGCCAGGTGGGCCAGCACCGCGAGGGTGAGCAGCAGCTTCTTCCAGAGCGCCAGGTCGAAGACGTGCAGCGTGAAGCCCAGCAGCAGCGGTGCCAGCCCCATCACCACCAGTCCCGCGGTCTCGAGCACGAAGACGTGATCGGTCAGCCGGTAGGGAAACGGGTCGGATGCGATCGCAAAGAAGAGAATCGCGGTGCCCTGCAGCAGCGCCAGCAGCCGGAGGAAATATCGAAGCGGGGTGAACCGTACCGGGAGCAGGACGCTGACCGCGAACACCACCAGCGATGCCGCGCCGGCGATCCAGAGCGCGCGCGGATCCGGTTGCGGCGTGAGGGCTCCGATGAAGGGCAGCGTGAAGTGGACGTTGCCCGGCAGGCCGAATTGCTGATCGCCCAGCGGCGCATCGATGCCGAGAAAGTCGCGGGCCCGCTCGAAGATCAGCTGCCAGAACCGGCCCACCCAGGGCAGGGAGGCGACGACCAGCACGACCCCGCCGGCGGAGAGCACCAGCGTGGTGACCAGCCGCCACAGAGTCCACGGCAAGCCCACCATCGAGCGGTGGGGCGCGATGACCCCGCCCCGGACCCCGCGTACCCGCAGGCCTTCGAGGCGCCGGGCCTGGGCCAGCGCGACCCGCGCGGACTTACCAGCCACGGAAGAGTCCCAGACTGACCCCGGTGCGGGTGTAGAACGGATTGTGATAGAGCTCGCCGCCCAGCACCAGTCCGAATCGGGAGCTCATCCACTGCCGCCAGGTGAGGCCGGCCTCCTGGCTCCGGAACCGGCGCAGAGTCGCGGCGACCCCGGTCAGCTGATAGCCCTCGGTGCCCGCGCCGGCGCGGATCGCCACCAGGCTGCGACCCGTCTTCCCCAGCGTGACCGCGCCGTTGATGCGCTCGGAGCGTACCGCATTCGGGTTGCTCCAGTTGATCCGGCCCGACAGCTCCAGGATGGCGGGCCCGGCGTACCAGACCAGACCTCCCGACACGGCGCGATCCTTGTAGATCGCCTTGGCCTTGACGAAGGTCACTCCCGCGGTCGCCACCACCGACCGGGCGGCGCCCAGCTTCACGGCGAGGGCCGCATCCAGCCGGAGATCGGGCAGCACATAGGTGCCGGTGCCGCCGCCCGCGCTCAGCTGGGTGTAGACCCGGCTTCCGAAGCTGTGGACATTCGCGAGCGCACCGTAGACCCCGCGGTCGTGGAACGCCTCCTGCCCCTTGGCATCCAGGTACCAGACATTGTGTGCCCCGCTGAACACCCCGCGCAGATACCCGCCCTTCCAGTCGCCGAAACCGCCGGACACCCGGTGGTAGAAGCCGCCCCCTTCGACCCAGCTCGCGCCGGGGGCCGGAGCCTGGGCAACCGCGGACCCGCCGAGCGTCAGCAGGCCCAGCGTCATGGCAAGCCAGGGTTTCATCGGAGCCTCAGTGCTGGGGCACCGGCGATTCCACCACCGGAGCCGCGAACAAGCGTCCGGTCCGGAAGCGCTCGGCGATGATGTTGACGATGCGTTCCGCGGCATGCCCGTCCCCGAACGGATTCTCTCCCGAGGTCATCGCGCGGTACACCGCCGGATTGCGCAGCACGCGGAGGGTCTGCTCCACGATGGCATCGCGGTCGGTACCCACCAGCTGGCCGAATCCCGATTCGAGCACCTCGGGACGCTCGGTCACGCTGCGGAGGATGAGCACCGGTTTGTGCATCGCGGGCGCTTCCTCCTGAATGCCGCCCGAGTCGGTGAGCACCAGCGCGCTGCGGCGCATGACCTCGATCAGGTCGGCGTATTCCAGCGGCTCCAGGAGGGTGATACCGGGAACGTCCCGAAGCTCGGCGTGCACGGTCTCGCGGACCAGGGGATTGAGATGCACCGGGAACACGATCTCCAGTCCCTCGTCGACCTCGACCAGGCGGCGGAAGGCCGCGCACACATTGCGCAGACTCTGTCCCAGGTTCTCCCGCCGGTGCACCGTCGCCAGGACCACGCGCTTGACGTCCCAGGCCACCCGATTGAGCGCCGGATCATCGAACACGCCGTCGTGCCGCAACGCGGCCAGCGCGTCCACGATGGTGTTGCCGGTGACGTAAATGTGTTCGTCCGCCACCCGTTCGGCCAGCAGATTCCGGCGGGCCCGTTCGGTCGGCGCGAAGTGAATATCGGTGACGCAGCTGGCCATCCGGCGGTTGACTTCCTCGGGAAAGGGCCGCCGCGAGTCGCCGGAACGGAGTCCCGCCTCGACGTGGCCGATCGGGACGCCGTTGTAGAACGCCGCAAGTGCCGCGGCGATCACCGTGCTGGTGTCGCCCTGGACCAGGAGCATATCCGGTCGCACTACGCGGAACTTCTCGGTCAGCTTGAGGAGCGCGTGCGCCGTGAAATTGGCCAGGGTCTGGTTGGCATGGGTGAGCCCCAGATCGTGATCGGGGTCGACCTCGATGTGACAGGCATGCAGAGCCTGGGTCAGCATCTCCCGCTGCTGCGAGGTCGTGATGACGATGGTTTCGAATTCGTCGGCCCGGCGTCGGAGCTCCTGGATCACCGGGGCCATCTTGATCGCCTCGGGCCGGGTGCCCAGGACAATGGCGATCCGATGTTTTCGATCGGGAGTAAGGGGCATGGGCGTCGACGAGTGCAAATAAGAGGCCTGGCCACTCATCTATGTAAGTGATGACAGGCCCATTAGTTGACTCGATTCACCCTCCCTTCTTCTCGGGCCGGTACGCGATGACCCGCACCGTTTCGAGCGTTATCAGTCCTCCACCCATCATTTCGTCGAGCTCGGGCAGGATGGCGTCGATCTTCTCCGCGGTGTCCACGCACTCGATGACGATGGGCAGATCCACCGACAGGCGGAGCACCTTGTCCGTATGCAGCTTGGCGGTGGCCCCGAACCCGGAGATGGCGCGAGTGACCGTGGCGCCGGCGTACTGGCGCTCCCGGAGCAGCCGCACGATCGCCTCATGGAGCGGCGTGCCGTGGAATTTGTCGCGCTCGCCGATGTGGATCCGCATCAGCACCCGCTCGCCGACCAGACCGTGCATACCGCCTCCCGTTATCTGGCCCGGATCAGCTCCCGCGCCGCCCCGATGCCCAGGACGGCGGCCGCCACCGTCAGGACCACGCTGAGTCCGGTGTACAACGCCGCGTGGCGCCAGTCCCCGTCGTCCAGCATCCGCACCGTCTCGTAGCTGAAGGTCGAGAAGGTGGTGTAGCCGCCGCAGAAACCGATCGTCAGCATGGTCCGCACCTCGGGGGACAAGGCGGCGGTTTCCAGGCCGTAGCGCTGCAGAAATCCCAGCAGGAACGATCCCGAGACGTTGATGAAGAGCGTCTGGATCGGGAAGACCCCGCCGGTGCGCTGTTGAATCCAGCCGCCCAGGAGGTATCGAAGGGCTCCGCCGACGGCACTCCCCAGGGCGACGTACCAGATCATGGCAAAGATGATAGCGGCACCTCATCCTCCTGTCATGGTACTTTCCAGCGCCCTTACCCGAAATGGGTGAGCTCCTCGTGCCTGGTTGAATGACCCGAGAGTCGAGAGAGGGTGTGCGGCCGCGAGCGTGGTGGGCCGCCACCGGGTTAGCGTCTCCCTGAAAGCGTGCGGTCCCGGCCCGTCGAGAGAGGGGATCGGCCCTTCCATTCCGCGCCGGGTCGCGGAAATTCATGAGGGCCGGCCCGAGTCCCAAGGAGCGACATGGTGATAGCGATTCTGGCGGCCGCGATCATCCAGCTGCCTCCCCCGAACCACCTCAGCCTGAGCGAGGCGATCCGTCACGGCATCGCGGCGCGGGGACGGGTGCGCGAGGCCCGCGCCGGCCTGGCCGAGGCGCGGGCCGGCCGCCGCCTCGCGGGCCAGGTGCCCAACCCCACCCTCAGCTACGACTACACCGGAGACTTTCCCCGGCAACACCTGCTCTTCGACCAGCCGCTGGCCTGGCTCACCACCCGGGGCCTCGAGCGCGGCGCCGCCGCGGCGACGATCCGGAAGGCCCAGGCCGACTCGATGGTCGCGGTCTCGGCGGTGGTGCAGGAAGTCCGCGCCGCCTACTACGGCGCGCTGGGAGCGCGGGAGTCGCTGCGGCTGGTGGGCGAGCAGGTCGCCGCGGCCGATTCACTGGCGGGGCTGGCCCGGCGGCGCCTCGAGGTCGGCGACATCTCGCGATTCGAATATGAGCAGACCGCCCAGGAGGCCCGCCGGGGAGAGCAGCTGCTGTCCTCCGCCCGCGAGGAAGTCCGCGCCGCCGACGCCGAGTTCATCCGCGCCCTGGGGTGGGCGGATCCGATGCCGCCGGTCGCGGAGGGCGCACTGGATCAGGATCTCGATATGGCGCTGGTGAGCGAGTATTCGCCCGACAGCTTGCCGGTGATCGTGAGCGCCGTCGCCGACTCGGCGGCCCAGGCGCTGACCTATCGGAGCATCCAGCGGGCCCGGATCCCGATTCCCTCGGTGTCCGCGGGAGCCGACTGGGATGACCCCGAGCGGCCTGGGGAGCGGCTGAGCGTCATCGGGTTTTCGGTGCCGCTCCCGATCTGGAACAGCGGCGGGGCCGAGGCGGCCCAGGCGCAGGCCCGCGCGGGGAGAGCCGCGGCGCTGGCACACGAAGCCAGGATCGAGGGGGTGCGCGCGGTGACCGAGGCGCGGGCCCGGCTCGAGGAATCGGCGCGGCGGGCTCGCTTCGCGAGAGACTCGTTGCTCCCGGCGGCGCGCGCCCTCCGCGAGCAGGCGCTGGCCGCCTATCGGGCCGGCGAAACCAGCCTGCTGGCTGTGCTGGACGCCTTCCGCAGCGAGCGGGAAGTGGTGATCGCCCAGATTCAGGATTTCATCGCGTTTCAAGCGGCCCTGTCCGCCTGGCGCGCGCTCTTCGGGAGGATCGAATGAGTCGAAGGGTCCAGTGGGCGCTCGGCGGGCTTGCCCTGATCGCGGGGTGCCATTCGGGTGGCGATGAGGAGGCCGAAGTGGTCCCCCGGGTGCCGGTCGGCGTGGCCACCGCGGTCCAGGACACCCTGAGCGAAGGACGCTCGGTGGTCGGACGCCTGGGTCCCGCGCCCGGCGGATCGGCGCTGCTCACCGCGCCGGCCGCCGGGGTGGTGAGCCAGATCCCGGTGCAGGTGGGGACCCGGGTCGCCAAGGGACAGCTGCTCCTCTCGCTGGACGTGCCGGACCTGGTGAACAATGCCCGCGCCCTCGGCGCCGCCGCGGACATCGCCGAGAAGGACGCCCAGCGCCAGGAACAGCTGCTCTCCGAAGGCATCACGTCGGCCAAGCAGGCGGAGCAGCGACGCGCCGAAGCGGTGGGCGCCCGCGCGCAGGCCAATGCGGCGCAACAGCTCCTGGCGCGGGCCCGGGTGACCAGCCCCCTGGCGGGAGGCGTCCAGCAGGTGATGGTGCATCCCGGCGAGCGCGTCGATGCCGGGGCCCAGCTGGTCGAGGTCATCGATCCCTCGGTACTCGATCTGCTGGCCCTGGTTCCGGCGGCCCAGCTGGTCGGACTCAAGGTGGGGCAGGCGGTGACCGTCACTCCGGACGGCTCGACCGACGCATTTCCCGGAACCCTGCGCGCCATCGCGCCGGGCGTCGACTCGCTCACCAACGCGGCCCAGGTCGTCATCCGGGTGCCCAATGCCCATGGAGCCCTCCGTTCCGGGGCCGGGGCCACCGCCACCGTCCTGGTGGGGAAGAGCCGCCCGGCCATCGTGGTCCCCGATTCCGCGATCGTCGTGGTGGGAGACTCGCTCAGCGTCTTCGTGGTGGAGCACGACACCCTGGCCCGGGTGCGCAGCGTGACGGTGGGAGTCCGCCGCGCCGGACGCGCCGAGATCAAGGCCGGCCTCGCGGCCGGCGAGGTGGTGGTGACCTCGGGAGCCTTCGGACTGACCGACGGCATGCGGGTGGTTCCGGCCAAGCCCGACAAGCCATGAGTCTGACCGGGCTCTTTCAGCGGGAAAAGGCGGCGGTCTACCTCGCGCTGGCGCTGCTCACGTCCGCGGGACTCTACTCGATGCAGACGCTGCCCGCCGGAGCGTATCCCGAGGCGGTGTTTCCCCGCATCGTGGTGCTCGCCAAGGGCGGCGCCTTCGAGCCCCGGGACATGGTGGTGGCCGTCACCCGCCCGCTCGAAGAGGCGGTGAGCGGGGTCATCGATCTGCGGAGAATCCGGAGCCGGACGGTGCGGGGCGGCGCCGAGCTGAGCCTCGACTTCCGCCCCGGCGCCGACATGCAGTACGCCCTCCAGCAGGTGCAGTCGCGGGTGTCCGGGGAGGGTGCCTCGCTTCCTCCCGGGCTCGAAATCGCGGTCGAGCGCCTGACCCCCTCGGTGTTCCCGATGATGCAGTTCGAGCTCACCGGCGGCGATCCGGTGGTGCTGCGCGACCTGGCCGAGTTCGTCATCCGCCCCCGGCTGGCCCGGCTGCCCGACGTCGGTGAGGTCGATGTCGAAGGCGGATTGGTGCGGGAGGTCTCCGTCGTGCTCGATCCGACCCGGCTGATCGCCAGCCGGATCGGGCTCTCGGAGGTGACCCAGGCCATCCTGGCCTCGAACCAGCTCACCTCGGCGGGCCGGATCGACAAGGAGTACCGCCAGTTCAGCGTGCTGGTCTCCGGCCTCGCCGCCGGCCCCGACGCGGTCAAGCAGATCGTGGTGCGCCGGGAAGGCGATCGTTCGGTCCGGGTTGGTGACCTGGGCTCGGTGCAGTACGGGGCCCAGGATCTCTTCCAGCTGGCCCGTGGCAACGGGCAGCCGGCCGCGCTGATCAACGTGTCGCGGCAGCCCGCGGGCAATTCGCTCGAGGTGGAGCACGCGGTGGAGGTGGCGGTCGCGCAGGTCCGCCCCCTGCTGCCGGCCGGCGTCAAGATGGAAATGGTCTACAACCAGGGCGCCCTGGTCCGGGATTCCATCGGCAGTGTCCGGGACGCGATGCTGATCGGCGGCGTTCTCGCGGTCATCGTCATGTTCCTCTTCCTGGGCCGGCCCGCCATCGCGGTCATCGCGGGCATCTCGATCCCGCTCACGATCGCGGGAACCTTCGTGGGCCTGTCGCTGTTCCACGACACCCTCAACCTGATGTCCCTGGGCGGGCTGGCGGTGGCGATCGGACTGATCATCGACGATGCGGTGGTGGTGGTCGAGAATGTCGAGCGCAACCTGGCGCTCCATCCCGGCGAGCCGGTGTTCGAGGTCATCAAGCGGGGCACCGACGAGATCTTCGCGCCGGTGGCGGGCTCCACGCTGACCACCGTGGTGGTGTTCACGCCGCTGGGTTTTCTCGAGGGCGTGGTGGGTCAGTTTTTTCGCTCGTTCTCCCTGGCGCTCTCGGTGGCGGTCTTGCTGTCGCTGCTGATCGCGATGGCGCTGATTCCGCTGCTGGCCGGTGAATGGCTGTCCCGCCGCGGCCATGGCTCGCTGGAGCGTCCGGCCCGGTTCCGGATCTCCCTGGCGCCGGTGGAGCGGGCCCACGCCCTGGCCCTGGGGTGGCTGCACCGCCGGCGGATCGTGGCGATGGGCATCGCGCTGGGCACCGCGGTCCTGCTGGTCCTGTTGAGCCGGACCATTGGCACCGGCTTCATGCCCGATATGGACGAGGGCGGGTTCATCTTCGACTACTGGTCTCCGACCGGCGCCTCCCTCGCCGAGACCGATGCGCTGCTGGGGAGAGCGGAGAAAATTCTCCGGGCCGACCCCGACATCCAGTCGTTCACCCGGCGCACCGGCAGCGAGCTCGGCTTCTTGGCCACCTCGCCGAACCGGGGCGACATGACGGTGCTGCTGAAGCCCTCCAAGCAGCGGAAGTCCTCGGTGTACGAGGTGATGAACCGGGTCCGGGAGCGGGTTGAGACCGAGGTGCCCGCGCTCAGGATCGAGCTGATCCAGATCCTGCAGGACCTGATCGGCGACCTCGCCGCCGGCGGAAAGCCGGTCGAGCTCAAGCTCTTCCATCCCGACATCCGGATCGCGGAGCGGGCGGCGGAGACGGTCGCCACCGCGGTGGATTCGGTGCCCGGTCTGGTGGATCTGTTCAACGGGGTCCAGGGCAATCTGCCCGAGCTCAAGGTGGAGCTCGATCCGGTGCAGGTATCCCGCCTCGGTCTCTCGATCGAAGCGGCCAGCACCGAAGCGAAAACCGCGTTACTGGGGGGAGACGCGGGAACCGTTCGGGAACCCGACCGCCTGGTGCCGATCCGGGTGCGGCTGCCCGACACGGTCCGGTTCGATCCGCAGGTCGCGGCCCGGCTGCCGATCATCGGACCGGCCGGCTGGGCCACGCTGGGTTCGCTGGGACGGGTGCACGACACCTCGGACGTGACCGAGCTCACCCGGGAGAATCTGCGGCCCTATGTCGCGGTCACCGGCGAGGTGGACCCCACGGCCTCGAGCCTGGGCGCGGTAATGAAGGACATCCGGCGCCGGCTGGCCGGGGTGTTGCTGCCGCCGGGCGTCACGCTGGAAATCGGGGGACAGGACGCGAGCCAGCGGGAATCGTTCCGGCAGCTGCTGCTGGTCTTCGCGCTGGGCGCCGGCGCGGTGCTGCTGGTCATGGTGATCCAGTTCCGGGGCTTCCGCGGACCGCTCGCGATCATGATGGCCGCTCCGCTCGGCCTGACCGGGGCCCTGCTCGCGCTCGCACTCACCGGAGTGCCGTTCAACGTCTCCAGCTTCATGGGGCTGATCCTGCTGATCGGCCTCATCGTCAAGAACGGCATCATCCTGCTCGACGCCGCGCACCACTTTCGGGATCAGGGTCTCGCGCCGGCGGACGCGCTGCAGCGCGCCGGCCAGCTCCGGCTCCGGCCGATCCTCATGACCACCCTGTGCACCATTGCCGGGTTGCTGCCGCTGGTGCTCGGGCTCGGCTCCGGCGCCGAGCTCCAGCGCCCCCTCGCGATCGCGGTGGTGGGCGGCCTCACCCTGTCCACCCTGGTGACCCTGCTCCTGCTTCCGGTCGGACTGGAAGTCCTGGGAGCGCTGAAGCAGCCCCCAGCGAGCTAGAACTCCATGCTCGCCCCGATCGTGTGCTTCCCCAGCAGCAGCTTGGCTTCGCGGCGGTGAATGAACCGGGTCGCGGTGATGCCCAGGCCGGCGCCGAACACCACGTCCGACATCCAGTGCTTGTTGTCATGCATCCGGGCGTAGGCCGTGCCGGTCGCCATGGTGTAGAAGAGGATATCGTCCCAGGTGCCCTTGATCTCTCGGGCAAAGGACGTGGCGAGCGCAAAGGCGATCGTGGTGTGTCCCGACGGAAAGGAGTTCGTTCTGTCCTTGAAGTTGATGGGATGGAACTTGAACGGGTCGTCGCTCACGAAGGGGCGCTCCCGTCCGATGAAGGTCTTGATGACGAATACGCTGGCCCCGGCCAGCAGGATCGACTTGAGCGCGCGGGTGCTTACCCCGTACATCCCCTGGCTTCCCGCCGCCTTGCCGATGATCGCGGCGGCAATCAGCGGCGGGGCCACGTACAGCGGATTGCCCAGCGCGTTGCCGACGTCGGACACGGTCCGGCCAAAACTGTCGTGCGGATCGTGGATCGTGTTCAGGAGCGTCTTGTCGAACACCAGGGCCAGGCCGGTCGTGCCCGCGACGCCGATGACCTCCCATTTGCGGAAGATCGGCTTGTTGGCGCGCGCCACGGTGGCGGAATCGAATTTCGGTTCCTGGGCCTGGGCGTGGAGCGATTGCGCGGCGACCAGGGTGATGAATGTGAAAGAGGCGAGCCGAATACGCATGCGGTCAGACTCCTGTTCCGTTGGCGGCATCGACGAAACTCCTGAAGAGGCGACGGGTGCGCTCGTCGCGGTCATCGAAGATTTCCGGATGCCATTGGACGCCCACGAGGAAGTGATTGCTGCCTGACTCGATGGCCTCCACCATGCCGTCGGGGGCGTGCGCCGACGCATGGAGGCCGGGAGCCAGTGTCTTGACCGCCTGGTGATGCATGCTGTTCACCGGAACCGATGGGACTTCGAAGGCGGCGTGAAGCCGGGAGCCGGGCGAGATGGCCACATCATGAGCCAGGTAGTCTCGCGCGTAGCCCTCGTTGGGAAAGAAATCGTGTTTCATCGCGCTGGGCACCTGCTCCCCGATGTCCTGCCAGAGGGTGCCGCCCAGCGCCACGTTGAGCACCTGCGCGCCGCGACAGAGCCCCAGGATCGGCTTCCGGTCGGCGATGGCCCACTTGGCCAGGGCCAGCTCCACCACGTCCCGGGGCTGGTCGGTGCGTCCCAGCCGCGGGTGGGGCAGCTCGCCGTAGGCGTAGGGATGCATGTCCACGCCGCCGGCGAGCAGGATACCGTCGAGCCGGTCGTAGACCGCGCGCAGGAGATCATGGTCTTCGACGAACAGCGGGATCATGACCGGCGCGGCGCCGGCCTCCGCCGCGGCGGTGAAATAGCGTGAGTTCATGACCCAGGAATGCGGCAGCCCCTCGGGGATGTCGTCGATGGCCTGGAGGGTCTGGCCCGGAATACCGATCAGCGGACGGCTCACCCGATCACTCCCTCCTCGGTTTCCTGGATCATCCGGTCCACCACGGCATGCAGGTCGCCGGTCTTCGTGAAGGTCTCCAGCTGACGGTCGGCGCTGGTCCCCTCGGCCAGAATCCGGAACGCGTACTCCACTTCCTTCCGGCTTCCCAGCTCGTCGAGCACATCATCGAGAAACCATTCCAGCATTTCGCGGATCAGCTCGCGCGCGGGCATCTCCCGCTGCTTGCCGAAGTCGATCAGCTTTCCGTCCAGCCCGTAGCGGAGCGCCCGCCACTTGTTTTCCTCGATGAACGCCACCGGATAGAGCCGGAACGAGAGGTTGTCGTAGCGCAGCTTCCACAGCTTGGCGATGATGGCCTGGAAGATGGCGCCGATGCAGACCGCCTCGTCGACCCGGGTGCAGACGTCGCAGATCCGGAATTCGAGGGTCGGGTAATTCCAGCTGGGCCGCAGATCCCACCAGATCTTCGAGGCGTTGGGGATGGAGTTGGTGTCGACCATCACGTTGACCACATCCTCGAACTCGCTCCAGGTGCCCAGGGAGCGGGGAATCCCGGTCCGGGGAAAGGAGCGGAACACCACGCTGCGATACGACTTGAGGCCGGTCCGGCGGCCCATCCAGAAAGGCGAGCTGGTGGACAGCGCCAGCACGTGGGGCAGGAAATAGCGCGCCACGTTCATGGCGTCGATCAGGAACTCGCGGTCCTCGATGCCGATATGGACATGGGTACCGAAGATGAGCAGGGCCTGGGCCAGGTCCTGGAGATCTTCCCGTACGCCCATGTACCGCTCCAGCGGCGTGATCTCCTGGTCCATCCAGGAGGAGAACGGATGACTCCCGGCCGCCGCCACCTTGAGCCCCTTCTTGGCCGCCAGGTCCATCACCAGCCGGCGCAGCCGCACCAGCTCGGAGCGGACCTCGGCGGGGGTGCGGCAGACCTTGGTCCCGACCTCCACCATGGACTGGTGCAGCTCCGGCTTGATTTCCCCCATGACCATCGACTCATCCTTCAGGATCTCCGTGATATAGCTGCGGAGCTCCCGGGTGACCGGATCGATGATCTGGTATTCCTCCTCGATCCCGATGGTGAGGCTGGGTGGCTTCATCGCTGCTCCGCTCCCCGGGCGTTCATGACCGCTTCTCCACCACAAAGGTGGGGACGGTGCTCCCGCCCCCCGCAGTGACATTGACCAGCGTGGCCGTGGAGACGCGGGTCAGACAGCCGTCGGCATAGCTGCCGCCGAAGACGAACGGGGCGGTGTCCACGATGCGTCCGGCGAATTGGAGCTGCCCGTCGGCGTAGCTGGGAAAGATCTCGGACGGGAGACCGATGCGCTCCTGCACGATGAACGGCGCCGCGAGCGCGCCCTTGATCGCGGCGGTCCAGGCCGCTCCATCCACTTCCCATCCTAACACGATCCCGGCGCCGCCGTAGTCGTCATTGGGCTTGAGGACCAGGTGCTCGCGGTTGGCCTCCATCCAGGGGAGCAGATCCACCGGCTCGCCGTGGAAGAGGGTCTTCCGCTCCTCCACCACCCGGGTCCAGGGAATGTGCTCCGCGATGATCCGGCGCTCGGTCCGGGTGAAGAGCCTGGCGTTGCGTTCGTCGGAGAGGACCGCGAGCGAGGCCTTCTTGTGGAGCACCTTGCACCGGAACGGGTTCACCATGCATACCGCTCCGGTCCGCACCGCCTGCACGATCGGGTGCTGCAGGCCGCCCTCGGCGATCAGCTCGTGGATGAGCACCCGCTTGTAGATCAGATCGATCGGGGTTCCCGCCGCCACCAGCCGGCCGTCGATCAGCTCGCAGTCCCGCACGTCGGCGATGACGCAGCGGATGCCCATGGCTTCGAAGTATTTGCGGTACAGCGCGAATTCGCTCTGCGTGGGCACTTCCTTCCAGTCCAGAATCCCGATCACCGGTTTCCGCCGGCTGCCCGACCATTGGGCATAGGCGGAGAGCAGCGCGTGCAGCACGTTCGGAGCGGCGGGAAGCGGCCGGAGGGTGAACCGCGCCAGAAACGGGCGGGTCGCCGGCAGGGCCAGAAACAGCTCGGTCAGCGCGTCGTTATACGCCGAGCCGGCCGGCGTCTCGGCGTTGTATTCGGTGAAACGGAGGCGTCCGTCGTCGGGGTCGAAGAAGGCGTCGAGCCGCGAGACCGGCGAGGCGGGGATCGAGAGCTCCTCGAGCGCCAGGGTCCGCTCCCAGTCCGCCAGCCGGAACTGGTCGAGCAGCGTGCTGTCGAACAGCGCGGCGGTCAGCGCCTTCTCGAAGGCCTGGAGCAGGATGCTGATTCTGACCCGAAGCAGATCGTACTGCTCCCGGGTCAGGAATCTGGGGCGGAGCACCGTACACAGCGGCCGGTCGCCGAAGAAGAGGTCCCGGCTCCGCAGTTGCTCGGTCAGCCAGCCCGACGATTCGGCGGCGAGCTCCGGCGTCAGCCCGTCGTGCCACGCGCTGATCGCGTCCTCCAGATGGGTCGGGACGCTCATCGGGCGGTCATCGACCCTTCGGCGATCCCGCCGCCCGGCGCCGGCCACCCAGGAACCCCTCCCACGAGGGACGGGGTACCGGAGGCGTCTCCAGGGCCAGCCGGATGGCCAGGTCCGCCATCGTGGAAACCACCCATTCGAAATGGATCGGGGTGAGCGAGTAGATGTCCATGTCGGGCGCCGGATTCATGAAATCGATCGCGTAGGGCACCCCGTCCTTGACGGCCCACTCGATCGAATTCATGTCGTAGCCGAGCGCGCGCACCAGGGTCTGGGAGTCCTCCACCACCCGCTGCATCAGGGCCGGGGGAAGGAAATCCAGCTCGGGATGATACCGTCGCGCCTTGGGGTCGTACTTGATCGGCCGAATCACGTCCTGGCCCAGGCAGATGCAGCGCACGAACTCGTCCCATTCGATGAATTCCTGCACGATCATGGTCAGCAGGCCGGAATGGTCGTAGTTGTGGAGCAGCTCCTCCTTGGACTTGCAGACGTAGACCTCTTTCCAGCCGCCGCCGTGGGCGTCTTTCAGGATGCAGGGCAATCCGACGTAGTCGAGCACCGCATCCCAGTCCAGCGGGAAGACCAGATTCCGCAGCGACTCGGTATGCACGATGCCGGGAACGTATTCCTTGTTGGGGAGCACCACCGTCTTGGGATGGGCCAGACCCAGCGAATGGGCCAGGGTGGCCCCGAAGAATTTGTCGTCGGCGCTCCACATGAAGGGGTTGTTCACCACCGTCACTCCGCGCAGCACCATGTGCTTCAGCACGGTACGGTAGAACGGCACCTCATGGGAAATCCGGTCGATGACGACCCGGTACTCCGGAGCTTCGTCCATGCGAGGCGCGCCGAGCTTGACGAATTCGGCGGTGACCCCCTCGTTCCGGCGATTCACCTCCTCGATGAACGCGGGAGGGAAGGACCACTCTCGTCCGACGACGAGGCCGATCTTGGGCATGCGTTCGCTCCCTGAATGAGGCTAGGACGCTAGGACGCGATGAGGCTAGGAAACTCTTAGCCTCTTAGCGTCTTAGCGTCTTAGCCTCTTGCCTCTAGTCATGTCCTCCAACGTACATACGGATCATGCGCTCCCAATACGGCCAGTCGTGCGCCCACCCATCCCACTCGCGCAGCGCATTCCCGATCTGCTTGCTCCAGAGCACTCCCGAGAACTCCAGGTTGTTCTCGTAGGAGGGATCCTCCTTGCCGATCGCCAGGATCACATCCTGACGCCGGAAGGCCGAGAGCCGCGCCGGATCCTGTTCATGCCGCATGAAGTCGAACGGATTGCAGCTGTAGACATTCAGATCGGAGTAGCCTTCGGTCATCGACTTCACGTCGTACATCCCCGACAGCCCGATGATCCGGTGCACCCGTTCCGGATGGCGGAAGCCGAAACACGCGGCGTGGTAAGCGCCGAAACTCGCCCCGGTTGCGATGACGAACGGATTCCGGTTCATCCCTTCGGTGAACGGCAACACCTCGGTCGAGAGATACTGGTCGTACTGCAAATGGCGCCAGGCCCGGGCCCCGGGATGGAGCTGTTTGTTGTACCAGCTCTCGTCGTGGACGTGGTCGAGGCAGAACATCTGGAGCCAGCCGTTGTCCAGATGGTCGGCGAGCACCTCGTGCATGTGGCGGTCGCGCCACTCGTAACAGCTCCCCAGGGTCGTCGGAAACACCAGCATCCGGGCCCCGGCATGGCCGAAGACCTCGATATGCATCTCCCGGCCGAGCGACGGGCTGACCCAGTTGTGATGCTCGTGGTTCATTCGCGCTCCGGCTCCGGTGAACCCAGGAGAAATGGCAGCGCCACCCGAAACCGCCTCCCCCAGGCCGTTTCGTCGTGGTCCGCCCCGGGCTCCTCTATATAGGAGAGGTCGGCACCCGCCCGGTGCCCGCCGGCGATCAGCAGGTCCCTGAGCTTCCGCACATCCAGCAAGGCCTCGTCACCCTCCTCGGTGCCGACATCCAGGTGCACTCGGCCCACCGCCGGTCCCGCCCACTCCGCGACGAAGCGCAGCATGGCCCCGTCCGCAAACCAGAGCGCCGGGCTCTGAACTCCCGCCGCTCCGAAGGTGTCGGCGTGACGATAGAGCCCGTACAGGCTGAGCAGGCCACCGAGTGACGAGCCGGCAATGACGGTATGGGAACGCTCGGGGCGCGTCCGGAACGACGCGTCGACCAGCGGTTTGACCGTCTCGACGAGGAAGGCGAGATAGCGATCCCCTCCGCCTCCGCCGTGTATGATATCGCGAAAAGGACTGTACTCATAGCGACGCCGCCGGCCCATGTTGGGAATGCCCACGAGGATCGGCTGAGGCCGGTCCGGGGCCAGGGCGTTCAGCGTTTCCACCAGCCCCCAGTCGCCGGCGAAGCTGGTCACCGGGTCGAAGAGATTCTGCCCATCCTGGAGATAGATCACCGGGTGACCCTCGGCGCCCTGGCCGTAGGCCGGGGGCAGGGCCACCAGGACGTCGCGATAGTTCCGGAGCTGGGGGCTCAGAATGTCGGGATACACCTTGAGGACGGCCTGCCCTGGCGCTCCGCTCCCCCGGAGGGGGTAGTCACTCCAGCTGATCATCGGCTCCGTCGGTACATGTCTCGAAATGGAACTCGCCAATCTACACCCGATGGGTCGATCTCCCTATGGAGGTTTCGCCGAACCTCCGGCAGCATAACGGGTTACTCATGATGATCCGGGACTGATTCGCCACTGAAAGCGAGATGATGGACGGACGGTAGGTTCCCCCCGAGTTCAACCCCGGTAACATCGTTCCTTCTCGAGGAGAGCCGCCATGCGCACGGCCGTTCGCTCCACCGCTCTGGGTTTCGTTGCCCTGTTCGCCGCCGGGAACCTGCTTGGGCAGGGGGAGCCCAAGGGCAAGACGGGGTTGTCGATCAGCCCCTATATCGGGGTCACTGTGCCGACCGGGGACTTGCTGAAATACGCCCAGTCGGGCTCGACGCTCCCCGCGACGACCAAGATCCCGATCGGGTTCACCTTCGGCGGGCGCCTCGGGATCGGCATCGGGCGCCGGGTCGGGATCGATACCGATGTGGGGTACTCGCCCGGCTCGCTGGAGCTCTCTGAGGCGGGTACCAAGGTCAACCAGGATGTGCATACCCTGTCGGGCAGCAGCAAGGTGACGTTCTATGTCATCCCCCGCACCAGCCCGGTCTGGATCGCGGTGAGCGGCGGGGCGGGCTTCGTTCGGCACACCTTCGCCAAGGGCGGGGAGGCCGATCTCGCCGGGGTCAAACCCAGCACCAGCGTCGGCCCGGTCGCGGGCGCCTCGGCCGGCATTCGGCTGGGACGCATCATTTCCTTCCACGTCGGTGCGGAGGGCTATTTCTATAATTCCAAGTTCGATCAGAACGGTGTGCCCCTCGAGGAGAAGAAACAGCGGGACATCCATCTGACCGCGGGATTCGGGATTCCGTTCCTAGGCTTCTAGCCGAACGGACATCGGCCGGATACAAGAAAACGACCTGGGCGCGAGCCCAGGTCGTTTGCCGTTTCCCCGCGCAGCGTTCTGTCGGGGCCGCCGCCAAGAATGCGGCGGGATCCCGCTGCCCGGACTAGAACCTGGCGGTGACTCCGCCCAGAATCCGGCGTCCGTTCACCGAGCCGCCATAGATCTCGAACTTCTTGCTGTCGAGCACGTTGGTGCCGGCGACGAAGACCTTGAAGTTGTTGTTCACGTCGTAACCCAGATTCGCGCCGAAGCTCACGTTGGGCTCGATGAACCCGGTGAAGACGCCGGCCGCCCAGGCGTACCCCTTGACCGCCCGCATGTTCGCCGAGGCGGTGAACCGGCGCTCCGCGTAGCTGAGCGAGAGCGTGGCCTTGGCGCTCGGGGTGTTGGCCAGGAGGCTGTCTCCTGCCGCGACCGACGCCTTGTCCACGCTGTAATCGAACAGTGTGACAGTCCCGTCTGCGCGCAGGGCCTGGGTCATCTGCCACCCGGCACCGGCCTCGAGTCCCCACTGATTCACCTTGCCGGCGTTGGTGTAGCTGACCACGATGGCGGTCTTGCCGTCTTCGGTGCGGGTCAGGCCCTTGGCCGCCGTCGCGCTGGCCGGATTGGCGCCCAGCGCCGTCTGCACCGCGGTCACCAGCGCCGCTCGCGCCGCGGAGGGAACCGCCGAGGGCGGGGTCCAGAACGGGAACGAGGGATTCACGCCGGGCAGCAGGTCGGTGACGAAATTGCGGATCCGGTTGTAGTAGCCGTCCAGGGTCAGGTAGATCTTCGGGGTGAGATCGCCGCGATAGCCGATCTCGTACCCCACCGTCGTTTCGACGTCGAGCTTGCTGTTGCCGCTGGCGAAGACCGGCACCGCGGCACTGTTGGTGAACAGCGTGCCGACCGGCACGCCGGCCAGCGCAGGTCCGAGGGGGGAGGCGCGGAGACCCGTCTCGAGGGCCGAGAAATCGGCCGGTCTGCCCGCCGCGGCGCGCAGGAAGAACTCGGAATAGTTCGGCGTCTGAAAGGCCCGATTGAGGGTGAACCGGAACGAGTGGCGGTCATTGGGCGACACCACCACCGCGAGCTTGGGCGAGAACTGGGGGTTGATCAGCGACCCGACGTCGAAGCGCCCGGCTCCGACCGCGCGGACCTTGGCGGCGAGCTGGTACTCGACCTGTCCGAAGACGGCATAGTAGTAGTCGCTGCGGTCGTCATCGGCCGGGCGCATCAGTGTGCCGCTGGTATTGACGCGGTAGTTCCTGGCCGAGCCGCCGAACACCACCCGGCCCTTGGCGTTGTTGAACGTATGAATGTCCTGGGCCTCGATGTGCAGGATGTTCGATTTTTCCTGCAACGGAGCGCCCGAGGCCAGGGAATACTGCGGCTGGCGTGACTTCCGGCCGTTCCAGTACGCCATGATGTTGAAGTTCTTGCTGGCCCAGGACAGGCGGCCGTAGGGCCGGATCGCCTTGTTGACCTGCACCCGTCCGATGCCGGTCACGAAGATCTCGTTCTGGACCTGGGCGATGCCCGATTCGCCGGTCAGCACCGAGCCGTTGCTGGCGTAGTAATCCAGCCGCGCCGACCCGTACATGTTCTTGACCGGATCGGCGTCGCCGGTGACCGCCCCGGTGACCGGGTCCGCGGTCTGGCCGTTCAGCGGCCGGATTTCGCGGGTGAGCGGGATCGGGTGCTTGGCCTGGTCGTCCACCACCGGGCCGTACTCGCGCCGCAGGTCCTGACCGTCGGCGCTGGTGCGCGACTTGGACCAGCTGTCGCTCTGGTTGTAGCCGCCGTTGACCCGGTAGCCCCACCGCCCCCGGCCGAGCACGCCGGCCTGCCGCGCGTCCACCCGCATGGTGCTGAGCTCGCCGCCGCCGACGGAGACGCTGGTGCCCGCGACCTCCCGGGCCGACGGCGTGGTGATGTTGAGGACTCCGAAGAAGGCGTTGGCGCCGTAGAGAGCCGAGCCGGGCCCCCGGACCAGCTCCATCTTGGAATACTGATCGGTGGGCACCGCCAGCGCGTTCCACTCCTGGGAGCCGAGGAAGGCAATCGCCAGGTCTCTCCCGTCCTGCAGGACCAGCACGCGGCGATTCAGCGAAGAATTGAACCCGCGGGCGTTGACGTTGAAATCGTTCATGCCGCTCTGGGCGATATCCACGCCGGGCACCTCGCGCAGCGCCAGCGGCGCCTGCCCGGTGATGCCGGTGGCCTGGAGCACTCGCGGCTCGACGATCGAGAACGCCGCCGGCGCTTCCACCGAGCGTTCCGGTACCTTGGAGGCGCCGGTCACCTGGAGCTCGGAGAGCTGAATCGGCAGCTGCTCCATTTTGGCGTCCGCCGTCGTGACGCCGCTGGCGGCGACGTTGGCCTGGACCTCGGTAGGCCGGTAGCCCAGCCAGCGGAAGACCAGCGTCTGCGCCCCGGTCGGAGCCCGGTCGATCGTGTAGACGCCGTGGGTGTTCGTGGCGCCCTTGATCGTCGTCCCGTTCACCGTCACGATCACCCCGGCGAGCGGCTGACCATTGCTGCTCTGGGTGACTGTACCCTTGATGGTGCCCGTCCCCTGCTGCGCGGCGACCGGCCCGACCGCGAGAAGAAGGCTGCCGGTCACGAGGAAGAGACCGGCGCGGGTCCCGGTCAGCAGCGAGGTCAGAAGACGCATGGGGTGAACCTTGGCGTGGGTGAACGGTAGACCAGGTGCGCATCTATACATCGGAGGCGGCGTAAACTGCCACTTTCCAGCGCGGAGCGGAAGTCCCCGCCGGGCTCACGGACCCGTAATGGTTACTCTCGACTCGCCCTGCCGAAGCGACCGAAACGGCTCGACACTCGCCTGGAGCCTGACCCGTAGGTGGGAAGGAGGTCACACCGATCCCCGGAACACGAAATAGACCGCACCGCACATGCAGAGCCCGGCCCACAGAAAGTCGAGCCGGAGCGGCTGTCGCATCACCAGCGCCGCGAACGGCACGAACACGATCAGGGTGATGACTTCCTGCATGATCTTGAGCTGGCCCAGGGACAGCATCGTGTAGCCGAGCCGGTTGGCGGGTACCTGGAGCAGGTACTCGAACAGCGCAATGCCCCAGCTGACCAGCGCCGCGACATACCAGGGTCGGTCGGACAGGTTCTTAAGGTGACCATACCAGGCATAGGTCATGAAGAAATTCGAGAGCACCAGCAACCCGGCGGTGCGGAGCAGGACCGACAGCGTGGCGGGGATAGATTCCTCCAGGAGGCAGATGGTTGGACAACCTAGCACCCGATCCCATCGAGGTCGATCGTCGATGAGTCTGCGCCGCGCCCGCCGTGTCCTGCTCTCTGGGCTGTTGTTCGGCCTGGGGTTCCCGGCCTCCCGGTCGGCGGCCCAGACCGCGAGCGTTCTGGTGCGGGACGGGCCCGGCGGTCCGCCGGTGGCGGGCGCCATCGTCCGGCTGTTGCAGGGAGACAGCGTGCTCGCCCAGGGGCTCACCAGCGAATTCGGCCGGGTGACGCTGCGGGCGGGAGCGGCGGGCCGGTTTCTCCTCCGGGTCAGCCGGATCGGCTACGACATCGGCACCGCGACGCCGATCGACCTTGCCGCCGGAGAAACCCGGCCGGTCGAGCTCGCGGAGCGCTGGAACCAGATCTTCCTGCCTGAAATCATCGTCGAGGGCAAATCACCCTGCGGCAAGGCCACCGACGAGCGCGCCCTCGCGGCCACGCTCTGGGACCAGATTCGCCAGGCCCTGACCGCGACCAGCCTTTCCGAGCGGAGTGAGCTCACGCTGCACAGCCGCACCGTCGACCGCGGCCTGTCGGCCGGAGGGGCGGTCCAGGAAGAACATGTCTCCTCGCCGCGCGTGACCGGCAGCCGCCCCTTCGTGCCGCTCCCCCCGGAACGCCTGGCGGAGCTCGGGTATGTCCGGGTCGATGCGGACAGCGTGGTGTACAGCGCGCCGGACGCCGAGTCGCTGCTCGCCGATCCCTTCGTCGCGACCCATTGCTTCGGGATCCGCACCGGTCCGAAGGACGACTCGCTGAAACTGGGACTCACCTTCGAGCCCCTGAAGACCCGGCGGACCGCCGATATCCGGGGCGTCCTCTGGGTGGACCGCCACAGCCTGGAGCTGCGCACCCTCGAGTTCCATTATGTCTCCTCGACGCAGAGCATTCTGGAGTCGAATGCCTGGGGACGCTTGGAGTTCGCCAGGCTTTCCTCCGGGGCCTGGTACATTCGGAGCTGGTTCATCCGGATGCCGGAGATCGTGCGGACCCTGGTCAGGACCACCTTCCACGACGCGGTGAGCGGATTCCGGGAGCATGGCGGCACCGCGGAGCCGCTGAAACCCGGCGCGTCCGGGGCCGTGGAGCGCCCCGTCGCCGATTCGCCGGGCGTCGTGGCCGATGTCGACTCGGCCCAGCGGCTTCCCGAGCTCAAGACCACGGCGCCGCTGTCCCCATCGGCGCGTTTCCAGCGCGAGCTCCGGGACCGGATGCAGCGGAATGGCGCGCCGATGTCGGCGCTGATCACGCGCGACGAGCTGGAAAAATCCAAGCGGTTCCGTCTGGCCGGGCTGCTGGTGGTTCACGGCCTCAAGAGCCGGGTGAACAAGTACGGGAAGGAAACCCTGACCTGCCCGCGCACCACGGATCGGCCGGCCGTCTTTGTCGACGGATTGCTGGTCGACGGATCCGACAGCCCCAACGCCAAGCGTTTTCGTTTCGGGTTGATCAACGAGATGTTCGATATGGAGAATCTGACCCCGGAGGACGTCGAGGCGGTCGAGGTCTACCGATCCCCGGGAGAGTGGCCGGCCCAGTTCACCCGCACCGAGGCCTCGTGTCTGGTGGTCATCTGGACCCGGCGGGGAGAGAAGCAGCCCTGAGCGCCGCGTCGCGGAAGCGACCCACGATCTCCGCGACCGGTTCGATGCGGGTGATCCCCGACACGCTGCGCCCCGCCTGCCAGTAGTCCTTCTCGCCCGATTCATCGAGGGACGAGCGCTTGAGCTGCCAGATCGATTTCAGCCCGTAGAACATCCGCATCCAGTGTTTGGTCTTGTGCCCCCGGAGCATCCGGCGCGCCAGCCACCCCGCCTTGAGGCCCATCCGGCGGATGTAGGGCGTGTCGATCACCGCGACGGGCACGCCGGTGATCCGCTCGCTCAGCACGATATCGTCCTCGTCGGCGTCGAGGATGGCCTGCTTGTAGACCGCGCTGGCCAGGCACTCCGGGGTCGCGATGAAGCGGGTCCCCATCTGGACCCCGGCGTATCCCAGGCGGAGCGCCGCGACGAAATCGGGCGCGTCCCCGATGCCTCCGGCGCACACCAGGGGCAGACCCAGATCGCCGAGCCCGTCGTACAGCTCCTCCGCGCTGCGGGGCCCGGCGTGGCCGCCGGCGCGCCGGTTCACCGCGATCAGGCCGTCCACGCCGCCGTCGCGGCCCTTGAGGGCCCACTTCCGCTCGGTCACATCGTGGTAGACATGGCCCCCAACGGCATGGACCCGCTCGCACACCCAGCGCGGGTTGCCCAGCGAGGTCACGAAGAAGCGAATGCCTTCTTCGAGGGCGATGCTCACCCATTCGACCATCCGCTGGTGGTAATGCCGGGATGACGCCTCGATCAGGGCGTTCATCCCCACCGGCTTTCCGGTGAGCCGCCGGATCAGCTGGAGTCCCTCCCGGAACTTGTGGCCGTGGACGTAGGTGAGCGAGATCGGTTGCACGATCCCGAGGGCGCCCGCGTCCGAGACGGCCGCGACCAGCTCCGGGTTGCTGCACGGATACATGGCGCCACAGATCAGCGGCACCTCGATTCCGGCGTGGCGGGTCAGGGGTGTGTCGAGCATCGTTCCTTTCGCAGCGTCCTTGCGTCCTTGCGTCCTAGCGTCCTAGCGTCTTAGCGTCCTAGCCTCCTAGCCTCTGACATCCAGCCGCCACACCGCCCGGACCACGCAGACCTCGGCCCCGGTCACATCGGCGATGCGCGCCTCGATCGCATGCTCGACCGGTCCGGTCACCTCGGGCACCGTCACCCGCGCCTCGGCGGTCAGCGTGCCCCGCGCCTTCTTGAAATATTCGGCGGAGAGTCGGGTCACGATGCCCCGGACACCGGGAGGGAGCGCCATCAGCATCGCCAGGCCGCTGGTGACCTCGCCCAGGTTGACGAGGGCCACCGCATGCACCGACCCCAGGTGCTGCCGCACCCCCCGGCGGTCCCGGAGGGTGACCCTGGCATAACCCGGGGCCAGCTCGCGGACATGGGCCCCGATCGATCCGGTGTAGGGTACCCGGAACCCGAGCAACCGGCTGAACAGCCAGGTGCCACCAGGTAGCCCCTTGAGACGGCGCCAGGCCGCCAACAGGGGCTCCGGTGAGACTGGTTTGGGAGCTATTCCGGTCATCGGGCTAGTTGAATCTACCTAGATGGAAAGGGTGCACATTTTTTCTCTATGGCGCTCCAACGTTAATACCGATATACATGCCGCTGACCATTCCTTCGAAAATTGTCAGGGTCCATTGTTCCGAGCCTCTGGAGGTGTGCGCATGGTGTCTTCACGCATGTTCCGCCCGCTCTTCGCTGCGGGCCTGCTGGTCGCCGCGGCGTCCTGTCGGGATTCCTCGAACCCTGCGGCCCCGGATGCCGCGTCACTCTCGGCCCGGGGCGCCCAGGCGGGATCGTTCGCGGATCTGCCCAGCGCCGCCGAGCTCGATCGCCAGGTGCCCGGGTTCGGGGGCTTCTTTCTGGATGCGTCTGGCTCGCCCACGATTTATCTGACTCGCCCCGCGGCGTCGCGGGCCAATGCCGAGCAGGCGCTGGCCGGGTATCTGAATGCCCGCGGCCTGGGTGTGGCCGGGCTCAAGGTCCTGCAGGCGCACTACGGATGGCAGCAGCTGGAGCGGTGGCAGGCGCAGGCCACGGAAGCGGCCTTCCAGTCACAGGGCGCCGTCTTCGTCGACAACGACGAGACCAGCAATCGGGTCCGGATCGGCGTCTCCGATCTGAGCTCGATGGGGGAAGTCCGGGCCGCGGTCGCGCGGAGCGGGCTGCCGGATGATGCGGTGATCATCGAGCGCGCCCAGCCGATCCAGCTGGTGTCGACCCTCCAGAACGTGGTGGACCGTCCGGTCCGGGCCGGGGTGCAGATCAATTTCCCCGGCTTCCTCTGTTCAGTGGGCTTCAACGCTACCTCGGGGACCCAGAAATCGTTCGTGACCGCCTCGCACTGCACCACCACCCAGGGCGGAGTGGAGAGCACTCCGTACTGGCAGCCACTCCAGTCGGTGGACGGGACCCAGATCGCCACCGAGGTGGCCGATCCGGTCTACCAGCGCGGTACCGGCTGCCCCCATGGCAGGAAGTGCCGCTACAGCGACGCCTCCCGCGCCGCCTACGCCAACGGCGCCAACCAGGCCCTCGGCCTGATCGCCCAGACGTCCGGCGCCAACAACGGCTCCCTCACGATCACCGGATCCTTCACCATCACTTCTGACGATTGCGGCACCACCGGGGGCTGTCTTGCCGTCGGGGCCACGGTGAACAAGGTGGGCCGGACCACCGGGTGGACCGCCGGCAAGATCACCAATACCTGCGTGAATACCGGGGTCTCCGGCAGCAACATCGTGCAGCTGTGCCAGACTTTCGTGTCCGCCGGGGTGGGCGGCGGGGACAGCGGCTCCGACGTCTTCCAGATCACCAGCGGCAGCAGCGTGAAGCTGGCCGGCGTGCTCTGGGGCGGCGACTCCGCCGGCACCCAGTTCGTGTTCAGCCCGTTCGGAAACGTCACCCGGGAGCTCGGGGCTCTCACGACCCACTGAGCTGCCTACGCAATTCAGTCAGCTGCGTCTGACCCTGGAGGCACCGGCTCGCGTCAAAATCGGCGAGCCGGTGCCTCTCGTTTTTACCCTGGTCAACACCGGCGCGTCACCGGTCACCCTCTATCTCCTGGGCCGGGAACCCCGCGCGGATTTCCGGGTGAGCGACGCCGCCGGTCGAAGGATCTGGAGTTTCCTGCGCGGCCAGACGACCGTGGCGGCGCTGCGGGTCGTCCCGGTCGAGCCCGGGAAGGGGCTCACCTTCCGCCAAGTCTGGAACCAGCGGGCGGACAGCGGCCGACCGGTTCCTCCCGGTCATTACCTGGTGCACGCGGTGCTGCTCACCGACAAACCCGAAGGACTGGCGTCGCCGCCGGGGAGGCTCCGCATCGACCGGGGAACGTAGATTGGAGGCAGAGAGGCGGCATTTCTTTCTGCTTCGGAGGACATCGTGTTGCGTCACTGGAGTCGTCGTCTGCTGGTCGCTGCGGTTACTGTCGCCATTCCGGGTCCCCTCCTGGGTCAAGAGCCGTCCGGTGCCGCCGCGTACGTCCCCCCGCTCGCTACTCTGCTCAACCGCCCCACCAGTGAGCTGCAGGCCATGGTGGAGCGGGTCACGGTCGATGCGGGCGATCTCGATCGGCGCTGGCCGGTCGGCTACTCGCCGGCACGCAGCCAGGCCTTTCGCGCCTTTTACGCCGCCTGGCAGCGCCGGCTGGGTGAAGTGGAGTTCGGCAAGCTGAGCCAGGAGGGAAAGGTCGACTACCTCCTCCTCAAGAACCGGCTGGGTCACGAGCTGGCGCTCCTCTCCCGCGACGAGGCGCGCTTCGGCGAAATGAGCGCGCTGCTTCCCTTCGCGCGGGCGGTGATGGACCTCCACGAGCGCCAGCGCCGGATGGAATCGGTGCAGCCGGAGTCGGCGGCGCGGGCGGTGTCCCAGGTGGCCGATCAGGCCGCGCTCGCCACCAGGGCGCTCGACTCCTCCGCGGGCCGGCCTACCCGCATCGTCGCCTATCGGGCCGCGGCGGAAGTCCTGGATCTGCGCGAGACCCTCAAGCGCTGGTACGAGTTCTACGCCGGCTACGACCCGATATTCACCTGGTGGGCCAAGGCGCCCTACGACAAGGCGTCGGCCGGGCTCCAGCAGTACGCCAAGGCGCTACGGGAGAAAGTGGTGGGGATCAAGGAGGGTGAAGACGATCCGATCGTGGGAGATCCGATCGGCCGCGCCGCGCTGGTGGAGGATCTGGCCTACGAGATGATTCCCTACGGACCCGAAGACCTGGTCAAGATCGCCGAGCGCGAGTTCGCCTGGTGCGAGTCCGAAATGCTCAAGGCCTCCCGCGCCATGGGGTTCGGGGACGACTGGCGGGCCGCAATGGAGAAGGTGAAGACCCAGCACGTCGAGCCCGGCCGGCAGACCGATCTGGTCCGCGACCTGGCCCGGGAAGCGACCAGCTACGTCGAACAGCACAACCTGGTCACCGTGCCGCCGCTGTCCAAGGATGACTGGTGGCAGGAGATGCTGTCACCGGCGCAGCAGAAGGTGAGCCCGTTCTTCCTGGGAGGATCCCTCATCCTGGT
>Ga0163163_10000531_pt1 | contig 33943 bp, 19 predicted proteins | sample S65metaG_FD_119766 | JGI IMG/M metagenome (GOLD analysis project Ga0163163, IMG submission 119766) | Switchgrass rhizosphere microbial communities from Kellogg Biological Station, Michigan, USA - S6-5 metaG | ecosystem: Host-associated > Plants > Roots > Rhizosphere > Soil | place: USA... | reverse complement strand
TTTGTATAAATGCGTTGGAAACGCGGTTGTTGGTTGTGGTTGGGCTTTTCACAACGCCAGCTTAACAACTCGGCGATCGCGTTTCCTTTCTTTTGGTTGCGGCTTTGCCGCGCTGTGCCTCTGCGGTTTTTCTGAGCCTCGTTTTGGTTGCGACTCTGCCGGCTTTGCCGGGCTGTGTCTCTGCGGTTTGCTTAGACCCGTTCTGGTTGCGGCTGGCGCGCTGACTCCTGCGGTTGCTTTGTTTGATCGGGGGTTCTCTTGAAATTGTGGCTTTCCAATGCCAATTTGTTCGCAATGATTGATCTGGCCGAGCCTGCACCTTTGGCAGCGGAACCCACTTTGAGCCATGCCGAAAGCGACATTCCCGAGGCGAGAAATTCGCACTATGAGCGGGCCAAGCGTTCTGTGGCCGATTTCCTGACCTCCGAGACAGGAATTTGCCAAGCTGGCGCTCAACAACTGGCGGAATATTTTGTTGCAAGCTACAAGGCTTTAGGCGTTATTCCATCCCAGAAAAAAATCGTTATCGAAAGGTTCTTCGACGAATCGGGAGGAATGCAGTTAGTGATTCATTCGCCCTTTGGCATCCGGATCAACCGTGCGTGGGGCTTGGCATTGCGCAAGCGATTTTGCCGCTCGTTTAATTTCGAACTGCAAGCGGCGGCTACCGATGATGCAATCGTGTTGTCCCTTGGCACCCAGCACTCCTTTCCTCTCGATGAAGTTTTCCGTTATCTCAACAGCAAGACGGTTCGAGATGTTCTGGTGCAGGCGTTGTTGGATGCACCGATGTTTCCTATTCGCTGGCGTTGGAACGCCACACGTGCCCTGGCCTTGCCTCGACAGCGGGGCGGGCGCAAAATTCCGGCCCAACTGCAACGGATGGAATCGGAAAATCTTTTGGCGGCCGTTTTTCCAGATCAACTCGCTTGCCTCGAAAACATAACGGGAGATCGCGAAGTGCCAGATCATCCATTAGTGCGGCAGACCATCGACGACTGCCTGGTTGAGGCAATGGACATCGATGGCCTAATCCATCTGCTCGAAAGAATCGAGCGCGGAGAAATAAAGTGCATCGCCCGCGATTTGCCCGAGCCTTCACCGCTGGCCCATGAAATTCTTAACGCTCGCCCCTACGCTTTCCTGGATGATGCACCCTTGGAAGAGCGGAGGACTCACGCTGTTTATACACGGCGCGCGAGTGATTCATTTGCGGGAGAAGGCCTGGGTGTCCTGGATGCTGCCGCCATTGAAAAAGTTTGCGCTGAAGCATGGCCGCGCGCGGCAAACGCAGACGAACTGCACGAAGCTCTGTTGTTGACCGGCTTGCTAACCGACGAGGAGATTGCTCGCGTAGCAGACCGCGACGGAGAATCGCCTTCGCTCTCTCCCTGGCTGGAAGAACTCGTTGCCGAAAAACGAGCCGGGCGGCTCATAGATCCGCACCCGTTTTGGGTGGCTGCGGAAAGGCTCTCGATGGTGCAGAGCATTTATCCGGAGGCTCGAACTGATCCGGAAGTGGCCGTTCCGGAATCCGAGTTAACTACGAAATGGGAGCGCGCTCAGGGGATCCGAGAGTTGGTCCGTGGCCGAATGGAAATCGCCGGACCAATGACCGCCGGCGAGCTTGCTCGCCTGTTCCATTTACCCGCGAAGGAAATCGACGCTGCTTTGCTTGCCCTCGAAGCGGAAGGTTTTGTTCTCCGCGGAAGGTTTCATCGTGGCACGCAGGAGATTCAATGGTGTGATCGCCGGCTCCTGGCGCGGATCCATCGGCTCACGATCAACCGGTTGCGCGCCGAGATCCAACCCGTTTCGATGGCGGATTTTCAACGTTTCTTATTGGCCTGGCAGCGAGTCGATGCCGAGCATCGTGCCGAGGGACCGGAGGGAGTCGAAGCGGTCATCGAAATGTTTGACGGTTATGAATTGGCTGCGGCTGCCTGGGAGCCGGAGGTCCTGGCTTTGCGGATCAAAGATTACACACCGCAATGGCTTGACCAACTTTGCTTCACTGGCCGGATTGGCTGGGGACGGCTCAGCCCAGCGCAGAATCAAAATGCCCGCCCATTCGCTCCGCTGCGATCGAGTCCGGTCTCACTCTTCTCTCGTGAAAATTTTTCGCACTGGCTGCTGCTCACTCCCGAGCGAGAGCCGATAAACCATTCGCCGGATATACAGGACGTTCTCAGGGTATTGCTGCAGTTTGGCGCCCTATTCTTTAATGAAATTGTGAAGCGAACAAATTTGCTGCCTTCACGAGCAGAACAGGCTTTAGCGGAACTGGTAACGCAAGGCTTGGTGACTTCGGACAGCTTTGAAGGTTTGCGTGCTCTGCTTACGCCCCAGGAGAAGCGCCTTCCTTTCGCGGACATCGAGCGCAAGCGGCGACATAAACCGGTCACCAGTGTCGAATACGCTGGTCGCTGGTCCTTGCTCCGCCCGGCCAATAGGCAATCTTCAAACGGACATGCCGGGAGTGAGCTTGATCTGAAGACAGTCGAACACGAGAAAGATAGCGCAGTCGAGGCGTTTGCCCGCGCGTTGCTTCGGCGGTATGGCGTTATGTTTCGTCGGCTGCTTGAAGGGGAATCCCTGAAGGTTTCCTGGTATGAGTTAGGACGGATTTATCGCAGGCTCGAAGCCCGAGGTGAAATCCGTGGAGGCTATTTTGTCGGTGGGGTCAGCGGTGAACAGTTCGCCTTGCCGGAAGCCATTGGACTCATGCGTTCAATTCGCAAGAGTGTCTCCAAAGGAGAAACTATACCACTCAGCGGGGCTGACCCGCTAAATCTTACAGGTATTTTAACACCGGGCCGGCGCGTAAGCGCTATTACTGCCAATCGCATTCTTTTTCGCAATGGAGTGCCATTAGCCGCTCTCGAAGCAAACAAAGTGTCTTTTCTCAGCGCGGAAGCGGATGGAACTGATCCCTCCATCGAACGAGTTTTGCGGATTGGAACGATGAGCCCCGCGTTAAGGAGGTATTACGCATAGTAAATCCGAAGGCCGAAGCCAGAAAATCCGAAAGAAGCCCGAAATTCAAAATCCGAAAAACGAATACACCGATCCGCGAAATATCCGCATTTCGGGCTTTCGGATTTACTTGGTCATCGCCGGTCGAGGCCGCGGTTTGTAAAATGTCAACACATCGGTCTGATGCCTTTGCCCATGTTTGTCACTGTGGAAACGTGAAAAAGTCGGGCTGTTCAAGCGGTCAGAAACCTTGCCGGTCTTTATCTCCTCCGTAAGGTCTGCCACACTTTGCAGAACGCGCGTGGGTTGGTAAACGTAATCTCCGACGCTTTCGAGCTGAGTTGAACCGCTCAAGACGAGAAACGATTGCATGCCCGCCTCGAAGGCGCCGCGAATATCGGTTTCCATCGTGTCGCCTACCATCACAACGTGGTCCATCTCCAGCAACGCCAGCTCGGATAATTTGTGGCGCGCACGCTGGAACATATAACCGTTCGGCTTCCCCAGATAATAAGCGTGTCGTCCGGAACTTGCCTCGAGAAATGCCGCGGTCGCCCCGGCACCTGGCCTGGTTTTCTCACTCGATACCGGGCACCAGTTATCCGGATTGGTCGCCAGCAGTTGCGCGCCGCGCTCGATGCACTCATGCGCTTTATGAAGTTTTTCCAAAGTCGTCGCGCCTTCACCCACGACCACGTAGCGTGGCGAGATCCCATCGTTGGCAATCTTGCGCTCATGCAGCGCAGTGAGAATCCCGCCTTCACCAAGGACAAATACGGTGCAGTTTGGATCCGTTTCACACAAAAAATCCGCCGTGTTCAACGCTGAAGTATAAAAGTGGCGCGCGGATAATCCATGGATCCCAAGATGTTTCAGGCGAACGGTTAAATCTTCGGGAGTCGGCGCCGAATTGTTAGTAAGAAAAAGGAAAGGTGTTCCTGTGGCATTCAATGCCTGTACAAACTCCGCCGCTCCCGGGATCAAATGATTCTCCCGGTAAATAACACCATCCATGTCGATCAAGTAGCCCGTCTTTTTCATGCTTTCATCGGTTCAGCAAGCACCCCCTTTCTCGATACTTTCTCCGCATCGATCTGCCTGGTAGTCTATGTTGAGCAGGACTTCTGCCACAGTTCCGTATGCTTGGTTTTATTGGTGTTTTGAGACTTGGAGAGCCGCAGTTCTAACGCAGATTGCCCAGCGTGGGAAAAAGAAGCCACTCTTGACTGTGTACATCACGGATTCGGCCGTAGCAGATCTTCCTGCGTCAGTATTAGGGTTTTCATTCCCGATTCTGGCCCTTGTCCCGGGCTAGGGCGCACAACAAAATTCTTCTTCAACCGGGCGTTGGCGAGTACTTCATGGGGTCGATCCTCTCAGACCTTGCTTCGCTTTTTCTGTTCATGCGTGCCTAATATACGGCTGCGCTGGACGTCTGGCATCACCCTTGATTAGAGTCTCGGCGTCGCCGGCTCACGCCGGTGACCGCTAATGCCAGTCTATACGTGGAAAACCAACTGATCATTGACATCGCCTTGTGCATCATTGCCGCCTGGGTGGTGGCGGTGGTGGGGCGATTGATCCGGCAACCACTCCTGCTGGCGTACCTGGCCGCCGGCTTCATCATCGGCCCACACGGTTTCCGATGGGTCACCAACCCGGATTCGACCCAGACCATCGCCAGCATGGGCCTAATCATCCTGCTCTTCATGATCGGGTTGGAAATGGATCTGAAGAAAATGACCACGGCTGGCCGGGCGATTTTTGTGACCGCTTCGGTTCAAATCCTGGGCTGTGTCGGGCTGGGATACCTGTTCTTCCGTTACACCGGCCTGGGACAAGGCTGGTTGGAGGCGCTCTATCTTGCGGTGGCGTTCGCCATGAGCAGCACGGTCATCATCGTGAAAATTCTTCACGATAAACACGAATTAGAAACCCTTGCTGGACGAATTACGCTCGGAGTTCTCGTGCTCCAGGATCTCGCGGTCATCCTCTTCCTGGCCGTCCAGCCCGGTCTCAAAAATCCCGAGTTCAGCCAATTAGCCCTGGCCCTTGGCAAAGTATTGCTGCTGGTCGGCGTGGCGTATCTGGTGAGCCGTTTTCTGCTTCCACCTGTCTTCAAATTTGTGGCGCGCCAACCGGAACTGGTTCTGGTCGGCGCGTTGGCCTGGTGTTTCGCCATGGCAGGGTTTGCGGGGCATTTGAAGCTCTCTCATGAGATGGGCGCTCTCATCGCCGGCATAATGGTGTCCACCTTTCCCTATGCCCTGGATGTGGTCGCCCGCATTACATCGATCCGTGACTTTTTCATAACTCTTTTCTTTGTTGCCCTGGGTATGACCATACCAGTGCCCACCTGGCATTTTTTGTCGTTGATGCTCGTTTTCAGCGCCTTCCTGGTGGTCACCCGTTTGCTGACCGTTTTCATTCCGTTATATTTGATGAACTACGGCCACCGGGTGAGTCTGTTGCCAGCCATCAATTTATGTCAAATGAGCGAACTCTCGCTGGTTGTGCTCACACTCGGCGTCGCTGCCGGAGACGTGCGCGGAAATTCGATCAGCGTCGCGGCTTTCGCCTTCGCCTTTCTTGCGGTGGATTCCACCTATGCGATTTGGAAAAATGATTTGATCCTGCGTAAAACCAGCCCGTGGCTTTCGAAAATCGGTTTCAAAGAATTTGAACGAACTCCGGTCGCGTCGGCGCAGGAGCACAAGCCGCCGCGAATTTTTCTGCTGGGTTTTTCCTGGGTTGCCAGCTCGCTCTTGGAAGAAATCACCCGAAAGGCACCGGCCTTGTTGCCTGAATTATGCGTCGTGGATTTTAATCCGGAAGTTTTCGGACGGCTGCTCAGGCGCGGGGTGCGAGTGGTATATGGAGATATCACACAGCCGAACACACTGTTGCATGCCGGGGTTCCGAAGGCAGAGATTCTGATTTGTTCGCTACCCGATTCGGTTCTGAGAGGGGCAAATAACTTGCGGCTGCTGCGCCAGCTTCGCGATTTAAACCAGGAAGCCCACATCATTGTTCATTCCGAAAAGATCGCCCAGGTCGACGAACTTTATGCTGCGAGCGCCAGTTACGTGACCGTTTCACGTTTCCTGGAAGCCAGCCACTTGCTTGAAGTGATCGAGGCGGCCGATAAAGGTCTCCTGGCCCAGGAGCGGCAACGCCAGGCCGAGCAATTAACTGGACGTCAAGAGGTGGTTCCCTAATGACATAGATGTGCTTTCGATGGCCGAATTACGAAGTGTTCCAAAAGATCCGTTTCGGAGGGCCAATGATGTAAACATTCAAAGCCTACGTTAAGTAACGGACAACAACGGTTTTGCATTGTTTTTTGGACTGTTCGGCCCGTTTAACGCATAATTGTTAGATGAGCACCTATGAACGAGTGATGGGTTGAGGCAGGTCGCCAGATAGCGGGGTAACCATCAATGCCATTTTCTTTCGTCAATCCATGGTTGTGGTTGGGAGCGCTGGCTGTGGCCGCGCCACTATGGCTGCATTTGCGGCGCAAGAAGGAGACCAGCATCGTATATTTTTCAGCTCTGCGTTTTCTGGAAGATCAGCCCGAACCTCGGAAGAGCCCTTTGCGTCTGCGCAACTTTTTGCTTTTAGCTATCCGTATTCTGGGGTTGCTGCTCATCGTTTGCGCCCTGGCCTGGCCGTACATTCGCCGGGTAGATACCGTTACTGTCAAAGAGAGCCGCGTTTATATTCTGGACAACACACTGAGCCACCAGGTAGGCGATGGTTTTACCCGAGCCCGTGCTCGAATTGCGGACGCGCTTGCGAAAGAGAAAGTCAGCACACAGGTAGCGGTTGTCGAGTTGACCGCCACTCCCCGAGTCCTGGTTGCCTTTGGAGACGACCACCAGAGCGCCCGGCGCAAGGTGCAGGAATTAGAGCCTTCTTTCCAACGCGGCTCATACCTGGCCGCATTTCGTCAGGCGGAGGTGCTCCTGGCCAATTCGCTCGGGCAGCAGAAGCGTATCGTGTTTTTAGGCGATAACCAACAAAATCAATGGAACGAAAACATCAACACCCCGCCGTTTTTACACGACATCCAGATTGACCTGCCAAAAACAACTGCAACAACACTGCCAAACCTTTCGCTTTCGGAAGCGCGCGTGCAACGGATATTTCTCGGCGAAAAATCATTGGCCAATTTCACTGCAAAGCTTAGCCATACTGGAGAGGCGCAGAATGCAAATGTCATCCTTCAGGCGAATGGTCAGGTGATATTTAATCGGTCGATTGATCTTCGCCAACAATCCTCAACAATCTTGTTGCAGGCGCAATGGGAAGCTGAACCCTCGGCATGGCTACGCGGTGAAATTAGCATTCAGGGCACGCCTGATGTGCTGGCTGGTGATAATCGCGTTTTCTTTTCTCTTCCACCAGTTCAGGAAGGCAAAGTCGCCCTGCTGGCGCAGTCCCAATATTTGCGGCTGGCCCTTTCCCCGGAAATCATGCGCGGGCAATGGGCCACTCGTCTTATTGAACCGACAGCCCTCGCGGCGGAGTTGGCATCTTCCAATGACGCAGAGGTGCTTTGCATTGAAAGCAATTATCTGCAATCAGGTGACGCGCGTAAATTGCTATGGCATTACGTAACTAATGGCCGCGGAGTTGTTTTACTGGTAAACCGTGTGACACCCGCGATCAAAAGTCATTTGCAGGAACTGGGTTTCGAAGCCGAAGATATGGTGCAAGCAAACCAGAACGGCCCTGCAAAGTTTCAATTCGTCTCTTTCAATCACCCCATTTTTCATCCATTTCTCTCGTCGGACTATGGCAACTTGATGGAAGTCAAGGTCATGAAATATGCGCCTCTCAAGGCGAACCAGGCGTTACCACTGTTATTTTCGGAACAGGGCGCGCCCCTTTTTTTCCAGAGCACAAAATTCCCTGGAAAATTTTTTGTGTCGGCCTTCGGGCTGGACCGCGAACAGACTTCGTGGCCGGTGCACCAAACGTTCATTCCCTTCCTGGATCTAATGCTGCAGACTGCGCGGGCAGATGACCAGACGCCAACTGCTTTCGAGCCTGGAGAAGTGGCTATGATTCAACTTCCGCCAAATTCACAAACTCGCGAAGCTGTCCTGGCCGACGACCATCAGGAATTGGCTCGCGCGCCGGTGGAACAGGGCAAAATACAACTGCGAATGCCGGATAAGCCCGGACTTTACACGTTGAGGTTCGACAACGCGCAGAAGGTCGAAAAAGTCTTCAGCGTCAATCCTTCTCCCAAGGAATCGGAATTGGTGTATGCCGACTCCGCTGAAACCGCAAACCTCTGGCAAATGGATAAGAGCAGTTCGAGCCGAGCAAAGACCTCGGTGTTGCCCTCCCGCATAAAAGTTAGCCTAAGAGCCATCTTGCAACAGCGCCTGTGGTGGTGGATGGTGCTGGGCGGGCTGTTGGCGCTAACCCTGGAAATCGCTATAGCAGAGGGAAAAAGGAATAAGGCATGAATTTTCGTTTTACCGTAGTCGAACGAAGCCTCAATCGAGCGGAATTTCGTTGGAAATGGCTCAAGGTTTGGCGTTACAGCTTGATCCTTGGGGTGACGGGCTGTTTGTTTTTGATCGGACTCGGTGGTGCGATTCTGGCAGGGTGGCTTACCAGTAAGGCACTCGCACTCACTTTGATAATAGCCGCAGCGGTTTTGCTGTTTCTTGTTTGGTTTGTTGTATTCCTGGTGGTGATGTCGGGACACGCTGATCGCAATTGGCTCGCCAAGGCAATAGAACAAGTGGATAGCCGATTGCTCGATCGGTTGAACACCTTGCTCTTTTTGGAATCACGGCGGGGAGAGACGCGCACGGAATCGTTTGCTCTTCGAATTGCTAAACAAACTCAGGGCTTATTGTCCGAAAAAGCTTCGCCTCGGCCTTTCCGAACCTCGCGAATGGGGCTGCACGTTTTCACCTTTATTATTTTGCTAACCGCGACGGTGGCTCTTTTCCAGGTTTATTCTCCGTGGAAACGCCTCCTGTTGGCGGACAAAGCCAGGAACACACGTGTCAGTGGCCCGGACAAACCTTTGGATCTGATTTTGCCCGCAACGAATAATGTGGAGCAGAAGCGGGTGTGGGGCGAAGTGCGCATTACCGAGCCCGCCACGGATCTGAAGGTGACAAAATTGGACGTTGTCCCATTGCAGATTGAAGCGGCGGCCAATCAGTCGTTGAAAAAAGTGTCATGGCACTCGGCCATCAATGGCGCCGATGAGGCAGAGCACACGCTTCCGCCACCGGGTGAACCGCGTTATGCAGTCTATCAGCCCTCCGTTTATCTCGACGAATACCGGCTTTCAGATTGGGATGTCATGACCTACTACGCGCGCGCTAATACCGAGGCAGATAATGCGTATGGTTCAGAACTCTATTTTTTGGAAGTGCGTCCGTTTCGCGAGGACATCCTGAAAATGCCCGGTGGAGAAAGCGGGCAGGCTTACAAGTGCCTGAACGAAATGTCCGCGCTCATCAACCGCCAACAGCACGTCATCCGCCAAACCCATCAACATCTTCAAAAGCCTCTGGAGCTCGAAAACCTGCGCCAACAGGATCGGAAAAAGCTATCCGAAGCGGAAGACGATCTGGCCGATTCGGCCCAGCATTTATATGCCAAAATGGCGGCGGAAATGGAAAACAAGCCGATCGGGGAGGCGCTTGATAATCTCGCCAAGGCACAGGACTCCTTGGAAAATGCGAGTCGGCAACTGGGCTCGGACGCAATGAATGAAGCGCAAAACCGCGAACGCCAGGCATTGGCTGAAATGGTGGCCGCGCGCAAAATGTTTCAAAAAGCAGTGAGTGACAATCCCTCCGCTTTTGATGAACCAAAGCCGGATGAAGAACCTGCTCCAATTGCGGATTCCACGAAAAAGATTCAACAAATGACCGAATTTCGCAATGAAGCCAAAGCTGTACAGGCTTTCGTGCAAAAAGCTTTGGAACAACAAAAGTCTCTTGAAAAGCAAGCCTCCACTGCGCGTCGAAATGATATGTCGAAAATTGGCGAACAGGAGAAGCAACTCGAAGAAAGTTTGAAGGAGTTTGAAAAAGAGCATGAAAAAATGTTCAAGGGAACGGAGGAGGCGTCTAAAGCGGCGCACGAAGCGATGAAACAGGCGGCCGAGGCGCTCCAGCAACGCAACAATAATGCACGGCAAGCGATGCAGCAGGCCAGTCAGAACCTGGAAAAGCTCAGCCAATCAACCCAAAACCGTTCTGCCGATCAACAACTGGCCGATGCCTATAAACTCAAGCAGATGCTCGATCAACAAATCCAGACTTTTTCAAAATGCTCTAATCCAGGCTCGGCTGTTTCAGGTTCGGACTTGCAAAAAACAGCGGGTCAAGCAGGGGACACCATCAATCAACTTAAGAAGATTGCGGAACAGGAGCCCACCCGGGATGCCTTCGATCAGCCTTTGCGCGATGCCTTGAGTGGCCAAAATAAGGTGGATCTGGACGCCTCCCTGAGCCGCGTACAGCAAGCTCAAACCGATCCGGAAAAACAGCAACGCGCCGGAGAGGCAAAAGAGCGCTTGAGTAAAGTCAGCCAGGCATTTGCAGATAGCCAGCCCAAAGCCCTGAAAATGGCCGAACAAAACGATTCTCTGAAACCTTCGGGGCTGGACAGCTTCAATCAAGGCATGAATGAACTCGAAAGCTTGCTCAAACAAACGCAGCGAGAGAATCCCATCTCTCGTGAAGATCAGCGAAAACAAGGAAGGGAGGCGCTTTTCAATCTCCAACTGGGCTTGCGCAGCCAACATGGTGACAATGAAAGAGGCAACCAAATCTATCTACAACTCGAACAATTGCTCAAAGCGGAAACTCCACTGGAAGTTGCAGACTTGAAAAAGCTAATGGACGAACTGCAGCATTTTTCAGTGGAAACGTCCGATGGGTTGGCTAAAAACAAGGACAAACCTGAGATCACCAACATTGACCCTGCAAAGTTGCCGCCGGCCTATCGGGGGCGGATCCAGAAATATTTTCAAAGGCTTTCCGAAAAGTAAGGAGGCTTGCGCAAGGGCTCGCAATGTCGAATGTCGAATGTCGAATGTCGAATGTCGAATGTCGAAAGAAAATCGAATGACACAAGCTCGACCCGAGCGCCGCGCATCACCATGACAGCCTCAACTGGTCCCGGCTTTGCTTTTTTGGGATTTGATCCTTGGCCATTGTTTCGTCATTGGTCATTGGTCATTCGTCACTAATTACCGTGATCGCCGCAATTGCCTTCGAATGGCCCCAAGGTTGGCTTTTTGTGGTGCCCATTGCTTTGTTGCTTGGCTTTGCCGGCTGGAGGCATCGAAAACGCGGGCTGAAAACGCGGGCAGTGCTTCTGTTGAGCGTCCTTCGAGGCGTGGCGTTGCTTTTAATGGTTTTTCTCCTCTGCCGTCCAGTTTGGGTGGTCCGTGAGCCGCCGTCATCTGCTGCGCGTTCTGTTGCCATCCTGATGGATCGCAGCGAAAGCATGTCGCTTCAGGATCATGAAGCCTCGCGTTATGATGAGGCTGTAGCCTTTCTCCGCGATCGTCTGCTACCCGCATTGAAATCGGTTCATCTCCCCGTGCAAGCAATGCTCTTCGATCAAAGCGCCGAGCCTGCGGATGGAGAAAAGCTCAACGGCGCTTCACCCAAAGGAAGGAGGACTAATTTGGGCGGGGCCATCGCACAAGCCATCCAAAGTGCGCCGCAACCTCCCCTGGCAGTGATTGCGCTGACGGATGGGAACGCCAACGATAGCACGGATAACACTCGGGCATTGACTGCCCTGATGGAGGCACGCACCCCATTCATCGGCGTTGGGTTCGGAAGCGACCAGGGGGTAAAAACGCTGTCTTTGCGAGAACTCCAGGCGCCCTCGACCGTTTCGCCAAAAACGGCTTTCAGCATTGCCGCACAACTCGAGATGATGAATACCGACGACATGCCCGCATTTGATTTGCTGCTCTTTCGAGATGGGCAATTGCACCAAAAGAAAGGCGTGACACCGGGAAAAGGTTCCCGAACGTGGCTGGAAAATTTTGTGGTGAATGAAGAAAAAGCAGGCGCCCACGATTATAAAGTGCAACTGCTCCCGCCCGAACTGCCGAATCTAAAATGCATTAGTACCGTGGCGACAACGAGCGTAAGAATTTCCGACGAGAAAGAGCTCCGTGTCCTCTACGTTCAAGGGGCGCTGACGTGGGATTACAAGTTCATCAGTTTAGCATTACGGAACGATACGACAATCAAGCTAACCGGACTGACCCGCACATCCAAACAATCGGTGTTTCGACAGAATGTTGAGACTGCAGGTGAATTATTGAATGGGTTCCCTAGTTCGCTCGAGGAACTGGCGCCTTTTCGGGTAATGGTCCTGTCGAACCTGCGACCCATTGACCTGACGCCAGCCCAACAATCGGTCCTGGCACGCTTTTGTGGCGAACTGGGCGGAGGGGTATTGATGATTGGTGGGCAAAGCACCTTCGACTCTTCCTGGCAGGACAGCCGTCTTGAGCAATTACTGCCTGTTACATTTTCCGGGAACACAGGCGTTCTTGGTCTGGATAAAGCATTTCGCATCGAATTGACCGACGAAGCATTGCAACACCAGGTTTTTCAAGTCGCCGACAACCAGCCGGCCCGTGAAGTTTGGGCGCAATTGCCCACCTTTACCCAATATGGCCGTGTGGATGCGGCAAAGCCAGGCGCTGTTGTGTGGGCCGTTCATCAAACCGATGAGGGCCCTCACGGTCGGCGCATTCTAATGGCGTCACAGCGGTATGGTGCCGGTTTATCAGCCGTTTTGAGCATCCAGAATTTCTGGCGCTGGCGGCTGGCCAAGGATTCCGACCCTCGCCAATTCGATCGTTTTTGGCGGCAATTATTTCGTTTCCTCAGTGAGGTGGGTCGCCATGAAGTTTCCATTCATGTGGCCGACCAGGAATTGCGGCCCGAGATGGACGTCCAGGTGGTGCTCGAGCGACAGCCCAGCCCCAAGAATGTAACCGAGATCAGTCGCAAATTTTTTGTTCGGGTCGAGGATGGTCAAAAACAAGTTTTGCACGAAGCAACGTTCGAACTTGAAGCACTGCGTCCAGTGGATTTTAAATTTCATGCTACTAAACCCGACGTTTACAACATCTCAGTGATGGATTCTCTGAAAGTGCCCATTGCCACGCGACCGGTCGAGATTCGAGATGTAAACATTGAGTTCCAAAATACAGGTCGCAACATGGAAACTTTGCGTCAATGGGCCTTGGTCAGCGATGGGCTTGCCATGAAAGTCGAGGATTGTAGCGATGCTGCGAATCTTGTGCGTCAGATCAAAAGCAAAATTGAAGAGGTGCGTCATGGAAAGCAAATCCGGCAGCCAGTCGGCATGAACGTCTGGAGCCTGGGAATAATCGCCGGGTGTTTGGCGGCAGAATGGGTCTTGCGCAAGCGATGGGGATTGCTTTGAACATTGTGACGATACCGAAAATATAGGTTAATGTCCTCGAGAGGAACCAGCGTATGAAATGGAATTTACCGGGTAAAAGTCACGGACTACTTATCAAGGTCCGTCATCTTGCCATTTATGCGCTTGTTGCACTTCCGCTCCGGAGCCTCCCTGAGGGGTCGGACGACAAGCAAGCTACTTTTTTTATGGGGCGCATCCGCTACAGTGCAAACGACGGCAACGATTGCGGCGGAGTGGGCCAGGACTTGATGAAGCTGGTATCGAGAGCTTCGACTCTCAAAATTCAGGAGGAACGGAAAGTCAAACTGACCGATCCGGATCTCTATGCGACTCCATTCCTGTTCATGAATGGTCATAACGATTTTACCTTTACTCAGGCCGAAATTGATAATTTAAAGAAATATCTGGCGCACGGTGGTTTCTTTTTCAGCTCTGGCTGCTGCACCAATCCAAATTTCCCCACCGCCTGGCGTCGCGAGTTCAGCCGAATTTTTTCAGGCGAAAAAGTGAAACCGATTCCGTACGATCACGTCATCTATCGTTCTTTTTACAAGATCGAACGGGTGCGTTGCCTGAATGAAGCACGGGATATTCAACTCGAAGGTCTTTTCTACGAAGGCAACCTCGTGGCGGTCATGTGTGAGGATGGGCTCTGCTGCGCTTTCAGCGCCAAAAATAGTTGCAACGAAGGAAAAGGTGTCAGTCCCGACGATGGACAAAAGCTTACCTTGAACATCGCGGTTTACGCGCTCACTCACTGAACCAAGATCACCCCATCTTCCATGGCGCCCTATAATCCCTCCCCAGCAGTTTGGTGCCCTCATCATCACTGTGGATTTTTTCAGTGACTGCGTTCCACTTGAGTTTTCGCCCCACCAACATTGAGATTAATCCCAGATGACCCGGGATGGCCGAATGGTGAGCAGTCTCAGCGGGAGTAATGGTCGGTTGTCGCGATTTGATGCACTCGAGGAAGTTGCCATGATGATCTCTGGATTTGTAAAGCTTCACCTTGCGCATCTCTTCGGGCAATTCCCTGTAATCTCGCCATTCCGGTTTTGACGCCTCGAACCCTCCCCGATCCACCCAAACCCATCCATCCGACCCAATCCATTTTGTCCCGCCACGAATATCCGGATGACCACCGGCGATGATCATGGTAATGTTCGCGGGGTATTTGAGTTCAATGCGATATTTGTAGCAGGCATTCCAACAGGCGTCCGCTGGCGGAAATTCTCCACGGCCTTCGATTTCCAAAGGCCCCGAACCATCGCAATCCATTCCCCAATGTGCGATATCACAGTGATGCCCTATCCAATCAAGCAACTGGCCACCGCCGGTGTTGTAGTTCCAACGCCAGTTGTTGTGAACCCGCTTCTCGATGTACGGCATCATTTGTGAGGGCCCGATCCAGTTGTTATAATCCAGTTCAGACGGGGGAGTTTCTCCTGGCAACGGTTTCCGGAACTCGGGATTGTTGGGTCCGTCAGGCAAGCCAACTTCGACTCGGTTAATCTTGCCGATCAGTCCGTTCCGGACAATCTCAGCAGCTTTGTGAAAATTTGCCAGCGACCGCTGCCAGGAGCCGGTCTGCCAAATGCGTTTGTTTTCCTGCACCGCTTTGACAATCGCTTGCTGTTCAGCAATGGTCCGAGCCAAAGGCTTCTCGCCATAAATATCCTTTTTGTGCCGGGCCGCTTCGACGGCAATGATCGAGTGCCAATGATCGGGCAGCGCCAGCATCACGGCATCGATATCTGAGCGGGCAATCAATTCACGAAAATCATGGTAACCTTTGCAGTCGTCGTTTTTGTAATGCGCGTTGATTTTCTTGACCGTGCTATCGAGGTGATTTTGGTCTACATCGCATGCGGCCAAAACCTGACAATTGGCATGGCGCAAAAAGCTGTCCGTGTTCCCGTTACCCATGCCCCCACAGCCAATGATGCCCAAAGTGATTCGGCCTGAGGGCGCGGGGCTATCGGCACCCCCTAACGCGTTCCAAGGGATCAAGGTGGGCAAGGTTACAGTTGCCCCAGCGGCGGCAAGGAAACGGCGGCGGCTAACGGGCGCATTCAAGGAAGACGTATTCATAGAAGCAACGGATAAAAGTTGGTTTGGCCCTCACTACTGAGGAGGGTTTCGCCACAGAGGCTTGCGTAAATTCCTCTAAGAGCGCAACTGAAATATGGGCGAGGTAACCAATTCGGCTTTTTCACCTTGCATGTGCCGCAATTTGTCTGAAGATGATAAAACCAGTCAGTGGAAACATCCTTTCCCTGAAGCATTTCGGGTTGAGTTGACGCTTCCCGAACGTGATTGGTTCCGGTATGAAAGAACATAAGCGAGCCGCGCCGAGCAGGTCATTCACCCTGGCCTTCACCTTAATCGAATTGCTTGTCGTCATCGCGATCATTTCGATCCTCGCTGCAATGCTCCTTCCGGCCCTGGCCAAAGCCAAGGCCAAAGCCAAACAAACGGCTTGCATCAACAACTTGCGTCAAATTGGAATCGCCACGGTGATGTATGTGGGGGACCACAACAAATATCCGGGATGTTTGTTTACTCCAGGTTCACTTGGAAATTATTATTACGTTTGGCCTCCACGCTTGTTCCTTTACATGGGCAATAACCGCAAATCGTACTGGTGTCCGATGGCGAATCAGAACAGCTCCTGGGATACGAATCTGAACAACTCTCTCGGAGCCAACGCTCCGGGAAATGTGAGAGACCCCTACGGGATTACGAGTGTGACTCGCTTTTCCTACGGCTTCAACGATTGGGGGTCGTTCCCTGCTGGCGGTTCGTACGGCTTGGGCGGCGATGTTGATGTCTTTCCTGAGGTGAAGGACAGCCAAGTAAAGAAACCCTCGGAAATGGTCATGCTCGGTGATAGCAAACCAGATGGTTCTTTCGATGGAAATATCGATCCAACTACCGCAACCGAGTGGCCCTCCAACCGGCATCAAACTCGCACTTGCATCATGTTTGCCGACGGGCATGCTGAAGCCGCCAGGAGATTCGATGTCATAAACCCAAAGAACGATACCTGGCGGCGACGCTGGAATAATGACAACCAGCCTCATTACGAAAGTGCCTGGGGTTTAAGTGCCGTCCAGGAAGCGAAAATCGATCCCTAAGCCGGAACTATGCAATTCGGGGTGCGCCCGTCCCCGGGCGCAGCAACTTGCCTAATGGACAAGCGCGTTCGAATTCGCTAACCGCTGCCGGTCGAACGTTGCTGCGCCCGGGGACGGGCACGCTCCGATAATCGCATCGCCGACGTGATGGGAGCGCGCCCGTCTCCGGCGCAGTACTACCGCACGAGGTGAGGTATGGTTGAATCTCCGACCGCTGGTTTTTCGAGCATTGCTGCGCCCGGGGACGGGCGCACCCCAATCGCATAGTTCCGGCTAAGAAGTTCCGCTCCCTGGAATTTTGAAGTTCGCAAGCGTAACATCGACGGCCAATCACTTCTGGCGCGCGGCTTGCAATTTTTCTCCTAACTCGATCAGCTTATTTACGACCTTCCAAGTTCTTGCGGTAGCGGCAACATCAAGCACTTTCTCGAAGTTTACGGTTCTCCGTCTGCCCGAAATGGTCCTTGAGTACGCGTAGTACAAAACGTTGCCGTGAATGTGGAATCGATACTCGTTCCCGTGCAGCGCCAGAACTGCCTTTTGGCGTTCGAGGTTCGGTTTTGCATTCAAGAATAGCAATTGACAGTGTTGCTCTTTATCCAGGCGCGCTGGTTCAAATGGATTATGGCCGGCTGCTTTTCTGAGCTCGTCCGGGGAAAACATAAAGACCGCGATTTTATGTCCCAGGACAGATTCGACTTGTTTCTCAATGGCTCGGGCCAGTTTCATGGGATCGGATTCTCTGGATGAAAACAAGACGTTGCCAGATTGGATGTAGGTCTGAACGTTGCCAAATCCAAGCCCCTCGAACAGCTTCCGCAAATCGGCCATCCTCACTATCGCATGTCCGCCGACGTTGATAGCGCGCAATAATGCGATATAGATTTTCCCGGGGCTCTTCACCGATAAGTTTTTACCCACAGGCCGGCGTTTGTTTGCGAGCTATCCTGGTCAACTTCACGTCCTGCAAAGTCTCATTTGTCGCCTTCTGACTGCGGATTGCGTCGCGGTGCAGGTGATGGAGAGGCAGAAATTTTCAATGATTCAAAAGCTTTTTCCGCCTTTCTGGCTCCGCGGGCTTCGGGAGGATAGACATCAAAAACTTTGCCATCGATGTTGAAGGCTCGGTACTCGATCCGGCTTTTTGAGACATCCACAAGCCAGAAATGCTGAAGGCTGGCGCCTTTGGCTTCATACCACGGACGCGTATTTGTAATCGGTCGGGAAGGCATTCCCCAGCATCCATCACCTAAATAAAGAGTGCCTTGCGGGTCTGGTTGGTTATTGCGCAGCAATTTGGTGCGCTTAAACACATGATCGTGGTGTTCGAAGGCTGTGGTGAGTTTATGTTTGTCGAAGATGGGCAACCAAGCGTTTCGACCGGCCACTGAGCCGGCCCCACTATAGGGCCGATAAGCCGGATACAGAGGGACATGATAAATGGCAAATCGGTACGGAATAGTAGCATCAGCTTCCATTTGTTTGTCGAGCCAGTTTGCCTGTTCCGGACCGTGTCGCGCCATGTGTCCGGTATCGAGCAGATAAATCACCAAATTCCTTCCAAATTTCCGCGAGTAATAGCTGCGCTGCTGATTTTGCGCAAAGTAACCGAAATAAAAGAAAGCGTTGGTGCCCCGCACCTCGTGGTTGCCTATGGCTAAAACCATTGGGATGGTGAATTCGCGGGGAGTAACCATGTTTGTTTCCCAGGCATCAAGCCACGCATCCCATCGGGCATAGTTTGTCAGGATATCACCGGCATACGCGAGGTCGCCACCGACAGTTGCAAAGTTGGGCCCTTGTTTTGCAGCCTGTTTCTGTAAAACCGCAAGCGCAGGCCCAGTGCCCATATCACCGCCATCAACGAACCGAAGCTTTCCCGTCCCGTCCGGTATAGTTCGGAACTTTCGTTCGGGGCTGAAGCCGTTGCGATCGTCGCCCGCAACAAAATAGTAAGTTTTACCTGGCTTGAGTGAAGTAAGCTCGACCCAATGAATGGTGCGTTTGTCCGGCAGCCCTGCAATCGAATGACGCGTGCCGCTGGCATGAAATTGATAGTCAGATATTTTTCCCTTGCGCGACCTGGTATCGTAGTAAACGAGGCTGCCTTGTGCCTCTTCCAGCGTTTGATAATTGACGGTCATCGTTGTGCTCGTATCGCCTTGCCATGTCAGATAGACATGCCTCGGCATCGCCGAAGCGCTTAGAGCCCCGCACAACAAGGCATAACAGGCAATTAGCTTTCTGAATCGAAAACTATTCATCACGTTCGATTCTTGTTTGCAATGGGATCGCCAGGACTCGATCCGATTTCTGCGGGTTGTGACGAGTTAGTTTGCAGAACAAAATTGCCCGAGCGCAGGTGCAGGTCGCGTTGCGGAAAGGGAATTTCAATTCGGTTTTCTCTCAGAATCTTTTCGATGGCAAAATACAATTCACTTCTGAAACGACGCGGTTGAGATGTCATTTCCACCGTCCAAACCGCGAGTTCGAATTCCAAAGCACTGTCGCCAAATCCGCAAAAAAAGACTGATGGCGCGGGGTCCCGCAACGCTTTGGGATGCGCCCGGGCAACTTCGAGAAGCAATCGCTCGAGAAATACAGGATCGGTGCCGTACGCCGCAGTGAGCTTTAACCGAATACGAACTTTCCGATCACCATGGCTCCAGTTAATCACCGTGTGCGTGATGAAGTCAGAGTTTGGCACGATATACGCAATGTTGTCGTTGGTGAGTACCGTCGTGCTACGCAGCCTGATCTGCCTGACCTCGCCGGCCACCCCTCCCACTTCGATCCGGTCACCGATAGCAATGGGTCTTTCCGCCAGAATAATTAGTCCACTGACGAAGTTGTGAACGATATTTTGCAGGCCAAATCCGATGCCAACACCGACTGCGCCTGCGACCACCGCGAGCGAGGTCAGATTTAATCCAACCATCTGGAGCGCGATGTAGAACCCGAGGCCGATGAAGGCATACCCGCCAATCTTGGCGATGGCAAACTGCAAGGGCGGCTCCAGCCGTGTGCGTTGAAGCAATCGCCTCACGAAAAACCTCCGTAACGCCGTTTCCAGGGCTAAAACCAGTCCCAGTAAAATCACCAACTCAATCAGCCCGGAAACGGTCAGATAAGTGTCACCTAGCTTAAACAAGCGATATCCGAGAACTTCCTGAAGTGACTTCAAAAATTCGTGCATGAATTGAGGGTAGCAAGTCTGCTCTGTGAAATTCCTTTATGCCAGAGAAATGATTGGGAACTCTGAGTATCGCGCGGGCACTAAAGCGATTTTTAAGGCCGCCCTCACCGTGCCCTCTCCCCCGAGGAGAGGGTAATCCACTTCCGATCCATGAAAGATTTGCCCTTTTCCTTAAATCGGCTAATACTTTCTCAACATGGAAACATCAAATCCGCTGTTGAAACGGGAAGGCGCATTCATTCCATCCATGGCTCAGACCGAGGTTATGAGCCTGCAAGGAGTGATTAACAAATCTGGTATCCTGCTGCTGCTCTGCCTGGGCTCGGCCGCATTTGCCTGGACCCATCCGGAAATTCGCGGGCCGCTTCTTGTAGTGGGTTTAGTGGGGGGACTGATCGCTTGCCTGGTTGGAATTTTTAAGCCAACCACTTGTCCGGTTACAGCTCCGCTTTACGCTCTGCTTGAAGGTCTCGTTCTGGGCGCAATCTCGTATGTCTTCCAAACGCAATTTCGCGGCATTGTTGTCAACGCGCTGCTTCTCACCTTTGGCGTGCTGGCCTTGATGCTTATGCTTTACACGAGTCGAACCATTCGTGTTACCAGCGGGCTCGCGAAAGGAATTTTCGCTGCCACCGCAGCGGTAGGGATTGTTTATTTCATCGACATCCTGCTGAACATGTTTGGCATGCGCATGCCGCTCATTCACCAGGGAGGCGTGTTCGGCATTGGAATCAGCGTTGTTATTGCCGGCATTGCAGCATTCAACCTTTTGCTGGACTTTGCGGTTATCGAAAATGCCGTCAACAGTCGTTCGCCACGATACATGGAATGGTATTGCGGGATGTCCCTGCTCATTACGCTGGTTTGGCTTTACCTGGAAATTCTACGTTTGCTGGCAAAACTGCGCGGACGGGACTAGCGGCGGGAAGATGAGCCGGACGAAAGAAGCACCAAACATTCAAATGATGCTCATCTTCTCGGTATCAGAACTTTGAGAAGCAGAAGGACCTATTACCCCTATGAACCGCGGGTGGCTACGGAGGACAGTCCTTGGCGTTCCTCATTTCTGCAATGGTCGCCGTGCTAAATCGATGCGCAAAATATCTTTAATTCCTTCAAAAAAGGTCTCCCCCAGCTGCTTGTCTCCTTCTGGGCAAAAATGAATGAGATCGATGAATTTTTCGTTATCGCTATCCAGGTGCGGGTGAGTATCAACCAAGCGAACATCGGGATTTTGCCTGGCCAACTCCTGGACGAGCATTGAATGCAGCCGGTTCACATCGATAAATGCATAGACTGCTGGAAATGCTTCGCGGTAGAACTCAATCACGGCCTGATCGCTGTTTCGGGTTACAGCCATCGAGTAAGTGGCAAGAACGAGCCGAATACCATTGGCTCGCGCAATGGCTATTAAGTCCCGGTAAGCATTCGCGTACTCACTTTCTAAAAGCTTCGACATCGATGGAGGTGACTCTGGCCGTTTCGAGGCGAGGCGCCGTTTGAAACAAAGAAGTCTAATACGGTACTCGCATTTAGCCAGGAGTCTGGAAGGGCGCGGCTTATAACTTGGCAGATGCTTTTCAAAGACCGGCGGCAGCGCGGTCCAAAGCCATGAAAATCCGTTCCAGCCATGGTACGAGATGATCATATCGGGTTTCAGAGCGAGAATTTTCGTCTGCAAACGATAAAGATTGTCCCGGAGATTGAGAGTGGGCAGTCCCGCATTGATGACTTCGACTCGCCCTGTCAGATCAAGCTTCTCTCGAATCAAAGCTTCCAGCACCTCCGGCCATGGCAGATGTTCCGGCGTCAGAGTGAGACCGAAGGTGGTGGATTCTCCTAAGGCGACAATGCGGTAAGCCCCGCCCTTCTCAACGGTAAGGTCCTTACCTCTAAATCCGAGATTGTTAATTTCAATGTGGCTTTGAAAGAACATGGCGCTTCGATTGGTGCGCACGAGGTAGGGCAGCTTGTTGGCTGGGTCAGGCACAAATAGATCCCGCGCGAGGTTCTTGTATTGCTCCAAATACTTGCCCCACCACACCACAAAGGAGTGACGATCTATTTTCGCTTTCGCATAAGAGTAACTGCCGTCGGGAATCTCGGGGTGAAGTTCGATATGCGGCGCCGGACGTGTGAGCCAATCAACCACAGGCAGGAGCACCACGAAAAGAATCATTGAGTTAATGGTGAGGACAATTGCTGCCGGCAGTTGGAATGCCCGTTTCAGACCCCACAAAAGCAGCAGTCCTACAATCCATCCTATCGCAAATGTGACCGGCAGGTTTTGAGAATACCCTGTGGCCAACCAAATCACGTCTCCCATTGCCGCCCAGGTCCACGCGAGAGTGCGCCAACCGTTTCTTGGCGCAGCAGCCGGAATTTGCCTGCGACTCAGCGCTAAACTCCCGGCAATGAGCCAGGAAATCACCCCGTAGTACGTGTCAAGAACTGTGAAAGGTTGTTTGGACCACAGCAGACCCAGAGGAAGCAGAAGAGTGCAAATCCATGCAAATGTGGCTGCGCTCTTCCGCGCACCAGGCAAATGGCAAATAAGCTCCGAAGCGAGCATTATCCCGGCCAGGACTAGAATAAGGACAATGCCAATGATTGGCGTGGCTGTCCAGAAAGCCATCGTGATTGCAACTCCAATGGGCAGAAAGGTAAGCACTCTCAGAACCGCGTTTCTCGGGAGTTGTTCTGTTGTTTGGATAATTTCTTTCAAAATCTCATGTGAATGTGCGAGAGCCGTGGTCGTGAAGAAAGTTTATACCGGCACGAATGACGGAATTCCTAGGACATAACATCTCTGAGTCGGTTCTTCAAACCCGCTAGGGGCCCCTAGCGGGATTTGGGTCTGCCACGAAGGACCGCAAGGAGCCGAAGAATTTTGTCATGGACATGCTCACGGCAAAATCTTTTTGCCTTCACAAGCATCTACCGCTGCACAATAATACCCCAACAGTCCAACCTACCGAAAATTATGAAGACACGGTTTTCTTTTCGCATGACGCGGTTTTTCGCGGGAATTCTTATACTGCAGATTTTTGTCTGTTCCATTTTCCAAAGCCATGCCGCCGGTGTGCCGCTTGTGAAAGGCGTCGAATGGCAGCCTTTGGCCGCGCAAGTGGAGCGCGTTTTGGAGGCGCTGGATTATCTTGGCTCACCGGTTTCTCCGGAGATCAAAACCGCGTTCGAAGCTCTGCAGCAAGGCAAAGGCGATGAAGGGGCCGCCCACGAAGTACAACGCTTACTCGATCCGCTTTGCCTCTTGCTTGTCGAGATTAATCCCGAGTCGAGAGTCAAAGTTGCCCGGGGGCCGGCGCCGGCGGAATTGGTTGAACACGGTTGGCGGCAATTCCTGGTCAAGGTCCAGAACGATGCAGGCGTCACCGCTCCCCTAAAGGCTGAAAGTCCAAATGCGATCAAATTAGCTGGCTCCCCCGAACAGCAGATCTTGAATCGCTGGTTGGACATGATGACCTTCGATCAGCAGCCGCTCCCAGCGACGCTCAGCGGGTTAAAGCTGGAATACCGGATTCTACAGCTTTACAGCCGCGACGCCGGCAAACGTGACGCCAGGATTGCCTTCAACGTGGGCCAGGGCTCGCAGGACCTGGGCTTCCGCAACGACACCCCAATTTTGTTCACCTGCCACCCCGCTCAACCGCTCACCTTGCGGGTGCGCGACGAGAATGGAGAACCAACTACCGGAGCCTTCGTCATTCGGGACAAGAGCAACCGCGTTTATCCTTCGCCTAATAAACGATTGGCTCCCGATTTTTCATTTCATCCTCAGGTCTATCGCGGGGATGGCGAAATAATCAAACTGCCGGATGGGACGTACACAGTCGAATTTTCTCGAGGCCCTGAATCTCTGATTGAGAAGCGCACCCTTACCATAAAGGGCGAACCGCAAGCTGCTTCCTTTCAGGTCAAGCGCTGGATTGATCCTTCGAAGTTCGGCTGGTGGTCTGGTGACCATCATATTCACGCGGCAGGTTGCGCGCATTACACCAAACCGACTGAAGGGGTTTCCGCTTCAGACATGATGCGCCATTGCCTTGGCGAAGATTTGAAGGTGGGATGCAATTTAACCTGGGGCCCTTGCTTTGATTTTCAGAAACAGTTCTTTTGCGGACAGATCGACAAAGTTTCGCAATATCCCTACTTGCTACGCTATGACATCGAGGTCTCCGGGTTCGGTTCGCATAACTCAGGGCACCTTTGCCTGCTGCGTTTGAAAGAACAAATTTATCCCGGTGGCCAATCCAAAGACCATTGGCCAACTCTCTGTCTCAATACATTGCGCTGGGCGAAACAGCAGGGAGCGGTCGCCGGCCCCGCTCACTCCGGTTGGGGGCTGACTATCGATGGAAACGAAATCCCCAATTACCATGTGCCTCCTTTTGATGGTATAGGTGCGAACGAATATATTGTCGATGTGACCCATCAGGTTCCAGGAGCGGACGGAAAACCTGTGCCTGCCGTCGATTTTATGTCCCTCGTGGATACGCCCTACACCTGGGAAATGAACATGTGGTATCAAACCTTGAATGTTGGCTATCGCACTCGGGCCAGCGGTGAAACGGATTTCCCATGCATTTTTGGCGAGCGCGTTGGGTTAGGCCGCTCCTACGTGAAATTAGCGGGCAAACTCGATTTCGATCAATGGTGCGAGGGAATCCGGAAAGGCGCAAATTATGTTGGAGACGGTCATAGTCACTTGATTGATTTCAAAATCAATGAGGTAGCGCTGGGAGACAATGCCAGTGAAGTAAATATATCAGAACCACAAACAGTGCATGCCACGGTAAAAATTGCTGCTTTGCTCGATGAAACTTATCCCGGTCCAAAACGATGGCGACCGAACCAACAACCGTATTGGCATTTGGAACGAGCCCGTATCGGCGAAACCCGTGAGGTGCCTGTTGAACTTATCGTGAATGGATATCCCGTCGCCAAAACCAACATTCTTGCTGATGGCACAATGCGTGATGTGCGTTTGGATGCAAAAATCGAGCGAAGCAGTTGGGTAGCTGTGCGCATCCTCGCTTCCTCACACACCAATCCGATTTGGGTCATGGTCGGTGGCAAGCCTCTTTCCCCGAGCCGGCGCAGCGCTGAGTGGTGCCTTAAAGGTGTCGAAAAATGCTGGTCCCAAAAAAAGCGCATGATCAAAGAAAACGAGATGAAGGATGCGGAGGAGGCCTATCAACATGCCCGCGAGGTCTATCAAGCGATGATCGCAAAAGCCGAGTTCGAGTAGCATTGCGATACACGCAGCGTTCCTGACGGGAATGGCGCTTACATACTTGTACGACAAAAAAGCTGTCGGTAAGGGGCACGCTCCTATGAGAATTTGTTCTCGCTAATTCACATCTCCTCAGCACATTGATTCCAAAATATTTTATTTAGTAATTCGGATTATGAAAATTTCACGTCGCCAATTTGTCGGCAGCGCAACAGTCGGTTTGGTTGGGACTGCCATCTTGCCTCGAATTTATGCAGGAGATGTTTCCGACCAGGTTGAAAGAGGCGAAGTTCCACTCATTGCTTCCACCTGGGGTTTTGGCAAAGCAGCAAACGAGAAAGCCCTGAAGGTTTTGCAAGAAGGCGGCTCGATTCTGGACGCTGTGGAGCAAGGCATAGGATTAACCGAATCCTCAGGCAACGGTTCGGTCGGTTTGAGTGGCGGACCCAATGCCGCGGGAGTTGTTCAGCTTGATGCCTGCATTATGTATGGGCCCGGGCACAAAGCTGGGAGCGTCGCGGGACTTGAAGGAATTCGGCATCCCATCTCCGCGGCCCGCAGAGTGATGGAGAAAACAAGGCATGTTATGCTAATCGGTGAAGGGGCCCGCATGTTTGCTTTGGAGCAAGGGTTGGAATCGATCGAGGTCAACACGCGTGACAAATATGAGGCGTGGCAAAAGAAACGACCCGTGGAACCTTCTCCGCAAAAAGTCGATAAGAAAAATCATGATACTATCGCTCTCCTGGTGTTGGGCGCGGACGGTAATATTGCCGGCGGCTGCTCCACCAGCGGATTGGGCGGGAAGTTACCGGGGCGCGTCGGAGATTCTCCTATTATCGGCAGCGGACTCTACGTGGATAACGAAGTCGGAGCGGCCGGGGCCACCGGTTTGGGTGAGAACGTAATGCGCTATTGCGCATCTTTCATGATCGTTGAACTCATGCGACAGGGACTCGATCCCACGGAAGCATGCCGCCAGGCTATTCGGCGCATTGTCAGCCAGGAACCAAAAGGCGCCAATCTGAGCATTAACTTCGTCGCTTTGGATAAGAAAGGCCGTTTTGGCGGTGCGGGAACCGACGGCAGTTTTTCATTTAGTGTCACGACCCGCAGCAACAGCCGCGTCCTTCCAAATCCTGGCGTTCCGGAGATGAAGGCCCCGCGATAAGCGCTCGCGATCACTCGAAGCGTTTGGAGCGCCGGAGCCGGCCTGTTCGTTCGACGGTGCCTGCTCCCGTCTTCCATTTTGTCACTGACCTAGCGCAGACCCTGTGACGGTTTTGGGCAGTTCGGTGACAATCAACAACACCACACATAGCGTTGATGCCCTGTTTGACTTGGGTCCGGGCCCGCTACGGCCAGAATCGTGAGGACATCCAATACGTTCTACCGGTTACGTTTTCCGTTCCTGTTTCCATAACTCAAGAAAGCCGGGTCACCCCGGCTTTCTTATTTACTCTCGTGTGATTACCTAACAGATGTTGAACAGGAGCAAACGGAGATAACGGAGGGGAAACACTATTCATTTTTATGAGAAGAAAGAATCTGTCTCTGTTCTCTCTGTTTCCTGTTCAAATCTGGCTTGCTGCGAATCACGAGTTCACCCCTCACCTTCTTGGTCCATTTTCGGCCCTTTTTTAGCGATTTTTGCCAGTGCCCCAGGTTTTCTTATTGACTTTGTCAACAGGTTTCGTGTTAGATATTGATCGCAAACCAACCGAACGGACTGCCATAAGTAATATGAAAAAACTACCCCTGATTCGTACCCTATCCCTATTGTTATGCCTCGGAGCGGCAATTTCCGCTCACGCAGGTTCGACTAATACCCTGTCAGCCAGTCTGGCTTCCCCACTAAATTCCTCCACTAACCGCGGGTTTGTCGTCAGAGTTGCCCAGGCCTGGAGCACAAATGGGCCCGTTGCCAATAGCTATGTGAGAGCTTATCGGCAGATCAACGGCACATTGCTGGACACAAATAACTCAGTCATTGTTAATGCCGCCACTCCAGGGCCTAATCCCGATGGGAGTTATTACTCATCAATTTCGAGAGACAAGCTTCTGTCATGGATGTGACAGATGAGTCAGGCATCCTCACCACCTTTTCAGCCGACCTCTTTCCGGGAATTCCTGGCCAGGAGTCAAGAGATGACAACTTTGCGCTTGAGGCTGTTTGTTATTTGAAACTTCCGGCCGGCACCACAGTGTTTGGCATTGCCGCAGGAGCTGAACGGACCGACAACAACGATGACGATTCTTATTTTGGTTTTGTCGGTCCCAATCCACGCGACTATTTTGGCACTCAGATCGGCGCGGCGGAAAGACACACGGCCTCAGCCTTCGGCGGTAACCAGCACCTCGAGACCATCATGTCTGTTACAGCTCCTATCGCTGGTCTTTACCCGTTCCGAATTATCTTTTGGCAAACTGGCGGTGGTTGCAATTTGAATTTCTACACCGTTGACACAAACGGAACTCGCGTTTTGGTTAATGACCCGAACGACTCGACTGCATTAGTGGCGTATCGCGACAGTAACATTGCCGCGGCGAACGCGCCTTACACTGCGGAAGTCACCCCTCTCCCGGGTTCTGCAGGCATCCCCTCTACCGCTCCTATTACCGCTCTGCTGATTGATGGCCAAACAACAGTTACCGTCAGTACGGTCTCGATGACCCTGAATGGAATCGTTGCCTCCGTCACCAAATCCAAGACCGGTGACAGGACCAGCATCAGTTACGCTCCTCCTCCGCTCCGGTCCAATCCGAATAATGCCGTTAAACTTACTTTTGCAGATTCCGGGGCAGTATCCCACACCAACAACTGGTCTTTCGTAATCAACGTCACCGGTGGAAATGCGGCCACCGTTGCCGGGCAGTGGGATTTTGACTTTGGTGATCTGCGCGCCACAGTCGGCAACCCTTTAACCTATTTCGATTCCACCTTTGACGGTCCGAGTGGCACAAACGCGAACAAGACACAGTTCGGAACGTGTACGAACTTTAGCATTCCGACGATCAATGGCCAGGAAGCAGTCGTTATGCGTGTTCCAGGTGATTTGACTCGCAAGATTGGTTATGTCATGAACCACGGGATCGCTCCCAATGGCGGTGGCACCAGGGTGAACCAGTATACCTTGATTATGGATATATATGTGGACACCACCGGTCCCGGGGCAGCTTCCTTGCTGCAAATAAGTGATCCGGCCAACAATGCCGACGACGGTGACCTTTTCTGGCAGGGCAATCAGTTCGGCCAGGGTGCCGGTGGTTATAACGGTAGAGGCACTTTCACGGCCGGTGCCTGGCATCGGATAGTTGCCGCATACGATGAGGCCGCTGTCCCGCCGGTTGTTACCAAATATGTGGACGGCATCAAACAGGATGACTGGACCGCGAACCAGGGGCTGGACAATAACCGGCGCGCGTTGGCGCCAACGGCTGTTTTGTTTGGCGATGGGGACCAGGATGAACGTCGCACCATGTTTGTAAATAGTATCCAAATCCGCGCCGGCAAACTTTCAGATCCTGAATGTTATGCTTTAGGAGGACCTAGCGCAGCAGGCATACCCGCTGTAATCCCCCAAAGCACCGTCAGCGGTCAGTGGGACTTTGAATTTGGAGATCTTGGGTCCAGTATCGGAGCAAATCTTGCTTATTTTGATCCAACCTTTGATGGACCAGGAGGCACGAACGCAAACTTGACCACTTTCGGGACGTGCAGCGGCCTCGGAGTAGGTCTTGTCAACGGCGTTGATGCAAAGATCATGCAGGTTCCTGGTGATCTCACTCGCAAAATCGGTTATGTCATGACTCATCGCATCGCCCCGAATGGCGGCGGCACCAGGGTTAATCAATACACTTTGGTCATGGACGTCATGGTCAATAACGCGGGCCCCGGGGCTGCTGCTCTCTTGCAAGTCAGCGATCCAGTCGGCAACAGCGACGATGGGGACCTCTTCTGGCAGGGTAATCAATTCGGGCAGGGTGCCGGTGGGTATAATGGCAAGGGCACTTTCACCCAGTTGGCCTGGCACCGTGTTGTCGCGGCTTATGATGAAGCGGCCAGCCCGCCAGTCGTGACCAAATACGTGGATGGGGTCAAGCAGGACGACTGGACCGCGAACCAGGGTCTCGACAACAACCGGCGTGCGCTGGCGTCAACGGCTATTCTGTTTGGCGACGGCGATCAGGATGAACGTCGTATTATGTGGGTGAAAAGCATCCAGATTCGTGCTGGAAAACTAAGCGATGCACAATGTGCCGAATTAGGCGCCCCAACTGGATTCCCAATCCCGGTCAATCTGACTCCTACTACAGTCTCAGGCCAGTGGGACTTTGACTTCGGTGATTTGTCAGCCACAGTGGGAAAACCTTTGACCTACTTTGATCCGACCTTTGATGGGCCAGCGGGCACAAACGTGAACCTCAGTACGTTCGGCACCTGCACCGCTTTAAGCGTAGGGACTATTAACGGGAATGATGCCAAAATCGTGAAGGTTCCTGGCGATCTGACTCGAAAGATCGGGTACGTAATGGACCACGGCATCGCTCCCAACGGGGGCGGCACCAGGGTGAACCAATATACCTTGGTCATGGACATTATGGTCGATGGGTCAGGCCCAGGTGCGGCTTCCTTGCTCCAAATCAGCGATCCCGCCAGTAATGCGGACGACGGCGATCTCTTCTGGCAAGGCAATCAATTCGGTCAGGGCGCCGGCGGTTACAACGGCACTGGAGCCTTTACCACACTGGCGTGGCATCGTATCGCAGCAGCTTACAACGAAGCTGCAGCTACTCCGGTCGTCACAAAATATGTGGATGGCATCTTCCAGGATGATTGGACCGCCAACCAGGGCCTAGATAACAACCGACGCGCGTTGGCGCCAACGGCCGTTCTGTTTGGCGACGGAGACCAGGACGAACGCCGCATCTTCTGGGTGGACAGCATCCAAATTCGTTCGGGTGCTTTGTCGAAAGCGGAACTGGCCGCGCTCGGCCCGGCAAGTGGCACAGGCATTCCCGTTGCGATTAACGTTGAAATCCCGCCCACTATTCATATCGGCTACGTCAATGGTCAATTCGTCATGAGCTGGCCGCTGGCAAACGTTGGATACTCCCTCGAATCAGCTTCGAGCATCGAAGGCCCTTGGACACCGGTCGCTGGTGCAGTGAACAATTCTGTCGCCATTAACGTGGTTCCCGGCACATCCTTACTCTACCGCGTGAAGAAGTAAGGCACTGTTAGATTCTGTAAGCGCCGGGCCGCTACCGCGGTCCGGCGCTTTGTTTTTTTCCGAAGTCTCCTTGTATTGATCTGTAGGGCGCGTCACGTGGTGCGCGCCGGGGCCTCGCAGGCACTAGCAGCGGCGCCCAGGGAGTGACGCGCCTTTGCTAACCCAGCCAAAGAGGATGAGTGCCCCGCACTCGTGCGCCTCTTGACTGAAGTTGCGCACCCATTTTTCTCAAGTGGTATACTGCGAACTGCCGACTCTCTTGCCTTGAAATCGAACCTAAGGATCGGCGAAAAGCATCGCCTTCATTGCCTCGGCCGCAAATGCGTGGCCTTTCTCAGAAAAATGCCCGCAGCCCTTTGAAAGGTATAACTCTCGGATTTGTTCCGTTGTTAACATGCTCGATTGCATCCGTTCGCCCAGTGGCAGGAACAGAATTTTTCTGCCAAGTGCCCACTCCTTCAAGGCGCGCTCCGGACCAAGGAAATCGTAATCCCCCATTCGAGCCGACCACCCTGCGCCTTTTTGTTTATAAAAATCCGGGGGAAAAAAAGGCACTGTCATAATGATTAGCTTTATCTGTTTCGTAGCGCCGAACTCAGTTGCCTGCTCCAGCAGCGACCTCATTATCCCAAATCCTTCCTCTACCGCGGGACTCGGATTCAGAGCGAAAGGGCCCGCTTTCAGCCCAAGACTCGCCATCTCGGCCTCCGGTCCGGGCTGAAGCGATAGGGCGCGCCGGGCCTCTCGTTGGTTGGCTATCGATTTTTCCACACTCAGAACTAGTTGGACCGACATGCAATAGCTGCTGGCAAGATACGGAAGAAATAACCAGGGCGAACGATGCATTGCTGCGAAGCTGTTCGAATATTCGTCCCGCACCTTAGAAGCATCTGGCCCGAGCACCGCAACTCCATTCGTGAGGCTGTAATAGATAAACCCTCGTGAATCATGCACGCCCAATTTCGGAGCGCAGTCGGTGATGTCATTGCCAAGATACACAACTATGACAGCCTGTCTGATCCCGAAGTAATGGTGCGCATACTTCAGCAGTTCGAGGTACTGGGCCGGGCCACATCCGTGTTCCCCAAACGCCATTGTTTCTGTGGTCGGCCGGGTTGACCACAGTTTCTGGCGGAGAATAGCTGCCATGTTCCGCGTTCGAGGCACCTCCACAGCCTCAACGAAACTGTCGCCAATAATTCCAATTCGATTCGTCTTGCCCAGATCGAATTCCGGAAAATGCCAGCCATACCGGTTACGAATCGAATTTTCGAATCCCTCGGCTGTCCAATAAACTCGCCCCCAGGGCAATCTTTCCTTTGTATTCAATCCTGGAATTACTCCCAACCAGCCCGCTGTCTGCATCACTAGCTCGATCGACAACAGTGCGCCTCCTGCGAGCAGCAACCTCACCCGGAGCGCAGCCGTGGCAACCAGGCGGATAAGAAGCGCCATCGAACCAAGAGCAATTAGGCCAAGGCAAATCCTCGACCTGCAGAATACGCGGCCATTTAAATGCTCATTCCAAGCACAGAGCGAAAACAGCAGAAACACAACTCCCGCTAAGGCCGCCCACACCTGGTTCGCAGTTCTTGCCAGCCTTGATGAAATTACTAGTCCCACGCGTTCAGCTTGCAAATTTCTATTTCGTATTTCAAGTAACTCAAAGGGGCCACAGCGCGGCGAAGCCGCAATCGAAGACAGAGATTAAGCCACAGGCGGAGCGTGCCAGTCCCCGGGCACAGCAACTTGTCTAGATGACAAGCATGTTCGAATTCACTAGCTACGACTAGTCGAACGTTGCTTTGCCCGGAGACGGCGGGCAGTTCCAATATTTAGCGACCGACACTGAATCATACGCGGCGGTGCCGGATCGCTTGCTTTAGGTCGCCGCACCTTTTAACCTCAATGTTTCATGCGGTTGCTCGACCGTTATCTTTTGAGGGAATTGCTTGTGCCGCTGAGTTACTGTCTTGGCGGCTTCTTTGTTTTTTGGGTCGCGTTCAACCTGTTTTCGGAACTGGAAGATTTGCAGGACCATAAGCTACGTGGAGGTGAGATTCTTCAATATTATTTGGCGAAAAGTCCTGAATTCATCGTATTCGTTCTGCCAATGGCGCTTTTGCTGGCCTTGCTCTATGCCCTCACCAACCATTCGAGGCATCATGAAATTGCTGCGATGCGCGCTGCAGGAATCAGCCTATGGCGCTTGTGCGTGCCGTACCTGGGTGTTGGTTTGGCTTCCAGCCTTTGTTTGTTCGCACTAAATGAGTTTTGCGTCCCCAACGCTTCGGACTGGGCCGAGCGAATTTTTAACAGCCGGGTTCAAAAGATAAAAAAAGGTAATTTACCAACGTCAGGCCTGGCCAATTTACGCGAAAGACGCACCTGGCTAGCCGGTGAGTATAAGCGGGCAACCACCGAAATGCTTAACCCGCAGGTGCTATGGACTTTACCAGACGATTCCCAGTTTTGGCTGGTGGCTTCCCGGGCCATTCGGACCCGTGGTGTGTGGACCTTTTACAATGCTCGGGTCTATACCGCCACCAGCGAGACGAATTCGATGCTGGAGCCTTCGATTCAAACCAATAAATTGGCGATGCCGCAATTCAAGGAAACGCCCGAGGAGATACAAAGCGAGATCAATATCAGCAAAGGAATGAGTCCTCGTGGCAGAAACAGGGCAGACATTCCGATAGCTCAACTGGTTGATTATCTTCGGTTGCATCCGGAGCCGCCTTCGTCCGTAAAGGCGTGGTTATACACCAAACTGCAGGGACGCCTTGCATCGCCCTGGACGTGCCTGGTGGTCGTATTGATTGCGATTCCCTTCGGCGCCGCTTCCGGAAGGCGAAATGTTTTTGTGGGCGTGGCCAGCAGCCTGGTCATTTGTTTTGTGTACTTTGTTCTGCAGCAATTCGGGCTGGCTTTGGGAACGGGTGGATATTTGCCGGCCTGGCTCGCGGCGTGGTTTCCAAATTTATCGTTTAGCCTTGTGGGATTGTGCATGATGGCACGCATTCGTTGAATCTGTCATGACGTTGAAATAATTCCGCGGCCCGAACCGTTTCTCCCTGCATGTTATTTCATACATGGACCTTTCTGGTTTTTGTGCTGGTAGTGTTGCCGGTATTTTTCGCTTTGCGCAAAACCTCGCTTTGGTTGCCCTGGCTGACGATAGCTTCCTATTTTTTTTATGGCTGGTGGAACCCGTACTATCTCTTTTTAGTCTTATACTCCACGCTGCTCGACTTTTTCCTCGTGGCTCTGATGGACCACTGTCCACGCGAGTTCCAAAAGATCGATATCATGGGGCGGTTGACCCGGCTGCAATTTGGGGATCGGGCTTTAAAGGCGGCCTTTATAGCATCTGCCGCTGCGACAATTTGTTTGCTGGGCATGGCAATTCTTGGCCCAAAAACGGCGCGGCCTGCGATGGCTGCATTGGCTTTCATCGTCCTTCTGATGGCGCTGGGGGCATTATACAGCAGCAGACGGATTTGGTTGCTGATCAGTCTTGTAAACAATCTGGCTCTATTGCTGTTTTTTAAATACGCGCGTTTCGTTACTGAAAACCTCAATGCCGTATTGGGATGGCTCCATTTGCCCGCCAAATTATCCGATCCTTCCACCCTCATGCCGTTTGGTTTCGAGTACCTTTTACCGG
>Ga0163163_10000530_pt1 | contig 33984 bp, 29 predicted proteins | sample S65metaG_FD_119766 | JGI IMG/M metagenome (GOLD analysis project Ga0163163, IMG submission 119766) | Switchgrass rhizosphere microbial communities from Kellogg Biological Station, Michigan, USA - S6-5 metaG | ecosystem: Host-associated > Plants > Roots > Rhizosphere > Soil | place: USA... | reverse complement strand
TCGCGCGCTTTTGCGCTTCGACCTTGGCTATTACCTGCACCGGTTTGCGTGCCTGCGGATGGCGGAACGTCACACTGTAGCTGCCGGCCGGCAATTTCAGCGTCAGTGGGGTCGTGGCGTCATCCGGCAGCTTGACCGGCTGGCGATTCGCGTCGAGCACCGACTCGACTTTGCCCCACGGGTACGCGTTGAGGACGAGTTCGCCACGCTCGGCCTCCAGCCGCGCTTGCTCGGCTTCGACGACTTTCGTGCGCACGTCCGCCAACGCGGCGACGGTGGCCGCGTAGGTGCTATCGCCAGCCAACGATTTTGCTTCCTTGAGCAATCCTGCAAATGCATCGAATTCCGCCGCACCAGACGCCGACTGCAACGCCGTGCGCAACGCGGCCATCAGGCGCGAGCGTAGCGCGAGTGCATCCTTGTCCGCCGCGTCGGCGGCGAACAGGCCATCCAGATCCTGTACTGCCGCGCGCGCCTGTGCCAGGTCCGGCGCGGAACCGGCCAGTGTCTTCTCGATGCGATCGCGCGCGGCCTGCGCCTGCGCGGCGGCCTGCTCGGCACCCTGCTGTGCCTGCAGCGTTGCGGCCAGTTTGCCCAGTGCGGCGTCCTGCGCAAACACCCGACGCGCGGCATCGACCATCGCCATGGCCGCACCGACATCGCTGCGCGATCGCGTCGTGGCTGCCTCGACGACGCGTTGCGGCAGCTCGGCCAGCAATTGCTTGGCGTCGGCATTGCCGGGATCGAGCGCGAGCACTGCCTGCAGTGCTGCATTCGCATCGTTCGGGGCGGGCGGCACGAAGCGCTGCTCGGCGACGGCCTGGCGCGCGGCACCGAGCGCTTGCGCGATCTTCGCCGCGCGTTCGCCGAGGCGCCCTTCAATCTGGCGTTTCAGTGTCTGCGCCTCGGCGACGTTCGGTGCCACCTGCACCGCAAGTCCGATGCGCTCCAATGCGCGCGCCGACTGCCCGGCACCATCGAGCGCGCGCGCGTCGGCGAGCAGCGCCTTGGCCAATGCCGCGGAAAATCCCGCAGCCCGTGCATCCCCGTCGGCCAGCTTGGACAACTCGCCGAGCGTCTCGTAAGCATTGTCGCCACCCGGCTCGGCCAGGTGTGCAGCCTTTAGTTGCGCGTTGCCGCGCGCGAGCAGTTCAACGATCGCTTTTTCTGCCTGCTGTTTCTTCAGCGCCGCGTCGGCATCGGCGCGCAGCGCCGTGTACACCGGCTGTGCTCCCAGATAGGGCTGCAGCTTCGTCAGTTGCTCCGCAGCCGCGGCGGCGTCGCCCGCGGCCAGTGCCTTGCGCGGCGCGTCGAGCTGTTCGGCGACCACCGCACCGACGCGCTTGCGCAGATCGGCATCGTCGGGCAGCAGTGCCTGCGCCTGCGTCAGCAGCGTGTACGCGCCGCTTTCGCCAAACACGCGTCCCGCCGTGCGTGCAGCATCGGCGCGCTGAACGAGGCCGCGGACCTGGCCCTTCAGCGCGTCAGCCTTGAGCGCCTGCTTGATCTGCGCAGCAAGCGCACGCAGGGCGGCATCGTCCGGCTGCATCAGCAGCGCCTGATTGTTGAGTTCGGCTGCGACGTCGGGCTTGCCGGCCGCGAGCGCCTGCTGTGCCTGATCGGAAAGCGACTTGGCGATAGTCGCAAGCAGCGTCTGGGCTTTCGCGTTCTCGCCATCTTTTTGCAGCACTTTCTGCAGGTACGAAAATGCGCTGTCGTCGGCCGGCTGCACGAGCTGGTTCGCCTCAATGCGCTGCTGCGCGCGGTCGAGCCAGAAACCGACGAGTTCCTGCTCGTCGTGGCTCAAACCGCCGTGGCCGCGCAAGAACAGCCAGGCGCTAATGGCAATGAGCACGACGCCGACCGCCGCCATGATCCATGCCCATGGCACCCCGCGCGCAGGCGCCGGCACCGGCTGGGACGGCAACGAAATCGGGCGTGGTCCGGACGAAGACAGCGTGCCGAGCAGTGAGTCGCGCACGCGCTCGCCGGTCGGCATGCTCGTGGCGAATCCCAGTGCGCGCAGCTGTTCGGAGGATGTCTGGTTCGGATCGATATGCAGGCGCGTCAGCAACGTATCGCTGTGCACCAAGCGCGATTTCAGGTCGTCCGTGAATTCCTTCAGCGTCGCGTAGCGCTCATCGCGATTCTTCGCAATCATGCGGTCGAGCACCGGCTGGAACCAGGCAAATTCGTCCGGTAGCGGCGGCGGCGGCTGGGTCAGGTGCGCCATCAACACCGCGATCGGCGTGTCGCCGCGGAACGGCGCCACGCCAGCGAGCAGTTCGTAGAAAAGGATACCGAGGCTGTATAGATCCGCGCGGCCATCCACCGGCTGGCCGTTGATCTGCTCCGGGCTCATGTAAGTCGGGGTACCGACCAGCATGCCGGTCTGGGTCAGGCGCGTCGCGGTGCCGTCCTGGTAGCGCGCAATGCCGAAGTCGGTCAGCACCGGCGTCGCGCCATCGCGAAACATGATGTTGGCGGGCTTGAGATCCCTGTGCACGACGCTGTGCGCATGGGCGAAATCTAGCGCCGAGCCGATCTGCACGATCACCGACACCGCTTCGGACAGCGCGAGCCCGGTCTTCATGCGATCGGCGAGCGTGCCACTGTCGAGGTATTCCATGCTGATGTACGACATGTTCTCGTCGCTGACGATGTCGTACACGGCCACGATGTTGCGGTGCGGCAGCTTGGCCATCATGCGGCCTTCGAGCAGGAACCGCTTCTCGGCCTGCGCCACGTCGGCCGAGGCGCTGTCGCCGCCGCGGCGCATCACTTTGATCGCGACCTTACGGTCGAGCGAGCGCTGCAGCGCCAGATAGACGGTCGACATCCCGCCCGCGCCGAGCGCGCGCAGGATTTCGTAACCGGGAATCTGGATCGAACCGTTGGCCATGCGTGCAACCCCGTGGCACGATCATAGCATCGCCGCCGAGGGCTAACGACGTTGCGTGACGAGGTCCTCGAGCGTGTACGGCGCGGCGGCGGCCTCGGACGGCGCATGTTGCGGGTATTCGGCGCCGTTGTCGATGCGCGCGCGGCGTGCGAGCAGACGCACGCTGGCGTGGCACAGCGCCTGCGATCCGGCCGGCGCTCCGACGACGCTGAACTCGAGCACGCCCTTGCGCCCGAGCCTCAGCGCGTGGCAATCCAGCACGCTGACCGACGCGCCATCCGGCAGGCGCTCCTCGACCCAGGCGGCGGTGTTCGCGGCGAAGCTAGGGGCGACCGCGAACCCGAGCAGATCGCCGCCGCTGCCGGCCAGGTGCGCGGTTCCCTTTGCCGCCTGTTGCGCAGTGCGTAACAGATGTTCGGCATCACGCGGAACCGACGCATCCACCCAGCCGTCGTCGATCCAGCGCACGCGCATATGCCAGCTCGACGCACCCGATAGCGGCACTTCCTCGTGCAATACCCACGCGATTTCGCGATCGTCGGTCGGCTGGTGCAGGGTCGTTTCGATGCGCCGCGCATCGACGCTGCTCAGTGCGCGGAAATGATCGGGCAAGCTCAACGTCAACCCCATGCTCGGGCGTTCGTATTGGCCACGGAATACCGTGGCCTGTGCTTGCGCGCGCGCAAAGGTCAGCGGCACTTCCGGCTTGGTGTCTGCTGTCGGCGCCACGGCTTGTGGCGCCGGCCGGCTTGGCAGCTGCGCTGTCGACACCGGCGCCGTCGGCGAAGCCGACTTGGTGGCGACCAGCAGCGGATGGGTTTGCCGCACAGTTGCCAGCGTTGCCGCAGCGTCCTTGGTGTCGTCCGCGAGCGGCGCTGCGGTGCCGTCCGCATCGTCGGCGGCCCCATCCTCGTCGTCGCCTTGCTCGGCCAATTGCTGTTGGAATTCCTGCGCTCGCGTCACGTCAGCTTGGTATTCATGCACGAGCCGCAATCCCCACCAGAAAGCGACCAGACCCCCGACCAGCAAAAAAAGCACGTGCCAACGCACATCGTGGTCCGGATCATTCCAATACTTGACCACCGGCACGAAGATGTAGCCGGGAACGAACAGACTGAGCAGACCGTGCAGCGCGCTTGCGCCCCAGATGCGCCTGATCGCCAGGATCATCACGATCAGCAACGCGATGCGCAACACCAGGTAAGCGATCACGGCGCTGCCCCAGCGATCGGCTCGAGCACCTCGATCGCGGAGCGCGGCAGCGCGTACGCCAGTACCTGGTCGGAAACGGCTATATCCAGGTGAATCGCGTTGCTATCCACCGCGGTCAGCGTGCCCAGATACAGGCCGTTGCCGAAGGTACGCACGCGTACTGGTTGTCCCAGCAGCGCGCTTGCGGGATCAGTCTTCGCCGGCCGCTGTGCTGTAGCTTTCGACGCTGGCGCCGGGCGACGGATCAACTGCTCGATTAATATTTCGTCGCTGTCCGCGACGGCGTTGACGCTGGCAAAAGCCGCCAAAAACAGCGTGGCCCTCATTCGTTCCCCGTCCTATGCGTAGCGGCGCGCGAGCATACCCAATTTCCGGTTACCGGCGAAAGCTTCAGCGCGCGCGCGGCAGGCTGAGGCTGACCGCCAAGCCGCCGCCTTCGCGATTCGCGATAGTGATGCGGCCGCCGTGCGCCTCCGCGATCTCGCGCGCGAGCGCAAGGCCGAGACCCGTGCCGCTGCGCTTGGTCGAGTAGAACGGCAGCAGGGCGTTGGCAAGCACTGTTTCACTCATACCGTGACCGCGGTCGCGCACTTCGATGCGCAACTCCTCGCCGCGTTCAATCACCGCGAGTTCCACTTCCTCCGGCGCGCCGCCGGATTCGTGCGCATTCTTGAGCAGATTGATCAGCGCTTGTTCGAGCTGCGCACGATCGTACCAGCCGTCCTGTTCGGGCAATGATGCGCTGCGCCGGAACGCATAGTGCCGCGCGAGCTGATCGAGAAATTCCGGCCACACCAAGCGTTCCGGCCGCGGCTGCGGCAGCTTGGCGAATTCGGCATAGCCGTGGATGAACCCATGCAGATGACGCGCGCGTTCTTCGATCGTGTCGAACACGGGCGTCAGCCGCGACGGCTCGCCCAGCGCCGCGAGTTCACGTCCAGAATGCGCGAGCGAGGAAATCGGCGCGAGCGAATTGTTGAGCTCGTGGCTGATCACGCGGATCACCTTCTTCCAGGTCTGCACTTCCTGGCGGCTCAATTCGCGGGTCAGCCGTTTGATCAGCAGCAGGCGGTGTTCGCGACCTTGCAAGCGGAAAGTTTTCTGCGCCAGGTGGAACGTCTCTTCCTCGCGCTCGATCGTGACGCTGAACAGTCGGTCCTGATGCTGCGCCAGGGCCTGCTGCAGCGCTTCGGGGCACTCCGCCGCGATGTCCGCGAACAGCAGGCCGTTCATCGCCTTGCCGCCATTGAGCAGGGCACGTGCGGCGAGATTGGCGTACACGACATGATCGCCGGGTTCGAGCAGCACCAGCGCGGTCGGCGAGTTCTGCACCATCGTGTCGAGCAGCAACTCGCGCTGGAACAGATTCTGACGCTCGGCACGCAGCACGCGCCCGAGCTCGTTGTGCGCGCGTACGAGATCGCCGAACTCGTCGCGTCGCTCATCGACCAGCGAGACCGAAAAATCACCATCGCGGAAGCTCACCACGCTGCCGGCGAGTGCGCGCAGCAGGCTCGCCAGCGGCGCAGTCACGCTACGCGCGACGAACAGCGCGAACGGTACCAGGATCCATGGCGCAATGAGCACGGCGATCCACGGCGACCATAGCCAATGCCACAACGCAGACATCACGAGGATGCCGCACAGCATCGCTGCACAGAGCAGGGCCGCGAGTTTGCCTTCGAGAGAAGTCAGGCGCATGGGCGCCTAGAGTAGCCGTCAACCTTCCGCTTGCAAGGGGCCGGAGCCAGCTTTGGCATCCGCTTCGGACACAGCGATGCCATGCTTTTCGATGCGCCGATACAAGGCCTGGCGCGACAAACCCAGGTCCGCGGCGGCCTGACTGATCACTCCGCGCGCGCGCGCGAGCGCAGCTTCAATTGCAGCCCGATCCGGTTCATCCGCAGGCGTGCGCGGCGCAATGGCGCGCGCGATCAAGCCAAGGTCGGCAGTCTGGACGACGCCGTCGCGACACAACAATCGTGCCCGCTGGATCGCGTTCTTGAGTTCGCGCACATTGCCGGGCCAGGTGTGCGCGAGCAGCGTCGCGCGGGCATCCGCGCTCAGGCTTGCCGCGCCGTCAAGAAAATATTCGGCCAGAGGCAGGATGTCATCCGGACGCGCTGCCAGCGGCGGCAGCGCGAGTTCGATCACATTGAGCCGGTAGTAAAGATCTTCGCGGAACGTGGCGGCGCGAATCATCGCGGGCAAATCCGCGTTCGTCGCGCTGATCACGCGCACCTTGACGCGCCGCGTCTTGCTCGAACCCAGACGTTCGAATTCGCCCGTCTCCAGCACGCGCAACAGCTTCATCTGCCCCGATGGCGGCAGGTTGCCAATCTCGTCGAGCAGCAAGGTGCCGCCGTCGGCCGCTTCGAAACGGCCTTCGCGGGCCTTGTTGGCGCCGGTGTAGGCGCCGGCCTCCGCGCCGAACAATTCGGCTTCGATCAGATCCGCCGGCAGCGCACCGCAATTGACGATGATGAACGGACCGCTCTTCACGGCCGAATTGGCGTGCACGATTTCGGCGATGCGTTCCTTGCCCGTGCCGTTCGGGCCTGTGATCAATACGGCTGCGTCGGCACGGGCAATTTGGCAGGCCAGTTCGACCAAGCGCTGCATCGCGCTCGATGCGAACACGATCCCGCGCAGATCGAAACGCTGCTGCAGCGCATTGCGGTTGGCGCGGCGTTCGCCGTGCAGGCGCGACACCTCACGCGTGCTTTCCGACAGCTCGAGCAGGTTTTCGACCGTCGCCAGCAACTTGCGATCGTCCCACGGCTTGGCGAGGTAGTCGGCCGCACCGGCCTTGACCAGCTCGATCGCGGTCGGCAGGTGCGTCCACGCGGTCAACAGGATCACCGGCAAATCCGGCTGCTGCTCGCGGATCGCACGGAACAACGCGATGCCCTCTTCGCCCGAGGTGGTGTCGGCACGGAAATTCATGTCCTGCACGACGAGATCCACGCGCTCGCGCGCGAGTGTCGCCAGGCCTTCTTCCGGCGTGGCCGCGCGCAGGGTGCGGATCTCGCGCAGGCTGAACAGAACCTCGAGCGCCGTGATTACGGCGGGATTGTCGTCGATGACGAGGATTGTTCGCATCAACGTATTGTGACGGATTCGGCGGCGCATCGGCAGCTTGGATGCTGCCGAGCGCGTTTTGGTTGCGTTAGCCTCTTCTAACTACCAAGCGTTACTTCAACGCCACCTTCTTGGCCTTTTGCTCTTCGATCCACCCGTTCACGCGCGCGTCGAGCACATCCAGCGGCAGTGCGCCGCCGTCGAGGATCTCGTCGTGAAAATGGCGGATGTCGAATTTGTCGCCAAGTTCCTTCTTCGCGCGTTCGCGCAGCTCGAGAATCTTCAGCTGGCCCAGCTTGTAGGCCAGCGCCTGGCCCGGATAGGCGATGTAGCGGTCCGTTTCGGATTGGATCGAGGGCTCGTCCTGAGAGGAATGTTCATGGAAGAAGGCGACCATCTGCTCGCGCGTCCAGTGCTTGTAGTGCACACCGGTGTCGAGCACGAGGCGGTCGGCGCGCAGCAGTTCGTCCGAGAGATGGCCGAAGTAGCTCAGCGGATCCTGGAAGAAACCGACTTCCTTGCCGAGTCGCTCCGAGTACAGCGCCCAGCCTTCGATGTACGCGGTATAGCCGGCCTGCTGGCGGAACGGCGGCAGATCCGGCAGCGTCTGCGCGATCGCGATCTGCATGTGATGGCCTGGCACGCCTTCGTGATAGGCAGTGGTCTCGATGTTGAGCAGCTGGCGATTGCTGAAATCGCCGGTGTTGACGTAGACGCGCCCGGGCCGCTTGCCGTCCGGCGTGCCCTGGTTGTACTGCGCGCCGCCGGCTTCCTTCTCGCGGAATTCTTCGACCGGCATCACTTCCACGTTGGACTTTGGCAACAGTCCGAACAGTTCCGGCAGCTTCGGCTGCATCTGCGCGATGTATTTGCGGTAGAGATCCAGAATCTGCGCGCGCGAGCTCGCGTGCATTTTCGGATCGGTGCTGATCGCCGCGCGCATCGCGGCCAGGTCCTTGTAGCCGAGCTGCTTGGCGATTTCGGTCTGTGCGGTTTCGATACGCTTGACCTCGGCCAAACCAAGTTCGTGGATTTCCGCCGGCGACTTGTTCGTCGTGGTTTGTTGCTCGACATCAAACTTGTACAACGCATCGCCATTCGGCAGCGCCCACATACCCGGCTCCGCGCGGCCCTTCGGGGCGTAGTCCTTGGCGACGAAGTCCGCCAGCTTGCGATACGCCGGGCGCACCTTGGCATCGACGGCGGCAACGATCGCATCGTGCAGGCGCTTGCGATCGGCTTCCGGCACGGCGTCGGGGAATTTCGCGACCGGCTGGCCGAACGCGCTCGCTTCACCGGCCGGCTCGGCAATCGCCTCGCACTGCTTGACGACTTTCTCGAGCAGGAAGCGTGGCGGCAACAGTTTGTCCTTCTCACCTTGTTTGAGTACGTCGGTGAGCTTGTCCAACAGGTCGGGCACTTGATTCAGACGCGCGAGGTAATCCTCGTAGTGCTTCGTGCTGTCGAACGGCATCGCCGCAACGAATTGCGCCAACGCAAGGTGCACACCGTTGAACTGATCCAGCGGCATCTCATACAACTTGAGGTCGGTCGCACGGATGTTGTCGCCAAGCTGCCGCACCATCAATTGCTGGTTCAGGCGATCCTGTTCGTTGAAGCCGGTCGTGTCGATTGCCTTGAAGCGCGCGAGAAACGCCGCGTTGTCCTTCTTCTGCTGCTGTACGTGCGCGATCGTGGGATCGGTCCATTTGTCGTTGTAGCGGTAGTCGCCGAGGATCGTGGCGAATTCCGGCGCCTCCTTGAGGTTCCATTGCCACTGTTCAGCGAGCAGATCGTTGAGTGCCTTCACCCGCGCGGCGACATCCGTCGCCGGTGCGGCAAGTGCGGTCGCGCCAAAAGCGCAGGCGACGGCGAACGCCGTCGCTTTCATCGTAATGCGAATCATCGTAGTTTCCTCGGACGGCGGAAAGATTGCGCGCAGTGTCTGCGCGCAGCCGCCGATTCACCTAGTGCAGGAAGTCAGTAGGCCAACAGTCATGCCGGCTCTATTGGGCGAGCTTGTGGTCGTAGCTGACGACACGCGCCAGTTTCCACTGGCCGTTGTCGTTCTTCCAGATGTGCAGGAATTGCGCGGATTCGGTCATGCGATCCGGCTTGCCGTCCTCGATCGCGTAGAAATTGTGGCGTCCCGTCTCTACCGCGCCGTAGTTATTGAGCGGATATACCGCCAGCGTGCCCGGCACGAGCTGGCGGCGGGCGCGAAAATCCACACCCTGCTTGATGCGCTCGCAATGCTTGCCGATGTCCTCGATGAAATGTAAGCCTGACGTTTCGTTGAGGCCGTCCTTGTCGTGGTAGAACTCGAAGTTGTCCGCGACCAGCTGTTTCAGCGCGTCCAGATCACAGGTGTTGAACACTGCGTCGAACACTGCGGCGTCCTTGGCCGTGATAGCGTCAGACAGCTCCTGCGTGGCAGGTGGGCCTGCGCGCAGATGCACCGGCGCACTCGCGTGATTCTTTTCATCGGCACGCACCGAACCCGCGGCAGCACAGTAGAAGATGACTGCGACCAGACCGATCAAGACGATCGTACGAATCATGGTTTTCTCCTGTTCGTTATTAAACGCTGCGCGTCGCCACCGCCGGTGGCACACGCGCTGCGCGCGTCGCCGGACCGAGCACCGCGATCTGGCCGAGCGCCCACAGGCAGACGAAGCCGATCGGCACGTAGTGCCACGGCAAGAGCTTTGCTTCCTGTTCATGCGCCATCAGCCATAGGCTGAACGCATAGGTGAGCACGGCGCCGAGCAGCAGGCCGCCGGTGGTGATCAGGAAGTTCTCGGTCAGGAAGTAGCGCAGGATCGACGCGCGCGTGGCGCCGAGCGCGCGACGCGTGCCGATCTGCTTGGTGCGCTGCGTGACCCAGAAGCTTGCCATGCCGACGATGCCGAGAGCGGTGATCGTGAGCAGGCAGAAGATCACTGTGCCCAGAATGATCATCATCGCGCGGTCGTTCGCGTAGCATTCGGCGCGGATCTGCTCGACGCTCTTGAGGCTGCGCACGATGCGGCTGTGGTTGCTATCGCCGAGCTTGGCTTCGACGGTTTTCATCAGCTCGTCGCGGCGACCCGGTTCCGTACGAATCAGGTAGCCCGTGTGATTGCCGTAAGCGGTCATCTGCGGCACGAGTACGGAATTCTCGACGACAGAGTGATCGCCGTTGTAGCTGAATCCTTCCGGCCACGGCACGATCAGGCGATCGACGATGCCGATGATCGTCAGCGGCGCACCTTCCGGGTTCAGGTAGAACGCCTTGCCGACGGCGTCCTGGCCGGGATAGAGCTTGTCCGCCAACGCCTTCGTGATGATGAGGCCGGGCGGCCAGTCGACAGACTGACGGCTGCGCGTGGTGATTTCCTCGGGCTTGAAGTTGCGACCTGCGATCAGCTTCGTGCCGAACGTGTCGATGCCGTGTTCGTCCATGAAATAGATCGTGGCGACCGTCGTCGGCACTTTCTGTCCGGCCTGCATGTTGACGCCTTCGCTCCAGCCGCCGTTCGTCATCGGCAAACTGTTGATCGGCGTCGCCGCGCGCACGCCAGGCAGGCCGCGGATCAACGCCAGGTCTTCGGCGAATGCGTTTTTCGTACTGAAGCCGTCGCCGAAGCCGTTGCTGGCGATCTGGAAAGTGTCGGCTTCGTTCATGCCGCTCGGCCGGTTCATGGTCTCGATGCGCTGGCTGATGATGAACAGCGCGTTGCAGACGATCGCGAGCGTCAGCGCGATCTGCAGGCCGATCAGGACCAACGCGACCTTGCTGCGCATCAGCGCAGAAATGATGGGACGGATTTCCATGGATTTCCTCACTGAGTTTTGAGTTGCGCGGCAGGTGCGATCTGACACGCGCGCCAGGTCGGATACAGGCCAGCGAGCACGGCGGCGACGGTCGACAGCACGACCGTCGCCACGACCATCGTCCAGTCCAGCTGTGCAACGTTCGCGTAGTCCTTGTACAGCGCGCGCACCATCACCAGCCCGGCGAACGTCAGCGCGAGGCCGAACGCACCGCCACTGATGCCGATCACGCCGGATTCGATGATGTGCTGCGCGAACAACTGTGGCTTGCTCGCGCCGAGTGCGCGGCGCAGGCCGATCTCACCGGACTTGCGCGTGAACTTGGCGAGCAGCAAACCGATCGTGTTGATCAGGCACACGGCCAGGAACGCAAACGAGAGTCCGACTTGCACCTGCACATCCTTCGGCACGACTTTCTGGTTCTGCAGCCATCCGTTCACGTCGAACAGGCGATTGTTGAGCGGGCGCTGGAAACGGCCGAGCTTCTTCTGTTCGTTCGTATAGTTGTCGAGATAGCTCTTGTAGTCGGCGAATTTCGCCGGCGAGTCGAGCTGCACCCAGAATTGCTGCCAGATGCAATCCGAAGCGAGATAGCCTTCCCAGCCCGGCTCGGCGCCTTTCCAACAGCTATTGTTGCCGGACGCCTGCGCCTTCAGCTCGATCATCGTCGTGTACGGCACGAAGAATTCTTCCGCGTCGGCAAGCGCGCCGTTGGTGAGGTCGTAGAACTTGATGCGCGGCTTCCATTCGGCGAGCACGCCGACGACAGTGTAATCGACTTCATTCATGCGCACGCGCTTGCCAACGCTGTCCTGGCCGCCGAACAGTTTCTCGTTGGTCTCCCGGGTCAGCACGACGACGCGACCATGCTGCGCATCCTGGCCGTGATCCCAGCCGCCGCCATAGGCAAACGGCGGTTCGAACATCGCGAAGAAATCGCCGTAGGTCGCGCGACCAAGGGCAAGGAACGGTTTCACCTCGGGATTCTCCGGCTGGATCGGTAGCGCCACTTTGAACATCGCCGCCTGGCGATCGGCCTTACCGGCTTCCATCAGCGCCTGCGCGTCCTTATAGGTGACCTGGTCCGGCGGATTGCCTTCCTCGTCCCACGGCTGGTTCGGGTCCCAGTTGTCGAGCTGCACGTAATGCAGACGATCGCTTTTCCAAGGAATCGGATCGCTGCCCATGATGTGCATCAGCGTCAGCGAAGTCATGCTCGCAGCGATGCCGAGCGCGATGCCAAGCACCATCAATGCCGTGAGTATGGGATTGCGCTTGAGGCTGTGCAGGCCGAGCTGGAAGTAGTAGGAGAACATGGCGTCAAACCACCGCCAGTTCGGCGTTGGCGTCGCGCAGCGGCGTGCGCAGGCGCGGCTCCTCGTCGAAATCGGTGACCTGGCCGTCCATCACGTGCACGTTGCGGTGTGCACGTGCGGCCAGTTCCGGATCGTGCGTGACCATGACGATGGTCGTGCCGTGGCGATTGATCTCCTCGAGCAGTTCGAGCACGCCGCGCGCCATCAGCGAATCGAGATTGCCGGTCGGCTCGTCGGCGAGCAGCAGGCGCGGCGAGCCGGCCAGCGCGCGCGCGATCGCAACGCGCTGCTGCTGACCGCCGGACAGTTCCGATGGATAGTGCTTCATGCGCGAAGCCAGGCCGACGCGCGTCAGCGCCTCCTCGATGCGCTTTCTGCGGTCGGCTGCGCCGAAACCGCGATAACGCAGCGGCACGTCGACGTTATCGAATAGGTTCAGGTCGGGAATCAGGTTGAAGCCCTGGAAGATGAAGCCGATCTTCTCGTTGCGCAGGCGCGAACGCGCGTCGTCGTTAAGGCCGTGCACGTCGACGCCATCGAGGAAAAAATCACCGTGCGTGAATTCCTCGAGCAGGCCGGCGATGTTGAGGAACGTGGTCTTGCCCGAACCCGACGGTCCGGTCACCGCGACGAACTCGCCTTCGCGCACGTGAATCGAGAAATCGCGCAGCGCGTGCGTCTCGACCATATGGGTGCGGTATACTTTGGAAAGATGCGACATTTTCAGCATGTTGGCGTCTCGCTCGTTATTCGATGTTTGGATTCTGTTGCGGGCTTGCGGGTTTAATCAGTTCAACACGATTTTTTGTGCGCCGTTGAAGGCATCGGTGCCGGAGATGACGATGCGGTCGCCTTCCTTGACACCGGACACGATCTCCACGGCATTCAAGCTCGTGGCACCAACCTGGATCGGCGTGCGTTCGGCCATGCCGTCGCGCACCAGGTAGGCGACGCGACCAGCACCGGCGTCGACGAATGAACCGCGCTCAACCAGCAACACGTTCGGATGCGAGTCGATCAGGATGCGCGTGGTCAGGCGTTGGCTCTGGCGCAGTCCAGCCGGCTTGTCGTCGCCGAACCGCACGCGCGCGACTACCTGGCCGTCGACGACCTGCGGTGAAACCGCTGACAGTGCACCGGTATACTTTTGTGTACCGTCTAGAATCTCGGCCGGCATACCGATCGCCAAATCGTGGGCGAATACTTCCGGCACCTGCAGCTCGACTTCGAGCACGGACAGGTCGACGACGCTGAGCAGGCCGGTATTCGCGGCGACATTGGCTCTCTGCTGCACGAGCAACTGGCCAACCTGACCGGCGAACGGCGCGCGCACCTTGAGCAGGTCGACCTGGCGCGATAGATCAGCGACGAGTAGTTTCTGTCGCGCCAAGGTCAAGCGCTTGGTTTTCAGTTCGAAGGCCAGTACTTCGCTTTGCAGGTGTGCGTCCTGTTCGGCATGACTGACGTCGAGCTCGGCCTTGGCCAACGAGTCTTTCGAGCGCAGCACGTTGATCTCGGGGATCGCACCGGCCTTGTAGCCGCGTTCGTTGCGATCGAGGTCGCGCGCCGCGGTCTGCCGGTCGATCGTGGCCTGATCGAAGACCTTTTTCGCGGCGAGCTGCTTCTGGCGATTATCGATATCGGCGCGTTCAACCTCGATGCCCAGACTGTCGAGCGTCGATTGTTCCTGCGCCAGCTTGCTCTTGAGCTCGGGACTGTCGACTTCGGCGAGCACCTGATCCTTTTCGACCTTGTCGCCCGCTTGCACTGCGAGCGTGACGGTTCCCGCCGCCGTGGCGTACAGCGTCGGGCTTGCGGCCGCGACCACCTTGCCTTGTGCGGAAACATCTCGAGTCAGCGTGCCGCGCTTGACCTCGGCGATGCGCAAGCTGTCGCTGCGCACGGCGACGCCAGACGACAGCAGGCGCGCCACGGTCGGCACGACGAAGATCAATGCGGCGAGCACGGCAGCCGCGCTGGCACCGAGCAGTACCCAGCGCCGGCTCGGCGCTTGCGCTTCAATGCGGCGGTCGGTGGCTGAGGTATCGCGAATCATTGGTTCCTGCGCCATTACGTGCGTTGCGAAGCGTTATAGCAACGCCTGTGCCAACGCGGCGGCAGCGATCAACACGTTGATCTCACGTAGAAAAAACCCCGCGTGCGGAAGATACTTGAGTGTCCGGACACTGCAGCGGACACTCGTTGCGGACACTCGCGACTATTTCGCTTGCGACCATTCGCACGCGCGGTGCATCTTTACGATCGTGACGGCATCATCATTCCAAATCGATGTTCCGCAAGCGCTGCTCGCGCGTGCATGCGCGGGCGATCTCGGCGCGTTCGAGCAGATCTATCGACGCTTCGAGCGACCGGTATACACACTCGCATTGCGCCTGCTGGGCGAGCCCGAAGCGGCACGCGATGCGCTGCACGACGCAATGCTCAAGGTGTTCCAGCGCATCGGCCAGTTCCGCGGCGAGTCGCCGTTCTGGGGTTGGCTGCGCCAGATTGCGCTCAACGAAGCGTTGATGCGCTTGCGCCAGCACGATCGAGCCGAAACGCACGATGATCTCGACGCCTTCGTCGACGAAGCACCAGGACCATGGGTGCATGCCGACGCGACCACGCTCGAACGCGCACTCGGCAAGCTGCCGGCGCAGACGCGCAGCGTGTTGTGGCTGTATCACGTCGAGGGTTATTCGCACCCCGAAATTGCCGGCATGGTCGGCAAGACCGTCAGTTTTTCCAAATCCCAGGTCGCGCGCGGCACACAGCGTCTGCGCGAAATTCTGGAACCATCCGTGGGGCCCATGTCATGCATGATCGCAACCGCCAACTGAATCTCGCCGACGCCCTGCGCGCGCTGCCTCTGGAGACGCCGGAGCACAGCGTCTGGCCGGAGCTGGCTGCCGAGCTGAGCCGGGATTCGCAATTCGGGATTCGGGATTCGGTAAAAGGCGAGCGGATGCGGCGTTTCGCCATTCCCGCCTTGCTCGCCGCTGCGCTGGCCGGCATCTTCGTCGTCAGCTTCCGTCGGCACGAAACGCCGACCTCAGCGCAGACGACGAATCCCGGATCGCGAATCACGAATCACGAAATTGCGACCGTTACTCCCGATAACGCATCTTCCAATACGAACAGTGCAAAAGTAGGCAATGTCCACAGTGCGGCAACGGATGCCGCGCAGCTGGCCGCTCTGCAGCGGCGCTCGCAGGATCTGGAGCGCTGGCTCAGCGAAACCGGCGATGTGGCCGCGCCGCTGCAGGGCCAGGACTTGCTCGCCGCGACCGAGATCGAGAATCTCATCGGCCTCGTCGACGTGGAACTGACGGCGAAGCGGCAAATGCAGGACACCGGCTTGTGGAAGCGGCGCGTGGATCTGCTCGAGGACTTGTCTGCCTTGCGCTATTCGAATTACCAACTTGCCGCTGGCGGCCGCGTGATCGCCGCCAGCCTGACCAACTGAGGATTCGTCATGCGTTTGTACAAGTATCCACTGATTGCGGCGATCGCCCTGCCCGGCGTCGGCCTCGCCGCCGATGTCGCGCCACGCGACAAAGCATCCGCCGATATGGCCGAGGAACGCCACGACCTCGCGCAGATGCGCGAACAGATGCGCGAGATGTCACGCAAGATGGCCGAACTGCAGGCGAAGATGGGCGAAGTCGGCCCGCATAACTACGCCTACCGTTACATCGGCGACCCGGAGCGCGGCATGGTCGGCATCGTGTTCGACGGGGACAAGCAGGGTTTGCGCGTGAAAGGCGTGACGCCGGGCGGACCCGCCGAGAAAGCCGGCATCAAGCACGGCGACATCATCACGGCCATCGACGGCAAGGCCCTGGCCGGCGACGAAGATGCCGACGAAAACCTGCACGATCTGAAGATCGGCCAGAAACTCAAACTCAGCGTCTTGCGCGACGGCAAGAAGAGTGACATCAGCGTCGCTGCCGAACGCCGCGAACCGTTCAATTTCGGGTTCGCTTTCGGTGACGACGGCGACCAATCCCTGCTGCTAGGCCCAGGCCACGAACCCTTGCTACCGCCAGACTTCGACAAGAAGATCCGCAGACAGGTCGAGTCGGCCATGCAACACGCCGACGTCGCCAGGACGGCCGGCGAACATGCGCGTCATGCCCTGGATCACTTGAGTTTCTCGACGCCGTGGTGGGGTTTGAATCTGGCCAGCCTCAACCCCGATCTCGGCGGCTACTTCGGTACCGACAAGGGCGTGCTCGTGTTGTCGGCGGATGAGGATGGATTCAAGAGCCTGAAATCCGGCGATGTACTGCAGGAAGTGGCCGGACAGAAGGTCGAGCGCCCGGAAGACGCGCTGCGCCTGATGCGCGAACAGCCGACCGGCAGCGATGTGAAAGTGCAGGTGCTGCGCCAGCACAAGCCGCTGACATTGAGCCTTAAGGCGCCGGAGTATAAAGGTATATTTGTTCCTCCGCCGCCCCCGCCCGCGCCGCCGGCGCCGCCCGCACCACCCGTGCCTGCAGTTGCGCCAACCCCGCCCGCGCCGCCGGCTCCGCCCGCGCCACCGCCGGACCGGAACGAAGCCTGAGGCCGAGAAACCCCGCAACTACGCTACACTGGCCGCATCGTTGCAGGAACCGGAACGTCGATGCGGCCAGCGCCTGAGCCGCTGCCGCCCTGCTGTCATGCCGGGCGGCCGTGCAAACCTTCCTGATTTCCACCGTTACCGTCGCCCTCGCCGAACTCGGCGACAAAACGCAGTTACTGGCGCTGGTATTGGCAGCAAAGTACCGCAGGCCATGGACGATCTGCCTCGGCATCCTGCTCGCAACGATCGTCAATCATGCACTCGCGGGCGCATTCGGTGCGCTCATCGCGCAATGGCTGACGCCGCAGACCCTGCGTCTGATTGTTGCCGTGAGCTTCCTGGCGATTGCCGCCTGGACGTTGATTCCCGACCAGGCGGACGAGGATGAAGCCGCGCGCGGCAGCGGGCGCGGTGTTCTGCTGGCGACTATCATCAGCTTCTTTCTCGCCGAGATCGGCGACAAGACGCAGATCGCCACGGCGGTGATTGCTGCGCAATACCATCCGCTATGGCAGGTCGTCGCCGGCACGACGACAGGCATGCTGCTCGCCGACATCCCCGCGGTCTGGCTCGGTGCGAGGTTTGCGCAACGTCTGCCGCTTAAGGCCACACGCACCGTCGCAGCGCTGCTGTTCGCGGCGCTGGGACTGTGGATTCTGCTGACGTAGGGCGGCTCACGCCGCGGTGGTGAATTTGTCGCCCTGCGCTGCGATCACCCGGTTGCGCCCGGCGTCTTTGGCTCGGTACAGCGCCTGATCGCAACGGCGCAGGCAGTCGTCCAGCGTGTCGCTTGCCGACAATTCCGCGACGCCAGCGCTCAGCGTCACATGCGATCCGCGCCCGTCCACATTCAGCGCTTCGATACTGCGACGAATGTGGTCGGCTTGCCGGCACGCGTCCGGCAGGCGCGTACCGGGTAGCAGGATCAGGAATTCCTCGCCGCCCCAGCGCGCGACATGGTGCTGCAGCGAATCGCCGGCAAGTTCGCGCAACCGCGCCGCGACCGCGACGAGCACGCGGTCGCCGATATCGTGACCATACTGGTCGTTGATGCGCTTGAAATGATCGATGTCGGCCACGATCACGCATAGCGACGCGTCGCCGGGCTTGCGCTGTGCCGCCGCCTGGCCAAGCATTTCCATCATCGCGCGGCGGTTGAGGAGCCCGGTCAGCACGTCGGTCATTGCGGCTTCGGCGAGCAACGCCTGCACGTGCGTGCGCTGTTCAAGTTCGCCGCGCAACTGCGCCGTCGCTTTCTCCAGTTCCGCCGTGCGTTTGCGCACGTTCGCTTCGAGCTGCGCGTTCGCTTGGCGTACGGCGACATTTGCGCTCTCGCGCTCTTGTCCGGCTTCGCGCAGGCGCGTCGCCATCGCGTCGAATTCGCGCGCGAGGTCGTCGAGCTCATCCGGCGCCCCGGGCGGGCGCGGCGGCAGCGGCTGTCCGGCGGCGAGCATGCGGCAGCGGAACGCCAAGTCGGTGATGCGCGCCAGGATGCGGTTGGCCAGCACGCGACTCAGGACCAATGCAGCCAGCGCGCACAACAGGAACGCCAGAACCGCAGCCAGCCGCAGCGCATATAAATTCTCACCGGCGGCGCTATTGCGCAAAACGGCGCCAACAATATATCCACCGCTACCGCGCACCGGTGCGCGCGCGACGATGTCGCCCTCGGTCGCCGGAGCGTCGCCATCGGAACTCGCCACTTCCGCACCCGCGTCACCACGCAGCACGACAATGCGCGCGGTGTTCGGATTGCTCAGCGCCGCGCTCTGCAGGCGGGCGACCAGCGCGCGTCGCGCAGCCGGATCGCCAAGGGCGGCGGCGACAGCCGAATCATCGAGCGACGCGGCGAGCGAGGTGGCATCGTCCGCGAGCTGTCGATGCAGGCTCTCCACGACCTGTTGCGCCGCCATGTAATAGACGAACGCGCCGAACGCGCCGGCCAGCACCACTGCCGCGAACAAGTGGCTGGCCAACAACCGCTGCTTGATGCTGAGCGCGAAAGGCATGAACGACCCCAATCCTGTCGGAAGTCTAGCAGGAGCAAGCGGTTTTGCCGTACGCTCGCCTCACCCGGCCATCGGCGGCCGGCGGGGAGCGACGATGGGCGCATTTCTTGGTCAGGCCGTTTTCGGCCTGTTCGGTCTGGCCGTGCTGTTGGGCATCGGCTGGCTGTTTTCCGCCAACAAGCGCGCGGTCGACTGGAAGCTGATCGGCACCGGCGTTTTGCTGCAGATCGTGCTGGCCACCGCAGTGTTGAAGGTGCCGTACGGCAGCGATGTGTTCAACGCCATCGCCTCTGGCTTCGTGAAACTGCTCGGCTTCGTCAACGTCGGCTCGAATTTCATCTTCGGCAGCTTCATGGATACGAGCAAGTTCGGCTTCGTGATTGCCGTACAGGTGCTGCCGACGATCATCTTCTTCGCCTCCCTCACCAGTGTTCTCTATCACCTTGGCGTGATGCAGAAGGTCGTGCGCGGCATGGCCTGGCTGATCACGAAGGCCATGAACGTGTCCGGCGCCGAAACCACGAGTGTGTGTGCGAGTGTATTCATCGGCCAGACCGAGGCACCGCTCACGATCAAACCGTACATCGAAAAAATGACGGAATCCGAATTGCTCACCGTGATGGTCGGCGGCATGGCGCATATCGCCGGCTCCGTCATGGCGGCGTACGTGGGCCTGCTCGGCGAGGGCGACCCGATCCGCCAGCAGTTTTTTGCCAAGCACCTGCTCACGGCCAGCATCATGGCGGCGCCCGCGACGCTGCTGATTGCCAAGCTGTTGATGCCGGAAACCGGCGAGCCGCTGACGCGCGGCACGATCAAACTCGAAGTCGAACGCACGACCACGAACATCATCGACGCCGCCGCCGCCGGTGCCGGCGACGGCCTGCGCCTGGCACTGAATGTCGGCGCGATGCTGCTCGCCTTCATCGCGTTGATCGCGCTCGCGAATGCGCCGCTGCAATGGCTCGGCGCGCACGTATGGAGTGCGGACGCGGATTCCTCGATCAATGCTTGGCTCGCCGCGCACGCCGGGCATCCCGTGGAATTGTCACTGCAGACGATTCTCGGCTGGGTGCTGTCGCCGTTGGCCTGGCTGATCGGCGTGCCGTGGCAGGACGCGACCATGGTTGGCAGCTTCATTGGCGAGAAAGTCGTCGTCAACGAATTCGTTGCCTACGTCGACATGTCCAAGCACCTGAAGGAAATGCTGCCGCAAAGTCAGCTGATTTCGACTTACGCGCTGTGCGGTTTCGCGAATTTCTCCTCGATCGCGATCCAGATCGGCGGCATCGGCGGCATCGCCCCGGGCCGGCGTCATGATCTGGCCCGCTTCGGCCTGCGCGCCGTGCTCGGTGGGTCGCTGGCGACGTTCATGACAGCGACGATCGCGGGCGTGCTCAGTCAATTCTGAGCATGTCGCCCGCAGTCATCATCGTCGGCAGCTACGTGCAGGACCAGGCCTGGTTCGTCGAGCGCTTTCCACGCCCCGGCGAAACGTTGCGCGCGAACCGCTACAACACTGGCCCCGGCGGCAAGGGTTTCAACCAGGCGATCGCGTGCGCGCGCCAGGGCGTTGCAACGGCATTCGTCGGCGCACTCGGCGACGACACGTTCGGCACGTTCGCGCAGAAGTTCGCGCAAGACGAACACATGCCGACGCGCTGGCAGATGCGCAACGATCAGCCGACCGCGACATCGAGCATCACGGTCAATGCCAAGGCCGAGAATCAGATCTCGATGATCTTCGGCGCCAACGAACACCTGGATCCGGCGTTCGTGCGCGAGCAGGACGATTTGTTCCGCGCTGCGAAAATCCTATTGCTGCAGCTCGAGAATAATCTGGATGCGATCGACGCCGCGCTGGAAATGGGCAGGCAGCACCGGCTGACGTGCGTGCTCAATCCCGCGCCGGTGCATCGCGACCTGTCGCAGCAGATGCTGCAGGGCGCCGACATCATCACGCCGAACGAGACGGAATTTTCACTGCTGCTCGAGCGCTTCGCCCACGAGGAGGCCGACCCGGCGACGCTGGCGGAACGGCCGGATGCGGACTTGCACACCTTGGCGCGCAAGCTCGGCGTCGGCACGGTCGTCATCACACTCGGATCGCGCGGCTGCTTTGTTTCGCACGGCGAAAACGCGCGCGGCGACGCTGACACACACTATCGCCTGCAGCCGGAAAAAGTGACCGCCATCGACACCACCGGCGCCGGCGATGCCTTCAGCGGCGCGCTCGTGGCAGGGCTGATCCGCCTCAAAGAGCAGCCGTTCCGCAATACCGTGGTTCACGCCAACCGTGCCGCCGCGATGTCGACCGAGATCGTCGGCACGGCGCCGGCGATGCCGACGTTCGAGGCGGTGATGAAGCGCTTCGGCGGTTGAATCGGCGCGCTCCGCTACAATACGCGGATGCGTATCGGCCCCTACCTCATCGACCCTCCCATCGGCCTCGCGCCAATGGCCGGCGTCACCGACAAACCGTTCCGCCTGCTGTGCAAGCGGCTCGGCGCCGGCTTGGCGACGACCGAGATGACGACGTCCGATCCGCGCCTGTGGATGACGCGCAAGTCGCTCAAGCGCATGGATCACGCCGGCGAACCCGATCCGGTCAGCGTGCAGATTGCCGGCTACGATCCGGCCATGCTCGCCGACGCAGCACGCTACAACGCCGACCAGGGCGCGCAGATCATCGACATCAACATGGGTTGTCCCGCTAAGAAAGTGTGCAACGTGTACGCGGGTTCGGCGCTGCTGCAGGACGAGCCGCTGGTCGCGCGGATCCTAGTTGCCGTCGTCGGCGCAGTCGATGTGCCGGTCACGCTGAAGATCCGCACCGGCTGGAATCGCGACAACAAGAACGGCGTGCGCATAGCGAAAGTCGCTCAGGAGTGCGGCATCGCGGCGCTGGCCGTGCACGGGCGCACGCGCGCGGACTTATATGAAGGCGAAGCCGAGTACGAGACAATCGCGGCGATCAAGCAAGCAGTGTCGATTCCGGTGCTCGCCAACGGCGATGTCGATACGCCGCAGCAGGCGCGCGCGGTCCTCGACTACACGCGGTGCGATGGCCTGCTGATCGGCCGCGCCGCACAGGGCCGCCCGTGGATTTTCCGCGAGATCGCGCATTACCTCGCCACCGGCGCACTGCTCGCGCCACCGGATGCAGATGAAGTCTGCACGATCCTAAGCGGCCATCTGGAAGCGCTGTACGCGTTCTATGGCGAGCAGCAAGGCGTGCGCATCGCGCGCAAGCACCTGGGCTGGTATGCGAAAGATCGACCGGAGAATGCCGCCTTTCGCGCCGTGGCCAATCGCGCCGAAACCGCGCACGAGCAGCTGCGCCTTACGCACGAGTACTTCAGCGCCCTCGCGGCGGAGTTGCCGCTCGCCGCTTGAACATGACTTCTCCTGTTGTGCACGTGTTCAAGACGGCATTTGCCATCGTGTCGGCGCTCGCGTGTCAACCTGCCATCTGCGCCGCGGCGACGGGCACCATCCCGGGCTTCGATCACGTCGTGATCGTGATCATGGAAAATACCAGCGACGCTTCGATCATCGGCAACACGGCACAAGCGCCGTATATCAATTCGCTAGCCGACGCGGGCGTCTATTTCAGCGACGCACACGCAGTAACGCATCCGAGTCAACCCAACTATTTGGCGCTGTTTTCCGGCTCGACGCAGGGCATCACTGATGATTCCTGCCCGCATCATTTCAACGCGCCGAATCTCGCCAGCGAGCTAAGGGCCGCATCGCTGACGTTCACCGGCTACTCCGAAAGCATGCCGGCGGATGGTTTCAGCCGGTGCACCGCCTATCCCTACGCGCGCAAACACAACCCGTGGGTGAATTTCAACAATGTGCCGAATACCGGCAACCTGCGATTTTCGCGGTTTCCGGTCGACTTCGCGACGTTGCCGACGCTCGCGATCGTCGTGCCGAATCTGTGCAACGACATGCACGACTGCCCGATCGCGACCGGCGACGCCTGGTTGCAGGACAACATCGATGCTTACGTGCAATGGGCGCGCACCCGCAACAGCCTGCTGATCCTGACGTGGGACGAGGACGACAGCGCGACGACGGCAAACCGGATTCCGCTGGTGTTCGCTGGCGCGAACGTGAGAATAGGCTATACCAGCACCGCAACGGTGACGCACTACAACGTGCTGCGCACGCTCGAGGACATGTATGGGCTGCCGCCGCTTGGCAACGCGGCGAACGTGGCGCCGATAACCGAAGTGTGGGTCGATGACCGCGTTTTCGCGGACGGTTTCGATTAACCGTCATCCAGACGTTTAGCCATCCATTTCAACGCTTCTTAACAAATGCCGAACGGCCGCGCGCCGAAGCTGCAAAGCCGCCCGCGCCAGTGTATGATGCGCGGCCTTTCTCCCCGCCCTATTTACCCTCGAGGATATCCGCCGCGATGAGCAGCTATCTCTTCACCTCCGAATCCGTGTCCGAAGGTCATCCGGACAAGGTCGCCGACCAGATTTCCGATGCCGTGCTCGACGCGATTCTGGCGCAGGACAAGCGCGCGCGCGTAGCCTGAGAAACCATGGTCAAGACCGGCGTGGCGATCGTCGCCGGCGAAGTCACGACCAGCGCCTGGATCGATCTCGAAGCGCTGACGCGCAAGGTGATCCTCGACATCGGCTACAACAGCTCCGATGTAGGCTTCGACGGCGCCACCTGCGGCGTGCTGAACCTGATCGGCAAGCAGTCGCCCGACATCAACCAGGGTGTCGACCGCAAGAATCCCGAGGAGCAGGGCGCCGGCGACCAGGGCCTGATGTTCGGCTACGCGACAAATGAAACGCGCGACATGATGCCGGCGGCGATCTTCTACAGCCACCGCCTGGTCGAGCAACAGGCCAAGGTGCGCAAGAAAGGCAAACTGCCGTGGCTGCGCCCGGACGCGAAGTCGCAGGTCACGCTGCGCTACGAGAACGGCAAGGCCACCGCAATCGATGCCGTCGTGCTGTCGACGCAGCATGATCCGGACATCAAGCATAAGCAGCTGATCGAAGCCGTGCGCGAGGAAATCCTCATGCCCGTGCTGCCGGCGAAGTGGCTGCACAAGGGCACCAAGTACCACATCAATCCGACCGGCAAGTTCGTGATCGGCGGACCGGTCGGCGACTGCGGCCTGACCGGCCGCAAGATCATCGTCGACACGTACGGCGGCTGGGCGCGCCATGGCGGCGGCGCGTTCTCGGGCAAGGATCCGTCGAAAGTGGACCGCTCGGCCGCATACGCCGCCCGCTACGTGGCGAAGAACATCGTCGCCGCCGGCATTGCCGACCGCTGCGAGGTGCAGGTGTCGTACGCTATCGGCGTCGCGCACCCGACTTCGATTTCGGTGACGACGTTCGGCACCGGCAAGATCGACGACCACAAGATCGAAAAACTCATTCGCAAGCATTTCGACCTGCGTCCGTACGGCATCCTGCAGATGCTCGACTTGATCCATCCGATGTACCAGCAAACGGCGAGTTACGGCCACTTCGGCCGGACGCCGCATCAGGTCAGTTACAAGGACAGCGCCGGCAAGACCCACACGGCGACCGCGTTCTCGTGGGAGAAGACCGACAAGGCCGAGCTGCTGCGCAGCGAGGCGAAGCTGAAGTAATTCAGCCGAAGTCTGCGAATCAAACGGGCCGCCAGTGCGGCCCGTTTTGTTTTGGTGCCGAATCGAGCACGCCCACCGCCGGCGCTGTAACCTCAGTGCGGCATTGGATTGCCGCGCAAGTGGCGTAGACTATCCTCGGATCGGCGACCGCCAGCCATTGATCTCGATCAACGGTAATAGCCATGGCAATTGCGTCGGCTTCACATCGTTGTCCCCTCGCTCTGGGCATCACCTTGGCGCTGGGCGCCGTGAACGCCGGCGCGATTTCTATTTCCGTCAACGATGGTGGCGACAGTGCAACCCCGACGGGATGCACGTTGCGCAACGCGATCACCGCAGTAGACACCGCTGCGTTTGCGCTATCCGACCCGTGCAGCAGCACCAGCAGCGGCAGCTTCGGCAGCAGCGATACGATCGTGTTCGACGCGGCTTTGGCCAACACGTCGATCGCTCTGCAACATGGACAACTCGACATCATTGTGCCGGTCACGATCACGGGCAGTGGCCAATCTCTTGACGCGCATGGCGCCTCACGAATCTTCCACGTCAGCGGGACGTTGAACGCGAGTGATCTGACGCTGCGTAACGGTCATTCGGATGTGAATACGGATGGCAGCGCAATACTGATCACTGGCGCTGGAAGCGCGGTCACCTTGACGAACTCGACAGTCACTGGCGGCAGCGGCGGCCCGAGCATCAGTGCGTTGGGAAACAACCTCAGCGCTCCCGCATTGGGCCTGGTCAATTCGACCGTAACCGCTAACACCTCAAACCGTCACGCCGCCGGATTGTCGATCGAATACGGTGCCGCCACATTGACGAACTCCACGGTGTCGGGCAACTCGGTTACGTGCACCTCCAACCTCTGCGCTGGCGGCCTTTACGCAGTCATCAGCACCGTGCAGATGAGCGGTTCGACCGTGTCGGGCAATACCGCGAGCGGATCGACCTTCGAATATGTCGCTGGCGGTGCTTACTTCTGGTACAGCTCGGTTTCGCTGGTCAATTCGACGATCGCGGGCAACAGCGCGAGCGGAAATCGATTCATCTCCGGCGCGTTGCAGGAGAGTCATCCAACCGGGGCATCCGGCGGCCTGACCCTCACCAACGTGACGGTATCGGCCAATACGGCCATGGTGACGATGTACTCGAATTACGCGTCGCCCTTCGTCACGGGCGGGATTCTGATTGGCGCAGGCGGAGCGGGGACTCTGACGGCAGCCAATTCGATCATTGCGGCAAACCGCACTGCAGACGCTGATCCCTACCGAGCTGACCTGTATTGGAGAGGCGCCGCGAGCTTTAACCTCGCTTACAGCGTGCTCGGCAGCGGGTTGAATGTAGACCCCTTCAACAACGCATCCAAACACAACCGGTTTTCCGACACGCCCGGCCTCACGTCGCTGCATGACAACGGCGGTCCCACTCAGACGATGGCCCTGCTATCCGGCAGCTTGGCTGTCGACAACGGCAGCAACGCGCTGGCGGTCGATTCGGCGTCGCAACCGTTGCAGTATGATCAGACCGGATCCGCAAGAATTGAATTCGGCGTCGTCGATATCGGCGCTTTCGAACTGCGCGATCATATCTTCAATAATGGTTTTGATTGACGTAGATCGCGTACGCGGATGCCCCTGATCCAACTCCAACGAGTCGACTACAGCGTCGGCGGCCCACTGCTGCTCGAACACGTCGATCTGACGATCGAGCCGAGCGAGCGCGTGTGTATCGTCGGTCGCAACGGCGAAGGCAAGTCGACGCTGCTGCGGCTGCTCGCCGGCGAGATCAAGGCAGACGATGGCGAGGTGCGAGTGCAAGGAGGCGTGCGCATCGCGCGGCTCGCGCAGGAGGTTCCGCAGGACACGGCCGGCAGCATTTTCGACGTCGTCGCCGCCGGTCTCGGCGAACTCGGCGCCTTGCTCGCCCGGTATCACCATCTCATCGCATCAGGCGATCTCGCCGCGCTCGGCACCGTGCAGACGCAGATCGAGGCGCAACACGGCTGGGATCTGGATCGGCGTGTGCAACAGGTGTTGGAGCGCCTGGAGTTGCCCGAGGATGCCGAATTCGGCGCGCTTTCCGGCGGCATGAAGCGCCGTGTTTTGCTCGCACAGGCGCTCGTGCGCGCACCAGACCTGCTGCTGCTCGATGAGCCGACCAATCATCTGGATATCGAAGCGATCGCATGGCTCGAGGAATTCCTGAAGGGCTTCGCCGGCAGCATCGTCTTCGTCACGCATGACCGCAGCTTCCTGCGCGCGCTGGCCACGCGCATCGTCGAGATCGACCGCGGCCAGGTCACTTCATGGCCCGGCGATTACGACAACTACCTGCGCCGGCGCGAGGAACGCCTGCATGCGCAGGCACAGGCGGAGGCTTTGTTCGACAAGAAGCTGGCGCAGGAAGAAGTGTGGATCCGCCAAGGCATCAAGGCCCGGCGCACGCGCAATGAGGGACGCGTGCGCGCACTCAAGGCGCTGCGGCGGGAACGCGCCGTGCGGCGCGAGCTGTCCGGCACGGCGAAGATGACGCTGGCGACCGCGCAGGCGTCGGGCAAGAAAGTCGTCGAGGCGCGCAATGTCGACTATGCCTGGAACACCAGGCCGCTCCTGCGCGATTTCTCGACTACGATCCTGCGCGGCGACCGCGTCGGCATCATTGGCCCGAACGGTTCCGGAAAAAGTACACTTTTGCAATTGCTGCTGGGCCGGCTCAAGCCGCAACGCGGTACGGTCGAACCGGGCACGAATCTGGAAATCGCTTACTTCGACCAGCATCGTGCCGCGCTGAGGGAAGACTGGAGTGCACTCGACAACGTGGCCGAAGGGCGCGAATACATCGAGCTCGACGGCAGCCGCAAACACGTGCTCGGCTACCTGCAGGATTTCCTGTTCTCGCCCGAGCGCGCCCGAGCGCCGATCACGCGCCTGTCCGGCGGCGAACGCAATCGTCTGCTATTGGCCAAGCTGTTCGCACAGCCGTCGAATCTGCTGGTGATGGACGAACCGACGAACGATCTCGACGTCGAAACGCTGGAACTGCTCGAAGACCTGCTCGGCGAGTATCACGGCACGTTGTTGCTCGTCTCGCACGATCGTGAATTCATCGACAACGTGGTGACGAGTACGTTGGTACTCGAAGGCGATGGCAAGGTCGGCGAATACATCGGCGGCTACAACGACTGGCTGCGGCAGAAACCAGCGCCAAGGACTATCTCATCGCCATCGAAACCTGCTGAGAAAGCGCCAATCTCCGCGCCCGCAACCGTCGCCCAGCCGAAACGCAAGCTCAGCTACAAGGACGCGCGCGAACTCGAACTGCTACCGGCACGTATCGAGACGCTCGAAACCCAGATCGCCGCGCACACCGAGGCGATGCACGATCCGGGCTTCTACAAGCAGGATCCAGCAGCGATCGCAGCGGCTAACCAGGCACTCGCTACGCTGCAATCCGGACTCGATGCGGCATATGCGCGGTGGCAGGAATTGGAAGCCTGATCAAGGCCTGCCGCGCAATACCCGCGCCGGCAGCATGATCAGTGCATGCAGGAACGAAAACACACCCTCCACCGCGATGCCGATCAGCCGGAACGGCAGCAGGATCAGCCATACGAGCGGATACAGGATCAATGCCAGCAAGGCCAGCGGCCAGCAGAACACCAGCAGCAACAGCCAGAGGATGAACGTCAGCATCGCGAGGGCTCCGGGGTGGCGGACAACGGCTACATGTAGGCGCGATTTCTGGACTCAAGGCCCTGATTATCAGCCCGTTCGCAAATGCTCTATCGCCAACCGCGCCAGTTCCGGCACGGCGGTCGCCGGCAGATAGTGGCCGAGCTTGGGGACCACTTCGAGACGCGCGTGCGGCAGTAAGCGTGCGAGATGCTGTGCGGCGGGCAGTGGTATCAACGGATCGTCGGCACCGTGGATGATCAACGTCGGGCAACGTATACGTGCGACTTCGTTGCTGCGGTCCGGGTCGGCGAGTACCGCAAGCAGGTGCCGCGCAGCGCCGGCGGGGTTGTAGGCGCGCCTGAGCGAACACGCCAGGCGTGCACGCACGCGCTGCAATTCATCGCTGTCGTGGATGTGACCGAGCGCCTGCATCAGTGCGACGAAATGTTCGAGTTGCGAATCGAAGTCGCCAGTTTTAGGCAGTGGCTGCAGGAAGCGCCACAGCAGTGACGGGCTCGGCCACGGTGTTGTGTGCGGGCCGGCACTGGACATCATCGAAACCAGCTTGCGCACGCGCTCGGGGCTTCGCGCAGCCAGAGTCTGCCCGATCATGCCGCCCAGGCTGACGCCGACGATATCGAAACGATCGAAGCCGAGCGCATCGGCGAGCGCGAGCGTATCGGCGGCCATATCGCCGATGCGATACGGCGGTGTGAAATTCCGATGCAGCAGGTGCGCGAGCAAGGCGCGCGGCGGCGGCGTGTAGCGCGGCAGTGGCCCCGAACTCGACAGTCCGATATCGCGATTATCGAACACAATCACGCGACGGCCCGCATCAACGAGCGCGTCGATAAATTCCTGCGGCCAGGATACCAACTGCAGCCCCAGGCCCATTATCAGCATTACTGGTTGGCGTCGGGCGTCGCCATGGCTTTCGTATTCCAGATGCAGGCCGCGCCGCGGCAGTTCGACACGCATCGTTGCCGCGTTTCGCCTATGTCGCGTACATCGCGTCAGGGCGCGGGTCGTCGTAGAGGAAGGCGCGCAGACCACGACGGTCGAACGGCTTCCATTCGCCTTCGTCCTGGGCGAGCCGGTCGGCAATCGCCCACAACACCGCGGGATTGGCGCCCATGCCGAAGTGGCTGGCGCCGACTTCGATGTTCTCCGAGAATCTCGTCTGCGGGATCAGGCTCGCCGGCCAGGCGACGATGCCGTCGGTCTTGCTCAGAATCGAAGTCGACGGGACAGTCGGATTGCGGCTCATGAGCTTGCGCAGTCGGGGATCATCCGAGCGCACGCCACTGACGAATTCGAAGATGCGCCAAGCGTTTGTCGACTTGCCTTCGCCGCTCAACGGCGAGCCGAGCGAGATCACCGAGCGCACGCGCTTGGGCTCGTGCACTGCGAGCGCGCGCGCCATAGCGCCCCCCAGTGACCAGCCCACCAGGCTTACCTTGCGCTTGTGCTTGCGCTCGATCTGGTGCAGACGCGCGACCAGCTTGCGCATGATGCCGTCACGCGGGCCGTAATTCAGGCCGAGGTCCCAGCCGTAGCTGGCATAGCCGCGGCCTTCGATGAACTTGCGCAGCGGCAACGTCGTCGTGTCGCCGACGGCGAGCCCCGGCAGGACCATCACCGGATGACCGTCGCCCCGTGCGGCGCACGCCAGCAGCGGCCACGCGGCAACGCAAGCGGCCCACTCGATAAAAGCACGGCCTTCGAGCGCGAGCAGGAACGGCGACGGGGCGCGGATCGGCGAATCGGAATTCAAGGGGGGCGGCTGCTTGGCTGCTTTCTTCATTATTTCGCTTTTGCCAGAAGTTGCTTCAGGGCCCTCGCCAATCCGGCGGCAATACTATCAAGTTTCGGCACGATGTCACGGCAAGCGACCAGGCCGAATTCGAGGCGGCCGGCATAGCTGTTGACGGTGATGTTCAGACCCAAGCCATGCGTGACGATCGACGTCGGAAAATAGTGCAGCACCTTGGCTCCGGCCAGGTACAGTGGCATCGGCGGCCCAGGCACGTTCGATACCGACAGATTTGCCAGCGGCGGCAGGCGCTCAGAGATGCGGCCGCGCGCCCACAGACGGCTGATGCCGGTTGCCCAGATCGGCGCGGCGAGACCGGGAAAATCGGTCGGGATCAAACCACGAAAAGCCGCAACCTGGAGCTTCAGGCGGCCCGTGGTCGCCGTGATCGCGTGCAACCGTTCGACCGGATCGGCGATATCCGTCGGCAGCGCACACTGCACCATCGAAACCTGATTGTTCGCATCGGTATTGCCCGCGGCGCGCAACGAGACCGGCATTGCCGCGACAAGGCCGCGGGACGGTAGCGCCCTGCGCCGCAGCAGATATGTACGTAGCGATCCGGCGCATAACGCCATGACAACATCGTTGAACGTCGCGTCGAAATGCCGCGCAACCTTTTTCACGTCGTCGAGAGGCAGCGATGCGACCGCAAAGCTGCGCCGCGGTCCGACCTGCGCGTTGAACAGCGTGCGCGGCGCGAGCACGACGGCTTGGCGCAAACTGGAGAGGCTCGTTACCCCCGTCGCGGCGACGCCGGCGGCAAACTTGAACGTCGCGGGCAGCTCGCGGATGAGCTTGGCGAATTGCTGCACGCTTGCGCGCGCAGCGACGCCGGCCATATCGCGCTTGCGCGGGCGCGAGTGCGCGGCGTCCTCCGGCGCGCTGTTCGCGCGACCCGGCGTGGTCGGCTGGATGTCGAGCAAAGCCTGCGCCAGCGCAATGCCGCCTTGGCCGTCCAGCAAGGCGTGATGCACTTTGGAATACAGTGCAAGCTCGCCCGATGCCAAACCTTCAATCACGACGAATTCCCACAACGGACGATCGCGTGGCAGCCGCTCGGCGTGCAGATCGGCGACCAGCCGCCAAAGCTGCGTCAACGTCCCCGGCGCGGCCAGGCGACGTTTCTGAATATGCAGGTCAAGATCGAGCTTGGCACCTTCCTCCCACATCGGATGGCCCAGATCGAGCGGCGCTTCGTGCAGCACGCGTCGCAGCGCCGCCGCCCGCGGCAGACGCTCACGCACATGCGCGACGAGTTCGCGATGGAATTCGTAGCTTTTACGCTTTGGGGTCTGCAGCAGCATCACGCTGCCGACGTGCATCGGCGTGCCTGCGGCCTCCAGATAGAGGAAACCGGCATCTAGACCGCTCAATGGACGCAAACGTTTGGGCATCGGCTGAAACTATATGCCGATTCCGTGCCAGCACGCTGTGATTTTTTGCGCTCCTGTGCGAATCACCATTCCGCCAACACGCAGACCGCGTGCACAATCGGAACCCTCGCATGCAGCAGCAAGCCCTTACGATGGACGCAACAGATAGGCGCGCGCAGTTCCACGAATTGCTCGAACGCCATCGAGGCATCGTCCTCAAGGTGGCGAACACGTACAGCCGCGATCCGCATGACCGTGCCGATCTGGCGCAGGAAATCGCCACCCAGTTGTGGCGAGCGTTCCCCACTTACGACGGCCAGCGCTTGTTCTCGACCTGGATGTATCGGATCGCACTGAACGTGGCGATCTCGTTCGTGCGCGGCAGCAGCCAACGCGAGCGCCACACCGAGGCATTGGATGAAGCGCTGCACGACACCGTCGGCGTCAGCGGCACGGAATCCGAAATCGATGAGCGAGTTCGCCTGCTGTACCGCTGCATCGATGCGCTCGATCCGCTCAACCGCGCATTGCTGCTGTTGTATCTCGATGAGCGCAGTCAGCGCGAGATCGCCGACATCCTCGGCATCAGCGAGACCAATGTGGCGACCAAGATCGGCCGCCTCAAGCAACGCATCCGCAACGACATGGCCAACGCATGAACACAGCTCAAGGACAACTCATGGAACTCGACGACCTGAAAGGCGCTTGGCAGATTCTCGACCGACGACTGCAGCAGCAATCCGCGCTGAACCTGCATATCTTCCGCGAGGGCAAACTCGACAAGGTGCGCGCGAACCTGCGGCGGCTGTACTGGGGCAAGATCGTGCAAATCCTTTTCGGCGACGCGCTGATTTATTTCGGCGTCATGTCCACGATTCGCTATCACGACACACCGCATCTGCTGGCCTGCAGCGTCTTCATGCTCGCTTACGGACTGCTAATCGTGGTTCTCGGTGGAGTGATCATCGGCAAGGTCAGCCGCATCGACTACGCCGCGCCCGTGCTGGAAATCCAGAAGCGCGTCGGCGCCTTGTGTCGACTACAGATCATCGGCAGCCGCTGCGCCGGTTTGCCTTGGTGGTTGTTATGGATCGCGATATTCGTGTTGGAGGTAAAAGCCAACTTGGATACCGATCTCTTCGTCACAGCACCGAGTTTTGTTTGGGCGAACGTCGTGCTGGGCGTGATCGGGATATTTGCTTCTACGTGGCTGTATCGGTGGTGGCGCCAAAAACGTCCCGACGCCGTACGCAAGTTCGAGGACCAGTCCTTCCGCGGACTCGCCAACGCACGCAAAATGCTCGATGAGATCGAGCGGTTCGAGCATTCCTGAACGGCATATATCGCTCCATCGCGAATAAGGGATATAATAGGCGTCCCTCCCCTGCCGAGGGGCGCTGCAACTCCGCACGACTGCGGAATCAGGCTCGGCAGGTTTTCGGGTTTCATTACCGAAACGGCGCCCTCCAACCCAACGGAGTTAGCCAATGAATGCTGTTCTCAAATCCACCGACGATTTCAAAGTCGCCGACCTGTCGCTCGCCGACTGGGGCCGCAAGGAGATCGACATCGCCGAGCACGAAATGCCGGGGCTGATGTCGATCCGCAAGAAATACGCCGCCGCCAAGCCGCTCAAGGGCGTGCGCGTGACCGGCTCGCTGCACATGACGATCCAAACCGCCGTGCTGATCGAGACGCTCAAGGACATCGGCGCCGATGTGCGCTGGGCGTCATGCAACATCTTCTCGACGCAGGATCACGCCGCCGCCGCCATAGCGAAAACCGGCACGCCGGTATTTGCCTGGAAAGGCGAGACGCTGGAGGAATATTGGGACTGCACGCTCGACGCAGTGACCTTTCCCGGCAACAAGGGTCCGGAGCTCGTCGTCGACGACGGCGGCGACGTGACGCTGCTGATCCACAAAGGCTTCGAACTCGAAAAAGGCGACAAGTGGGTGGACAGCCCGTCCGCGTCGCATGAAGAACAAGTCATCAAGAACCTGCTCAAGCGCGTGGCGAAAGAGCGCCCGGGTTTCTGGACTGGCGTCGTCAAGGACTGGAAGGGCGTGTCGGAGGAAACCACGACCGGCGTGCATCGTCTATATCAGATGATGGAAGCGGGCAAGCTGCTGGTGCCGGCGATCAACGTCAATGATTCCGTCACCAAGTCGAAGTTCGACAACCTCTACGGCTGCCGCGAATCGCTCGCCGATGGCCTCAAGCGCGCGATGGACGTGATGCTCGCCGGCAAAGTCGCCTGCGTGTGCGGCTACGGCGACGTCGGCAAGGGCTCCGCGCATAGCTTGCGCGCCTACGGCGCGCGCGTGGTCGTGACCGAGATCGACCCGATCAATGCGCTGCAGGCGGCGATGGAAGGCTTCGAGGTCAACACGGTCGAATCCACACTCGGCCGCGCCGACATCTACGTCACCACCACCGGCAACAAGGATGTGCTGACAATCGCCCACCTGCAGCAGATGAAAGATCAGGCGATCGTCTGCAACATCGGCCACTTTGACAGCGAAATTCAAGTCGATCGGCTGAATGCCTCCGACGCCAAAAAGATCGAAATCAAACCGCAAG